>MDTF01007005.1_pt1 | contig 123315 bp, 107 predicted proteins | sample 811191 | NCBI WGS metagenome assembly MDTF01 (sample SAMN05326649, study PRJNA326480) | marine metagenome | isolation source: seawater | place: Southern Ocean | collected 2011 | reverse complement strand
GGGCAAGCACCATTCGATGTTCGCCGAGCCGGAATTTGCGGCCAGTAAAGAGTACAAGGAATTCTGGGAAAAATTGCGCCGCGGTGAATATCAGGCCGCCCAATATAAGCGTTTAGGAAAAGGCGGCAAAGAAGTCTGGATTGAGGCGTCTTATAACCCGATTAAGGACATGAACGGTGTCCCGTTCAAAGTTATTAAATTTGCAACGGATTTGACAAAGCGTAAGCAAGAGAATTTAAAACTGGCGCAGGATTTTGAAGAAAATGTCAGCTCTATTGTTCAACTTGTTGGTACCAATTCCAACCAGATGCAGGGAACGGCACAGGTAATGTCTTCATCTGCAGATCAGACAAACAATCTTGCTGCCGCGGTGGCGACAGCAACCGAAGAATTGACCGCCTCAGTAAATGAAATTTCGTCACAGGTTATGCGTTCCACAAAAATTGTGAATGAAGCTGTTGATGAAGCACATAAAACGGAAAAACTGGTTGCAACTCTGGTTGATGCCGCAGAAAAAATTGGTGAAGTAACCTCCTTAATTTCAGATATTGCGGACCAGACAAACCTTTTGGCGTTGAATGCTACGATTGAGGCTGCACGTGCTGGGGAAGCAGGAAAGGGCTTTGCTGTTGTCGCATCTGAGGTTAAATCACTTGCGGCAGAAACAGCCAAGGCGACCGAGGAAATTAATAGCCAGATTAACGGAATACAAAATGTAACCAATGAAACGGCAGACGCGATCCGTCAGATCACAGAGGTCATTTCCAATGTGAGCGAGATTAGTACCTCTATATCCGGAGCGATAGAAGAACAGACCGCCGCAACGCGTGAAGTGTCGCAAAACATCAGTGAGGTTCAAAGCGCGGCCAATAGCACAGGTCAATCTGCCTCCGATATTCTGGAATCTTCGGTTCAGCTTTCCGATACATCAGAGGAGCTGCAAAGCCGCGTGAATGAATTTCTTACAAAAGTGCGCTCAATGTAAAAGTCCATTATAATTATTGTGGTTCAAGATTTGCCAGAGTTTCCTCTATAGCGGAATAATCTTCTTTGTATCATTCCATTATTTTGTCCGTTTGCTTTGAAAAAATTGTTTGAGAATGGCCCCGCATTCCTGCTGAAGAAGGCCTTGGGTAATGGCCGGTCTCCAGTGACATGTCCGTTGTTCATAAAATTTGCTTCCGTGCAGAATACCGCCCCCTTTGGGGTCGTCGGCGCCGATTACGACCCGGTTTATCCGCGCAAATGAAATAGTCGCGGCACACATCGTGCAGGGCTCAAGCGTGACATACAGATCATACCCGGGAATTCTTTGCGCTCCGTTTTTTTGGCAAGCATCGCGAATGACCAGCATTTCCGCGTGCGCGCTTGGGTCAGATAATTCCCGCGTTCGGTTTCCTGCCCGGCTTACGACCTCACCTGTTTCTGAATGCACCAAGACGGCACCGATGGGAACTTCATCCCGGTCCGCAGCAGCATTTGCCTCTTCCAGTGCAAGGCGCATATATGCTATGTCTTTATCCATGAACACAGAAAAACACAAAGGTGAGCGGATCGCAAAGAAAATTGCCAGGGCGGGGCTTTGTTCACGCCGTGATGCCGAGCGCTGGATCGCTGATGGCCGGGTTAGCGTAAACGGTAAAATATTACAGAGCCCTGCCTGCACAGTTACCGATCTGGATCAAGTTGTCGTTGATGGCGTGCCTTTAAAAGAAAAAGATCCTGCGCGTTTGTTCTTGTATCATAAACCTTCGGGACTGGTGACGACACACAAGGATGAAAAGGGGCGGTCAACGATTTTTGATCATTTGCCCGGCCACTTGCCGCGTGTGGTGAGTGTCGGACGCCTTGATTTGAACACAGAAGGGTTGTTGTTACTTACCAATGATGGTGAATTGTCGCGGTATCTGGAATTACCAACAACAGGGTGGAAACGCAAATACCGTGTACGCGTACACGGTAAAGTGGATACAGATAAGCTGGCCGGATTAAAAAAAGGAATAAAGATTGCTGGCGTTAATTATAAATCGATTGTGGCTGAAATAGATGAAAGTGCCAAAGAAAAATCAGGGACGAATACCTGGTTGTACGTAACCTTAACCGAGGGTAAAAACCGTGAAATACGCAAGGTAATGGAAGCGCTAGGGTTACGCGTAAACCGTTTGATACGCGTATCCTACGGCCCGTTTCAATTGGGCGCTTTAGGGGTGGAGAAGGTGGAGGAGGTTAGCTCCAGGGTTATGAAAGAGCAGATAAAGGGTTTTTTCGGCCCGGCGAAAAACGGAGCTGTTCAGACCAGACAAAATGATATTTCTGGTTCTAAAGCCGGTAAGAATAAAGGCAGGCCTTCTAAAGCCGGATCTTTTGGAAAAGGAAATTCTGAGGGCGCAAAAAGTAAAATGAGTGCGGGAAAATCTGGGCCTAAAACCATTGGGCATCAAGGTCACCGCCATAAATCCAAAAGACGGGATAAATGAGAATTATTGCCGGTAAATATAAGGGACGAAAACTGGAAGTGCCCAATGGGCGTGATATACGTCCAACATCTGACAAAATACGCGGCGGTATTTTTAATGCGCTTTTGGCGCGTTTAGGGAGTATCGATGGCCTTTCGGTTATTGATGTATGTTGTGGGACAGGGGCACTTGGATTAGAGGCCTTATCGCGCGGAGCTCAAAGCTGTGTATTTCTTGATAAATCGAGAACATCATTGGCTTTGGCGCGCCAGAATGCGCATAAACTGGACCAAGACATTTGCGCTGAATTTATTGCATGTGATGCCGCACAATTACGTCCACGTTCTATGGGCTCTGCACCGTGTGATGTATTTTTCTGTGATCCGCCATATCATAAGAATCTTATTACACCTGCCTTGCAGGCTCTGCAAACCGGTGACTGGCTAGCGGACGGAGCCTATGGGGTTTTGGAGGCAGAGAAAAACTGGATTCCGGATATTCCACTTTGTTTTGACATTGTGGCTGAAAAAACCTATGGGGATACGCGCATTGTTTATGTTCGAAAACAATGACTTAGGATTGAATAAAGCCTCCATAAATACCAACCAATAAAATTGTACCTAGAATAAAGCGATAAATTACAAATGGCATGAAGGTAGCGCGTTCCAGCCATTTCATCATGAGTGCAATGGCCGCCAGCCCCGTAATGAAGGAGAGGGTGGCCGCTGATATAAATTCCAGGCCTATTTCTACACTGCCTGTATCAATTAAATCTTTTATGCTAAGGGCTCCGGCACCACTAATTGCGACAATGGCAAGCAGCAAGGAAAAATGCGCCGATTCTGCGCGGCTATACCCCAGAAACCGAGAGGCGGTCATGGTGATTCCAGATCGGCTGGTACCTGGAATTAGGGCTAGGATTTGCATGATCCCGATCAATAAGGCGTGTTTAAACCCCATATCTTTAATGGTTTTATCGGTTTGTGGTGTGCGATCGGCCAGCCACAACACAGCGCCAAAAATTAATGTTGTCCAGGCCACGATTTCGACCTGCAATAGCCATGCTGGTTCCCAAAGGTGCAATAAAAACCCTGCTATGATGACTGGTATCGAACCAATTATTAAATTGAAGATTAGTTTGCTTCCTTCAGCCTTGGTGTCACCCTTGCCAATTTCTTTTAATCCGCCGAGCATTTTCAAAATGTCTTTGTGGAAATATAATAGAACACTGAAAAGGGTCCCTATGTGCACGGCAACATCTAAAAGCATATGATCTTGCCATATATTTGTATTTTCAGCGTTTTGTTTAAAAACCGCATGGACTAAAATCAGGTGCCCGCTTGAGCTGATGGGCAAAAATTCTGTAATACCTTGAACCAAGGCAAGAATAAAAAGGGGTAATAACACCATGGAAGAGATCCGTTCTTGATTTTTGTGCAGTTTAGATCAAAATGGACGAATGGTCTATGTAATTGGTATTGTCGGGTTTGTTGCCGGGTTCTGCGCAGGGCAGATGTTGTTGTATGTTCTATTGCGTCATAAAACGCAAGAAGAGCTGTTAAGTGATCCCTATCTAAAATGGAAATATGGCGGGTTGAACTGGATATTAGCATTATTAGGCGCTTATGGAGCAGTTGAGCTATACTATGAGTATCTGTCGTTAGCTGGATAACGTTTTATCAAGATTGTTTTGTCAGCGCATTTTTGCTTGAAGTGAGAGATGACCGTTCTATCTTAAACATAGTTTTTAAAACCTAAACTCTAAGAGGATAACCCATCTATGAAGAAACTACTATTAGGGGCCGCGATGGCCGCCATTTTGTCTATTTCAACGCCAGGGCATGCCGCAGATAAATACGTTTTTGATAAAACGCATACACAAATTATTTTCTTTGTTAAACATTTGGGATTTTCTTTTTCTGAAGGTGAATTTCTTGATTTTGACGGTGGATTTACTTTCGATATAGAAAATCCTGAGCAATCCAGTATTGATGTGACCATTAATACTGATTCCATTGATATGGATGATGAGGCTTGGGATAAGCACATGAAGAACGAGGATTTCTTTAATGTCGCTGAATATCCGACAATGGCATTTAAAAGTACATTGATTGAAGTTACTGGGGAAGATACCGCCAAAATTACTGGTGATTTGACTATTCTGGATGTAACAAAGCCCGTTACATTGGACGTGAAAATGAATGGTGTGGGAAAAAGCCCCATGGGCAATGATTATAAAGCCGGCTTTTCGGCCACGGCCAATATTAAACGTTCTGAATGGGGCATGACTTATGGATTGCCAAATATAGCAGATGATGTTGAAATCCGTATTGAGGTTGAGGCCGTTCGTGATGAAGAGCAGCCAGAGTAAGGATTTATAATTTGAATACACAAGCCCCTTTGACACCGGACCAACAATACACAACTTTTGCAAAGGCTATGCATTGGATTATTGCAATCTTGATTTTGGGATTGCTTTGTATTGGTTTTTTGATGGGTGATATGGAGTTTGGCCCCTCCAAGATGACCGTGATAATGCTTCATAAGTCATTCGGTATGACGGTGCTGGGGCTTGTGATTTTGCGTATGGCCTGGCGGTTTCTGAACCCGCCCCCCGCCCCGCTGGCGTCACATAATGTATTGGAAAAAATTCTTTCTAAACTGGTTCATTTGCTTCTGTATATTGGTATGATCGGTATGCCTGTAAGTGGCTGGGTCATGTCCTCGGCCGCAGAATATCCAATTGATTTTTTTGGTTTGTTTGATTTCCCGATGATCACGTCGAAGGATGAGGCCTTGGCAGAGCAAGCTGAAGAAATGCATGAGCTGTTCGCTTTCTTTATTTACTTTGCAATTGGTCTGCATTTCCTGGGGGCTGCTAAACATCACCTTTTTGACAAAGACATTACTTTGAGGCGCATGAGCGGCAATACTGCTTTTTTGGCAATTGGAGCCATTTTATTGTTAGGGGCAGGTATTTTGGTTGGCAATGATCTTTGGGGCAGTTCCGGTAAGCATGGCCATGATGATTATGCTACGGCGCATCAGGACGAACATTCCAGCCGTGAAAATTTAGTGAAAAACCTGCCAGGGAATAATGGCCGTGTTACTGACCCGGACAATGCAAATGGCGGTGATGGGGATGAATGGCTATGGACAATTGATCCAGAACAATCTTTTATTCGTTTCAGGTTTCAACAATATGGACAAGATATACAAGGCGAATTTGAGGCTTTTAAAGGGCGCATTGAATTTAATCCTAATGATTTAGAGGCCTCGCATGTGAATATTATGATTGATACAGCCAGCATCACAACAGGAAGTGGTGACCGTGATGAGCAGGCCAAGTCAAATGACTGGTTCGCTGTTGAGGAGTATCCTTTGGCGATATTTACAGGCGAATCATTTGCGCATGTTGAAGAAAATCGTTACACAGTTCGTGGAGATTTAACGATTCGCGGGCAATCTCTTCCGGTTGTTTTGCCGTTTTCATTAGAAATCTCTAAAAAAGACGATGGCGATGAGTTTGCATATATGGTTTCGCAAATCATTTTGATGCGCCTTGATTTTAATGTAGGTCAGGGTGAGTGGGAGTCAGGCGATGTAATTGGGAATGAAGTCCTGGTTGATATTGTTGTGACGGCTAACCGTACTCTTTAAAATCTATCGTATTCGATTCGACATCTGCTGTTAAAATGTGTAAAGATTCCTTATAACAATCATTTAAGGACTTTTCTTTAAAAGACTGTCCAGGTTAGCGTATTTTATGAGAACTTTGTTTCATTTATGGCTCCATCCTTTTTCGCGCAAGGTCCGTGTGGTTTTGGCTGAAAAACAGTTAGAGTTTGATTTGAAAATCGAGAAAATCTGGGAACGTCGTACTGAATTTCTTGCTTTGAACCCTGCAGGAGATGTTCCCGTACTGATTGAGCCTGATGGCACCACTATCGCTAATTCTCAGGTGATTTGTGAATATTTGGAAGAAGTGTATCCCGAAAACAATTTGTTAGGGCAAGACCCTATACAACGCAGCGAAACGCGGCGCCTGATTAGTTGGTTTGATGTGAAATTTAACCGCGAGGTTAGTGAAAACCTTGTCGGGGAAAAACTGATGAAAAGGTTTCTGAAATTGGGCGAACCGCACGGACCCTCTATTCGTGCGGGCCATGCAAATATTCATTACCACCTTGATTATATCGGATTTTTGACCGAAAAGCGTGAATGGCTGGCAGGCAGCCAATTTTCGCTGGCTGATATTGCCGCTGCTGCCCATTTATCTGCTGTTGATTATATCGGTGATGTTCCCTGGGAAGAACACCAGGCTGCGCAAAGATGGTATCGTAAGGTTAAAACGCGTAGAAGTTTTCAGCCGTTATTGGAAGACCGCATTCCCGGGTTCTCTCCCGTTGACAATTACGAGGATGTTGGTACCTGATAAGCAATACATTATGCATCGTAATAAGAAGAATAATCATGGATTTGCATAGAGAATGAATCACGACAATCGAAACCATTTGTTTTGTTTTGGGTATGGATATACTGCAGACTATCTGGGCCATGCACTCATAGATAAGGGATGGAAAATTTCCGGCACGACTCGTTCTTGCGAAAAACGCGATGAATTAAAATCCCGCGGTATTGACGCTCATTTGTTTGATTTCGAAAAGCCGTTGCTTGATCCTCTGACAATTTTGGAAGGGGTTACACATCTTCTGATTTCTACTCCGCCGGATGATAAAGGGGACCCGGTCTTTCAGCTTCATGGACAAGATTTGCCGTTCATTCAGTCTTTAAAATGGGTGGGCTATCTTTCAACAACAGGGGTTTATGGGGACCGCGGTGGTGAGTGGGTTGATGAGACATCTGAAGTGCGCCCAACATCAAAACGTGGATCCCGACGTGCAGAGGCGGAGAGCCAATGGATGTCTCTAAATAATGAGAAGGATTTTCCGTTACATATTTTTCGCCTTGCCGGTATTTATGGTCCGGGGCGCAGCGCTCTTGATTCTGTTCGTGCTGGTGTGGCCCGCCGTATACATAAGCCCGGTCATGTTTTTAGTCGGATTCACGTTGAAGACATTGTTCAGGTTTTGGAGGCTTCGATGATGAATCCAAAAGCAGGGAGCATATATAATCTGTGCGACAGTGCACCCGCCGCGAGTAATGAAGTGATTGAGTATGCGTGCGAGTTGTTAGGCAGGCCTTGCCCGCCTATGGTGGACTTTGATGACGCTAACTTGGCTCCCATTACGCGAAGTTTCTACATGGATAACAGACGCGTCCATAATGACAAGATTAAAGATGAGTTGGGTGTGAAGCTGAAATATGATGATTTTCGTTCCGGTTTGCGTGGTTGCAAAGATGCGGAAGATTATGCGCTGGCACAAATAAAAAAACGTGGCGGCATTCCAGGATTTTAATTTATAAGACCTGGCTTACTTAATTTTAGTTGAGTAAATATTTAGCAAGCATATTGACGTGTTTGATGTGCCCTTCTTAAAGGAAACATGAATTAATTATTGCTGTTGGTACGGAATACGGACTGTAACGGTCGTACCGTCGCCAATTTTGGAATCAATTAACAGTGTTCCTTCGTGCATCTCCACCAGCTCTTTTGTGATGGCCAATCCGAGGCCTGATCCTTCGTGATCACGGCTATAGGATGAAGAGGCTTGTTCGAATGGGCGCATAATGCATTGTAATTTGTTTGCAGGGATTCCGACGCCTTCATCACGAACCTTTATAGAAATGAATTCTGGACGTTCATGGCATTCCAAATATATCTTGCCCCCTTCATTGGAGAACTTAACCGCATTGGATAATAGGTTTAAAATGATCTGCATAAAAGCGCGGCGATCGGCAATAATATTTAAGTTTTCATTCTTCAGGTCGTCTGTGATAATTTTTATACCGCTTTCCAAGGCTCGGCCTTCCATCATATGCACGGCCAGTTTCATGGTTTTTGTGATGTTAACGCTCTCTAAATCAAGCTCATATTTCCCGGCCTCTATTTTTGACATATCCAAAATGTCACTGATCAAATCCAAAAGATGCTCACCGCTTTCCCGAATACCGGCAATGTAATCAAGGTATTTTTCCGTACCAATCGGTCCCAAAAGCTGTCGTTGCATCATTTCTGAAAAACCAATAATGGCATTCAATGGTGTCCGTAATTCGTGGCTCATATTGGCAAGAAACTGTGATTTTGCCGCATAGGCCCGTTCCGCGGCATCCTTTGCTTCCTTAAGCTCGCGTTCATAAAGCATACGTTCAGTCATATCCTGCATGACACCGTAAAGGGCAATAACATCGCCATCAGCATCTTTTTCACAGCGCCCTTCGCACCGTATATAGCGTATATCACCGCCGGGACGCACGATCCGAAATTCCATATCGTAATCATTTTGCTCGATGATCGCGCGCTGAAATGCCTGTATTACTCGCCCGACATCGCGCCGGTGAACCATCTGGTTCAGAGAATCAATACTTGGTGTAAATCCTTCGGGGTCAACGCCGAAAATACGAAAGATCTGGTCAGACCAGTCAATGCCATCTTGTCCAATAACCCATCGCCAATGTCCCATGCGGCCAATTAACTCGGCCTCCATCAATTGATGCTCCCGTTTGGAAAGCTCTTCTTCATGAGATTTTGCAGCGGTTAAGTCGCGCCCGACGCAATATATATATCCGGCCCGATGCTGTAGGCGCCATTCCGTCCAGTAATTTGTGTTCCCCTGGCTAATCGCGCTGGCCTCAAAATCAATGATGCCGATGACAGAATTATCTTCGTGCACTGTTAAATTTTGCAGATAATTCCGAACAGAAGCACGTTCACTGTTATCGAACAAATCCATAAAGTTAAGTTTGGTAAACGCGTTATTTTTATATCCGAATAAGCGGTGGAAGGCTTTGTTTACGCGTACTAGATTTCCATCTTCATTGGCAACGATCATTACTTCGTTTGACATGTTTAGAAAGTTGCGTAAATCGCCTTGTTCTTTGAGGCTGCCCAATGCAGTGATCAGTTCTTTTTCGCTCTCATAATCGGCATCATTGGACGGTATCGTTAAAGGCGCTTGCATAATTTTTTCAGCAAAAAATTCTCTGTCTTCCTGTGTTAAGGACGGTTGAACCTCTGTTATCTCACTAGCGATTAGGTAACGCCCCTTATCAATCATTTCGACCCAATCAAAATGAAATTTCAGCGGTATGGTGTCTTCACGTAGAAAAATAGTATAAACACCTGAAGTGATTTCATTGATAGTTACATTTTTTTCAAAACGAATGAGCTTATTGGCCTTTTCTTGCTTTGGCGTGTTGGTAAGCTGTGCAAGGTCTTTGAAATGTGTATTGGCATAGATAATACGTCCGGCTTCACTGATCACCAGACGTGCGATTCCATCCTCTTCACGGAATGATAGCGGGTTTTTTATCTGAAATGCCGCAGGATTATTATTGTTTATACTCAAGGGGGGCCACACTGAATAATGATGTGATAATATTAGCTGATAGATATACCATAATTGATTCCCTAACATCTCACAAGTTTGGCTCTGTATTTCTGCACAGGATTAATGCCAAAAAATGTGCCGCCCCCAATTCATGAGGCGACACGTTTGTATGTGACTTTTAGTACTTTACTGCGCAGCCATATGGCGCTGTTGTTTTTGTTTCAACTTCTTCCCCGGCTTGAAGGGCTTTGATTGCTTCTACAACATAGTTGTTTGCGCTTTCGATTGTGTCCGGGTTCGGGCTGGAGTTGCTGTCGATTGCACCGGCATAAGCAACAAGCCCTTCGGCATCGATGACAAACATATGCGGTGTAGTTTTGGCGTCATATGTTTTGCCTATTTCGCCGTTTTTATCCAGTATTTGAGTTGTTGGGGCTGCGCCATAACGTTCAATATCGGCTTTGGCCTCTTCCGCACTAACATAGCCTTGCTTACCTTCTGCTGAAGAAATAATCGAAACCCATGTAATATCATCTGCGGCTGCCTGTTTTTGTATTTTCTGCATGTTGCCGCTGTCGTAATGTTTTTGTACGAACGGACACCCTTTATTGAACCATTCCAGTACGACAATTTTTCCCTTGTGATCGGCTAGATTAAATTCCTCACCATTTATATCGGTTGCTGTAATTGATGGGGCGGGTTTTCCGATCTCAACAGCGGCTTTAGCTGGAACGATGGCGACGGCCATGATGATCATAATCATTAGATAAGGTAGGGTTCGTGCAATCATTGTTTTCTCCTTTATAGTGATTGTCCATTGTTATTCGAATTACGTGCCGGTAACAGCTTTTTCAATGATCCGCGGTGTTAGTATTTGCGGCAGTAAAACAGCATCTGGTCTTTGCCCGGTTTCATCATTTCGCGCACCGTAGAAGACGTAAATAGGCACTCCATTTCTTCCAAAATCATTTAAGTATTCAGTTATAACCGGATCTTCATTTGTCCAGTCACCGATGAAATATTGTACGTTGTTTTCTGCGAAAATTGCCTTTGTTTTGTCAATATTGATCGACGTGGCATGATTAACTTTACAGGTGATGCACCATGCGGCGGTCATCTCAACAAATACAGGGTCGGAGCCGGATAATGCTGTGCTTAAATCTGCTGGCGAAAATTTTTGTCCGAATTCATATTGATTTGTTGTGGGTCCGTCTGTCCCTTCTTGATCTATGCCTGTGGTTTTATCCCAAGATGGTATAAATGCAAATGCGCATAGTAATGCGAATACGGCAAGTATTTTGATTAGTCCGCGCCCTATCGCATGAGATGGGTTATGTTTTAATAACCAGATTCCAAATACAATGCATAGCATCCCGAGTAAAATACCAAACACATTGAATGGGCCTGTCAGCTGTGCCAAAATCCAAACCAGCCATGCGGAAAAACCAAACATTGGAAATGATAGCAATTGTTTGAAAACATCCATCCATGCTCCAGGACGAGGTAGTAGTTTTTGTAATGACGGTATAAAGGCAAGCGCAAGATATGGCAGTGCCAGGCCAAGCCCTAAGGCTGTGAATATGGTCAAAGCAACAAGGGGGCTTTGCAACAGGGCATAACCTATGGCTACGCCCATGAAGGGGGCTGTGCAAGGAGTTGCGACAATTGTAGCGAGAATCCCTGTGAAAAATGAACTGGTGAGGTCATTCCCTTGAGTAAGTTTTTGACCGAAATTGCCGTATGACGCGGTAATATCAAAATAACCAGCCAAGTTTAAGCCGATTATAAATAGCAGGTAAGCTAGCAAAGCAACGACGATCGGGCTTTGTAATTGGAAGCCCCAGCCGATTTGTTGCCCGCCCGCCTGAAGCGATATCAGGATTGCGGCAATCAGAAGAAAACTAAGGACGATCCCGGCCGTGTACGCAATGCCGTGCAGCCTTGCCAGGGCAGGCCCTTTTTCTGCAAATTTTACTAAACTCAGGGCTTTTAAAGACAGTACTGGAAATACGCATGGCATGAGGTTTAAAACCAGCCCACCCAATAAGGCGAAGGCGAAGGCCTTAATTAAACCGGTAGAGGTGATACGCGTTTTTTCTGAGTTACTTATGGCGTCGTTTGGCGCGATGGAATTTTGAAATTTAGTCTGTGTTATTACGGCATTTGCGTTTTTCGCTGTAATGCGCGCAGCTCTGTACTGCCCTTGATTGGTGTCATAGGCCAGAAGGGCCTGCATACTAGCGATGTCCTTTAAGGGCCTTTCTCCTATTCTTTGAATCAGGTTCAGCTCATTGCCTTGAATTTGAAGATCTGCAGGTGCGGCGTTTTCGATGATGCCCCAATCAACAGGAATAAATTGCAATGTTTTTTGGTCAATATTGGCCAAAAAATCATCTGGAACGCTTACTTTTAGAACAAAATTGCCTTGCTCTTGGGTGAATGTGGCTTGCCAGTCCTGATCTTGCGGGATTTTCGCCAATGTCTGATCAAAATAGGCGCGATTGTCTTCATTGAGGCTGGCCGGGTCGTTGAGGGTTAGGTCAAAACTGCCATATTCGGGAATGCAGATGTCTTTGCAAACCAGTGTTTCAACATCCACAGTTAATGTTATTGGGCCGTTTGGCAATGTTTCGGGTATATGAAGTTTTTGCAGGAGTAAAACCTTGTCGGTATATCCATAGTTCAATAATGGCGGGTAAGGAATTTTATGCGGTGCAGGCCATTGTATATTTTGAATGGTGAAGCCCTTAGGAAGGGTCCAGTCGTGGCGTGATGCCGAACCCGAATCGCCTGGGTTTTTCCAATAGGTATGCCATCCGGGGTGTATGGATTGCTCCACACCCACCAAGATTTCTTCGCCGGGCTTTACAGATGTTTTCTCTGCTAATACGCGAAATGTTACATAATGATCAGGCGTATTTGGTTGCTGTTTTATAGTCTGCTCTTGTTTGTTTACAGATATTCTGTTTTCGGACAAGGCTGGATTATAAAGGGTGCTGATAACCCAAAACGCGGTTAAAGCAAGCGCTGTATATAAAATATTTAGTGACCCTTTATTCATGTTTGTTCACGTTTTCCATTGTTTGTTTTTATATAAATTTATATGACCTGACGATAAAAGTAACCCTTGAATAAATTATATTGTACCGGTTCACTATGGGTATGTATTCGCCAGATCTTGACATTAGGTTACAGTGGAGGAAAATACATTTTATAGTTTAAAGGGATTTACGTCAGGGGAGTCTATTCATGAGTATAACAATTGCACAATCAGCGTCTTCAAATATGGCTTCTCCCCTTTGGTCACCGTCACAGGAACAGATAGAACGTAGTTATTTGCACGATTTTATGAAGGTGCTTTCGAAACAATATAAGCTGGATCTACAAAATTATGATGATATTTGGCAATGGTCGGTTGATCATCCCGCTGAATTTTGGTCACAAGTTTGGGATTATTGTGGCGTAATTGGCGAGAAAGGGGAGGTGATACTGCATCATCCGGATAAGATGCCCGGCGCTGTATTTTTTCCTGAGGCCAAAATGAATTATGCGGAAAATTTGTTGCGTCGGCGCGGCGCTGATACGGCGATTATTGCCCGTGATGAACAGGGCGGTGAACGTATGATCAGTTTTGAAGATCTATATGAACAGGTGAGTTTGTGGCAGCAAGCGTTCAAGGCTGCCGGTATTAAATCCGGCGATCGTATCGCAGGATATATGCCCAATATTCCTGAAACAATTATGGCTACATTGGCAGCATCGTCTTTGGGGGCTGTTTGGTGCTCGGCGTCTCCGGATTTTGGGGTGCAAGGTGTTTTGGACAGATTTGGCCAAATAGGCCCTAAAATCATGATCTGCGTAGATGGGTACTATTATAACGGAAAACGTATTGACTGTGTGGAAAAGGTTAAAGACATTGTGCCTAAAATTCCTGAATTGGAACATGTTGTCATGGTGCCATTTCTGGGTACGCAGCCGAATGTCGAAGGGCATGAAAAAATTGTTCTGGATGAAGTTTTTTTAGGGGGCTTTAGTCCTGATGAGGTTAAATTTACGCGCCTAGGTTTTGATCATCCGCTGTTTATTATGTTCTCATCTGGTACAACCGGGGTGCCGAAATGTATTGTGCATGGGCAAGGCGGCACGTTATTGCAGCACATGAAAGAACATAAATTTCAGTGTGATATGCATCCCGGCGATAAGGTTTTTTATTTTACGACCTGTGGTTGGATGATGTGGAATTGGCTTATAAGCGCTTTGGCCAGTGAGTCCACTGTTATGTTGTTTGATGGCTCTCCGTTTTATCCTGATGGGGATATGCTTTGGCAATATGCTGAAAAATATCAGTGTACGTTTTTTGGTACATCGGCAAAATATATTGATGCGCTAAAGGGGGCGGGATTATCGCCTGGGAATAATCATGATTTATCGTCGTTACGTACGATGGCCTCAACTGGATCTCCTTTGGTGCATGAAAGTTTTGATTACGTGTACGCGCATATTAAAAAAGATTTGCATTTGGCCTCTATCTCTGGCGGGACTGACATTGTGTCCTGTTTTGTGCTTGGTAATCCTATTTCGCCCGTTTACCGCGGCGAAATTCAGGGGGCTGGGCTTGGTATGGCCGTAAATGTTTTTGATGAGCAGGGGCAACCAACAACCGAACGTAGTGGGGAGTTGGTTTGTACAAAGCCCTTCCCCTGTATGCCAGTAAAATTTTGGGATGATCCTGATAATATGAGATATCAAGATGCATATTTTAATCGTTTCGATAATGTCTGGTGCCATGGAGATTGGGTTGAAAAGACCGATCATGGCGGTTTTATTATTCACGGCCGCAGTGATGCGACGTTAAATCCAGGCGGCGTCCGTATTGGTACGGCCGAAATATACAGACAGGTTGAACAAATTGAAGGAATTGTCGAAAGTATTGCTGTTGGCCAGGACTGGGAAGGCGATGTACGTGTTATACTTTTCGTTATAATAAAAGATGGTTATGAGCTTGATGACAATATGATTAAGGATATAAAAACTCGCATTCGTACCGGTGCTTCACCGCGTCATATGCCAGCAAAGGTGATCGCTGTTACAGACATTCCACGCACGAAAAGCGGAAAAATTACTGAGCTGGCTGTACGTGATGTGATTATGGGGCGGCCAATTAAAAATAAAGAGGCACTTGCAAATCCTGAAGCATTGTCACTTTATAAGGATCTTGACGTTTTGCAATCATGAGATTTTACCAGTTCCATCTGGAGAATGTCATGACTTTGTTGCGGGTAAATATAGCATATTAGGGGTGGCAGCGTGTTATGCCCCGGTTAAAATATGTGAAAGACGGCGTATAAAATATACAAGAGAAAGCTAGCCAAAAGACAGCATAACATATAAAATAATCTTTATGAAAAAGAAGGCCCCTGAAGTCGATAAAAACATACCAAATTCAAGTATATATGAAGATGCCCCACATCTTCATGTAACTGATCGTGCGCGCGAAAACATGCAGGCTGAGAAAAACTGTACTTTAAATTTTCGTCCAGTCGTGAGAGATCTTGCTGCTAATCCGGGTGCAGATATGATTCGTTATGCGCGGGGTAAGGAAAATATGATCTGGATGGGGCAAGGCGAAGGCGATGCTCCAACACCTGACTTTATTGTTAATGCAGCCGTTAAGGCCATGCAAGACGGGTTAATGTTTTACGGGCCGGCCCTTGGTTCTCCATATTTGCGCACGGCGCTCAGCGGCTATTATCAGCGTATTTATGATCAGGATATCGGCGAACATCGCATTTTTGTTACGCAATCAGGCTCCACAGCCATGAGCATTGCTTTGTCTACCTTATTAGATAAAGGCGATGAGGTGGTCGCGGTGACGCCGATCTGGAAAAATCTTTTGGGTGCAATTGAATTAATGCAGGCCAATACGCTGGAGGTTGCTATGAATTGCGACCAAAACGGTAAATGGTCTTTGGATCTGGGTAAACTATTTGATACCTGTACTGAAAATACACGTGTCATTTTGCTGGTTAGCCCCTCGAACCCAACGGGTTGGTGCGCGAGTAAAGAGGAAATGAGGGCTATATTGGATTTTGCCCGCGAACGGGGAATATGGATCGTTGCTGACGAGGTTTATAATCGTCTTGTTTACGATGGTTTGCGCGCGCCCAGTTTTTTGGATATTGCGAAGCCGGATGATCAGATATTAATAGTCAATAGTTTCTCCAAAACCTGGGCGATGACGGGGTGGCGTTTGGGATGGATTGTTGGCCCAGAAACGGCCGAAGAAAAAATTCGAGATGTGGCGATTTATAACAATTTATGCCCTCAACCCTTTACCCAGCGGGGTGCAATTGCCGCTTTGGATCAGGGAGAGGACTTTATTAAATCGCAAATTAATTTGTGGCGATCAAACCGTGATCTCATTAAAGCACGTTTTGATTCTATGGGGCGAATCCAATATACGCCAAGCGATTCAACATTTTATGCATTCTTTAGGGTTGATGGCGAGGATGATTGTATTGCGTTGTGTAAACGACTGGTTGATGAGGCGCAAGTTTTGCTTTCCCCCGGCTGTGCGTTTGGCGAAGATGCTCGTGGTTATGCACGAATGTGCTTTGCTGTTTCTGAAGAGCGATTATTGGAAGCGCTGGACAGAATAGAGAAAGTTCTGTAAGAACCCGTATGACTTTAGCCTTTTAAGCGCTGTAGTTAGGACGTGTAATTTATTTGGGAGAGGATAAAGATATGCGCGGTTTTTTTGGTATTGGCGTAGAAGGTATCAGTAAAGAACAAAATGTAGGCACAATTGCTCGTTCGGCGCATTCCTTTGGGTCCAGTTTTTTCTTTACGGTTGATCCGGATGTGGATGTTGAAGCATTTCGTAGTTCTGATACATCTGATGCCTTTTATCATATGCCTTATTATCAATATAAACGCGCCAAGGATATTGAATTGCCGGAAGGCTGCGCCTTGATTGGTGTTGAATTTGTTGAAGAATCAATTCCGCTTCCGAGTTTTAGACATCCTTTACGGGCAGCGTATATTTTGGGGCCGGAAATGGGGAATTTATCGTCTGAAGCTATGGGGCGCTGTGATCATATTGTAAAGATCCCTATGAAATTTTGCGTTAATGTTGGCGTTGCTGCCGCCATAATAATGTATGACCGCATGACGTGCCTTGGAAAATTTGCTGAACGGCCTGTACGCCCAGGTACCGTTATGAAACAGCCTGCGCGTCAAACATCTTTACGTCGAAAGATACGCAGTAAAAAATAACGTCTAGACTTATATTTTTATGAAGTAGTTCAGAATTCTCCAAAGGCCGGTAAAGCGAACAGGCGTATCGGATACAATCAAGCACACGCAGCCGCGCCGCGCACATGATTGTGGGGTATGCCTCTGATTTTCATCGCTGATAACCAGATCACCGCGTTTGTACTGCCCGTACTCATCTTCATAGGCCCCGTCCAGAACCAGTGTGATTTCTACGCCTCCATGGGTATGGTGAGGAGTTTTGACTTTGGGCGCGGCTTTTATAAAGCGAACATTATGCCTAGGGCAATTCAGTTTTACTTTAAAGGTTTCCAAGCCGGGGAAAAGCATCCGCCATTTAGCGTTGACCCGGTTGGTTTCAAGGCATTCTGTAATAGGGGTTGGCACTGTAATATTGCCGGGGAAAATGTTGTTTTGTGATTTGTGTTCCGCTTCATGTCGCACCTGGTCCAATAAACTCAGGGTGTTGTCCAATGCTGAAGCGCACATAGACACGGGCGCGCATTCATTTTCAAGCATGTATCCGCCAAGAGACTCGTATTGTCTTAGTTTCTGCCTGGCATTCCCGGACATGCAGATATGCGCGGCTATTATCATATTCTGGGCTTCAGCTAGACGACCTGCAGCATAATCCATTAAAAGATTATGATATAAATCATCAGCACTTAGGTCTTTGTCCGTTATTTCCTGCGTATGGTTTATATGCTCTGTCATGTCCATAGCTCACTGATAGTGGGGTCTTGTCGCAAGCGTTTTAGGGCGATCCGGATCCGTGATTTTACTGTTCCTAATGGTAAGCCGGTCTCGTCGGCAATTTCTTGATGCGTTTTTTCTTCGAAATAGGATCGTTTTATTAGATCGGCTTGCTCAGCTGGCAAATTGTGGATTGCGTGGGCTATTGCATGGGTTTCTTCATTGTCAATTGCGTTTTGTATCGGTGATGTGTCGGTTTCGTCTTCTAATTCCGGCAAATTGTCCAGGTCAACGCTGTAATATTTTTTCTTGCGCAGGGCGTCAATTCGTTTGTTTCTGGCAATAGTAAATATCCATGTACTGGCCGCCGCTTTTGTCGGGTCATATCCTTTTGCTTTGTTCCAAACGTTTAACATTGTCTCTTGCGCCAACTCGTCCGCTTTGGTTTCGCTGGCGCCCCCTTTTAACAGAAAAGACTTAATGCGCGGGGCGAAGTAGTTAAAAACAGCTATAAAGCTATCTTTGTCCTTATTTTGTCCAACGTCATATAATAAATCTTCATATGACACGTCCCCTGACGCACTATCGGACATCCGCCGGGGGGGTAGTCCAGCGGCAGCGTCCGCGTCTTTATTTTTTTCATTTTCGTACATCGTCATGTAGCTATATTCGGTTAAAAATTAACGCGGGTAAAGCCTTAAACGATGTATATTCCTCTACGTTGTTTAGAATCTTTTGGATCACTGTTTCGGCCATTCGTTGTGATTTTTTAAAAAAATCCCGACAAAAGTTTGAAATGCGCGGCCAAGATGATATTATTAAAGTGTCTTATGTTGTTCATTCGAAAACATCTTTAACTTGAAAGCGATAGAAATGCGTATTGTTGTTACTTTTTTGGCTTTAACAGGCCTGTGTCTATGTTTTGGGACTGCGCAGGCTGCAGAGCCCAAGCCGCTGGGCGTGTTTGGCGCGTGGCAGGCTTTTGTGTTTTACGAAAATGGCGATAAGGTCTGCTACATGGCTTCTCAGCCCACTCAAGCTAAAGGTAATTATACCAAGCGTGGTGATATTTTTGCTCTGGTTACGCACCGACCAGGTGAGGGAACGCGCAATGTTTTTAGTTATATTACGGGATATGATTATAAATCAGGCAGTGATGCAACAGTCAAAATTGACGGGGATAGTTTCTTGCTGTTTACTCAAGGCGATACAGCATGGGCCCCTGATGCGGAAACGGATAATAAATTAACCAATCATATTAGAAAAGGGTCGAAAATGGTGGTGACAGGAACATCATCGCGTGGAACTTTGACGACTGATACTTTTAGCCTGCGCGGGTCTGGCGCGGCATATGATGCTATTTCTAAAGAGTGTAAATCGTAATTACATATAATTTTATTTTTTAATCGCTTTTTTTGTGGGGGAAGCCAGACATGAAACATATTGAGGCATCAAAACGTATACGTCTTACACGCGATATTTCAGAGGCCGATTTGAAACGCTCTTTGATGGAACGTTTAAAGCGTGCGTTCGACGTTGAGAATGTAACGGAAAATGATAAGGGGTTCCACGTTGAAGGTACGACGGGGGGGGCTGATAATATTACAAGGCACGCCCGTGTAGATTTAAATGTTCAGTTGATTAAGAATAATGAAATTTGCCGTGTTATGATATATGGTCATACAAAAATGGCGCGTTCTTTATTGATTACATATTCTGTTTTGTTTTTCCTTGTGCTTTTGGTTGGTCTGCTACCGGGATCAATTGAAACCAGTGGGGAAGAAAGCGGTGCGATGGATGCGTTTGTATTATTAGTTTTTGGTATTTTTATTTTCTACGATATTAATACGAAAGTAAGCGAACCGAAGGATTCTTTAAATTCAATTTTGGAATCACTCGATACTGAATTTGGTTGATCCATTTTAATCACGTTTTTTCGTGATCAAAAATGCAAAATCTATTGGAAGTGGCTATTACCCTGTGCTATCAGAACGTATAACAAATATATTTACGAATAGTGCCATGATTGGCGCGGATATAACGCGTTCAGGTTTGTGTGGACCACATGGTAGTAAAGGGTTTTTGGCGTTTAATATGCGTATAATACAAAATATTCGGAACAAAATATCGATTTACAAGTTATTCAGAGTTCGCAAGCGTTACCTGTTAACGCGTTCGAACCGTTTGCGCGCGCGTTATGGTGTTTTGGCCCTTGCTATGGGGGTATTAATTAGTGGTTTGGTTTTGCGCGGTCCTTCCTCGCTTGATTATACAGGCGCCAGTGATTTGGCTAATTTAGAAACGTCTGCTGGGTACGGTGTTGCTATGAATGAGCAAGGTGATAGTGATGTTTCCCGTTATGCCAGCGTTCTTCCTGACAATCTGATTGATATGGTGCGTATCTCGCCGAATAATAAGGCCAAAACCGAAGAACCAAAAGATAAAAACTTTACTATTAAATCCGGCCAAACTGTTGCGGGTATTCTCCAAAATGCAGGCGTAAGCGGGGCGGAAGCCTATAAAATTGTTCAGGCCTTAAGTGAATATGTGGACGTGAGGAAAATTAGGGCGGGACAGAGCTTTAAAGCCCGTTTTAAACCATCCGATAATAGCGAAGGCAATAATGATGAGATGGTTTTGGCCTCTATGAGTATGGATATTGATGCATTGAAATCGGTACATATTCATAAAGAGGGAGAGGATTTTAGTGCACAGTTGTCTGAAAAGAAGGTTGAAAAACGCCTGTATGCGGGTGCAACCGAAATTCAAACGTCTTTGTATGGTTCTGCCGCGCGTTCGGGTATTCCATCACAAGTTATCGCCAAAATGATTCGAATGTACTCATGGTCGGTTGATTTTCAACGTGATATTCGCCGTGATGATCGTATTGAACTTCTTTATGAGGTCTATGAAACTGAGGATGGTGAACCGGTTAAGTATGGCGAAATTCAATATGCCAATTTAAGTGTCGGCGGCATTGATTTACCCCTTTATCGATTTGATAAGGAAGGTAAAGAAGGGTATTTTGATAAAGATGGTGTTAGCGTAAAGAAAACTTTGATGAAAACCCCTGTCGATGGCGCGCGCGTCTCTTCAGGGTATGGTATGCGCAAACACCCTATTCTTGGGTACGGTAAAATGCATAAAGGTGTGGATTTTGCCGCGCCCGTTGGGACCCCTGTTTATGCCGCCGGTGATGGGGTATTAGAAAAAGTTGGGCGTAATGGTGGTTATGGTAATTATATTCGATTGAGGCATAATTCGCGTTTAAAAACGGCTTACGCGCATTTGCATAAATTTGCTTCCGGCATCAGTGCGGGCAAACGTGTTAAACAGGGGCAGGTTATTGCCTATATTGGTACGACCGGGCGATCAACCGGGCCGCATTTGCATTACGAGGTCTTGTTAAATAATAAACAGGTTAATCCAAACCGCGTGGACCTTCCCGTCGGCGAGAGTTTGAAGGGGCAGAATTTGAAAACATTTCAAGCCCGTGTAGAAGAAATACAAAAGCAGTATAAGTCTTTATTAAATGATATGAAATTTGCATATTCGCAAGGTAAAGAAAACGATAAAAACAAGGCGGGTTAATCGCCGGTGTCTTATTGGTGGTGATCGGTGTTAGGTTATCGTTTGCTTAATTTTTAATAGTCAGAATAAAACGAAGCACGAATATCACAATCAGTGCGGCGGCCATTGAAAACCAGAATGCGGCATATTGCATATGGGTTTGTGGGGTTATAAAGCTCTTGGCCATGGCGGCAGGGATGAAATTTTTCAGTATGTCTTCGGAAGGGGCCGTCTGTACGAAAAGGACATCTCTAGCCAGATTGTTTTCATTTAGATAGGGGATATGTGCGCGGACTTCTTCAGTTTGAAGGGAAAACCACTGGTTTAGGGATGGTTTGTTTTCAGGCGTTAGACTATGGGGCCGTGATGGTTCAATCAGGTTGCCAGAAACTTGAATAGGGTATTCCGCTAATTTGCTATCTACACTGGCCGTATCTATGATTTCGGAATGTTCTGACCACCCCATATTTAATAATATATAGCTATTATCGTCGCCTAAGAGTGGTACATAAATATGATATCCCATAACCCCATCATGCAGGCGCGGGCCAATCGGAATTTGTGTTTGGATTTGCAGTTGACCTTCTAGCACGAATTTGTGAGGGCATCCCGGGATTATATGGGCACGAATATTGGTGAAATCATGTGAGATGGGCTCTGATGCCACTTTTACGCAATATTCGTCGCCAATCATCTTAGATTTGGTAACGTATTTTTGTGCCTGCCAGTTTCCCAACCAGATTAAAATTCCAAAAGCCATTAAGGTAAATATACAGGCGAGTATAGGAGGTTTTTTAACGCGTATGACCATTAGATGTCTTGGTCTTTATCTTTTTGGTCCCACGGTAAATGCTTGTATTGCAATGCCAGTACATAGGCCTTGAGCGGGCGCAGGGTTCCAAGCGTTAGTATCAGTGTAACGCTGGTCCACAATATTGCATGCCCCCAAAGTGGTATTGTGTAGAACGCATCAAGTATAAGAGCAATCGGAACCAGTGCAAAACCTAAAATGAATATAAGAAACACGGCAGGGCCATCGGCAAGGTCGCTTTTGGTATAATCAAGGCCACAATGCGGGCATTGGTTGCGCAAGTTCATCGTGAATTTAGAAGCGTATAAATCACCCTTCTTACATTTCGGGCACTTGCAAGCCCATCCCGTTTTTATGAGAGATGTATCAAGCCAGGCCATTGGATTACCCCCTTGCCGTGTATGGTTATATTTTAATGGCTGGAGGTCCCTGCTACGGCCGGAACAATATCTTTGCCATCTGTTAAGTCCATCCCTACAGTGTTGCCCCACCAATAAACAGCAATGAAAAGGAATAGCCATACGACATCAACGAAATGCCAGTACCATGCGGCGGCTTCGAAACCAAAATGGCGTTCTGGTGTAAAGTGACCTTTGGCCGCTCTTACCCAGCATACAGCCAGAAAGACAGTTCCGACAAAGACGTGGAATCCGTGGAATCCTGTTGCCATATAGAATGTTGATGGATAAATGCCGTCTTTAAAGCCAAAATAATTTAAGGCGTGCGAATATTCGTATACCTGAAAGCACAAGAAAAATAGTCCCAAACCAACCGTAAAGCCAATTGCCTTGGCCGCGGCTTTGTGATTGCCTTCAATAATTTCATGATGAGCCCAAGTTACTGTACAGCCGGACAGCAGCAAGATCATGGTCATCAAAAATGGCAGATCAAAAGGGGGGATCGTGTGCAAGCCAGCGGGCGGCCATACAAACCCAATAACTTCTTTCGGATAAAAGGCTGAATCAAAGAAAGCCCAGAAAAATGCGACAAAGAACATAACCTCGGACGCGATAAACAATGCCATGCCATAACGCATACCGATCATGGCTATGTCGGAATGAATGCGCTCTGTGACGGCTTCATACAAAACGTCTTTCCACCAAAAAAACATAACAAGAATAATGGATAATACCCCGGCGATCGGCCCCCAAATACCCGGCTTCATGCCCATGACTTCGGCGCCGTGCATAAATAGAACCATCCCCATGGCGAATATCCCGCCTGCCAAAGACCCAACCAAAGGCCAGATACTGGGGCGCACGATGTGATAGGGGTGCGGTTTACCAGTTGTTGTGTATTCGATATTTTCAGACATGATCTTTATTATTCCTGTTATATTGTCTCTTTGGTTATTTAAAAATAGGGTTACCTTGTGATTTTCTATGTCCAGTATAGTGTATATTCTTGCATTTATATACCATCACTTTCATTATTGTAAAAGTCTTGAATTGCGCTTTCAAGCTCTTCTGTTTCTGCCTCATAGAACGTGTATGACAACGTGATAACTTTAACGTCATTCATGTTGGGATCATCGTTCATTTTCGGATCTATAAAAAACATAACAGGCATAGACACTGTTTCATGAGGGTTCAGGGTTTGTGCGTCAAAGCAGAAACATTGAACTTTGTGAAAATATTTTCCTGCTTTCGGTGGGGTGACGTTATATAGCGCTGTACCTGCTACAGGGGTGTCAGCGGGATTTTTTGCAGTAAATGAGGCTAGACCGCGTTCGCCTATTTTAACAGTAACCTGACGAATATCGGGTTTAAATATCCATGGCATTTGAGGGGCAGTATCGGCATTAAATTTTACAATGACTTCGCGTTCTAAAACCTGATCGGGTAACTGTGCGGCGATTTGCGTCGTTCCGGCAAATCCAGTGACACGGCAAAAGAGGTTGTATAATGGTACTGATGCGAATGCAAGCGTTGTCATCCCAATCACAACAGCCAAGACAATTAGCCCGGTGCGGGCATTTTTATCAATCATTTCTTTGTCTGATCGTTTGTTCATGGCGTCTTTATAACGCCATAGTTTGTAATCGACAAGATAAAATCAGACTGGTTTGATCGGATTAGTTGCCTAGTGAATCGTAATGGCGTTTTAGTTCTTCTTCGTAGCGATCACGTGCTGGTTTGCTGGATGCTTTATAGTTTTTTGCGCGTGCTTCCAGCATAGATACCAGTTCTTGATGCTTTTCTCTGTAAGCGAACTGACGGGCATGAATGTCACAATATTTCCAACGCTCATCACTGTCTGCTATGGGTTTGTTTTCGCTCGGCATGGCGCATGTTTCAGTCGTATTCATCATGCTTTGATCTTGCGCGAAGCTGTTTTTTGATAAGACTGTCCCCGCAGACAAACATAGCATTAGAAGATAAAGAGAAAATAAACGCATGATAAGAAACAGCTCCTGTTTAAAAGCGAACATTAATATCTTTACAGGATACATTAATTTTATAAGCGTAGCAAAGTATGAAGCGTGTAAAAACGGGCTCGGAATCAAATTAAGAGTGGCGTTCAACAGAAAGCGGGCCAAAAGATTGCGCGGTGGGCATAATTTCAAGGCGGTTAACATTAAAATGTGTAGGAAGCGTTGCGGCCCAGACTACACTCTGGGCAACATCTTCAGGCGTTAGAGGGGTTGTGTTGGCGTATACGCTTTCTGCGCGCTTTTTATCGCCTTTAAAACGCACGCGTGAAAATTGTGTTTCCACCATCCCAGGTTCGATATTGGTAACGCGGATATTGGTCCCGCCCAAATCTGCTCGTAAAGCCAAAGAAAACTGCTTGACGAAGGCCTTAGAGGCGCAATAGACATTGCCGCCAGGATAGGGGTAATTGCCGGCCGTTGAGCCAATATTTATGATGTGGCCGGATTTACGCATTTTCATGATTTCAAGTGTCAGACGAGTTACAATAACCAGTCCCTTATTATTGACATCAATCATGGTTTCCCAATCATCCAAGTTACAATCTTGAGCAGGATCTAACCCTAGTGCCAGGCCGGCATTGTTGATTAACAAATCAATCTGCTGAAATTTTTCTGGAATATCTTGAAAAAAGAGTTCGATTGATTCGCGATCCGATATATCGCAAAATCCTATATGGTGACGGTTTTTATGCGTCTCACCAAGAGAATCTTGCAGCGCTTGCAATTTATCGATATCACGTCCGGGTAAGATTAAATGGCAGCCCATTTTGGCGAAATGGTGACAAAAAGCCTTGCCAAAATCGCCGGTTGGTCCAGTTATTAAAACTGTTTTTGGTTTGTGAGAGTTGTAGGTGGAATCGGCCATCTATATTGTGCAGCGGCAAAATATCTAAGTTGACATGCGAATTAAGGTCACAGCCCATATCAGAGCACATAGACCAAAAATAATGCCAAGAACCAACAAATTCTTTTTTAATTTCTTTTTATGCAATTCACTTTTAGGCATATGCGTTCCCTTACTGGTTATGAAATCATTAAAGCGGCGAACAGCGCGAATAGATAAAATACAGAATAGCCAAACATTAATTTAGCGTGCTTTAAATCGTTACTGCTTAAAACTTTCACTGCTGTGTATACAAAAAAACCGCTCAAAATGAATGCTATTGTGCCATAGATGTAATTGGCATAACCTAAAACCGTTGGCGCCAATGTGATGGGCATTAACGTTATTGTATATAACAGCATTTGTATTTTGGTGCTACGGGCTCCTGCGGTTACGCTCATCATTGGGATGTTGGCTTTTTTATAATCACTGTTGGCAAAAAGTGACAAAGCCCAAAAATGCGGTGGTGTCCAAAAAAAGATAATGGCGAATAAGATGACTGGGAACAATGTGACATCGGCCGTTACAATTGCCCAGCCAATCATGGGGGGGAAGGCGCCCGCAGCGCCGCCAATGACAATGTTCTGTGGTGTGGAGCGTTTTAACCACATGGTGTAAACAATGACGTAGAATATATTCGCAAAAGCAAGTAGGCCAGCCGCCGTCCAGTTCAACGCCAACCCCATGACCATCACGGACAGGAACGATAAAAACAGTCCCAGTGCTAAGGCATCATCTGCTGCCACTCGGTTAGTTGGTAATGGACGGTTTTCCGTCCGTTTCATAATGGCGTCAATATCGCGGTCATACCACATATTTATTGCGCCGGCCGCTCCGGCATTTAAGGATAGACATAGTATTCCAACAAATGCCAAAAACGGGTGCAGATTGCTAAAATCAGGGGCTATCCACATGCCAACAAAACCCGTGAAAATCACGAGGCTCATTACTTTAGGTTTAAGCAGCGCGAAATAATCGCCAATACTGGCGTCCGGTGATTCGGCTGGTGTGGCATTTGCTTCAATTGCTATGTCTGACATAGGGGGAAAATATCATGTTTATAAAAAATGCCAAGCGTTTTCGTGAAAATTCGATTGGGGCCCTTATCGCTCAATATGTATTATCCAAATACGAGGGAGCTTGCGACCAAATCTTCGGTGGCCTTTGGCTTTGGGGTATCAATATTTGCCGAGCTTAGCATGGTTCTAAATTCTTTTGCATCTTGGTCAAAGCCGGCCTCCTCTAATTCATAAAGAACATCTTGGGCAATGGCCTCGACTTCTTCAGGTGCATTCGCCATTTTGCTTTGTAAAATATCCAGCGCTATACTTGGACGGTTATGGTCTATTAAAGTTATTATACGCGCCTTTAAAGAGCGGGCGCCGGGATTGAAATTATACGATTCTGTTTCCGAAGTGTCGTTATTGTTAATATGGTTAGTTTCGTGGGATGATTGTTTACCTGCGGCGCTAAAGTTTTTATCCGTGCCTAATGCATTAAAAACATCACCTAGTATTGGTGCTTTGCCGAAGCATTCTAATGGGTTTACAGATATTGCCATGCATTTCTTATAGCAACATAAAAAAAGGGTGTCAAATTAGACACCCTTTTCCTTCAAGATTAATCCAGTGTTCTTTACTTCAGCTTTGGCTGAATTTCGAACTGGTGGAATGGCGGTGGTGATGACAGCGTCCATTCCAATGTCATGGATTGTGGTTCTGCATTCCAGTAATTGTCAGTCGCCTTCTTGCCAAACAGCTGAGTATAGATAGCAATAATAACGAACCAGATTGTTCCCAGACCCGCAATATATGCGCCAATGGATGAAATTTCATTCCAATAAGCCCATTGATCATAAGGAACACCATCCGATGGGTAATCTATGATACGGCGCGGCATACCTTGTAGACCCAAGAAGTGTTGCGGGAAGAATAGCAAGTTTACACCAATAAAGGTTGACCAGAAATGTATTTGTCCCATCCATTCTGGGTACATTTTACCAAACATTTTACCTGACCAGTAATAATAGCCAGCAAATAAGGCAAACACCGCACCAAGTGATAAAACATAGTGAAAGTGCGCAACGACGTAGTACGTGTCGTGTAAAGCGATATCCATACCGGCATTGGCCAAGACTACTCCGGTCACTCCGCCAACGGTGAACAGGAAGATGAAACCAATTGCAAATAACATCGGTGTTTTAAATGTGATTGAACCGCCCCACATTGTTGCAATCCATGAGAAAATCTTGATCCCTGTCGGAACCGCGATGATTAATGTTGCAGCAGTGAAATAGGCGCGTGTGTTCACATCTAAACCAACTGTGTACATATGGTGAGCCCAGACGACAAAGCCAACAAATCCGATTGCAACCATTGCATAGGCCATACCAAGATAACCGAAGATAGGTTTACGCGAGAAGGTTGAAACTATGTGCGAGATAATACCAAAAGCCGGCAAAATCATAATATACACCTCGGGGTGACCGAAGAACCAGAATAGATGCTGGTATAGAATTGGGTCGCCACCGCCTTCAGGTGTGAAGAATGCTGTGCCAAAATTTCGGTCAGTTAACAACATTGTGATGGCGCCGCCCAATACAGGTACAGAAAGTACCAGCAAAAATGCGGTAACCAGCATACCCCATACGAACAGGGGCATTTTATGCAATGTCATGCCCGGTGCGCGCATATTGAAAATTGTAGTGATAAAGTTGGCCGCACCCAGGATAGAGCTAGCCCCAGCCAAGTGAAGGGAGAATATGGCCATATCAACACCCATATCAGGGTGCCCTAATACGTTAGACAGAGGAGGGTATACTGTCCAGCCAGTACCTGCGCCGCCACCAACCAAGGCAGAGCCGATTAGTAAAAAGAAAGCAGGCACAAGCAGCCAGAAAGAAATATTGTTTAAGCGCGGGAAAGCCATATCCGGCGCCCCGATCATGATCGGCACAAACCAGTTACCAAACCCCCCGATCAGACCGGGCATGACAACGAAGAACACCATTATCAAACCATGGGCTGTGATAAAGACATTCCACATATGGCCATCCGGGTTTCCTGCCGCGTCGGTCAGGAACTGTACGCCCGGTTCTTGTAGCTCCAGGCGCATCATCATTGAGAACGCGCCGCCGATTAAGCCGGCAATGATTGAGAAGATAATATAAAGCGTCCCAATATCTTTGTGGTTGGTTGACATGAACCAACGGACAAAAAAACCTGGTTTGTGATCATGGTGATCATGGTGATCATCGTGGGCCGTCGTAGGTGTAGCACTTGCGTTCATTTTATTCATCTCCTTCGGATTCTGTGTCCGCTTCTTCTGGGGTTTGTTCTATATTAGATTCAGGAACATCGCCGTTTTCAATAGAATCTGTTGATTCGCTATGATTGTCTGCGGCGGGGCTGGGTTCTGGGAGTGTGCCCCCTTGTGCAAGAACCCATTCTTCGAATTCTTCCTGGCTTACGGCCTTAATTTCGATTGGCATATAAGCATGATCTTTTCCGCAGAGTTCAGAACATTGCCCGTAATATGTTCCGGGTTCTGTGATTCGGAACCAAGTGGAATTCAGACGCCCGGGAACGGCGTCTTTTTTGACGCCAAGCGCAGGGACAGCCCAAGAGTGGAGGACGTCTGCCGCTGTAATGTCGATCTGTATATTTTTATTAACAGGCAGGACAACAGGATTATCGGTAGAAAGCAAACGCAGCTGGCCTTTTTCGGTATCAATATCCTCATCTTGAACCATATAAGACATAAAGTTTATATCGCCGTGTTCAGGGTATTCATATCCCCAGTACCATTGATAGCCGGTCACTTTCAGTGTCATTTCCGGATTTTCTGTTCGATCAACATAGTAAAGTAGTTTGAACGATGGAATTGCAATAATGATCAGAATTACAACGGGAAGAGCTGTCCATAAAACTTCAAGCAATACGTTATGAGACGTTTTCGATGGTGTCGGATTTGCGCGTTTATTGAATCGCAAAACGACAATGATTAACAATAACAGTACAAATAGTGTAATGCCGGTAATGATGTAAACGAGCATATTGTGGAATTCATGGATGCGCTCAGCAGAAGGGGAAGCAGCATCTTGCATTAAATAATCCCAGAATAAACTGTTTTCCACAGCCTCTTGTGCCAGGGATGGATTCATGAGAGTTACAGTAAATAGGGCAGCAAGCCCAAAAGTAGCTATGATTTTCTTTAACATAATGACCATTGTTTTGATTTATTTTTTGTCTTTTTAGAATATATCACCAGAATTGCAAGTAAAGAAAAGACTTTTCTTACTTTTAAAAAAATATATTAGCGCAAAAAGGAAATTAAATCAGGCTTAACAGCTTTATGAGGGCTGTTTCGGCTCGCAAAATATTGTTTCCCAATGAAACGCCGATCACATTTGGGTGATCCAACATCATTTTTGTTTCTTCTGTCGTAAAGCCACCTTCAGGCCCAATCAGAACGGCTATATCGTGATTATCACCGGGATGAAAATTTTTGCATTTATGGCGCTCAATGGCCGCGTGGATGGGAATATTGCTGGCATGGATGGCATTTTGGGCCTGCGTCATAGGGTGTAGTTTAGGCAAATCTAGCCTTTCGCATTGTTCGGCGGCTTCAATGATATGGGCGTGCAAGCGGCCTTCATTAAGTTTGTGGATTTCTGTATTGGCTGTAATAATCGGGTGCAGATCAGTTACACCAAGCTCTACCGCTTTTTCGATAAGGAAATCCATGCGGTTTTTCTTGATGGGAGGGAAATAGGCGTGAACCTGGCGTGAAATTATAGTTTGTTCTCGTGTCTGGCACTTTGTTCGGGCTGTGGCGTTTTTTTTGTTTAATATAGTTAGTGAGCATAGCCATTCACCGTCACGGCCATTGAACAGACGTATTTCATCTTGTGTGTTACGGCGCAGGACATTCCTAAGGTAATGGACCTGTTCTATGGTTAGGTTGATTTCCTGTTCGGCCTTTAAATCAAGTTCTGTATAGAGCCGTGGTGATTTTGTGATAGAATTTTGCATCATGACCCAGAAGAGTAACATAAAAAATTATACTGATATAAGGCAATCTGGTTTTGTAATGCGGTTTTTGCCAGAAAAGTTGAGGCCATACGCGCTTCTGATGCGGTTGGACAGGCCTATTGGCTGGTGGTTATTGCTTTTGCCTGGCTGGTGGTCAATTGCATTGGCTTCGGGTGGTATTTCGGGGATGGATGCCCATAAGTGGGTATTAATGACTTTGTTTTTGATTGGCGCAGTGGCAATGCGCGGCGCCGGTTGTGTTGTTAATGATTTGTGGGATCGTCATATAGACAAACTGGTAGAACGAACCCGCGGGCGGCCTTTGGCATCTGGAATGGTGTCCGTGAAACAAGGCTTTGCCTTTTTAGGTGGGCTTTTATTTGTTGGTGCGTGTATTTTGCTTTCATTATCGGAGAAGGCAATCATACTGGGGTTTGCGGTTTTGCCGCTTATTGCCCTTTATCCTTATATGAAGCGAATCACGTATTGGCCACAATTGTTTTTGGGTATTACGTTTAATTTTAGTGCGTTAATCGGATGGGCGGCCGTGCATAATGAAATTAGCGCCGCACCTGTTTTGTTATATCTGGGCGGAATATTCTGGACGATCGGTTACGATACGATCTATGCCCATCAGGATAAGGAAGACGATGTTATGGCCGGTGTGAAATCCACGGCTCTTAAATTTGGACGAAATTCGAAGCGGCTCGTGTTTTGTGTTTATCTAATGGCGATCGTGCTCATCAGTGTCGCCATTATGAGTGTAAAAATGAATCCCACAATTCTTGCTCTTCTGATGCTACCCATCTTTCACATGGCCTGGCAACTGCGTAGCTGGAACATGGATGATCAGGAAAACTCACTGCGAATATTTAAATCCAATCGCTATTTTGGCTTATTGTTGGTTATTATCTGTTTGCTTTAATTTTTCGTGCGTATTTTCACGAAATGCCAGAATCAACCACCGTATAATGCGCGCAAGCGTTGTTCAGCAATGACCAGCATAGGCAGATCGATGCTTCCCGCGCGGCGCAATTCAGCAAATAACGGGTCGAATTGTTTGGATAGGTTTGGATGCATATCCATCCAGCAATCTAACAAGCTCTTCCCCTGTTTCTTTTTGCAATTTGTATCATGTAGTACACGAATGGTCATGCCAGCTTGACAACTATAAAGTTGATCCACGAGGCCGTTGGTGGCCTCTTTTTGCCAATGATCATCGGAATGTAAATAGCGCGCTTGTTGTCGTAGCCAATCCATATGGAAACGGTCGCCCAACTGAAAATATGTCTGTGCGGTATCAATAAGATTGGATTCCTGTTCCAATGAAATACGTATTATGTCACAAGCGGAAGATAAAATCGGCATCAGGGCTATGTGGTGCGCCAGATCTTTTGGCAAACCATTTTGTTCGTTCATACGCTGGCGTTCTTCGATTCCTTGCGTCAGGCACTCATTTGTAATTTTGGTTAAGTTCTTGCGCAGGGTTTCAACGCCGTTTTTGTAAGCCTTGGTGTCTTGTCCAATATTAAGTTCATGTCCCAAACGTGTTAAGAACCATGTGATTGCGTGTTGTGAGAGGTTGGCAACTTCGCGCATGGCTTTTAGTTGCACCTCGGCTGGCACTTTATTATCCAGAGATTCAATAGCATCCCAGATTTCCCGCAAACCAAAGGCATCACGTACAATGATGTAAGCCTTGGCTACACCTTCACAGCTCGCGCCAGTCTTGCTCATGCTGGATTTGATGAAAGTCGGCCCCATACGATTAACCAGTGAATTGGACATGGTTGTGGCGATAATTTCACGGTGCAATTTGTGCTTAAATATTTCATCCCGATATTTTTTGCGCAAATCTTCAGGGAAATAATCAATCAGCCATTCTTCCATTTCCAGATTATCAGGGATATCACTTTTCAGCAGGTCTTTGGAAAAGCCAATTTTAGCATAGGATAAAAGTACGCATAGTTCAGGCCGCGTTAGGCCCTTGGCTGCGCGGTGCCGCATTTCTATGGTCTCTTGTGATGGCAGACCCTCAATTTTACGGTTCAGGCCTTCTTCGCGTTCAAGATCTTGAATAAAGCTCTCATGCAGTTGCAGGTTTTGACGCGCTTGTTGTTCTACCAGACTTATTGCCTGGGCTTGCTGATAGTTGGACCGTAGTACCAGTTGCGCAATATCATCGGTCATTTGTTCCAAAAGTTTATTGCGCGCTTTCGTATCCATTGTGTTTCCTTTTTTGCGCATGATGTCGCTCATCAAAATTTTGATGTTAACCTCATGGTCAGAGGAATCCACACCGCCTGAGTTATCAAGGAAGTCTGTATTGATACGCCCGCCGCGTTCCGCAAATTCTACGCGGCCCAATTGTGTGACGCCTAAATTGGCTCCTTCGCCAATAACTTTGGCCCGAAGCTCTTCAGCGTCAATACGTAAAGAATCGTTGGTCTTGTCGCCAACATCGGCGTGTGTCTCATTGCTGGATTTTATATACGTGCCGATCCCTCCGAACCATAGCAAATCTGTGCGCGCCTTGAGCATGTATTTAATCAGTTCAGGTGGGGTAACTTTGTTATCGGGGATATCAAACCGCGCCATTATTTCCGGCGTTAGTTCAAGTAATTTGTCTGTGCGGGAATATATGCGGCCCCCTTCGGATAGTTTTTTGACGTTATAAGCATCCCATCCTTTGACGGCATCAAAAAGGCGTTTTCTTTCTTTGAAGGAACTCGCTGCATCTGGATTGGGATCACAGAAAATATGCAAGTGGTTAAAGGCACCAATCAGGCGAATATGCTTTGATAACAGCATACCATTACCAAAAACATCCCCGCCCATATCGCCGACACCGATAACGTCGAATGGTTTTTCTTGTATGTTGTGGTTCAGTAGCCGGAAGTGTGCTTTAACCGATTCCCAGGCGCCTCTGGCTGTGATTCCCATTTTTTTGTGATCATAGCCAGCGCTGCCCCCCGATGCAAACGCATCCCCGAGCCAAAATTTATTACTCAAAGACAGTTCGTTTGCAATGTCCGAGAATGTTGCGGTTCCTTTGTCCGCTGCAACAACTAGATACGGGTCATCCCCATCACGGCGTACAACGTTTTCAGGGGGTATGATTTTTTTACCGTTTAAATTATCGGTGATGTCCAGCATTGCCTGTATAAACGTTTTATAACAGCGGATACCTTCTTCACGAAATTCTTCGCGAGAATATGTCGGTGTCTTTACAACAAATCCACCTTTGGATCCCATAGGCACAATAACCGCATTTTTAACCATTTGGGCTTTCATTAAGCCTAAAATTTCAGTGCGGTAATCTTCTTGACGGTCAGACCAGCGCAACCCTCCGCGGGCAATTTTATCGCCACGCAGATGCACAGCCTCGACTTGAGGTGAGTAAACAAATATTTCGCGGAATGGCTTTGGATCTGGTATTTCCGGAACGGCCTTACAATTGATTTTAATAGAGGTATATAGCTTGGCACTTCCGTCTTTATTACGCTGATAATAATTGGTACGCATTGTGGCCTCGATCAGCGAGGTGATCATGCGCAAAATGCGGTCTTGATCCAATGAGTCAACTGCCCCTAGCTCACGATCGATCGCATCGGCGCATTCTGCGGCCATGCTTTCAGAATTATCGCCATTTTTCGGGTTAAGAAAGGCTTCGAATAGCGCGATAATCATTTTTGAAATTTTAGGATGATCTGTAAGCGCTTTTTCAGTGTATTGTCGACTAAATGGGAAGCGGATTTGTTTTAAGTAGCGTACATAGGTGCGTAATATCGTGATTTCGTGCCAGTTTAAATTCGCGCTTAATGTTAGGCGGTTGAGGCTGTCATTTTCCATCTTGTTATACCAGATGCGACAGAAAGCCTGTTCAAAATTTTCTTTTACACCGTTAATGTCGACACAATCTTCCATGGATGGTGTTTCCAATAAGAAGTCATGAATCCAGATGGCTTCATCCTGATTTCCTGGGCGTACCTCAAATGGTAATTCAGCGATCGCACGAAGACCCATGTTATCAAGAATAGGCATTACATCCGACAGGGTAACGGGCTTATTGGGATTATATATTTTTAATCGCAATTGTTTCGAGGAAATGTCTTCGGGACGGTAAAGGTCTAAATCCATTTGCTCGGAACATATAACATTTTCTATTTTATCAATATCAAAGACGGCTTGTTTGGCACGATATCTTGATGTGTAACTGACGGGGAAGGCTTCGCCGTATCTCAACGTCAAACGATTAACCTCATCGGAATCAGTCGTCGTTGTCATGACTGCGGCGGAAAGAAGCTCCGGCCAGGTTTGCCCCGCTTCTTGCAGATGTTGTTCAATTTCCGCGGTGTTGTATTTGGGCGGTTTAGACTGACTTGTTTTAATGATAATCATTACTCGCGCAAAGACGGAATCGTCTAAAGTCGTATAGAAGTTTGAGCATTCTCCCTCTAGCTTATCTTCTAAAATTTTTATAATCTGTTCGCGTAAATCGGTTCCGAAACGGTCGCGTGGTACGTAAACCAGACAAGAAATGTAACGACCAAACGGGTCTTCTCGCAGGAATAGGGCGATACGCTGGCGCTCCTGTAATTTAAGAATGTCTAGTGCAGTTTTATATAAGTCTTTTGTTTCAATCTGGAACAGTTCATCGCGCGGGTATTTTTCAAGAATATGGCGCAGGGCTTTTCCATCATGGCTCATCGGTAAAAAGCCTGATACATGTAAAACATCTTCAACTTTTTCGCGGATATACGGCACACTGCTGGCGCTGCGGGAATAGGTTACAGAGGTGAACAAGCCTACGAATAATTTTTCGCCTGTGACTTCACCTTTATGATTATATGTTTTAACCGCGATGGCATCCATGGGAACGCGGCGATGCACGGTTGATATGCGGTTGGTTTTAGATATGGAGACGGGGTCAAGACGTTTACGCAGTTCTTGTAAATTGCGTGGTAAGCCCTCTTCATTTTCACTGATATAGGCTGGTTTGACGTCATCAGCCAACAGCCCAAGCCCTTCGCCCTTCACGGTTTTGCTGACAATACCGTTTTTGGTGTCTTTAAACTCGTAGTGACGGTAACCTAGTAAGGTGAAGTTGTTATCTGCAATATATTCCAAGAATGAGCAGTATTTTTCGATTTCGCGTAATGGCTGTTTTAACGGGGCGTTTGCAAGTTCTTCTTTTGCAAGACGAAGTTCTTCTAACATTTTACGCCAATCGCGGTTAGCGTAAAAAACATCTTCCAGCGCTGTGTATAGACCTTTTTCAAGGGATTTAAGTGTTTCAGGTGATAAAGTGTCTTTGATCTGTACGTGGATGTGGGACTGGCGGGTTAGTTTATCGTCGCGCTCGCGCTGGGCATTTTTCATCTCCCCTTTGCTGTCATATTCCACGTATAGAATCGGGTGTAACAAGAGGTCGATCAGCATGTTGTTCTTGTTAATTTCAGCGACAACAGAATCTACCAGAAATGAATAATCGTCGCTCACGATGTCGATGACGGTTTTGCTGTTGTGGCCTTCTTCAATATTTGGACAGTAAATCTGGATTTCAGGTTGGCCTTGTTTACGATTTTTTGCCATGTCCCAATGCGCCAGTGATGCATCGATTAATACAGATTTTTCAAACAGATCCAAATCACCAGATGTTAGTTCAGATCCTAATAACTTCAGCAATCGTTTTTGTAGAATGGGGGTCTTCGAAGGTAATGAATCAAGAGCGTCTTTAATGAATTTTTCAACGTCTTTGTGCTGTGTATTTTGTTTACTAGTCATGATTTACCGCGTAGTCATTTTCTGTTTGTTTTTTCATGTACATTGATATGATGGAATCATAAAGGTCAAGCCCATACAAACAAATAATATACGATTTTATCCTGCATAGCAGCATGGAAAGGCATGTTATTGACACGCAAACAGGGCGAGTTCATTGAAAACTCTGCCCTGCCTTTTATTCGAATAATGTAGTTTTATTTTTTCTTACCATCCATAAAATCAGTGACTTGTTTATTCATGTCATTGGATTTATCTGATAGTTGCGTGGCTAAAGCCAGAAGCTGCGTTGCAGCGCTACCAGTTTGTGAGGACGCCTCTTGTACACCGGTAATATTGCTGGATACTTCTGCTGTTGCCCGTGATGCTTCCTGAACATTACGTGAAATTTCAGACGTTGTCGCGCTTTGTTCTTCAATGGCTGCAGAAATGGAGTTACTGGATTCATTTAGCGCATTGATAGTCTCACGAATTTCTGCGATGGCCTGAACGGCATTGGTTGTTGTTGTTTGCATCGTTGATATTTGTTCGCGGATATCTTCGGTGGCTTTTGCTGTTTGCGCAGCTAATGATTTGACCTCTGATGCGACAACGGCAAAACCTTTGCCGGCATCCCCCGCGCGGGCCGCTTCGATGGTCGCATTAAGCGCAAGTAAATTGGTTTGCTCTGCTATGTCGTTAATAAGATTGACAACCTCCCCTATTTGGTTGGAGGCAATATGCAAATCCTCTACGGTTTTGTTTGTTTGCTCGGCGTTGCGTACCGCCTGGCTGGCCGTTTCATTGGATTTCGTGACTTGCGCTGCAATTTCTTTGATTGAGGCGGTCATTTCTTCTGCGGCGGCGGCAACGGTTTGCACGTTTGTTGATGCCTCTTCTGCCGCGGCAGACACGGATACGGCTTGCGCTGATGCCTCTTCCGCGGCGGCGGATAGGCTTTGTGCCGTTGCTTGAACTTCCTGAGAGGAGTCCGAAACAACATTAGAGATTTCAAGAACATTCTGGGATAGACGTTCTTGTCCGGTTATAACGCTCCAGCTCAACATGGGGCCGATGTAGTGGCCAGTCTTGTCCTTAATGGCGGCGACGTTCAAGTCCAGTGTTTCATCGCCAAGTTTTATTTTGGCGTGCCATGGCAGATTATTCGGATCTTTTAAAATGTCACGTTGGTGCTGTGGGTTTTTATGAAAGATATCGACGGATTGCCCTACAATCTCATCTGCTTTAACCGGTAACAGATTTTCAATTGATTTTAGGGTGTTATGGCTGGTTTTATTGATGTAATTGATCGTAAAGTTTTCAGTGTCACACATCATAATGTTGATAGGCATGTTGTCGACCATGATTTTGAGCTGTTCTCTTTCGGTGCAGACACTCCACCCCAGCAATAATTTTTTGATTTGTGAGCCGGAATAGATGGCATCAACATATAGATCCAGCATTTCCGACCCGAGACGAATGATCGCGGAATGCGGGAAGTTCGCCGGGTTGGCCATAAGCTGTCTTTGATGGGATGGCTGCTTGTGGAATATGTCTATGCATTGACCAATGATATTGTCGCCCGATACCCCGGAAGGCAGCAAATGTGCAAGGCTATTCAAGGTGTCTATGCTTTGTTGATTGGCGTAATCAATGATAAAAGTTTTAGGATCGCATGTCATAACGTTGATGGGAATAAGATCCAGCATTGTTTTGTAATCATTAGCGAATTTTGTGAAAGATGAACTTTTTGCAATGCTTAGTGCCATTTGTTTTGAATCCTTATTTCGTGTGGTGATTTGTTATTATATAGCCCTAAAGTTGAAATAAGTGTTAAAATATTATGGTTTACATGCATATGTGTTTCAGTGTTGTGAACGCCGTTTGGTGGCGTCTGATAAATCGGCTGTTGTAATTTTACAATGCTTTGTATATAAAACAGGCGGAAAGTCGGCGCGGGCGAAATTTCGCCGAACCCGGTCAGGTCCGAAAGGAAGCAGCCGCAAGTGAATTTTTTCGGGTCGTGTCCGGCTTTCCACTTCTCACTTCTCACTTTTTCTGTTTCCCGCCTAACTTTTTGGCTTGCTTTGTTTGTAGTCTTATTGTGGTTATGTTTTATTCTGCCATGCCATGGGAGAATTTTTATGTTTAAAAGACTGTTTATAGGGCATTGACACCTGAATATTTTATGACTAAGGTCCGACAATAAGAAAAATAAATATTGAACAGTGGAGTTATAGAATGACCTTAACCAGAATGCGCGGGATAACCGCGACTGCAGCTTCAGCTTTTGCCGCCATGTCTATTATGGCGAGCAGCCCAGCCTACGCTGAAGATAACAGTCCCCAAATCGAGACTGATACACCTTCTGTTGCGCAGGAAGATGCGTTACCACCCGTTGCAGGTCTGGAAGACCCTATGAATGCCGAAGCACCAATTGATGCGCCAACAACGCAAGTGGAAAAGATTCATTATACTTTGGATGATATTCGTCAATTTGTCTGGAACCCTGATGAAGAATGGACAATTGATATAGATGGCGGTATTACAGCGCGCACTGGTGAGCAAGCGATCAAAAAATTATTCGAGATGGCCAATGAAAATCCGGATCATGATATTGTGATGCGAATTAATTCACCAGGTGGAGACGCGTGGGCTACATTAAAAATGTGGGATGCTATGCATGTGATTCCCAATAACGTGCATACGTTATGTACTGGTATGGCCGCATCGGGCGGGTCCTATTTATGTATGGGGAATTCTTCCGGTCAAACAGTTGTAACCCCCGGGTTGATGAGCATGACTCACAACTCACGCATGACCATCCCACCCCAACGGGGGCCAATTCAATTAACAGATGGAACTTTAGAAGCTGGACGCATACAAACAGAGATTTTGAAGAATTTTATGTGCGGATCAACCGATGCGCTGGCCGATAATCCACGCCGCTGTGATGTAATTGGTTCTTTGTTCTCATCGGCTGATTTTTGGGCAACGCCAGAGGAGCTCAAGGCCATTGGTCTTGTTGATCATATTCTTTACCCTGAGAATTTTAATCACAACGGTCAGAAAAGCGGTAAGGATCTTTTGTGTGATAGGGAAGAGCCCCGCGCAATTTCATTGTGTAATGCGTTATATGCGCAACAACAGATCGATGATAAACGCGCGGCTGATGCTCTGGCTGCTCAGGCTGAGACGGCGGATGTTTCCGGTTCTCCTGAGGCGGCAAAAGAAAATGATTTAATTGATACCACAGCTGGTCATTCTGATGCTTCTGTGGCTATGGCGCCGTCTATTTAAACAAAATTCATGGTTTCGTGCCATTATGGCCGTTTCCCAAAGCCGGTCTGAATAAGATCGGCTTTTTCGTTGCGCTCCGTCCTTGAATCGTTTTTAATCATATTCATCATGAGCCAAAACACAGATAAAAATACACCTTACCGCGTTTTAGCGCTGAAATATCGTCCGCAAAATTTCGATGAATTAATCGGACAGGATGCGTTGGTGCGAACATTAAGAAACGCAATTGAAACTGGGCGTATTGCCCATGCCTTTATGTTGACAGGTGTGCGCGGTGTTGGGAAAACGACCACGGCACGCATCATTGCTAAAGCCCTGAATTACCGCGGGCCTGAGGGGACGTCTGATCCGACAACAGGCCCGACAGATGATTGTGATATCTGTAAGGCAATTGCGGAAGACAGGCACCCCGATGTGATCGAAATGGACGCTGCGACCCGTACCGGGGTTGATGATATCCGCGAGATCTTGGATGGCGTCCGTTATGCTCCGACAGAGGCCCGTTATAAGGTCTATATCATCGACGAGGTGCACATGTTGTCGAAGCAGGCATTCAATGCCCTGCTTAAAACATTAGAGGAGCCCCCACCTCATGTGAAATTTATATTTGCCACTACGGAGATTCGGAAAGTTCCGATTACAGTGCTGTCGCGTTGCCAGCGTTTTGACCTGCGCCGCGTTGATGTGGAGACGCTTATGGGGCATTTTCAGTCTATTTGTGAAAAGGAAACGGTGAGCGCGGATGATGCGGCTTTGTCCGCTATTTGTCGTGCAGCGGACGGATCGGTGCGTGATGGTCTTTCATTACTGGATCAGGCCATTGCCTTAAGTGATGGGCATATAACGGCTGAACAAGTCAAGACTATGCTGGGGCTTGGTGATCGTAGTAAAAATCTGGATTTGTTAGAGCATGTTTTAAGCGGAAATGTAGCGGAAGCGCTGGATATTATGGATGATATCTATAAAGTGGGCGGTGATCCGTCTGTGCTTATTCAGGATTTGCTTGATCTTGTGCATCAGTTAACGAAATTGCGCGCGGTGCCGAAATTGGCTGATCAGGCCATGGGCTTGACAGGTGATGAGCAGGCCCGTGTAGCGGAGATGGCCGCAAAGTTATCCATGCCCACCTTGGGGAAAGCGTGGCAAATATTGCTGAAAGGGTTGAATGAAGTCAATATGGCGGTCAACCCGCAAAGCGCCGCCGAAATGGTTGTCATCCGTCTTAGTTACAGCGCGGATTTGCCAGATCCATCTGATTTACTGAGGAAGTTATCAAAAGATGGTCCTCAAGGGGCTCCGGTACCTAATGGCGGGGCCGGCGATTCTGTATCAGCATCCAGTGGCGGAGGCGTGAGTGCTTCGCGCGGCGGTCTGACTGTTGCATCCTCTAATTCTGGGCCGGTGACTGGGGTGGCTGTAGCACAGCAACATAGCCTGGATACCGAGGTCGCGCTGTCTGGTGATCACTTACGCAATCTGGAAGATATTATTGCCGTATTGGAAGAGGCGAATGAGATGGTTTTGGCCGGGCGTGTCTATCAAATGTTGCATTTGGTGCGGCTTGAGAATAAAGGCGATACTTATCGCCTTGAAGTGCGTCCGCAAGAAACTGCCCCTCATGACCTCTTGCCAAATTTATCAAAAATACTTAGGCAGTTAACCGGAAAAATATGGATGATTTCCCCATCTCAGCAAAGAGGGCAACCAACATTGGCTGAAAAGGCTCAGATTATTTATGAGCAAGAACTTGACCGCGTTAAAAATCATCCGTTGATGAAGGATGTTTATGCGCTCTTTCCGGATGTGGAAATTGTAAATATCAAGCAGATCAAAGAATAAACGAAGGAATGTCAAGAATATGATGAATTTTCAAAAAATGATGCAACAAGCCCAGCAGATGCAATTTAAAATGCAGGAAATGCAGGAAAAACTGGGCGATATAGAAGTTGAAGGTGAGGCCGGTGGTGGTCTGGTTAAGGCACGTTTGACCTGTAAGGGGGAGCTTCTGGGATTAGACGTTGATGCTGGAATTATTAGTGCTGACGACAAGGAAACAATGGAAGATTTAATTGTTGCGGCTGTAAATAACGCCAACGCTGCCAAAGATGAACGCGTTAAATCCGAAACGGAAGCTATGATGAAGGAACTGGGGCTTCCTGCTGGTGCGCAAATTCCTGGTATGTAGAATTTGACCAAGATGGGCAGAATTTAATGCTCTCTTGTATAATATGGTGCCAAATATTTTTATAAACGAATTTGGGTTTATACTGTTGGGGCTGAATCTGGTCAGGAGTGATCCATTTAATATTTTGGAGTATCAAATCATTTAAATGCGAATAGCGACTTGGAATATTAATTCGGTGCGTTTGCGCGCACCGTTGGTGAAAAAATTGGGAGAGATGCGCTCGCCCGATATTTTATGTCTGCAGGAAACAAAGACACCGGATGAACATTTTCCATTTGAGGCCATGCGTGAAGCTGGGTATGAGCATATACACATCCATGGTATGAAGGGGTATAATGGCTTGGCCATTTTATCAAAATTACCGTTTGTAGCCACAGATATTCACCATCGCTGCGGGCAAGAGGATTGCCGTCATATCGCTGCTAGCTTTGATGGATTTGAGCTGCACAATCTTTATATCCCGGCAGGCGGAGATGAGCCAGATCCTGAGGCTAATGAAAAATTTGCGCATAAGTTAGATTTTGTAAATGAAATGGCCGAATGGTTTGAAAATCGTTATGTATCTGATCAGGCCTTGGTGGCAGTTGGGGACTTTAATATTGCCCCCTATGAGCATGATGTGTGGTCACATAAACAGCTTTTAAAAGTAGTTTCCCATACGCCGCCGGAAACCGAGGCGCTAGAGAAAATGCGCGCCTCATTGGATTGGGTGGATAGTGCCCGTCATTTCGTAGATATGGATAAAAAATGCTACACATGGTGGTCTTATCGTAATCGTGACTGGAAAAAATCTAATCGCGGCCGTCGTCTTGACCATGTGTGGGTAACACGGCCGCTGGAGTCTTCATTATCTGGGCATGAAGTATTATCCGAGGCCAGAGACTGGGAAAAGCCTTCGGATCACGCACCGGTACTTATTGATTTTGAATTTTAATTTTGTGAGCGTGATGTCTGGCTGCTTAAGCCGGGCTCAATTTTTCCCAGTGCTAATATAGGTCCGCCATATTGCTCTTGAGCAATTAAGGCAAATCCGTCGGCCCTGAAATCGTGTAAAGGTATTGCTATACTCTCTTGATAACCGTGCCAATCGCCCAGCTTATCCAATTTTTTTACCATGTTGCGAAACATGCCATGCGGGATGTCACTGCCCATACGCGCGTTGCCCTTTTTGTGTACAATCTTGTTTTCAAAATCATAAGCGTACAGCCATAGATCAAGCGGAGCCTCGGTATCTATTCTGGGTAGTTCGGCCATAAGTGTCTTATTGTCAATTTTTAAAGGAAAGGATATCAGCGGTGTTTCTTTCTTTGCCAGATTAATAGCTGATATATGAATTCCGGGGTCTGCTCCAACAGATTTATAACGCCCATTAATAACCGAATAAGGGGTTTCTTGCCCGGTCGTTATGTCTCTTACAACATAATGTCCGCGTTTCTGGCTGCATGCTTGCAGGGCATATTCATTTTCGCCCTGATCAATGGTCAGGTGACAATTTAAGGTGAGCGTGTCTTTTCGGTCACGAATTTTCTTAAGTATATCTGTTTTTTGTAAAGAGTAGACGCAGTCAAATCCCATAAAATTTTCAAGTATGACGGGTTGTGCGTGTGCATTGTTGGTCACTGGTATAAGTAGGGGCAGCCCTGCGCAAAAAGTTGATATAATAAGCAAAAAGTATCTCATGGCTTAGCTTATCATGTTCTTTTGGGCTCTGTCAGTTTTAGAATGTTAAAAATCACTGCAACGCCCGCGGACCTCCCAATCGCCGTACCGTGTGGGTTCTGGCAGGTTATTGTCTTCAAATCCGCCATGCTCTTTTTGCGTTGGCAACGGTTCCTTTTCTTTCGCAGAATTGGAAACATTCTTTTTTTCGGTTACTTTTGTGTCTGGCTTTGTCATACTCTTTTATCTAGGGTATGACGTCTCATTTGAAAAGTAGAAAATATAGAAATATGGATGAATTGGATAATTATAGACAGCAAATTAACGCACTTGACCGTCAATTGATTGATCTCTTCGCCAAGCGTTTTGATATAGTTCGCGCGGTTGGTCGTCTAAAGGCTGAAAACGGAATCGCCGTTGTACAAAGCACACGCGCCGCCGAGGTAACAGAACGCGCCGTACAGATGGGCATTGAAAAAAATGTAGATGAGGCATTTATTCGAAAGCTCTATAAAGAGATGATTGATTTGGCACATGTCATGGAACATCAGATTGTTGAGGATCATGAACAATCTGGTCGATGAACATGAGTTGTATGGAGATCCTAATCCGCAAACCGTAGAGATGCTGGCGGCGCGATCCGCCGCTCTGGATGTACTTAATCGGGTTTTAAATAAAAAACAGGCGCTGGATAATTCTTTGGAAAAGTCAGGGAGTTTTTGTTCTTTGCCTTCACGGGATAAAGCCTTTGCCCGCATGATTGTATCAACGACTTTGCGTCGCTTAGGGCAAATTGATGATTTGATCGAAAAATGCGAAGAGAGACCGGGGGCAGCCTCTCGGAATATGATGTTGAAAAATATTCTTCGTCTTGGTGTGGCCCAGATTATTTTTATGAATGTGCCAGATCATGCCGCCGTTGATACGGCTGTTCGTCTTGCTGATGGAGCGGGTATGGAGCGACAGAAGGGGTTCGTTAATGGGTTGCTTCGTAATATTGTCCGCAACGGCACCGAATTTCTTAGCCGTCAAGATCCTGCGCGATTAAATACGCCTGATTGGCTTTTAAAGATGTGGATCGATGAATATGGGCTTAAAACAGCGGCTCAAATAGCTACGGCCAATTTGGTTGAAGCCCCGCTAGATATTACTGTGAAAGATCAAAGCTCATTAAATTATTGGGGAGGAACGCTTCAGGCATCTAGTTTTCCGACAGGCAGTTTGCGCAAACCCTCAGGGGGGAATGTTACAGCGCTGGAAGGCTTTGATAGTGGAATGTGGTGGGTGCAAGATGCCTCAGCGGCCATTCCTGCGCAGCTTTTCGGTGATGTCGAGGGTAAAACTGTTGTTGATTTATGTGCTGCTCCCGGTGGAAAAACCGCTCAACTGGCGGCCATGGGTGCTCATGTTATTGCTGTTGATCGTTCTGCTCAGCGCATGAAACGCCTTGAAGACAATATTAAACGTTTGCGTCTTGAGGATAATGTACAGGGCTATATTGCTGATAGTGCCGTTTGGCGTCCTAAGGAGCCGGCTAATTTTGTCTTGTGTGATGCGCCGTGTAGCGCAACAGGGACATTGCGCCGTCATCCGGATGTAGCGCGTTTAAAATCCCCAAAAGATGTAGAGAGTTTAATTGAAGTGCAACGCCGGATTTTAAGAAACGCTTTTGATATATTGGCGCCAGAAGGTATTTTGATCTATTGCACATGTTCCTTGCAAAAAAGCGAGGGGGAAGCACAGATTGACTCCTTTATTGCCGAAACCCCCAATGCTTTACGCTTAGCAATATCTCCTGAAGAGTTGGGGGATTTGGCGGAATTGGTAACAGAGAATGGGGATGTTCGTATATTACCATTTATGCAGGCGGCAAGCGGTGGTATGGATGGGTTCTATATTGCGCGAATAAAAAAGATGCAGGCCTTGTAATCCGTATAAATCGCCTTTTTCCTTGAATAGCAAGACAATGTTAGAAAAATCTGATATTATTTGTACGAACCTTCATATTTAGGTTTATTCACAGAGTTATCCCCTGCTATACTCTATGATGTAAAAATACAATATTAGTAAGATTTGATTTTGTCATGTCACAGTCCACCATAAAAATTGCCCCTTCCATCTTATCTGCTGATTTTTCTATTTTAGGACAAGAGGTCCGTGCAATTGATGAGGCTGGCGCGGATTATATTCATATTGATGTCATGGATGGGCATTTTGTACCGAATTTGACCTTTGGGGCGCCGGTCGTAAAGTCTTTGCGCCGCCATAGCCAAAAGATTTTTGATGTGCATTTGATGATCAGCCCCGTTGATCCATTAATACAAGACTTTGTGGATGCCGGAGCGGATATTATTACTGCCCATGTTGAGGCCGGACCGCACTTGCACCGTACCCTGCAGAATATAAAATCCAAAGGCGTTAAAGCAGGGGTGTCCTTAAACCCGCATACACCGGTAAGCGCGATTTCCCATGTTATGGACATGGTTGACTTGGTTTTGGTTATGACGGTTAACCCTGGTTTTGGTGGCCAGAGTTTTATACCGTTGTTAGATAAAATTACAGATATTCGTAAAATGATTAATGAGCAGGGGCGCCCCATTGATTTGCAGGTTGATGGCGGCGTGAATGTGCAAACCGCGCAACAGGTTATTCAGGCCGGTGCCGACGTATTGGTCGCCGGAACGGCCATATTCAAAGAGGGTCCGGAACAATACGCAAAGAATATCGCAGCACTACGTGGCTAATTTATTGCGTTGGTTTCTAATTTTCGGGCTTTATTAAAACAGAGTAACAAGGGAAGAATCCGGTCGTCATTATGACTTTTGGAAAGTTTGAACAGTTTGGGCAAACAATTACCGCACTTTCGCCATTCAATTTGCGCGATGGTTTGCGTTTGGGTTCATCTGCCTCGACACCCGATCATTTGCTTGTGCGGCCGGTCGATCCTTGGCCCGGTGATATTGGTGTTGGCGCGGCCGTAATGCGGGGAGGTTTTTCTCTGGGGGGGGATTGTTTCGTATTGGATGGATCGTCGTGGGTTTCTCCCGGTCTTAGCCAAAAATGGCTAAATTATTTGCATGGTTTCAAGTGGTTGCGTGATTTGCGTGTGCATGGTGGTGAAGGTGCGCGTTTTGCAGGTGCAGCTTATATAAAAAATTGGATTGATCTAAATCGAGATAAAAAATCGGAAGGTTGGCGCGCTGATCGTACGGGTATGCGTTTATCGATGTGGATTTCGCATTACGATTTCTTTGCTGCGCATGATGAGGAATTTCAAGATATGTTTTTCCCTTCTGTTGTACAGCAGGCGCGATATTTAATGCGTCATGTAAATAATGTGGAGGGATTGGGGCGTCTGTATGCGGCCAAAGGATTATTATATGCCGGCCTGGCGTTGGAGGGATATGAAGCGTTGGTCGAAAGGGCATTGGAGGTTTTTTCGGAGGAGTGTAATAAACAGATTTTAAGCGATGGGGGGGATGTGACGCGCTCACCCGAGACCCTTTTATATGCTTTGAAAATATATCTGGATGTCCGCAGTGCCTTGGCTGCAGGGGCCTACCCATTGCCTGAAAAAATTCTGCATGCGATTGATCGTATGGGGCCTGCCTTGCGCTTTTTTGTATATAGCGATAAGCATTTGGGTGTTTTCAATGGTGGACGAAAGAATAACGCGGATCTGATTGAATCTGTATTAGCGCAAGCGGGGGTTCGTGGTAAAATGTTGTCCAGCCTACCATCTATGGGGTATGAGCGCGTCACTCAAGGGCGTACGTTGTTGATGGTAGATACGGGCAAGATCCCACCATGGCCACATGACAGAAATGTACATACTGCGCCGCTGTCGTTCGAAATGGCGTATGGTAAGGAACGTATTTTTGTATCGTGCGGTGCCCATCCCGCATCCGAGGAATGGAATGAGACCTTACGCGCGACCGCAGCACATAATGGATTGTGTATTAACCACCGTAATGCTTGTGAGATACGTCCAAATGGACATTTGGGGCGCAAAGTACAACAGGCGTATGTCAAAAGAACTGAAAGCCGCAAAGCGTGTCTTTTGGAGATGAGTCATGATGGGTATTTATCGCTGAATGGTATTACGCATGCGCGCCGATTGTTTTTATGTGAGCAAGGTACGGATTTCCGAGGGGAAGATACCTTGGAATGTATGGCGTCGCCTGAGCGAGCTATGGATGTGGCGATCAGGTTTCATCTGCACCCACGTGTAATGGTCTCTTTGGTGCAAAATGGTGAAGAGGCTTTAATCCGTATTCCAACCGGTGCAGGGTGGCGTTTCCAGCATACTGGCGGACGTTTGGCATTAGAAAATTCCATTTATATCGGTACTGGAAGCCAGCCACGCCGTACCAAACAATTGGTCATTTATGGGCAAGTGCTTGATAAAAGGGTACAGTTTAAATGGGCTTTGCAGCGAGAAGGCCTGTAATGATTTTGTTATACAAATAAACATTTTCACCTTTTGTTCTCATTGATGATCTGGTAGTCTTTTTAAATGGCAAAGAATCAAAAATCATATGTTTGTAATCAATGCGGCAGCGCATATTCGAAATGGGCGGGAAAGTGTGAGGCTTGCGGTGAGTGGAATTCTCTGTCCGAGGAAATAAGTTCTGCTTCTTCTGTACCCAAAGGGCTTAGTGGATCGACAAAGGGGCGCGCCCTTAATCTTGTGTCATTGAAAGACCAAAGCTCCAGCATTTATGAACGTATGATTAGTGGCGTGCAGGAATTTGACCGGGTATGCGGCGGTGGTCTTGTGCCTGGATCCGCAACTTTAATCGGCGGTGATCCTGGTATCGGTAAATCGACATTATTGTTGCAGATTGTCTGCGCATTGGCAAAAAAGGGGGAGCGTTGTCTGTACGTGTCTGGCGAAGAAGCAGTGGATCAGGTTCGTATGCGTGCGCTTCGTTTGGGGCTTGCCGATGCTCCGGTCGAGCTGGCCTCAAGTTCAAATGTACGTGAGATTGTTGCATCGTTGCAGGATAAGGCTAATCCGCCAAAGTTGGTGATTGTAGATTCTATTCAAACGATGTTTATCGATAATATCGATAGTGCTCCTGGCACTGTAACGCAGGTTCGCACCTCGGCGCAGGAGATTATTCGTCATGCCAAACCGGCGGGCATATCCGTCATATTTGTGGGCCATGTTACGAAAGAAGGGCAAATTGCTGGGCCCCGTGTTTTGGAGCACATGGTCGATACTGTATTGCATTTTGAAGGGGACCGTAGTCACCATTTTCGTATATTGCGTGGTTTAAAGAATCGTTTTGGCCCAACCGATGAAATTGGTGTTTTTGAAATGGCTGGTGAAGGGCTGATAGAAGTTGAGAATCCTTCGGCGCTTTTTTTGTCGCAACGTCATCAAGATGTTGCGGGTAGCGCTGTCTTGGCTGCATTGGAAGGGACGCGGCCGCTTTTAGTCGAGGTGCAGGCGTTGGGGGCGCCTTCGTCTTTGGCTTCGCCGCGCCGCGCTGTTTTGGGGTGGGACCCGAATCGTCTGGCTATGATCTGCGCCGTTTTGGAAACGCGTTGTGGTGTTCGTTTGTCAGGACATGATATTTTTCTGAATATCGCCGGCGGTATCCGAATCAATGAACCTGCTGCGGACATGGCTGTGGCGGCGGCGTTAATTAGTGCGCTCTCGCAAGAGCCCCTTCCGGCGGAAGCTATCTTCTTTGGTGAAATCGGTCTTGCGGGGGAAATTCGTCAGGTTGCGCAGAGTGATTTGCGCTTGAAGGAAGCCTCGAAGCTCGGGTTCAAAGATGCGGTTGTCCCTGTTATCAAAAATAAAAAGGACGGTAAAGCAATCAAAGGAATTACTGCGCGGGAAATTGATCATGTGCAAAAATTGGCGGCGTTATACTTAAGCGAGGATGTACATATTCAGGCGGCTTAAGGGCGTTGTTGTCCGGATGGGTTTGCGCCCGTGATTTAACGCTAAAAAAATTGATTTTGCTTGCATTTAATGCCCTGATTCCGTATCAACAGGATATATGAAATACTTATTCCGCTTGCCCCTGAAGGCTCTATTCTATGATTATTGATATTCTCGTTCTTCTTGTTTTGGCCGTTTCGGCATTAATTGCGTTTTTGCGTGGTTTTATCCGTGAAGTTCTGACCATTGTCGGTGTATTGGGGGGGATGGCCGCAGCCTATTATGGTGGGCCACATTTTCTGCCGCTGATGGAAGGGTGGCTTAACGTTGACCCAAATGCAGAGGATCCGCAAAAGTTATTTGATGTTATACCCTATACGTATGTCGCCAGTTTTCTGGCCTATGGGTCAATTTTTGTTGTGGTCGTTATTATTCTTTCTGTAATTAGCCATATGATAGCTGAGGCCGTTAAATCGGTTGGCCTTGGTGCGATTGATCGCAGCCTTGGTGTTGTCTTCGGTCTTGCGCGGGGTATATTGCTTCTTGGCATACTTTATCTTCCGGTTTTCTTGACCATAGATGAAGATGTACGCGATGGTTGGTTTGAGGGCAGTCGTTCGCATATATATATCGAGATGACGGCCGAAACCATAGCAGATTTCTTGCCTGAGCAAGCCAAGAGTGGCATTGAAAAACAGGTCGGTGAAGGCAGCGAAGCGGTGAAAGGTGAAACCCGTAAAGCGCTGGAGGGTATGGATCTTTTGAAAAGAAATGATCAGGGAGCCCCGCAAGAGAGTCCAAATAAAGGCTATAGTGATCGTCAGCGTGAAGAAATGGATAAGTTGTTTGAAGATTTTGATAGTTCAAATGAAAGTTTAGAAGAAAGATAATAATAATTATGGCGTTTTCTGATGGGGACAAATTTCATGATGAATGCGGCGTTTTTGGCATATATGGACATGATGATGCGGCGGCGATGACCGCACTTGGGCTTCACGCTTTGCAGCATCGTGGTCAGGAGGCCTGCGGTATTGTGACTTATGACGGTGAAAGTTTTTATTCGCGTAAGGCACTAGGTTTGGTCGATGATACGTTTTCTCAAAGTGAGGTTATTGAAAGCCTGAAAGGCTATGTTGCCATAGGGCATAATCGCTATGCCACCACAGGTGACGGAGCCATTCGTAATGTTCAGCCCATGTATGGAGATATTGCTATTGGTGGATTTACGGTGGCACATAACGGTAATTTGACCAATGCACATATGTTGCGCCGCGAATTGGTGGAAAGTGGTGCTATATTTCAATCCACGAGTGATACTGAGGTGATTGTACATCTGGTTGCGCGTTCCCAGCAAAGTGATGTGGTTGACCGCATGACCGATGCTTTAATGCGCATCGAAGGTGGCTATGCGTTAGTGGCTAGTGCGCAGGATAAATTGATTGGTGTTCGTGATCCGCATGGCATTCGTCCGCTTTGCCTTGGTAAGTTGGGTAATACCTATGTACTTGCGTCCGAGAGTTGTGCGTTTGATATCATCGGAGCAGATTTTGTGCGTAATGTCGAAGCTGGCGAGATGATCATTATTACAAAAAAAGGTCTGGAAAGCCGTTTTCCGGCTAAACGGACAAAATCACGGTTCTGCGTTTTTGAATATGTGTATTTTGCCCGGCCCGATACATTTATGGAGGGGCAATCGGTTTACCAGATCCGCAAAAATATTGGGGCTGAATTGGCCAAAGAATCACCTGTTCCCCATGCTGATGTTATTATTCCTGTTCCTGATAGTGGTGTACCCTCAGCCATTGGATATGCCGAAGCATCAGGCGTACCTTTTGAACTCGGTATAATCCGTAACCATTATGTTGGGCGTACATTTATTGAACCAACTGACAAGATTCGTCATTTGGGCGTACGCTTGAAACATAATGCAAATAGAGCCTTTATTGAGGATAAAATTGTTGTTCTGGTTGATGATTCAATTGTGCGTGGAACGACATCTCGTAAAATTGTTGAAATGGTGCGCAGCGCGGGCGCGAAAGAGGTGCACATGCGTATTTCTTCGCCGCCAACATCGCATAGCTGTTTTTACGGAATTGATACCCCTTCCACTGAGGAGCTCCTTGCTCATAAAATGTCAGTTGAAGAGATTTGTGACCATATTAAGGCCGATTCGTTAGCTTATGTTTCTATCGATGGTTTATACCGTGCCAGTGGTGAGGAGAGACGAAACATTGATCAGCCGCAATTTTGTGATGCTTGCTTTACTGGTGATTACCCCGTTATGTTAAGAGACCATGAAAATAACTGGACCGGAGTGAAGGTAACAAATTTACAGGAGCGTCAATCAAAAAGCAGCTAGCGTTTGTTCCATTTGATAGAAAAGAAACATAGAGAATCTGATTATGAGTAAACCTGATCTTTCCGGAAAATTAGCCCTTATCACTGGGGCGTCGCGAGGTATTGGTGCGGCCGTAGCCCTTGGAATGGCAGAAGCCGGGGCACATGTGATCGCACTTGCGCGTACAACCGGGGGCCTGGAAGCCTTGGATGATAAGATACGTAATGTTGGCGGGAAAGCCACTTTGTTACCACTTAATCTCGCGCATCTGGATGAGATTGATAAGTTAGGCCCAACCCTGGCCGAACGTTTTGGTCGGTTGGATATATTTGTTGGAAATGCAGGTGTTTTGGGCCCGTTAAGCCCTGTGGGACACATCAAGGCCAAAGATTGGGAAAAAGTATTTAAAATTAATTTTATGGCCAATGTAAGGCTGGTGCAGACGCTGGACCCATTGTTGCGTGCCAGTGAGGCCGGGCGCGTTGTTTTTACAACTTCTGATATTGCGGATGAGGCTCCGGCATATTGGGGGGGCTATGCAGCGTCAAAGTCGGCGTTAAATACGTTTATGCGAACCTATGCGGCCGAAACAGAAAAAACAAATATGCGCATTAATGCCATTCATCCGGGTGCAGTGCAAACTGCCATGATGACCGAGGCCTTTCCCGGCGGGCCCAGTTTTAAATTAAAAACCCCTGAACAGGTTGTTAATGATTATTTGGCTATTGTGGCCAATAACTGTCCGCATCATGGGCAGATAATTAAACTGCCTTGATTTCCTCAGTGAAATTGTTAAATTCAGGCCTTTAAAGCAATTAACGATTAAGGAGCGTTACCGGCCATGGAATTACAACTGGAAACAATAGGCGGCTTTGTTAGCATGTATGCCATAAAAATTCTTATCGCTTTGGCGATATTTTTTATTGGTAAATTTCTGGCTAAAAAGGTTGTGCGCCTGTGTGAAAAATTAATGCGTAAAAGCAAGGTTGATGAAACTCTTGTGTCTTTTGCAGGGAATATTATTTACGGTCTGGCCTTGGCCTTTGTTGCAATTGCGGCGCTGAGCCAGTTAGGTATTAATACGACATCGTTGGCTGCCGTTATCGCTGCTGCGGGTCTGGCAATTGGCTTGGCACTTCAAAGCTCCTTATCTAACTTAGCATCGGGAGTGATGTTGATCTTGTTCCGTCCGTTTAAATTGGGAGATTATGTTGAGGCAGCCGGCACCGGCGGAACCGTAGAAGAAATTTCTATATTTACGACAAAATTCAAAAGCCCGGATAATAAAACAATTCTGGTGCCGAATGGTGAGATTATTGCCGGTAATATTATTAATTACTCGGCAAAACCAACCCGCCGGGTCGATCTGGTTTTCGGTGTTGGTTACGATGATGATTTGAAAACGGTTAAGAAGATTTTGACCAAAGTGGTTAATGATGATGAACGCGTTTTAAAAGAGCCTGAAGCTGTAATTGCAGTTCATGAGTTGGGCGATAATTCGGTCAATCTTGTGTGTCGTCCATGGGTTGCCAGTGCTGATTATTGGGGCGTATTCTGGGATCTGCAGGAAAAGGTTAAACTTGCCTTTGATAAGGAAGGGATTTCGATCCCATATCCGCAACGCGATATGCACATTGTTTATGATGTGAATTTGGACAAAAGCGCTAAATCCAATGATGATAAAAAGGAAACGAAATCAAAATCCAAAAGTAAGGCGGCCTAACGCCGATTTGTCATATGATTTAAATCATTTCCTCTTTTTTCGTTCTCTATTACAAAAGTGTAATCATAAATAAAGGCCGCCTGATTATATTAGGCGGCTTTTTTTAAGTCAGTCATATCAATTGATTGTCTGGTATATAATCCATAATCAGGTGCCTATGCATAATGATTACGGCAGTCTTATTTCTTGCCTTTGTTGCCATACGGGTTTTTTGATGTACGCACCATCAGGCGAATTGGTACGCTTTGAATATCAAAATCACGGCGTAAAGCGTTAATAAGATAGCGACGATACGCATTAGGAAGCTCTTTTGGTTGAGATACCCATATTGCAAATGTCGGTGGGCGCGTTTTGACCTGAGTAATATATTTTAGACGGTTGGACCGACCATGCACTAATGGCGCTGCGTTTTGGCTTTCAACCTTGCTTAACCAACGGTTCAGTTTACCTGTAGATGTGCGAAGATTCCAAAACTCATAGGTTTTTAACGTCGCTTTAAACAGTTTTTCAATGTTGCGGCCATGTAAAGCTGATATGGGAATAAAGCGTACATCTTTCACCTGCCCTAGTGACGTTTCTAACTTGTATTGCATTTCTTCCAGTAATTCATCTTTGTCACGAATGGTATCCCATTTATTAACGGCAATGACCAAAGCGCGCCCTTCTTCAACAATATGGCCTGCGATATGCAGATCTTGCTTTTCGAGTGGAGAATTGGCATCAATTACCAAAATTACGACTTGTGCCAAACGAACGGCACGCATGGAATCATCAACTGACATTTTTTCAATCGCGCCGACAACCTTGGCTTTTTTTCGCATACCGGCGGTATCGACTAATTTAAATGGGCGGCCTTCATATTCCCAATCAACGGCAATTGCATCGCGCGTTATACCGGCTTCAGGTCCTGTCATGACTCGTTCGTCTTTGACAATGGCGTTAAGTAAGGTCGATTTGCCGACATTTGGCCGCCCGGCAATAGCAATTTTAATTGGCTTTTGTGGGTCGTCCTCTTCTGCTTCGAATTCGAAATCTTCAATCCCTTCGATGTCGTCTAGATGATCCAGATTAATACCATTTTGATCGCGTTCTTCCTCATTTTCTTCGTCTTCGTTAAAATAAGGTTGCAGGGCATAAAAGAGGTCATCCATACCAATACCGTGAGCGGACGAAAGCGCGATTGGGGATCCCAGTCCCAATGAATATGCATCCCCCATCGAACTCATGACTGCCTTGTCGTTTTCGGCTTTGTTCACTACCAAGACGACCGGTTTTTTTTGTTTACGAAGCCATTGAGCAAAGTGTTGGTCGAGGGGGGTAATGCCACTGCGGCCATCAATGACAAATAAAACAGCGTCGGCCTGCCTTAAGGCATTTTCAGTTTGTTTACGCATGCGGCCCTGGATTGAATCGTCAAAATTTTCTTCTAACCCTGCTGTATCAATAATTTTAAAACTATGCCCAAAAAGCGTTGCCCCGGCTTCGCGCCAATCGCGTGTAACTCCGGGGGTGTCGTCCACAATGGCCAATTGTTTACCGGCCAACCGGTTAAACAATGTGGATTTGCCTACATTTGGGCGGCCTACGATGGCTAGCGTGAACATGTTTATTGTGCTTTATGATTAATAAGTGTTTTTATCGAAATGCCAGCAATGTACCGTTTTCAGCCAGTAAGTAAAGGGTTTTATCGGCAATCACTGGTGCGATAATGATATCATGGTCAATGTGAGATTGAGCAATTAAATCACCTGTTTCAGGTTGAACCTCAAGTAAACGGCCATCAGTGCTAGCCAGTATCAGGCGTCCACCAGCCATGATGGGCCCACTCCAGCTAAGTTTTTCATCGTCATCATCTTGCGCGTATTTATCCAGTTGCGTAACCCAGTGTATTACGCCTGTGTCGCGTGCAAGCGCTACAAGCTCGTTCTCTTCTGAGAGGACAAACACGTGGTTTCCAACAATCCATGGGGTTTGCGCGCCGCCAAATTCGCGTTGCCAAATACGGTTGCCTGTGCGTTCATCAATGGCGATGATGCGCCCGCTGAAGCTCATGGCTATGACGATCCCCTTGTCAATAACGGGTAAAGCCTTGATGTCGGATAGGCTGGCCAATCCTCCGGCCGCGCGTAGATTGGATAGGTTATCTGACCAGGCGACCGAACCGTTCTCAACACGCAGCGCTGTTACCTCGCCAGATGAAAACACAGGAACAACAATGTCGTAATTGGCCGCGGCGCTGGCTGCCCCAACAAGACCGGCGGTTTCACCAATGCCGATATATTCCCAAAGAACGGAACCATCACGTGGGTCCATGGCCAAAACGCGGCTATCCAGCGTTGTAACATAAAGGCGATTATCCATGATGGTCGGCGCTGCTCGAGATGGTGCCGGTAGTGTTGCACGCCAGAAAAATTCGCCGTTCTCAGGGTTCACAGCCAGAAGCTCATCATAGCCATTGGTGACATATAAGACCGCATTTGAAAAGGCGATCCCGCCGCCAATAACCGGATCGTCTTCATCCTCAGCTCGTATATTTGTACGCCACAAAGTTTTTCCGTTTTTTGTGCTAAATGCGCTTAAGGTTGAATCGGTATCCATGGTGAAAATGCGGCCATCAACGACAACGGGCTGAGCTACCAGTGGAAGCCGACTGGTTGAACCCTCACCAATATCGGCACTCCACGCTTGTTTAAAGGCCCCGTTATGAAATGCGAGGTTTTGCATTGAATGATTAGGGTACCCTCCAGCTTGCGGCCAGAATTCGTTGTGCCATGCTTTTGGTATAATGAATTGGTTCTCTGCAACGGCTCCCGGGTTATCGGGCTCTAGTGATTTTTGCAATTCTAATACTGAAATGCGTTCTCCCTTAAGCGTGGGCTTATCTTTTTCACCAATACCGCAAGCGGTCAGTGATACAAGTAAGGGAAGGAGAAGATAGAGGCGTTTCATCTTTACGAGTCTTTCTCTTCTGTGATTGTGTTGTGGTCTTTTATAGCTTTTTGTTTCAAAGAGTATATGTGGTCAAGACTTTTGGCCTTGTTTATTAGAGATGGCGGAATGGCAGCATCATTTTTCAGTAAATATTGAAGATGAAAACGCGCGGCCGTATAGTCTTTATTGTTGTGGGCTTGAATCAGGGCTGCTTCCATATGGGCGCGATAACGCCAAGGGCTGTTTGTGTTCTCTATTACATTTTTCAGCAGCTTTAGTTTTTGCTCGGCACTTAGATCTTCATCCAGGCGCGCAGTCATGATTTGTCCCATTTCACGAAATTCCGCCGGTAAATTTTTATCTTCTGCAGCTTGTTTGTAAAAGACAAGGGCTTCATCGGGCTTTTCCGCGTCCATTTCATGTTGCGCGGCGGCAAGTAAGGCGATGCCGCGTATTCCGGGGCGAAACTCTGCCGATATTTTTATGACGCTGTCCGGGAAGTTTTCCTGATCTAGCAGTTCAATCAGGGCCGCAGTTTGTGTCTCTTTTACGCCATTGTTCCAGTATTTATATCCTGAAATGGCGGCTGTACCCAAAATTGTCAGGGCGATAAAAGCTATAATCCACGTTCTGTTCTCTTTCCAGAACTTCTCCATGCGCTCTTGCTTCATAATTTCATCGACTTCGTGGAAAATATCAGCCATTTCAAATTTCCTAGCTTGTTAGTTGTATTCGTCGTAGGTCTATCTAAGCTATATTAAGCAAATTCAGTGTCTATGCGAGTCTTTTTCGATAGACTTTTTAAACCTTCCACTTGATTGAACATCCCATGGATGGAAATTGTTGGTGCGGCCCAGCTCCAATCTCGCTGATGCGCATCATGGCATCCAGTAATTCCGGTCTTGTGGCCTGATCTGGTGGGTTTATGCCTGCGCTATCTAGGCGTCCGCGGTATTGCAGGGATAAACCGGCGTTAAACCCAAAAAAGTCTGGTGTGCAAACAGCGCCGTATGCTTTGGCTGTTTGCTGTTCTTCATCCAGCAGATAAGGAAAAGTAAAATCGTGTTGTTTTGTAAAATCCTGCATATTTTCAAAAGAATCTGCCGGGTAGGATACTGTATCGTTAGGCATGATCGCCACGCAGCCAATATCATTATCCTGTAGGCTCTTGCAGGTTTTGACTAAGCGGTCAATTATGGCTTTGACGTAGGGGCAGTGATTGCAAATGAACATGACCAATGTACCGTTTTTACCTTTGATTTCTGCTAGAGACACCATTGAGCCATCAATGTTTTTTAATGTGAAATCTGGTGCGTTGAACGTTTCATCAAATGCAGGTGTTTGTAGTAGAGCCATGATAAATTCCTAATTCTTGAAAATTTTGTTATACTGAATGCATGAGCGATAAAGTTATCACAATTCCTCAATTTTCCAAACAAAGTGAACAAATCTCGGGCTTCACCCAAAGCCAGTTTCGTAGGTTAGACGGGATTTACTTAAAGGCTTCTGCGGAGAAGGCCCTGACCTATCGTACCGTAGAGTGTGATTTTGAAGAAGGGCTTGCCAGCTATACTTACTACGTCTCTGCTGGGCAATCGCCGTTTATACAATTTTTAATTCGCCGCGTTGGGCCCAGAACCGTAATGTACGAGATTTATTTAAAGGATAAAGGGCGCATTTTAAAAAGCGGTTTATTTGACCGTGCTTATGAACGATTGGAACAAGAGGTGCAATCTTTGATTGATAAATCCTAGTGTCTCTCTCCGTGTTTGCGGTCTTTCTATTTTGATTTCACTTTAAACCTAAGGCATCTTGTTCTAGACTGCGACAGGTTTATATATTTGTTCAGTTTACAGCGAAAGCAGAGTTCTTATGTCAAAAATTAAAGTTGATAATCCAGTTGTTGAAATAGATGGCGATGAAATGACCCGTGTTATATGGGATGTTATCAAGAATCGTTTGATATTGCCTTATCTAGATATTGATTTGAAATATTACGATCTTTCGATACAAAAACGCGATGAAACCAGCGATCAGATAACAATTGACGCGGCTGAGGCGATTAAGACATACGGCGTGGGTGTGAAATGTGCCACTATCACGCCGGATGAGGCACGGGTCGAAGAATTTGGCTTAAAGAAAATGTGGAAATCTCCAAACGGAACCATTCGTAACATCTTGAACGGAACGGTTTTGCGAGCACCAATTATTATGAAAAATGTGCCGCGTTATGTGCAGGGGTGGAAAGAGCCTATTATCGTAGGCCGTCATGCTTTTGGTGATCAGTATAAAGCCACGGATTTTAAGGTGCCCGGCCCCGGTAAATTAACCATGAAGTATGAACCTTCTGATGGCGGTGATGTGCAAGAATATGAAATTTTTGATTTTCCGTCGGCCGGCGTTGCGATGGGTATGTATAATCTGGATGAATCTATCGATGGCTTTGCCAGAGCCTGTTTTAATTATGCGCTTGATATGAATTATCCGGTTTATATGACCACAAAAAACACAATTTTAAAGGCCTATGATGGCCGGTTTATTGAAATATTCCAAAAAGTGTTTGATGAAGAATTTAAAGATAAATTTACCGCCAAGGACCTATGGTATGAGCATCGTTTGATTGACGATATGGTCGCCCAGGCCATTAAGTCGAAGGGAGGGTTTTTGTGGGCGTGTAAGAATTATGACGGGGATGTACAGTCCGATATCGTCGCACAAGGATTTGGATCTCTTGGGCTTATGACGTCGGTTTTGCTTACGCCAGATGGAAAATGCGTTGAAGCTGAGGCTGCGCACGGCACCGTAACGCGTCACTTCAGGCAGCACCAACAGGGCAAGCCGACATCAACCAATCCAATAGCATCTATTTTTGCCTGGACGCGGGGGTTACATTATCGCGGGCAGTTTGACGGTAACCAAGACCTGATGGAATTTGCCGATACTTTGGAGCAATCATGTATTGATACCGTTGAAGCTGGTTTCATGACGAAAGACTTGGCGTTGCTGGTTGGAGATAATCAGCCTTATCTGACTACCGAAGAGTTTCTAAATAAGGTTATTGAGAATCTAGACCATAAAATGAAAGTTGCAGCATGAAAATTTATGTAGCACTTCTTAGCTTTGCCGTGTGTTTGGGTCTTGGTGATGGTGCGCTTGCCGCCTATGAAAAGCCGTATATTGGCGATGAAAAGATATATGTTGCTACACAGGATGACACTTTGGTGCATATTGCCCGAAATCATGAAATGGGTTTTGTGGAGATGCGTGCTGCCAATCCGAATGTTGATCCATGGATACCGGGCAATGGAACGGAGTTGGTGCTGCCCAAACGTCATATTTTGCCTGACGCTCCCCGCGAAGGTATTGTCATTAACCTGCCAGAAATGCGTTTGTATGCATTCGTGAATGGCGATAAAGAGCCTGCCACATTCCCGATTGGTATTGGGCGTGAAGGTCTCGAAACTCCAATAGGCAGCACTACGGTTGTCCGTAAGGCTGATGGCCCGGTCTGGCGCCCCACAGCGCGGATGCGCCGTGAAGACCCAAGTCTGCCTGCTTCGGTTGGTCCGGGGCCAGACAATCCGCTTGGGACGCATGCGTTATATTTAGGGTGGCCGCAATACGCCTTGCACGGTACGAACAAGCCTTATGGTATTGGCCGTCGCATTAGTTCAGGTTGTATTCGTTTGTATCCTGAAAATATTACTGAATTATTCGCAATGGTTCCGGTGGGTACGAAGGTTACAGTTGTAAACCAACCAATTAAATTGGCTTGGATTGATGATGTTCTTTATATGGAGGCGCATCCTGATATGGAGCAAGCCATCCAAATGGAAGAAACCGGACAGGTATATTCCGCGAAAATGAGCGACCAGGATATGGCTTTTATCGTGAAAGCGGCTGGGGAGCACCGAGGGAAGTTGCATTGGGCGACCATTCGAAATGAAGTGCGCGATAGAACGGGGCGACCAGTCATGATTGCGCGTCGTCCGGGGGCTGATCTTGATGTGAGTAAACCGGAGTTGATCCACGGCGATGAGGTTCCTGAAAAGAGGGAGGACGTGCTTCGGGCTGATGAAACTTTGGTAAAGAATTCTGATGTAGGATCTGATGGTGAGTCTAAATCTGATATAGCTGAGGAGCAGCCGGGTAAAGCAGATTTGGATGATGTTTATTCAGGCGGTGATGGCGATGAACTGAAAGAAACCAAAGTTTCTGATGCAGACGATGCTGATCAACTAAATAATCCTCCGAATATATACAGGGTTATGAATCCATAAAGAAGTGGAATTATTCCGGGTGCGGCCATCATAAGATATCGTTCTTTGCGTTTGATAAACAGACCGCAAATGCTGAATATGGCGCAGATAATCCAGACGATCATGGTTGTTGAAGACCAATATTCAAATGTCATATTGCTGTGTGTTGTGAAGTAATCTTCATGAATGAAACCCAATGCTAATAAGGTGAAAAAGCAAATAGAAATGCTTAAAAACCCGATTAGGTTGGTCGTTATAACAATTAATATATCAAGTGCTTTATCCATGTGATGCATTTTAGCATAAGAATAAAAAAAGACCGCCTGAATTTAGACGGTCTTTTGTAATCTTTTGTTTAAAAGATCTTATTTTACTTGTTTCTGGTGAAAGACACGCTCAGCAGGGGCTGCTTTAGCAGCAGGAGCTGGGCTGTGGCCAGCTGTGCGCTCTTGTGCGTAAGGAGGCTGTAGCTCACGATTGCCTTCACCTTCTGTTGTGCAAGCAGAAAGAGCTGCGGCGGAACCCAGGATACAAATTGTAGCAATAAACTTTTTCATAGAAATCCTCTTATATTCTTATGTGAGTTAATATTAGAACAGTCTTTATTGTGACCGATTCCGAATAACAAAACTCTTTATACACAACTCACAAACGCTTGCACATAGTTTTTCAGCAAAAAAAATTTTTGTTTACATTTTATCGGCTTACTGTTGCAGATGTGCAACAGTTTTGAGTGGCTATGTAGGTTGCAACTTATTGTTGTTCATTTTGGGCTACGGTTTTGAAGTAGGCATCAATGCCTTTGTGAACACTTTTGGCAAACCGGTCTTTATGTTCTTTGCTGGCAAGGCTAACGGCCTCATTGCGGTTTGACATGAAACCGGCCTCGATTAACACGGATGGTATATCCGGCGCCTTAAGAACCGCAAAGCCCGCGTAACGGTGGGGGCGTTCAAGTAGTTTTAGTCCTCCTGTGTTGAACGTATCAACCAATGTGTTGGCGAAATATTTTGATTGGTTCATTGTGTCGCGCATTGCAAGATTCACGAGAATATTAGCGACTTCTTCATCTTCCACGCTTAAATCAATGCCGGCGATTAGATCCGCTTTGTTTTCACGCGCGGCCAGTTTGGCCGTTTGTGCATCTGAAGCCTTGTTGGATAAAGTATAAATGGAGGCGCCGCGTACATTGGGGCGTGGTAACGAATCGGCGTGAACAGATAAAAAAAGGTCTGCCCCGTGGTCGCGGGCGAATTTGATACGGTTACCCAGTTTTATAAACACATCTGTTTCTCGTGTCATTATAACTCGGTAGCGTCCGGATTCTTCTAATCTTTGTTTTAATGCCTTGGATAAACCCAGCACAATATCTTTTTCATGGGCGCCATTGGCACCAATCGCGCCAGGATCTACGCCGCCATGGCCGGGGTCAATTACAATGAGCGGCTTTTTACCCTGCGCAGGTTTGTTAGCGGGGGCGGGAGGTGTAAATGCAGGATGCGATGCCGATGAAGCTGTTCTGCCAGTGTATGCGCCATGCTTTGCGGCCAGATTAACGGGTTCTATGGTTAGTGTTCCGAATGTTTCGCCTTTATTGCGCATAAAATGATCATGTGAGACATGCGAGACGTCAATAACTAATCTATTCGGTTTCGCCCCTTGTTGAGGTAGGGCAAACGCGCTTTGTATATTTATGGGCCTGTTGAGATCAAAAACAATGCGTGATATGCCGGCCTCTAAATTACCGTGGCGAAGGGCTGTAATGCCCATATTCGTTCCAGTGAGCGCGGGAGCTTTCCAATCAAAGCTAGGTAGGTCAATGACCAGGCGATAAGGGTCGGAGAGAGTAAAAACCCGGAAATCGGATATTGTGCTCAGATCGAACACGATGCGAGTTTTGTCGGGATGCGTACCTACCCTTACATCATTGACGCTTAAGGCGTGTGCGTGCGTTCCTGTCATAGAAAGACAGAGCGTTATTGCTATAAATAGAATATGACGAATGCTTGGCAACGGCGGGCCCCATCGTTAAAGTTCAGGCTATTATAGCACAAAGTTGACAAGTGGCGGAAGGGAATGCAAGTGAAATCTAACTATATTTTGCTTATTTTGTCCATGAGCCATGTCAATCTTGTATGTCTTCGGATTGGCTTTGTGCAATCAATGGCGCGGCGTATGTGAAGATTTTTAAAACGCAGCCATGAGGTCGAGTGAAAGAAAGTTTTTTGTTAGAGCATGTATTTTCCGTCTTGCTGATTTGAATAAACGGGTGTAGTGTGACTTTGTTGTAAGTATTGCGGTTTTAGCGCTTTTCTGCTTTTTAGCATGGTTTTCAAAGGTTTCGCGGACTGTAATACAAAATTGTAGAAAACGTATAAGCGTGCTTTCAGCGCCGCCTTACCTTTTGGTTTAGGCAGGCTGCACACGCAGATGGAGATAAATATGACTAAGCGTATGCTAATCGACGCAACCCATGATGAAGAAACACGGGTTGCCGTCGTTGACGATAATAACAATCGTCTTCTGGAATTTGACTATGAAAACAAATTTCGAAAACCTCTGAAAGGCAGCATCTTTCTTGCTAAAGTAACCCGCGTGGAGCCATCGCTTCAGGCGGCTTTTGTTAACTTTGGAGGAAATCGCCACGGCTTCTTGCCATTTTCCGAAATTCATCCAGACTATTACCGCATTCCTGTTTCTGATCGGGAGGCGCTATTGGCTGAGCAGGAAGAATTTTTGGCCGAAGAGGAAGAGCGTGAAGAAGCCGAAGACCTGAAGGGCGCCGGTAAAGATGATATGGGCGGCGATGAAAGCGCGCTGATAGATGATGAAGATGATGATGTCGATGAAATAGAGGAAATTGATAATAAAGGTTCGGAAATCGATGGTGACGATGATGAGGATGCTGCCAACAATACAAAAGCATCTCAGAAATCACGTGGGCGCGGCCGCAAGAAAAAAACAGATGAAGAGAATGACTCATTGTCTGATAATGAGTCACCTGAAGAAGACGAGCAAAATGATGACGCTAACGGTAATGTAGCGGAAAATCGTGATGATGAAGACGATAATAAAGGCAATCGCCGGGACCGTGGCGGACGAAATAATAACCGCCGCGGCGGGCGAGGGGGACGAAATAATAACCGCCGCGGTGGCCGCCGTGCGGCGCATCGCTCCCGTCAGGTGGAAATTCTTGGTGGTACTGAATATGAAGATGATGATGCCAGCAACGCCTCTGACCGTTTTCGCTATAATCTGCGCCGCCAATATAAAATTCAGGAAGTGATCAAACGTGGTCAGATCATGTTGATTCAGGCCTCACGTGAGGAGCGCGGCAACAAAGGCGCCGCGGTTAGTACTTATTTATCTTTGCCGGGTCGTTATGGCGTTTTGATGCCTAACAGTCCTCGTGCTGGGGGGGTAAGTCGTAAAATTGCAAAGTTTGAGGATCGCCAACGGATGCGTTCTACTTTGAAAGAACTTGATGTGCCAAAAGGAATGTCAGTCATATTACGTACAGCGGGCGTTACTCGAACAAAAACTGAAATTAAACGCGATGTCGATTATTTGATGCGTCTTTGGGATGATATCCGTGAACGGACATTGCAATCATCCGCACCTGCCTTGATCTATGAAGAGGCCGATTTGATCAAGCGTGCAGTGCGAGATTTGTATACCCGAGATGTTGAAGAAATACAGGTTGCCGGGGAAGATGGTTTTGCGGCAACGAAAAAATTCATGAAAATGATGATCCCATCTCATGTAAAAAAGGTCAAAGAGTATAAAGACGATAAAGTTCCTTTATTCCATAAATACCGCGTTGAAAATCAGATTGCGGAAATTAATGAAATCACCGCGAAATTAAAATCCGGCGGCTATCTGGTTATTAACCCGACTGAGGCATTGGTTTCTATTGATGTTAACTCTGGCCGCGCTACCAAAGAACGCCATATCGAAGAAACAGCCCTTAATACGAACATGGAAGCTGCAGAAGAAGTTGCGCGTCAGTTGAGGCTGCGGGATCTTGGTGGTTTGGTTGTTATTGACTTTATTGATATGGAAGATCGCCGTAACAATGCGAAAGTAGAACGTAAACTCAAAGAATCACTTTCCGGTGATCGTGCACGTATTCAAATTGGACGTATTTCCTCCTTCGGTTTGTTGGAATTATCACGCCAGCGTTTGAATCCAAGTTTGACTGAAGCACAATACGAGGTTTGTAAGCATTGTGAGGGCCGCGGAGTTGTTCGTAATTGCGATTCAACTTCTATTATGTTGTTGCGGGCTCTGGAAGAAGAAGGGATTAAGGCTCGCGCGGCGCAGTTGATTGTTCACGTTTCTAGTGAGGTCGCGATCTATATATTGAACAACAAGCGCAGGAATTTGGATGAAATTGAAACGCGCTATGGTTTTTCAATCTTATTGCGTACGGATGATTCTTTGGGGGCTGATAAATACCGCATCGAGGTTGCTCGCCCGGTAGAAGATTATATGCCAGATGACAAGTCCTCTGAGGCAGATGATCGTAATGGAGGCAATGATGGTGACGATGAGGAGCGTAATAATAAGCGAAAACGCGGTCGCCGCGGTGGCCGTGGCCGGGGAGGTAAAAATCGCAATAATAACCGTGAACAGGATGATGCGCATAATGGTGGGAACAAGCGCGCAGAAGATGGGGCGGATAACGAATCCTCTGATCAACAAAAAGAAGATGGTGATAAAAAGTCGGCTGCAAAACGTGGTGGCCGCAAAACTGGATCGTCACGTAAAAAAGAAGCTGCTGGTGATGCTGGTGAAGTAAACGAATCTAGCATGGATGATAGTAAATCTAGCCGTACGAAAAAACAGGACTCATCCGATTCACAGGGTGATGATGATAACAAAGCCAAAGCTAAAACTGAAAAAGTTGCGGATAAGAAGAAATCCACCAAGTCTCAATCATCGCGATCCGGTAAAAAGGCGGCGGGTGAAGAAGATAAGGTGAGCTCGCAGGAAACGGAAGCGGATAAAGATGCGAATGTTGAGAAGCCAAAGAAAAAGGCTGCTGCTTCGAAGTCTAAAGCTGCGGCTAAGAAGGATGACAAGACGGGTGAAGATACGGTAGAAAAGTCCGTTAAGGTTCCCAAGGCATCTAACGATACGAATAGAGATCGTGACAACACAAAAATGGATCCGGCTGAATTTGAGACAGTTAATGAGCCCCCTAAAACAAAGAAAAAGGGCTGGTGGAATAAACTGGTTGAATAAGTGACGTCTGCTTAAATCATTAGCTTAAGTGCTATAACTTTATATACTGAAGCGGCCCCATATGGGGCCGTATTTAATTTTGTTGAAATTACGGCCTCGGGATTGCCGGATGTAAGACACTAGCGCGTTACCAAAACTTGATAAAAGAAATTGTTACCATTGCTGATTTGGCATCCGGCGTCATGCCCGCCAGAATTGTCAATGGTTTCCGTGTTGGTATAGGTTCCATCAAAATCTGTGAAGTCTATATCTGTGTCATCCGCACCCAGCGTAGTTCCCAATACCCTGTTGATTTGGGCACAATACTCATCGTTAATATCTTCAAGGACGATGATTAAGTCAGCGGCGGTTGTTCCTATATTCAGGACATTATTGGTGGCAACGTACTTCCAGTTTGCGCCGCTTGAGCTAATGCCCGTAGGTGGACTTTGTTCCGTCAACCCTCCGCCTTCTACATGAAAAACCATGCACTCAGTGTTCGTGCAGTTTGAGTTGTCAGAGCGGTCATCCGTGAAGCTAAGGTCGCTTTCTGATATGCCGCTTAGTTTCATATTTTGTATGGTGGTTTCAATACCTTTGACATAGCGCATCATCTGGCTGATTTTGATGCGCTGTTGTTCAATATTGCCGCTTTGATCAACGTTTGAACCGGACCGGCTGAGGAGGGCGGTTAAAAGTCCTATTAGAACAATCGCAATTAGTATCACCCACAACACGCTCCCGCGCTCTGTTTTGCGTTGTTTCATATTTATTTGGTTGTTGTTTGTGCTTATAACCATGTCTCATTATAAGGTTTTTGCGACGCGGTTGCCAGCCTGATTGTCTGTTAGCCAGATTTTTATACGTTGGCATGCTTCTCGCATATCATCGGCAGACCCGGCATAAGATAGGCGTATATATTGGTGGCCGCGTTTTCCATCGAAATCCAATCCGGCTGTTACAGATACACCAGCTTCTTCTACCAATCTGTGGCAAAAATCTTCGCTATCATTCGTGAAGTCGCTAACATCAACGTAGAAATAAAATGCGCCATCGCCTTTGGAGAGCTTATTTAATCCTGCAGCCGGCAGCAGATCGCGCAAAATGTCGTGATTTTCTTTATAACGGAGCACATAATTATCTAATTCATCCAGGTGGTCGAATATTTTATATGCCACATGCTGTGATATCGTGGGGGGGGCCACGAAAAGGCTCTCGGCTAGTTTTTTCATCGGTTTTACCATATCTGGTGGGCTGATTACCCATCCCAAGCGCCACCCTGTCATGGCAAAAAATTTAGAAAATGTGTTCATAATGATCGCATTATTTGAAAATTTTAAAGCTGTTTGCGCTTTGGTTCCATAGGTAATGCGGTGATAGGCTTCATCTGATACAATTCTTATGCCTTGCTCGTCACACCAGTTGCATATATCGGAAAACTCATCTTCATCCAGAATTGTTCCAGTGGGGTTTGACGGGCTGTTTATGATAATTCCATCGAACTTTTCTGCTGCGTTCTTTAATAGGTCTAGCGTTGGTTGAAAATTGGTGTCGGCATTGGTTTGGATTTCAGTAATCTGCAAATCCATCGATTTTATTATGTTTTTATAAGCGGCATAAGTCGGTGTGCATAAGGCGATTTTATCACCCGGATTAAATGCGGTTAAAAAAGCCATGATAAAGCCGGGTGATGAGCCGCTAGTAATATTAATTTGTTCGGGGGTCACGTGCACACTGTAATAATCTTTGTAGTAATCCGCGATACGTTGCCGTAATGAGATCATACCTATTGCGTCTGTATATCCCTGGATGGGGTCGTTAATTAGGCATTTGGCGGCGTAATCTAATGCGGCTTGTGGGGCACCAAAACAGGGCTGGCCGGCTTCTAGTCGTATAATATCATTACCACGAGAAATTTTTTCATTCACGGTACGCAAATTGTCTAGCGCCCGGAAGGTTTCAATGTCTGATCGTTCAGAAGTTTTTAACGCCATGTGCTTAAGCCTTGATTATTTTTTATGTTATGCTCGATTTTTAGCCTTAATTCTAAAGATTTGCAAGTCCGCTTTACTTGTAATAGTTGTAAAACGGAGGATAGGGCATTTAAATATAAAATATATATAAAATTTTATGTAATTTTTACTTAAATTACTTTAAATAAAAATGTCGAATAAATAAAAATAAATGCAAATACAATTTTATTTACTTTGTATTTACTTATTGCATGTTATGTTAATTATATGAGCAGGTGGTAACCGAATGTGCGGTTTTGGCCGGTGTTCAGAAAAGGATTGAGAGTTTTTATAAGCATAGGTGAAATAAATATTTGTGCTTTGTTTTTATTAAGTTTTGATAGTGTCATGTGCGAAGCCTGAGTAGAATTAAATTGCCGTATATTGTGTTGCCCCGCAGTATATTTCAAAAGCACTTTAATTATCAGGTTATACTGAGCCGCCGGGCTTTCCCGGCGGCAATTTTTTTGCTACAAAGATGGGAATTATATATCTTTTAAAAGAAAGAAAGCCCATGATCCGTATATGTTTATTGCTGAGCTTTATATTTATGACTTTTGCTGTGACCGCAGTTCAAGTCGTCAACGCGCAGGATGAATCCTCTCAGGAAGCCAGTGCTGAAAAGGGGGATGTCTCAAAACAAGAGAGAATAGCAGTGACCCCTGCCGAAAGGAGCGGGGATAGCGAAGAAAAAACACTCATGCCGAAATCAATGGATCCGGATGTTAAGAATTTAAATCAAGCCTTGGCGAATTTGACCGAAGAGTTAGATTCGCCAAGCCGTCGCCATTTTTATACGTTGTATAACAATAATAATCTGATTAGTACGGTTAAATATGTTCGTGCGCACGTTTCCCAGGCAATTGATGCATGCAGTGAGAATAACCCTGATATGGAGCAGGCCTTGCGCGATCGCTTCGCAGAATGGAAAGAGGCGGTGAATGAGAAAATGAAGGAAGCCGAGGCTCAGATTAATAATATGGTTATTGCGCAGGATTATGCTAAAGATCAGGATATACGCAAAATCCTGAAACAGGCTGATGATCTTCGTGACAAAACGCAAGAAGGTGTTGAGAGAATTCCTGTCACAACCAAAGAGGCATGTGAGTATTTGTTGAATAAGATGAATGAAACGCAACAAACTATGGTGAAGTATTTAAATTCCGTGTTAGTGGCCATGCCACAGGCTATGGAACAATAATAAATTAAGGTTACTTGTGGCTCCGGAAAACAAAATGCGTATTCTTCACGTTCTAGCCGGGGCCAATCATGGCGGGGCGGAGACCGCTTGTATTGATATGTGTATTGCCATGCACGAGGCCGGGCACGTCATAGAGGTCGTCACGCGTTCTAATGCCATTCGTGTGCCGCGTTTGCAAAAAGCAGGTATTAAAGTTCATTGCTTACCTTTTGGTGGTAAACTGGATTTTTATACTCGCCTTGCTTTGAAAAAAATTATTCGGGGCTTTCGTCCTGATATTGTTCAAACCTGGATGTCGCGTGCTTCTGATAAAACGCCGCGCTGGCATGCTTCTATGGGTATACCTAGATACGCAACAGTGGCACGTTTGGGGGGGTACTATAAGCTAAAATATTATCAATCGACCGATTATTTTATTACCATTACACCTGATATAAAACGCCATTTGGTGGATTTGGGTGTTCCTGCAAATAAGGTGCAGCATATTAATAATTTTGCTGAAACTGAGGAATTGGTGGAACCTGCCAGTCGCGCAGCGCATGGTATCCCGCCTGATGCACCTTTGCTGTTTGGGCTGGGGCGGCTACATACCTCGAAGGCATTTGATACGTTAATCAGGGTAGTATCAAGTATGGAAGGGGTTTGTCTCTGGATTGCAGGGGAAGGGCCAATGCGCGGAGAACTTGAGCATTTGATTAACGAGTTGAATGTCAGGGATCGCGTTAAATTACTTGGTTGGCGTAGTGATAGGGCTGCGCTTTTTCAAGCTAGCGATATTTGTGTGTTTTCATCTCGCTATGAACCTTTTGGTACGGTGTTTGTGCAAAGCTGGGCTCAGAAAATTCCACTTGTTACAACCCGCGCTGACGGGCCTAAGCAATTTGTCCGTGATGAAGAAGATGGCCTTGTCGTTCCGATTGATGATGAAAAAGAAATGCGTAAAGCCATTGAACGTTTGCTGGCTGACAGTGATTTGCGGAATAAATTGGTTTTAAATGGTTACAAACGTTATATCGAAGAATTCACAAAAGAAAAATCAGTTGCCGCGTATATAGCTTACTATCAAGATATAAGAAACCGTGAGAAAATACCGCTGAGTGCGGCCGAATGACAGCCCTAAAGTTGAAAAAATAACGATTTTATGGCATCATTCACTAGGCCTAATTGAAGAAATACCTATTTGGGTGTTGGGTAAAAAATAGAAAAACGGTTAGTTAGGCAATGTGAGCTATAATTCAAGGCGTATTAGATGTTTAAGCTCGCCTTGGAACGAATGGGCAAAGGGTGTTGTTAAATGGCTGATCAAGCCAATATTAATCAAGCAATTAAAACAGTTCAGGGCGTCTTGGAGCGCTATACTACGTCTTATTATGGGGGCACTGACGCGACCTTGGTTCACGATCAATTGCCCGAGGGCCTTTATGAACAGATAGAGAATTTTATATATGAGCTGTCCGGTATTGATATCGCTGAACGTAAATTAAATGCGGCAGGAATTGTGATCGATGATGCTTATGACCCTGCGCTGATGCCGGCTTTACAAACTTTTGCTACCAGCCCTGCATTTAATGCGTTCCGCACGGCCATCACAAACGCAGATCAAGAAGCCATTAACCGTTTTATGAGGGAACATGATTTGCCGGCCGCCTTTGCACAGTCTCCTCAGAAGTTAATTGATTTTATTGATCAGGATTTGGAGCCTTTCATTGAGGCGATGGAGGTTCTGGAACAGGCAGAGCATCTTTACGCGCCGCCATTATCGTTAGAAGAAAAACGACTGCAGGAAGAAACTTTGCCGAAAATGGAGGCTTTGTTACGTCAGGCCTATCCTTATTATATAGACTTCTTGCAAGATAGTATGGCCCGTGACCGAGCCATTTTACAAAGCAATCCGGAAGAAGCTGTACGCATAGAAACGCAGTATAGAATTGATTCTGCGCATGATGCCTTGGCTACTTTAAATAAAGGTTTTGCAGCTCTGCAGGAAGCTGATTTTAATGACTATGTCAAAGATGATAATGCGCATATAGCACTTGAGCAGTATATTGTTTTTTTGCAAAGACATAATTCCTATACCAAATTTGATGATAAAAGCGGGCAATATACCCCAGATTTTGACGCGCATTTGGCCGCGGTGATGCAATCTAGTCAGACGCGTTTAAAGGCGTTCGAAGGCAAAGAAAACCTGAGTGATCGGAAAAAGCAGGAGTATCAATTTATAAAGCATTATGAGCCATTTCAGGCGATTATGACCGATATGGTGGCTAGTGCTGCGTACCGTATGCCCTCTCTTAATCTAAACGGGCAAACCATGCATGCTTCCGATTCTATTGTTAATAATATTGTTGATACGATGGTACGAAAAAATTATGTGCATGTTAGTCCGCCAGAGCGTTCAGAAAATTCCGGTGTCTTTGATATGGGTGCGCGTATGGCGTTACAGGCTTTCGTTATTGATATGAAAAAAATAACCCGCTATGGCGGAGATCAAAATAATGGCATTTATTCAGAGGACTTTGCACTATATTTGAATGACCGGCTTCGTGATCCGGGTATAAGCCGTTTTATCGCAGATCGTTATTTTGAGGGGGATATGCAATCGGTTGCGGGGCTGGCTGCTGCGCTGGATCGTTATTGTGATTCTACACAAATCCCCGACTTACCGGGCCAGTCCTCAAATATCTCGCAAGTTAACTTGATTTCAAAACCCTACGCCCGGGAAGCTGAGTTGGAAGTGTTGCAGATTGCCGTATTAAGGATTCCTGAATCTGAGCTGGCAGGTATGAATGCATTGGTGGCGACATTAAGCGGTTATGGCCTGGAAGATTTTATGAGATTAAGCGATGATTCTTCTGAAGCGGCAAGGCTCAGTCAGATAATGAACTATGATGGACAATCCCGCGTAGAGGTCTTGGGCGAATTATTTTCCTCGGTTTATCACGAAGCAACAGGCGAGCTGGAGCGTGATGGTCGTTCTTTAGATGAATTGCATGATGAAATGTCCCGGCGTATTACGGAGAGATTGGAGGACTTTACAAAGGGAACAGCCGTATTTGCAGGCAATCGTGTTCGGCAATTAGAGGAGCACATTGAAAACGCAGTTTCTGTTGCTTTAACAACAGGTGATTCGATGCAAAGTAATCATGCGGATAAGCTGGCGGCGGCGGCGCATGTATTTGGTTTGACGATACCTAGCCCTGAAAAATTTACGATGGATTACGGCGCGCATAGACCGGGTGGGGCTATTTTTAGTCAAAAAACCATGATGGGCTTGATGCCAAAAGTACTCCCGGATTTTGGTGGGCAAGTGGCAAAGAGTTCTGCCGACCTAGGCGCGGTCATGGAGATGCAGACAATAGATATGATGGTGGCGGATATGGTTGAGGATTTTGACCGCTTTAATCACTCGCCAATCGCCGGTGTTGCTATCCAAGAGGTGGAAGCGCACTTAATGACTAATAAAGCGATATTGGAAACGGCTTATGAGCAGTGCGCCGCGCTAGGCCCGAATGGTGAACTGATTGTAAAAGATCGAAACGGAGAGCGCGTTTTGCTGTCTCATCACGACGATGAAGGGCTTCAGATTCGTTACCTTGACGCCTTAGGCGTTGCGGACCTTAGGGATGCGGATATTCCCGTCATAAGCATGGCCAGGGAATTTGCTTATGATGCTGCCTTAATAAAAACGGCGATGGCTGGTTTTCAATCCAAAAATCAGGCTGTACAAAATGTTAATCATTATGCACCGGAATTTTTCGAACTGGCAGGTAGGCATTATGTGGTGGGAATTGACCGCGAAACATCAATGGTGCAGGTCAAAGAGCTCGATCCAGAGTTTTTGAGCATGGAGCATGCGCGAATGCTGACCTATGCAACGGGGCCGAATGCGAGGTCGGATATATGGGGTATTTTTATGGATAATGATGCTTATCGTTTTATTCGTGAAAATTACTCTGCTGTTTATAGCCCGGCTGGCTCCCCGGACAGAATTTTTCAGTCTATGTTACAAGAGGTTGCAAAAGGTCAAGGAATGGCAGGGCATAGCGCAACGCAAGCACTTGGTTTGTTTGAACAATATGTTGGTTTAGGTTCTTTGCAGGAAGTGCCTATTGCGGATCTGCCGCGCGTTTCAGATGAAGGGCTGCTTCGTGAAGTGCAGAATGTTGCAGTGCGGAGACCTGTAGAGGTTAATATGCAACCCTTTCTGTATATGCGAAACGAGGGCGGTAATCCACAAATATTGTTGAGTGTCCCAGCCATAAAAACTTCAGAAAATGGGCAAAATGATAATCAGGACAGTAGCGCAATTTTGGATAGTGAAGCCGATCCGTTTGTTGTGGACATTAGTGATCCGGAAGTTTTTATGCGCATGCGTGATCGTTTAATTCGTTGGAATGCAGAAGGTGTGCGTTTGCAGTTGGATATCGTGCCGCCCGAAGCGCTGGCGGCCGATGAATTTAGGGTATTTAAGGATTGGTTGGATAATGGAGCGCGTCCTCTTCAAAAATTACCAGATAACGCTGCTCCTTCGGCCCCCGGGGTAGATGGGGCCCAGAGTGCCTTGGAATCCGGAAATCGATCCGGCGGGGATTTTGCGACTTTATTTCAGGAAAATTGTAATGATATTATCTGTGGCCCTGCGGCTGATATGATTGCATCGCGTGATTTAGTCCCCGCACAGGCGGGGCGTATGAATGCACTTGGAACATAATTCTTATTATGAGACCTGCTTTTTCCGATTCTGACTTGATGCGAGGGCTGGTTGCCCGATATACTGAAAGGTAAGTGAGGATTGCACCATGGCCCAAAGCCCCATAGAAAAAGATACAAAAAATGCACCGCAAAAAGAGAGCGAGACAGTGCGTGAACTTTTTTGCGAGCAGAAATATGAATTTTTAGAGGCCCTTGAATGTTTGTATATTACAAATAATCAAAGTGGCCGTTTAATGTTTGCGGAAAAATGGCCCGATGCTGCGGCTAAAATTTTCCCAGATGGTCTCGTTCATTTTGATCATCATGGCATCGGCTCAGATGAAGATCGCGAAAAACGCGCTGGTTATGAACAGCAAGCCGATGTTGTTCGCGACAATCTGCTGGAAATTTTTGATGACCTGGAAACGCGTTTGGTTGTTTATGGTACGTTGCAAGTCAAGGAGCTTGATAAAATCATGGAACAGATTGACAGACCTTTGGCGTCTTATATTTTTTCCGAGCGGTTTGTTAATAAATATTTTCCGCAGGCCCCATCTGCTCAAGATAATCAAGGGGATCCTGGGGGTGAAGATCAAGTGTCTGGCGCCTCTCAACAGGATACTTCAAATCCTGCAAGAAAAGAGGCTGCGCCTCAGCAATCAGTGGAAGCGCCGCAAAATCGTCCAAAGCAAATGGTTGAAGTGCCGGACGTTCAACCGCAAAATATCGGTCATGTTGACCATTCTTTTAGTACGGCTGCACCGACCTATAAAGATAGTGAAAATGGTGATGAAGATGAGGATATGAGCTGGCTGGATTCAGAAGAAGATGAATTCGGAGATGTGCAGCCTATTTCAACAGAGTCTGTGCAAACTGGATCGGTGCCGACAGATCAAATGCGCAATCCATTGCCGACAAATGCAGCAGCTTCAAGTGCGCCGGAAACAAACATGCCTGATAATCAAGAGGCGTCGGGTTTGGAGGGTAAAGAAAAGTCTTCTGATGCAGTTTCTCTGTTGCAGGAAGAAAAACTTACTGCTCAGATGCCGCATGGTGATGCAGTTGAGAATAATGAACGTAATGATCCAATGGGTAAACAAGATAGCGCAGATGCTGATAAAGACGGCGAAGATGAAAAAAAGGCTCTGCGGGTTCCGTCTTTAGATGATCTTGATAAGCATATGCCAGGCGGGGACAACAGTTCTAATGATGGTTTCCCACCAATTCCGGGCAGTGATGACCGAGATTAAGAGCGTGCTGGCCTGTCCTATGGCCGCGTTTTGTACAAGATAATAGTCATTGTAGCTAAGAGTAGTGCAGCGCCTGCTTGATGTGCGGTGGCCAGATTTATATTCACGCCGCTTAATAAGGTCGCAATGCCCAGGCCAACTTGTATTGTAACCAATAATGCAAGTATATGGATGGGCCAGATGGCGTTTTTGTTATAAAGCGCGTGTCCCCAAAGCGTCAAAATAATTCCGGCTGTCATGATGGCAAGCCATCTATGCGTAAATTGGACGGATGGAATATTTTCAAAGAAATTGATCCAATATGGTTGCAGATGCCACATGTCAGGAGGCACAATGCCGTCGCCCATTAATGGAAATTCATTGTAAACCAATCCGGCATCCAGACCAGCCGTATAGGCCCCCCAGAAGATGGTAAGTATCATAAACCCAAGCGTTACCCATGCATGGGTATATAACTGTGGTGATGGATTTTTCTTTATGCCCCTGATTGATAGAGCGTTCCAAATTAAAAGGCTGAATATAAGTAATGCAACGCCCAGATGTGCTGATAACCGGTAATGACTGACTGATGGACGGTCTACTAAACCGCTTTGTACCATGTACCATCCTAAAAGCCCTTGAAGACCGCCCAAAATTAAAAGAAAGAGTAGCTTTAGCTTAAATCCATCTGGTATTTTTTTGGTTAGCAGGAAATAGAAAAAGGGCAGAGCATAGGCAACACCGATCAGGCGTCCCATGAAGCGGTGAAACCATTCCCAAAAGAAGATTCGTTTGAAGTCTTCAATGCCCATCCAGAAGTTTTTCTTTTGAAATTCTGGCGTTTGTTTATACAACTCAAAAACTCTGACCCAGGCTTCCTCATTTAAGGGGGGAAGAGTGCCTATTAATGGTCTCCATTCCACCATGGAAAGGCCTGATTCTGTAAGCCTTGTAATGGCACCGACGATAATCATGACGAATACTAAGGCCGCAACGCCAAAGAGCCAATTTGAAATGTTTCGCGCAGATGGGTTTTGCATGTGTTTATTCATGGTGAAACGTTAGCTCCGAAACTTCTGTTCGACAAGATAATTTTGCTCCAATGCATAGACACAAAGCCAAATTCATTCTACCTTTATAAAATAAATTCGAATGACAATCAGGCATTATGGCATCGTTTAACATTTTTAGCGCCACCAAAGAGGGTTTTCAATTCGTCGCGAATAATCAAAAGTTGATTTTTCGTTTGGGGGCTATTCCTATTTTGGTGAAATTTATTTGCCTTGTAACCTCATATCATTTGGGATTAGAAGAGAACGCTTTGCGCAAGGGGCTGATATTATTCCCAGCCTATTTGTTGGAAGGGTATTTGATTTGTACGTTGTTGCGTATTGCGATTTTTCGTCATGAGGCAATTATTCAGCCGCCGGGGGCAGAGTCTTACGAACATTATAAAAGGCGCGCGGCCGATATTCAGGCAGGTGCCATTGTTTATACTCTCTTAAAAATGATTGTGGCCTTTATTGTGGGGATGCTGGTTGTTATGGCCGCTCCAATGCAGCCGGAACAATCGGGAGAGGGCGGTTTTACCTCCTTTTTAGTTGCTGTATTTTTTATTGGCGCGATGATTTGGGCTTTCCGTTTGTTGTGGCTGTATGTGCCGGTTACGTTTGGGTATTCTATGCGCCAATATATGCATAAAATTCAAGGTTTTTCATTTTCTTTTCATCTTTTTTCGGTCTGGATTATGGCTCTGTTGCCATTTGCGTTATTTTTTCTTGTCCTGAGCGATGTGTTGAAGGTTTTTGTCGTGCATAATCCTGATGATCCATCTGGGGCGTTGATAATTTTACTTTTGGCCTTGCAATCGGTGCTGGAGATGATGTTGATGATTGTTGCCAGCGTTGCAATTGGCCGCGGGGTTATGGATGTCTTTAATGATACTAATAATAAAAGTGGTTATTAATCATGAAAATTTATGTGACTGATTTAAATGGTGTTGAGCAAGAATTAGAGGGCGTTTCGGGTTGGCGTGTCATGGAAATCATTCGTGATTATGGTTTGCCGATTAAGGCTGAATGCGGCGGAGCCTGCGCATGCGCAACCTGTCATGTTTATGTTGACGAAGATTGGTTGGGCCGTCTGCCTGAAAAACGTGATGAAGAAGAAGATATGTTGGACGAGGCCATGGATGTTCAAGACAACTCCCGTTTATCGTGTCAGATTATTATGAATGAAGAGCTGGATGGTTTAAAAGTCACATTGGCGAACGATCCTGATGATCTTTAACTATTTTTTACTGCAAGGTTCCCTGCCAGTCGGCGAAACGATAATCGCCGGGCGTTATCAGGGCTTTGTCGGCCACGTAGACGCTATGAAGTTTGCCTTCGATTTCTTTGCTCCAGAATTCTAAGAATTTTTTCAGACTAGGGTATTTGGGAGCGAGATCGTAATCTTGCCATATATATTCTTGTAGTAGTTTTTCGTAGTCGGGCATGTGATATAGAATTTTTGCCGTCGTCAGGCGATAGTGCTTTGTTAGTTGTATGCTCAGATCAGCCATATATGTTTGTCCTCCTAAAATTGTATTCCAGCCTCTCTTTTTCCCGGAGGCTTTGTTCACCCCTCATTATCTCATATTCGTAAGATTATCTGCAAATCATGTTTAGCGCCATGGTGACGAATAAAACTTGAAATTTTTAGAATAGTCTTCTATATATTTAGCACTCACCGAGTAGGAGTGCTAATAGGCACTGCTTTTGTGAGTTAGGAGGGGTTTTTTGCCTGCTCTTTATAGAGGCGTAAGACCTGCTATTTTAACCATAAACTAAGGAGACACACGAAATGTCAGCTAAATTTCGTCCTTTACATGATCGCGTACTTGTCCGCCGCGCAAGCAATGATGAGAAAACAGCAGGCGGGATTATCTTGCCTGAAAATGCACAGGAAAAGCCAATGGAAGGTGAAGTTCTTGCCGTTGGAAATGGCCACTTGAATGACAATGGCGATTTGCGTCCATTAGATGTCAAGTTGGGTGATAAAATCATCTTCTCGAAATGGGCTGGTACCGAAGTGAAAATCGACGGTGAAGACCTAATGGTGATGAAAGAATCCGACATTATCGGAATTATTGGATAATTACTAAAATTAACACAAGGCTTGTATTTATAGCCTGCCGGAATACCGGTTTTTGAAAAAAGTTTGACTGAAAGGAAACGAAACATGTCAGCGAAAGAAGTAAGATTTAAGGAAGATGCCAGAGAGCAGTTGCTCAAAGGTGTTGATATTATTGCAAACGCAGTAAAGGTAACATTGGGCCCCAAAGGACGTAATGTCATTTTAGAAAAATCTTTTGGCGCTCCGCGCACGACAAAAGACGGGGTTTCTGTTGCGAAAGAAATTGAATTGAAAAACAAGCAGCAGAATGTTGGTGCTCAGTTAATCCGTGAAGTGGCGTCTAAGGCCAATGATCATGCTGGTGATGGTACAACAACTGCCACAGTTTTGGCTCAGTCCATTGCCCGTGAAGGTGTGAAGGCTGTATCGTCTGGCCGTAATCCAATGGACTTGAAACGCGGCATTGACAAAGCTGTCTTAACCGTTGTTGAAGATCTGAAAAAACGCGGTAAAAACGTCAAAACAAATGATGAGATTAAGCAGGTCGGAACAATTTCTGCCAATGGTGAGCAAGAAATCGGCGCCATGATCGCAGAAGCGATGGAACGTGTTGGGCAAGAAGGTGTCATCACGGTTGAAGAAGCAAAGTCTCTGTACAACGAATTAGAAGTTGTTGAAGGTATGCAGTTTGACCGTGGCTATTTGTCACCGTATTTCATTACAGATGCTGATAAAATGCAGGCTGTCATGGAAAACCCATATGTGCTTTTGCATGAAGGCAAGTTGTCTAATCTGCAATCTATGCTGCCAATTCTGGAAGCAGTGGTACAATCCAGCCGTCCATTGTTGATTGTGGCTGAGGATGTTGAAGGTGAGGCCCTTGCGACATTGGTTGTAAATAAATTGCGCGGTGGATTGAAAATAGCGGCTGTTAAGGCGCCTGGTTTTGGTGATCGTCGTAAGGCGATGCTGGAAGACATGGCTGTTTTAACCGGTGGTCAGGTGATCTCCGAAGATTTGGGCATTAAACTTGAAAATGTTACTCTTGATATGCTGGGTTCTGCCAAGAAAGTGTCTATCACAAAAGATGATACAACTATGGTTGACGGTGCAGGTGACAAGAAAGACATTGAAGCCCGTTGCGCACAAATTCGTCGCCAGATTGAAGAAACATCGTCTGATTACGATAAGGAAAAACTACAGGAACGTCTGGCGAAATTGGCTGGCGGTGTTGCCGTTATCCGTGTTGGCGGAGCAACGGAAGTTGAGGTTAAAGAACGCAAGGACCGCGTTGATGATGCTATGCACGCAACACGGGCCGCCGTGCAGGAAGGCATTATCGCCGGTGGTGGTACTGCGCTTCTTTATGCCACCAAGGCTCTTAAAGACCTAAAAGGTGACAACGATGACCAGAATGTCGGTATTGAGATTGTTCGCCGCGCTATTCAGGCTCCAATCCGTCAGATTGCGGAAAACGCTGGTGCTGAAGGCTCCGTGATTGTTGGTAAATTGCTTGAGCAAAAAGATACTAATCATGGTTTCGATGCACAGGTTGGCGAATTCAAGGACTTGGTAAAGGCCGGGATCATTGACCCGGTTAAAGTGGTCCGCACTGCTCTGCAGGACGCGGCCTCTGTCGCCAGTTTGCTGATAACAACAGAAGCCATCGTGACTGACAGCCCAGATGAAGATAAAGCTGCAAATGATGTTGGTGCCGGCATGGGCGGCATGGGCGGCATGGGTGGTATGGGCGGCATGGGCATGATGTAATTGCAAAGCTCTGTTTGTTTTGAATGCTCACGATGACCGTTCTAGGCATACAACAGATTTGCAGTTGCCCATAAGCAAGCACCCTTAATAATGTTACAAGAAGTCCCGTAAAAAATTGCGGGGCTTTTTTTATGGTATATATTTCTTGCATTTATCTGCGTGATTTAATATGACTAATTCACATATGAAAACTAGACAGGGATATTATGCCATGACAATTGACTTTAAAAGCTATAAACCAGCCGATACGCAGCTGATGATCATTCCGGTTTATGAAGGCTGTGAGCTGGGGCCAAAGGCACAAAAACTTGATTTGCAACTTGGTAATGTCCTTAAGGAGCGTATGCGTAATAAAACAAAATTCAATGCAAATACGGGGCAGTCCCTGCATATTTCTGTCGATCCAGTTCATGGTATGCAGGATATTGTTTTACTGGGTATGGGAAAACCGCAGGACTTGACTGAACAATCTGTTCGTCAATTATCCGGCAGTATTAAGAATATGATCAGCAGTGTTGGTGAAAGCAAAGTGACATTTCTGGCCGATATGGTCGATCGTCAGAAATATAAGGGAAAAACTTTGAAGAATGAAGAGCTGGCGGCACACATGATGGATGGTTATGCGGCTTCAACCTACGCCTTTACCAAATATAAGACAAAACCATTGGCCGCAGGCGCGAATGATAATGAAAACGAGCCGCGTGTTACCGCAATTGTCGACGATGTTCTGGGAGCAGAGCTGCTTTATGCTCCCTTGAAAGCCGTAACTGATAGCGCAAATTGGGCACGTGATTTGGGGAATGAGCCTCCGAATAAGTTAACGCCCATGGCCTATGCCAAGCGCATTGAAGAGGAATTTGATAATGTTCCTAACGTGAAAATAAAGAAGCTGGATGAAAATGATATGGCAGACCTTGGTATGGGCGGTATTTTAGCTGTGGCCCAAGGTAGCACGATGAACCCGCCGCGTATTGTTATTGTGGAATATGATGGGACAGGCGGACTTAATGACCGTCCGTTGGCTTTGGTTGGAAAGGGTGTGACCTTTGATACCGGCGGCAATAACCTTAAGCCTGGCGGGTCTATGGCGAATATGAAAACTGACATGTGCGGTTCTGCCGCTGTGGTCGGTGCGATGCGCGCATTGGCAACGACACAAGCGCAAACGAAAGCTGTGGCTATTGTCGGTTTGACAGAAAACATGATGGATGGAAACGCGTATCGTCCATCCGATATTATTACCATGATGAATGGGAAAACCGTTGAGATTGGGAATACGGATGCCGAAGGGCGTTTGGTGCTGGGTGATTGTATGACATATATACAGCGTGAATACAATCCGCACACTGTTTTGGATTTCGCGACATTGACCGGCGCTATGGTTGCAGCATTGGCAGATGTGTATACAGGCGTGTTTTCCAATGATGATGATTTGTGGCAGAAACTGGATGCCGCCGGCAAACAATCCCAAGAAGAAAACTGGCGCATGCCCGTTTTGCATGCGGCTTTTTCCAATGCCATGAAAGGCAAGGACGCTGACCTCAGTAATACAGGATCAATGGCCGGAGCCGGAGCCAGCACCGCGGCCGCCTTCTTGCACGAATTTATCGAAGATGCACCCGACGGATCTGCGCGGGCATGGGCACATTTGGATATCGCCGGAACATCGCGCAAAGGCGGCAATGTTTCTGGTGTTGGCGTTAGAATGACCCAGAAATTCGTATCAAATGACATTGAAGAAAAGCAAAAGGTGGCAGCGCCTAAAAAGTCAAGGGGCGGCTTTCATATGTCATAAATGCCCTTGCCTTTAAAGGATAAATGCAATACGAATAATGAAACGATAAAAACAATAAAATATATTTACAGGGAGATTTCTTATGAGTGTTGAGAAACATACACTTGATAATGGCGCAACGGTTTTGATTGACCATATGCCCAATTCACAAACCACAGCGATGTCATACACATTTCGTGTTGGATCACGATTTGAAACAGCAGAAGAAAATGGCCTGGCTCATTTTTTTGAACATATGGCCTTTAAAGGTACAAAGAACCGTGATGTGACAGCGCTGAATAAAGAGATGGATGATTTGGGCGCCAGAAGTAATGCTTTTACTTCGAAAGAAGTGACATCTTATCATATGCATGGTTTGAACGAAGATGCGTTTAAATTTAATGAAATTGAAGCCGATATGGCCATGAATTTAACCTTGCCAGCCGATGAGCTGGAAAAGGAGCGCGGTGTTATATTGGAAGAAATTAAACGGTCAGAAGATAACAATAGCAGTGTGTTGATAAATGCAGTTTTTGATACATTGTATAGCGGTCAGGCCATGGGGCGCACTGTTCTTGGGCCTTCCGAAAATATAAAATCATTTGATCGTGATATGTTTGATGCTTTCCGCGCTAAACATTATCACGCTGGTAATTTAATTGTTTCAGTTGCCGGTGGATGCGATCCCGCGAAAATATTGCAGGATATTAAGGATAAAGTGGCCGATATGCCGACAGGGGAGCGCAGTGTTTTTGATCCTGCGCAATATGTTGGTGGCAATTGTGAGATAGTGAAGCCCACGCAACAGGTCAGTTTGGCTGTCGCTTTTGAAGCTGCGTCGACCGATGACCCTAAAGATGAAATTGCCGAGTCTATCCTTAGTAAGGTTTTATCCGGTGGAATGTCGTCGCGTTTATTTACAGAAATTCGTGAGAAGCGCTCTCTTGTCTATGGTGTCGCGGCAGGTTTTTCCCATAGTTTGGACACCGGGCTCTTTATTGCTCAGGCTGGAACAAGCCCCGAAAAAGTGTCCCAGCTTATTCCCGTATTATGCGATGAGTTAAATAAACTTCGTCAAGAGCCTGTCAGTGATGAAGAGTTTAATCGTGCGAAGAAATTATTTCGTAGTCATATCGCCATGGAGGCCGATGCAAGCAGCGCGTCTCGTATGACCTCGAATATGATGGAGTTTAATATGCACCAGCGTATTGAGACAGTGGAAGATTTTATGGCGCGAGTTGATTCTGTTACGAAGGATGACGTAATGGAGGCCGCGCGCCGAGTATTCTCTACTAAGCCGTCATACGTTTCAGTTGGCCCTGAAAAGCCGAATGAGAGTGAGCAAATCGCCATGCGTATGGGATTTGAGCTTTAAAACTCTCTGATTTATCGTATTAAATAACATTAAAAACCGCTTCAAGATATATTGGAGCGGTTTTTTTATGGTTCTGAGGGCGCATTGTGGTCGGTGGAATTGGGGGGCGGTGTTTTATTATTGTCTTCAACCGCATTGTTATCTGTATTGCTTTTGGGCGCTTTAGTGTTTGTGCTGGTTTTATTCTTTTTTGTTGCGGCAGTTTTTTGTTTCTTAGGCTCCGGCGGTGTTGTTTTGACGGCGTCACCATTAATGGGGCCAAAGCTCTGGATATTAAAGTCCAGATCGTTGTGTAGAGCTTCTTCGGCAAAAATAGATAAGCCGTTTTTAAGATAGAAAGTCAGCGTGCCCCGCGGGTTCGTGTCACGTGTATCCAGATAGATTAATTGTGGCCCGTCCTGGTCATGGAAGACTTCGCCGTTGAAAATCATTTCCATGACGGCAGGCAGGAAGTAGTGGCCCAATCCGGCTGCTGTGTTGTCTTTATACATGCCGAACTTGTAGATCTCTAATACGCTTGGGTTTTGTGGCAAAGGTTTGTAATTCAATTTTTCATCTTGAATACGTTGGTTTTCGTATTCTGAGAAGCGGCGTATGGCATCGGTTTTTGTCAGGGCCCCTTCAGGATTGTAGGCACGCGGAGGGTTCTTCTGGATGCCGGTTATCATGGTGAATCCAACCTCCTTGCCATTGACCATAAAGGCCAACATAACCGCATCATCGCGTGCAAGCATGCTCTCAATTAGATCAACATTTTGATATTTTTTGCGCTGATGCCAACCAAAATCACCGCCAACGGCTTCAAGGCGCTTCATAAAGCCTCTATAGGTCGGTTTTTCGATGCGACTGATTTCCAAAAGATTATTGTGATCATCATGTAGGGACATATAACCCTTGTGATCGGGATTCGGGTCACCGACTTTTTCACGCAGAGATCTGCGCACCACATCGTTGCGCTGTCTTTCCCACTCTTGACGTGAAATGGCCAAATGTAACTTATTAAATGGCGATTGGTTGATGGCCTTGTGGTCGCGGGATGATCCCTGCGCGCTTACGGCCATAAATTTTTCAGTCAGGCTTTTTCCTGCCCATGTATCAGGCAAAACGTTCTTGCCGTTGTCATTAACAGGTTTAACCGGATTGCCTAAGGGGTCAAACATCACAGCTTCATTAAAATCTGTGACCGGCTTACCCTTGTTATCAACGAATTTTATTTTATCCAGTTTACTCATATTACTCCAATTGACAGCTATTTAGCTTTTTGGATCTTGCGCAACATTTTCCCATGCCAGGTTAAATAATACCCGAAAGCTGTCTGCGATTTCTTTTTGTGCAATGACGACGATCCTAACATTATTGTTGTCAAAGCTCAAAAATCCAATTTTGTTGCCGTATACATAAATGGTTTTTTCATTGAATTGGTGCTCAGGGAACCATTTATACGTTGCAAAATCACTGGCTATAAAAGTTTTTTCTTTTTCTCGTACAATGATTTTGAATTCAAATTTATTTTTAATTTTTCTCATGCGCTTGGCGTGATAATTATACCAATCATCACCAAGCCATTTAATTAAATAAGCGGGCATGCCATTAAAAAGGCAAATCTCGCCACCCTCTGTATCGGCCTGTTCGTAGACATCATCAAAGAACTGGCGTATGCCGGTTTGTCCTTTGTATATATGAACATCACCGGTTTTTTTTCTGACGCCGCTTGTGTCAATAAATTCAATATCATTTTCTTCAAAAGCGACTTCGATTTTTGTCAGGGTTTGTGAGTTGGGGTGGTTGGTGCCATTCTCAATACGAGCGATGCCGGTTTGCGATAGGCCAGCACGCTCTGCCAAGTCTGATTGACTCCATCCCAATAGGGCGCGTGCTGCTCGTATTTGTTCCAATGTAGGCATTTGCGTATCCTGTTTTGACTATTTTATCGCTATTTTTCGTATTTCTATAGACTATATGAGTGTTCGTTGTCTAGAAAAAAGTTGCTTCCAGTATTAAAAAATTACATTTAAGATAAAATATATTCATTTTTTGGTTGACATTGAACTGCGTTGTGCCATATAAAATGCACAAGAGGAAATAAATTATACATTTTGTAGCGTTTATTTTTTCTTGATGAATCCCCACACACGTAAACCTAAAGCCGGCTTTTCCCCGAAGCCGGCTTTTCTTTTTGTCTGTTTTGCCAGTTTTTTCTATGATGAATTCTTGCTAAGCTATTTCATTGTAACAGGAGAGTTTACATGAAACAGAAACCGCAAAGCCTATCAGATAAGAATAACACGAGTCAGGAGATGCCTTTACCTTTATCTCCCCAACGATCAAACCTGGTCGGGGTGTTTATTCTGGCGCTTGGAGTATCGGCTTTTATTGCGGTTTTATATTTGGGATATGTTAAATTTATGCATCCGGCTGTTAAGGGCAGTCCCCAAAATCATATGGGTGCCGAACGTAGCAATAATCCGCTTGGGGCGAAACAAGTAGATCATAATGAATTAAATTTGCGCAAAGCCAGTCTTGAAGATTTAAGGGGGGAATGGCGCGTAAAATATGGTGTGAATACAGCAACACTGATGATGAGTGGTGATAACTATTATGAGATGGTCATATATAAAGATGCTGTGGGATATGAGCGTTTGTATTCAAAGGGCCAATTTACTTATAGCGGGGGGCAGGGAACTATTCGAATGAAGCCATCATATGACCCGGCACCGGATATTCCAAATGCCGATGTACGGACATTAACGAATAGAGAGTATGATGTGGTTGTCTTACGTAATGAAGACAATGACGATTTACTCTGGTTGCCCTACGAAAGAGAAGGTGGAAAAACAAGACCGCATCCAATTTTTAGTGCTATGGGTTTATCTAACGGTTATATTGAGTGGAAAGTGAAATAATGCTGCGTTTATTTAGGCGTTGTGAGATTGAGAGAGCCCTTGTGGTGAGTTGGTGCGTTCATGCCTGAATTACCCGAAGTGGAAATTGTTAAGCGTGGGCTGGATCCGGTCATGCGTTCTCAGGTTATTGCTGAGTGTGAAATATTTCGATCTAATCTGCGCTATCCATTTCCGCCTGATTTCTGTGAGGTTTTGCGAGGGGCAAAAGTCGAATCTCTTTGTCGGCGCGGCAAATATTTGTTGATCTATTTGAGTAATGGTTATGGCTTGATTTGGCATTTAGGTATGTCTGGCAGTGTTAAAATTTTTCCTGCTAAACAAAGCTACCCTTCTTTTGAGCGCGTAAAACACGATCATGTTGTGATACATATGCAGGGCGGCGCCGTTATTGTGTATCATGACCCTAGGCGCTTTGGGTTTATGCTTTTGGAAAAGACGGAGAATTTGAATTGTATCCGCCCATTTTCCAAAATGGGGCCGGAGCCGCTGGGGAATGCTTTCAACGGTGATGTTCTGGCTGAATTATTGCAGGGCCGAAAAAGTAATATAAAGGCCGCATTACTGGATCAAAATGTTATCGCGGGTATTGGGAATATATATGCATGTGAGGCCCTATATATGGCAAGAATTGATCCCGCTCGAATTTGTACGTCTTTGGATAAAAAAGAGGTGGAGAGCTTGGCGCGGTCTGTGCGACAAGTGTTACAAAAGGCGATACAGGCGGGTGGTTCTAGTTTGAAAGATTATTGTCATACGGATGGTAATCTGGGGTATTTTCAACATATGTTCGGTGTTTATAACCGTGAAGGAGAAAATTGCCCGGACTGTGATTGTGATCTCTCCGTAACCGGCGGCGTGCAGCGTATTGTTCAAAACGGCCGTTCAACATTTTATTGTCCAAGGCAACAAAATTAAGGTATGCAATGAAATTGGATTTAAAAAAGATATTTTGAAAGGTATTTTAATGCGTTTGATTGTTAGTGTAGTTGCGCTGATTTTGGGATTGGGTGTTTTGCAACCAGCAAAGGCCTTTGATAGGTATCAAGAAAATACAGATGGGACTCTGTTTTTTGAAACTCTTCAGGATGTTCCCGTTATGCAGGGGTTAGTGGAATTGGAAGATTATACGCTGGTTTTTGATAAGCCGGAGGGGCGTATTATTGAGATGGTGGCAAAAATAGAAGATGGCAATATTGATGACACGCGGCAATTTTATCGCCGGTCTTTGCCGCAGTTGGGTTGGAGCCGTTCTTCGGAGGATCATTATATCCGCGGAGATGAGCATTTATACCTTAATTTTGAACGAGAGGCGCAAGAGGCCTATTTAAGAATTACGGTTGAGCCACGATGATATGACCGAGTATATTTTGTAATAAGAATATGATTCTTTTACGCATTTTATAAAAAAGGGTTTCTAGGCAAAAAACTTTTTTAATTTTATCCACGAAATACTTGACAAGCGGCCTCTATCAAGCGTATATCTCTTCGATCTTAGGAATAACACGGATGAAAAGAATCGCCTGAAGGCAGATTTTTGATCGTTCAAAATAAAATATTAAGAATAAAAGGAAGACTTTTAAAATGGCAAATCATGCATCTTCTAGAAAACGTATGCGTAGAAATGCAACTCGCGCTTCAATCAATATGAATCGTAAGAGTCGCATTCGCACTTTTATCAAAAAAGTAGAGATGGCATTGCTCGACGGTAATGCGAAGGATGCTGAAGTTGCTCTTCAACAAGCTCAGCCGGAAATTCTTCGCGGCGTGTCTAAAGGTCTGTTTCATAAAAATACAGCATCTCGTAAAATTTCTCGCCTGTCGGCAAGAATTAAGGCTTTGAAATAAGCTGTTCTGGTGTCATTAAAAAGTGACACTAAAGTAATAATTTCATCTGTAAAGTAATGCTTGTCCCTTGAAAGTAATTTTCCAGGGGCCGCAAGTGCATCCAAAATAAACTATTGGTACGATTATTATTTTTTTTGATGTTCACTATTTATTCTCATTGCATCTTCATAATTTATTAGTGTAAGTTGATCTCACTTCAGACAGGGAGGTACAAAAATTTATTTTATTGCCTCAGTACTGTTCGGAATACGAGTGTGATTTTCAGGCGTGATCTTTATGCTTATTTGGTATTCCTTTGAAGGTCTGTAAAGTGTTGTTGGGGAAAAATTCAGCGCTCAAGTAGGACCTAATAAAAAAGTTATTAGAACAATTGGCTGCGAAATTCAGATTTCGTTAACCCCTGCTTATTGTTTGTATTAGGAGCATTTGCTCATTCTAAAAAGGGGTGTGGTTTATACATTAATTTAGTGAAGTGGAGAGAATTATTATGTCAGATACTGGGGGAAAGATCGCAGTTGCAGAAAAGTCAGTTTCAGTCGAAGGAGCCGATTATTCCGCAGCCCCATTAAAGCCGACTAAGGCCATTATGGATTTGTGGAAACGCATCCATGGTGATATGCGCCAGGAATTTGGTGAGGCGATTTTCCGTAGTTGGTTAAAACCCCTGGTGCTTCAGGCATATTATCACGGCACTATGGAGGTGTCGGTTCCTACCCGTTTTATGCGTGACTGGATTCAGAACCACTATGCTGAGCGTATTCTTGAAATGTGCCAGCAGGCCAATGAAGAAGTTAAGCGCCTGCAAATCGTTGTGGTGCAAAATGCGATTATTGATGATTTTGAAATGGATGGTGCTGTCCAAACTTTAGCCAATGAGTCCAGTGCTAATGAAAATCTGAAGCGTGAGATTGAGGAAATATCGTCTCCTTTGGATGCACGTTTTAAATTTGAAAATTTTGTTGTTGGTAAACCAAATGCACTGGCGCATGCTGCTGCGCGACGCGTTGTTGAAACGGATAGTATCCCGTTTAACCCACTCTTTATATATGGTGGTGTTGGTCTGGGTAAAACACATTTAATGCATGCCATAGCTCATCAGATTAAAGAGCAAAGCCCAGAAAAGACGGTTATGTATTTGTCAGCCGAAAAATTTATGTATCAGTTTGTTCGCGCATTACGAGCCAATGAGACTATCAACTTTAAAGAGGTTTTTCGTAGTGTTGATGTTTTGATGATGGATGATATTCAGTTCATTGCCGGAAAAGAATCAACACAGGAAGAATTTTTCCATACGTTTAATGCGCTGGTTGATCAAAACAAACAGATTATTATCTCAGCTGATAAATCCCCGTCCGATTTGACTGGTATTGATGAGCGCTTACGTTCTCGCTTGGCATGGGGCTTGGTCGCAGATATTCATCCGACAACCTATGATTTGCGTTTGGGTATTTTGCAATCGAAGCGTGCTCAGTTAGAGGCCAATGTTCCTGATAGTGTGTTGGAATTTCTTGCTTTGAAGGTAACGTCGAATATACGTGAAATGGAGGGGGCGCTTAACCGTATTGTGGCCCATGCCGATGTTGCGTCTCAAGAAATTACCTTGGAAAGTACGCAGGAAGTCCTGCAGGATTTACTTCGCGCTCATGATCGCCGAATTACAATTGATGAAATTCAGCGTAAAGTTGCTGAGCATTTTAATCTGCGTTTGACTGATATGCATTCATCTCGCCGTGCTCGTAATGTTGCCCGCCCACGTCAGATTGCGATGTATTTGGCTAAACAATTAACCTCCCGTTCTTTGCCCGAAATTGGACGTAAGTTCGGTGGCCGTGATCATACTACTGTGATGCATGCTGTGCGTAAGGTGGAAGAGCTGATCGACGCGGATGCACAAATTGCGCAAGACACAGATGTGATTCGCCGCGCTTTGACAGGTTGATGTGTTGTCTTATAATTTATTTTTCTAATAAAAGCGGCTCCCAGGGGCCGTTTTTTGTCTTTTCGCGTTGCGCATGGCACCGTAGTCGTATAGAACCATGGCATCCGGCCATTCTTGTCGCGATTTTAGCGCGAGGTCATGTCCATCACCTACTTGTTGTTTATTAATAAAGGAAAGCCTGAAATATGCTTCGCCTCGTTCGCCGTTTTCATTTAACGGATAATCCAAAAGCCGATTTTCTTTCTGGCCTAACCGTTGCGCTGGCATTGGTGCCCGAAGCCATTGCATTTGCCTTTGTGGCGGGGGTAGAGCCTTTGGTGGGCCTATATGCCGCATTTTTTGTTGGCCTGATTACGTCTGTCTTTGGTGGCCGAAGCGCTATGATATCCGGCGCAACCGGTGCGATGGCCGTAGCCATGGTCGGTTTAGTTCTGGTTTATGGTGTAGAATACTTGTTCGCGACAGTGGTGCTGACTGGTATTTTGCAGATTTTGGCGGGGGTATTTCATTTGGGTAAATTTATTCGCCTTGTGCCGCATTCTGTAATGCTTGGCTTTGTGAATGGTTTGGCGATTGTTATATTTTTGGCTCAACTGGGGCAGTTTAAATCGTCTCAGCCTGCCGATATTGTGGATTCTCATAGTACGGAAGGATCATCACATAGTGCACTGAGTGTTGTATTTGACGGCGGGTGGATGCAAGGAGAGCAGCTTTATTTGATGCTGGGCCTCACATGTTTGACGATGGCGATTATTTGGTTTTTACCAAAAGTTCCAAAGCTGGGAAAGTTGATACCGGCTTCTTTGGCTTCAATCCTGATCGTTTCAGGCTTAGTGATTGGTCTGGATTTGGATACGCGCACTGTCGGCGACATGGCCAGTGTGGCAGGCGGTCTTCCTGAATTTCATATTCCGATGGTGCCGTTTACGCTGGAGACTTTAATGATTATATTTCCTGTTGCGGTTACTTTGGCGGCAATAGGCTTAATAGAAAGCCTTCTGACATTGACATTGATTGATGAAATGACCAATACCCGCGGTCGCACCTCGCAAGAATGTGTTGGTCAGGGAATGGCCAATACAGTGTGCGGATTTTTTGGCGCAATGGGCGGTTGTGCGATGATTGGGCAGTCGATGATTAATATCAATTCCGGTGGCCGTGGGCGTCTGTCGGGTATTACGGCAGCCTTGGCTTTGCTTTGTTTTATCCTTTTTGCTTCACAATGGATTGAAATGATTCCGCTCGCCGCTTTGACCGGGCTGATGATGATGGTTGTCATATCCACTTTTGCCTGGGCATCTGTAAGAATCATGCATAAAATTCCCCGCGAAGATGCCTTTGTCATCCTTTTGGTGACGGGCGTTACGATTGCATATGATTTAGCGTTGGCTGTGGTTGTTGGGGTGATTTTTTCAGCGTTGGTTTATGCTTGGAAATCTTCGCAACATATCGGGATTGTTGAGGGGCGTTCTGCGGATAAAGGGCATAAAGTTTACAAACTTTATGGGCCGCTGTTTTTTGGATCTATTGCTCGCTTTCGAGACCTGATCCACCCAAGCCACGATCAAGAGGAAACCGATGTAATTATTGACTTCAAGCATGCCAGAGTTTGGGATCATTCTGCGCTGGAGGCGATTGACGCGCTTGCCACTAAATACGAGGAGGCTGGCAAAACCCTGCACCTTGTCCACCTAAGCGCGGATTGTCAATTATTGCTGAAAAAAGCGCGTGATATGGTTGAAGTTAATACAATCGAGGATCCGCATTACCGTGTAGTCGTTGATTATGCGGATAAAGTCGAGCGTAAGGCCTAGTATAGCTTAAATCATTTATATGCGGTGATATGGTATTATATTATTGCTGCCTTGGCTTTATTTTAGCCATTGTCCAGACATTGTCTTGTACATGCATTGGATACGCATTGGTGAATGGCGTCTCGGATATATTCATGATTATTTAGAATGTCTTTTTTCTGCTTGGTGTGAATTTCCTCACTGGAGAGAATTTCATCTAATGTAAACCACCGATACTCGGAATGCTCCAGATGACCCGTAATCGGATTGTGGGTGAATTCGGGTTCGAACTCATCTTGCGTGGCCGCGACAAAAATCATCAGCTCCGTTAGGCCTTGACGCCCATTATGGTTGATGTTTGTAACCGGGACCGCACTGGATATTTGGAATCCTGTTTCTTCGCACGTTTCCCGAATGACACCTTGATAAAAGCTCTCATTACAATCGACGCCACCCCCAGGCATTTCAAACTTACCGTGTTCGGCAGAATTCACATCATTTTTGCGTAATAATAATGCTTTGCCAGATTGCGCGGTAATGAGCGCAAAGGCAGACCTTTTATGCGCATCGGTATCGCTAAATGCTTTTGTGGCGGTAATGTGTAATGCGGATTTCATGCAATTACTTTACATATATATATTTATCTTGTCATCTAAAAAGTATAGCGTAAAAGGATTAATAATGATTCCATAAGCGCTTTCCGATGTTTGGCTTTGAATTGCCGCGGTAAATCATATTACCGGCGCTATCGTTTTTACCCTGCGGCTTTGATGTGTTTTGTTCCAATTGCTGGCGACGTTTTTCTATGGTTTCTTTTAGCGAAGTTGATTTTCGTTTTTTACGGTTTTCGCGCCTTTGAGTGGTTCTACTTTGTTCTGGTGTATCATTATGCGCATGTGGAACACCTGTATAATCGGCTAGAGCTGGCTTTATGATTTGTCCTGTATTAAATGCCATTGAGGTAAATATGGTCAGGATTAAGATTTTTTTGATAGCCAGCATTGTTATTAACTCCTACGCATTTTAGTCTAACATAAATCGTGTCTAGTGCGCCAAATTGGTTGCCGCGATCATTGCAAAATCATGATGTTGTGCCTGTCAATCTTGTTTGTTGTAATGGGCTCTGCTAAATAAATGAGATGAATACATCCTATATTATATCCGCTACTGATGAGGACATTGGCAAAACCGTGGTGAGTGCCATGTTGGTTCAGGCTTTGGGTTATAATTACTGGAAGCCTATACAAACGGGCATTGGGGATGGTGGCGTTGATACGCGGCGTGTACAAAAAATGACTGGCCTGCCTGATGAGCGGTTTTTACCCGAGAGCTACGTGTTTGCTGAGGCTGTATCGCCGCACCTTGCTGCAGAACTGGATGGTGTCAGCCTTGATCTGAATTGTATAAATTTGCCCCAAAGTGACAACCCGCTGATTATAGAAGGAGCTGGCGGTTTAATGGTGCCTTTGACACGCGACAATCTATATATTAATCAATTTAAAAAATGGGACGTTCCGTTGATTTTGTGTGCGCGTACGGGGCTGGGTACGATTAACCATACTTTGTTATCTCTGGAGGCTCTTTGGTCCCGTAATATTAATGTTCACGGCGTTATCTTTGTTGGTGAACCCAATGATGATAACATTCAGACCATTGCTGATTTTTCTAAAGTTAGAATTTTAGGGCACATGCCTTGGATTTCTGATCTGGATGCGGCTGGTCTTCATAATTGTTTTAAGCGTAATTTTCGTTTGCAGGACTTTATCGATCTTAGGTGAACGGTGTCTTAAACATTTATAAAGTGTATAAAAAAGCATTTGATGTGCAATTATCTGGTGAACTTAGGGTTAAAATTGATAATCCTGTGCAAATCAAGGCTGCTGCTTGATTTTAGGGCTTTCCTTGCGCGTTCGGGCTTGCTAGTGTTTGATTCTACGAATTAACAGAATTGTAAAAGCAGGATTATCGCCATGAAGTTGAGTATCGATCGCGCCGCGCTATTAAGAGCGCTCAATCACGTACAAAGTGTTGTTGAGCGAAGAAACACTATTCCCATTCTATCCAATGTTCTAATGAAGGCTGAAGATGGTGTTTTATCCATGACAGCAACTGATATGGATCTGGAAATCAACGAATCGGTGGCCGCCAATGTTTCTCAGGCTGGTGCAATCACGGCCCCGGCGCATACATTGCACGATATTGTTCGTAAATTTCAGGATGGATCTGATGTGGAAATCGAATTGAACAATGAAGGCACGCAGATTACTGTGCGTGCAGGGCGTTCACAATTCAAATTGAGCTGTTTGCCCGTTTCAGATTTTCCAGCCCTTGGCGCTGGCGAGTTGGCGCAGAGCTTTTCAGTTCCTGCCGCATCTTTGCGTGCCTTGGTTGATCGTACAAAGTTTGCGATGAGCACGGAAGAAACCCGCTATTATCTGAATGGTATTTATTTGCACCATGCTGAACAGGAGGGAGTTCAGGTTTTACGGGCGGTTGCGACTGACGGTCATCGTTTGGCTCGTTTTGAAATGCCTTTGCCTGAGGGCGCGGCTGATATGCCAGGTATTATTATTCCGCGCAAAGCTATTCAGGAGTTGCGTAAACTATCTGATGATGCGGCTGATACAATCAAAATTTCTTTATCGGAGAGCAAGATTCGTTTTGAGTTCGATCACATTATTTTGACCTCAAAATTGATCGATGGAAAATTTCCTGATTATGAACGCGTTATTCCTAAGGGGAATGATAAAGTTGTTGAGTGTGACCCGAAAATGTTCACAGGAGCAATCGACCGCGTTTCCACGATTTCTGATGGTAAATCCCGTGCTGTTAAAATTGCACTGCAGGGTAAGCAGATGACTATTTCTGCTTCTTCAGCTGAGGCAGGTAGCGCGACTGAGCAGATGGAAGTTAATGGGGATACGGACATTGAAATTGGTTTTAATGCTAAATATCTGTTGGATATTACGTCTCAAATAGAAGGGGAAGGGTGTCGTTTGACATTGGCAGACGCTGCCAGCCCTACGATTATTCAGGATAATGGCGACCCATCATCTTTGTATGTCTTAATGCCTTTGCGTGTTTAAAAACGCACAAGGATAGCAAACGTATAATAAACCGGCGGAGAAATTGCTCTGCCGGTTTTTATATCGGGTTACATTTGTAATACGGCTTTTATCTTTAACTGTGTTTATCATGGCGCGCGGGTTTCACTAGAAAACTTCTCAGTGATAAAATAGAAATAAAATATGTCCTTTATATCGGCTTTAAAATTATCAAATTTTCGTTGCTATGATTCGGCGCGTCTCAATGATTTGTGTTCAGGTCTTGTCGTTTTATCTGGTGCCAATGGTGCGGGAAAAACGAATATTCTTGAGGCTGTTTCTTTACTTTGTCCCGGGCGTGGTTTGCGTATGGCTCGTCCTGCGGAAATCCAAAAGAACGATCAATATGCACAAGGCTGGGCCGTTGCTGCTGATGTGCAAGGAGCCGGAGGGCAAACTAAATTGGGTACGGGGTTGGATGCGCGGTTGGATAAGCGTGTTGTGCGTATTAACGGTGTAACAGCCAAGGGGCAAAATGCTCTGGCCGATTATTTGGCCTGCATTTGGTTGACCCCGCAAATGGATCGGTTGTTTATGGACTCTGGCCGTGAACGCAGGCGTTTTTTAGATCGGATGGTTTTCGCCTTTGATCCCGGTCATTCAGGGCGGGTGTCACGGTATGACAATGCCATGAGCCAGCGGTCAAAGTTGTTAAAGGAAGGGCGCGCGGACCTGGCTTGGATAAAGAGTTTAGAGGCGCAAATGGCTGAAACAGGTGTTTCCATTGCTGCTGCCCGGTTAGATTTTACGGCGCGGTTGCAGCGGGCTTGTGAAAAGGAAGATCATGCGCATTTTCCATTGGCGCGCATTCGGGCGGGCGGTACGATTGAGGAATTATTGAGTTCCGCACCTGCTTTAGAGGTGGAGGATATGTTTAAATATCAACTGGAACAAACGCGTCAGGCCGATGCCATTACCGGCGGCGCGGCCACCGGCCCGCATAAAGGGGACCTGGTGGTGCATATGGCGGAAAAACAAATGCCTGCCGATCAGTGTTCAACCGGAGAACAAAAGGCTCTGTTGATTGGTTTGATTTTGGCGCATGCCAGACTAATTGCGGCGGAGCGTGGGGCGCCGCCGGTGTTGTTACTAGATGAGGTGGCTGCCCATTTGGATGAGGGACGTAGGGGCGCATTATATGAAATTCTGCAGGAATTAGGCGGGCAGGTTTGGTTAACCGGGACGGAAGAAAGTCTGTTTTCGTCCATTCGTGCGAGTGCGCAATTTTTTGATGTTAAGGATGCCAGGGTAAAGTGTCACATATAGATTGTGGTGCATCTAGCCATAAAATTCTTTTAATAATGCTAAAACCAAATCATTTTCAGAAGGGGTGCCCAGGGTTAGGCGAATACAGTTTTCTGTTCCTTTCGCGTTGGATATATCGCGCATGATGACATTGCGGGACAAGGCAAAATTGTAAAAATCATGAGCGCGTTCCATTTCAACCAGCAAAAAATTAGCATCGGAAGGGTAAATGTGCCTTATACCATTTTGGATGTTTAATGCTTTGACCATGCGTTCACGTTCTGTAATCAGTTTTTTGATGTTTTGACGGGCTATGTCCAAAACTCCAGGCTCAAATATTTTTAAGGCTGCCTCGCTGCTGCCGCGGGGAATAGGGTAGGTTTCCATGACCTTGGTTCTGATGATGGTCGTCAATTCTGGTACGCCTGATATGACGCAGCCAATGCGCATCCCTGCCATGGAATAAGATTTAGACAATGTACGCAGTATAATAAGATGTGGGTGTTCCGTAATCGTTTGGGTGAAGCTGGGCTGGTCGGTGAATTCGGCATATGTTTCGTCCATGATGACAAATGCTTTGCCTGCGGCGTATTGAATTACATCCGTTAAATCATCATACGACAAATTATTGCCCGTAGGGTTGTTCGGACTGGTTAAGTAAATTAATTTGATTCGATTTGACGGGGCGTCCAGTGCGTTTTTGATGCCTTGGCTGTTCAGGAAAAATGTTCCTTGCTTTTTTAATAGGGGGACTTCAACAACTTTTCGTGCGGGCATGGCATCGGCATCAACCTTATATATGCCAAATGTGGGCGGTGTGATTAAGATGTCTTCAGTAAAAGGCTCTACTGCAATTTGTGTTACCAGTTTGATGGCTTCATCGGCGCCGCGCGTAATGGTTATTTGATCTTGTCTCACATCGTACAGACCTGCCATTGCTTTGAGTAGATTGGCTGGCTGCGGTTCAGGGTATCGATTACAGCCCTCAAGACCAGGTAGAGAAAAGGGGTTTTCATTGGCGTTAAGAAATATTCGCGTTTCGTCCTTGCCTGCCAACATGCCGGCTGAAACATAGCCCTGCATTTTTAAGAAATGGGGGCGGATTAGATGTGAAATTTGATCGAATGCTGTATTCATTCTGTGTTTTTAGAACAGCTGTGATTTTATGCCAATCATTATTTTATAAAAGCGTTGGAAAACATGGATTTTTAGCCGCAATTCATTAGGTGGAAGTTGTTGTTTATGCTATAAAAACATCAGTTAAGAATGAAAGAAATCCGCGGGCTGGGAGGCTGTTTCGCGGAGTGTAGAGAGAGTAGAAAAGAATCATGGCTGAAAATACAGCAAATGCAGATGAAGTGGCTATAGAAAGCGGCGATTATGGCGCCGATTCGATTAAGGTTTTGCGCGGTCTGGAAGCCGTCCGTAAACGTCCGGGGATGTATATCGGTGATACCGATGATGGTACAGGTTTACATCATATGGTGTATGAGGTCGTGGATAACGCTATCGATGAATCGCTGGCGGGACATTGTGATCGCATTGATGTGATTTTGAATCCTGATGGATCTGTCACTGTGCAGGATAATGGTCGCGGTATTCCAGTGGATGAGCATCCTGAAGAAAAAGTGTCGGCCGCCCAAGTTATTATGACTCAATTGCATGCTGGCGGTAAGTTTGACCAGAATTCCTATAAGGTTTCTGGTGGTTTGCACGGCGTGGGTGTGTCTGTTGTCAATGCTTTGTCTGAATATCTGGATTTGACAATCCGCCGTGAGGGCAAAGAATGGACTATGCGCTTTAAACACGGTGAAGCTGGTGAGGATTTAAAACCGGTTCGCGATTTGGGCCCCGAAGAGCGTAACGGAACATCTGTTACATTTTTACCCTCACCCAGCACATTTACGATGACAGATTTTGATTATAAAACGCTGGAAGATCGGTTGCGCGAATTGGCGTTTCTAAATTCCGGGGTTAACATTTACCTGTCGGATCATCGCCCTGATGACCCTGAGGAGCACCAGCAAACACATTTGCATTTTGAAGGCGGTATAGAGAGTTTTGTTGCCTATCTTGATCGTTCAAAGAAGGCAATTTTCAAACCTGCCGTGGGCATAAGTGCCTATGACGATAAAGCCGGCATAACAGTGGAAGCGGCGATTGAATGGACAGATGCTTACCATGAAACCATGCTGTGTTTTACGAATAACATTCCTCAGCGCGATGGTGGAACTCACTTGGCAGGGTTCCGTGCTGCTTTGACCCGGGCCATAACAAAATATTCCGATGAGCGCGGCTTGTTAAAGAAGGAAAAGGTTAAGCTGACCGGTGAAGACATGCGCGAGGGCATGACTTGTGTTCTGTCTGTAAAGGTCCCGGACCCTAAATTCTCGTCACAGACAAAGGATAAGCTCGTGTCCTCTGAAGTGCGCCCCGTGGTTGAGGCCGCAGTGGCAGAGCATTTTGGCACATGGCTGGAGGAGCATCCGACTGAAGCCAAAGAAATTGTTAGTAAAATTGTTGAAGCGGCCAGCGCCCGCGAAGCTGCACGACGCGCCCGTGATTTGACGCGCCGTAAAGGGGTCATGGATGTTTCAAATCTGCCGGGTAAGCTGGCAGATTGTCAGTCTAAGGATCCGTCAATTTCTGAGATTTTTATTGTTGAGGGGGACTCGGCGGGGGGATCTGCTAAGCAGGCGCGGGATCGTCATAACCAAGCGATTTTACCTTTGCGAGGCAAGATTTTAAATGTTGAGCGCGCTAGATTTGATCGCATGTTGGGGTCGGAACAGGTTGGAACGCTTATTACCGCGCTTGGCACATCAATTGGACCGGATGAGTTCGATATTGAAAAGGCCCGTTACCATAAAATTGTTATTATGACTGACGCCGATGTGGATGGTGCGCATATTAGAACATTGTTACTGACGTTCTTCTTCCGCTATATGCCTGAAATTATAGAACGCGGGTATCTTTATATCGCGCAACCGCCTCTGTTTAAGGTGAAACGTGGAAAAAGCAGCGAGCTATATTTGAAGGATGAGAAAGGGTTAGAGGATTATTTGATCGATGTATCCTTACCTGATTTGTCGTTGATTGAGGCGGATGGATCTAAGCGCGTGGGCAATGATCTGCGCGAAACTTTAATTCAATGCCGGAAAATCCGTAATTCGATTAATGCGCTTCAACAAAAGGCTGGCAACCGCCGTATTGTTGAACAAGCGGCAATTGCCGGTGGATTGGATGATTCGATATTTGATGATGCATCCAAAGGTGAAGCCTACGCACAGAAAATTGCCGAACGTCTGGATAATCTTGCTGCTAGTAATGAAAAGGGGTGGAAGGGCGAGTTTACGGCGGTCGGCGGGTACGTGTTTACACGTACGCTTCGCGGAATCACCGATAAAGTGCGTTTGTCCATTGAGCGCGTACGTTCCCCTGATGCGCGCCGCTTGCATAATTCTATCGAATGGCTAAAAGAGGTGTTTGAAGGGCCGGTGGAACTTTATGAAGGCGAAAAGCCAATAGCTAAGATGAATGGCCCGGCAGCGCTGTATGATCGTGTTCAAGAATATGGCCGGAAAGGTCTTTCTATTCAGCGTTATAAAGGTTTGGGGGAGATGAACCCAGAACAGCTATGGGAAACTACGTTAGACCCTAATGTACGAACCTTATTGCAGGTTCGCGTTGCTGATGCGATGAAAGCTGATGAAATATTCTCAACGCTAATGGGTGATGTTGTGGAGCCGCGCCGGGAATTTATTCAGGATAATGCGCTGAAAGTTCGTAATGTAGATGCCTGACGTGGATTTCGTTTTGGGCTATTGGGTCGGTTAACGCAATTGTAAATAATCTTTTCTTGGCTTATTAAAGCGCTTAAACAAATGGAGCATAGAGTTTCCAAGCAATTTTTTGTTTGTAAGAGGATGCATCTTGAATTTGAGCGCATAATATGACAGTAAATCAAGATAATTTAGGGACAATATCATGACATCACTCGCAAAATTTCTTTCCGGCCTTTTAGGGAGCGCATTTGAGCAGAACGGGCTTCCAGCCGATTTAGGCGTGGTTCGTGTCTCTGATCGCCCTGATTTGTCCCAATTTCAGTGCAATGGTGCTATGGCCGCGGCAAAGCAGGCAAAAAAAAATCCGCGCGACATCGCTATGAAGATTATCGAGACCTTGTCGGAAAAACAGGAGTTTAAGAGATTAGAGGTTGCCGGACCTGGATTTATTAATATTGATTTGACTGAGGATTGTATCGCGGCTCACACGCAGGCCATTGCTTCGGATGATCGCTTGGGTTTGGGGGCTTACCCATCTGATACAGTCATTCTGGATTATGGTGGGCCTAATATTGCTAAACCTATGCATGTGGGACATTTGCGCGCTTCGATTATTGGGGATTGCCTACGCCGTGTATATGATTATGCGGGTTATAACGCTCTGGGGGATGTGCACATGGGGGATTGGGGCACACCTATGGGGCAAATTATTTCTGAATTGGAATTGCGAGGCACGTTGGGGCAGAATCTGACGATGGAGGATCTGGAAAAGATTTATCCTGAGGCCTCCAAGGCATGTAAAGCGGATGAAAAACGGGCTGATATGGCGCGCGCTGCAACTGCAAAGCTGCAAGATGGTGATGCAGACTATATAAAGGTTTGGCAACAATTTATTGATGTGTCTGTTGCGGGTATGAAAGCCAATTTTGATGCCTTGGGCGTTCACTTTGATATGTGGAAAGGCGAAGCCTGCGTTCATCATTTGATTGCCCCGATGGTCAATGATCTCCGTGAGCAAGGGCTGGCGCTGGATGATGATGGCGCTGTTGTTGTATCTGTGGCGTCTGAGGCCGACACGAAAGAAATTCCACCACTTATATTATACAAACGTGATGGGGCTGTCATGTACGGTACAACTGATTTGGCGACTATTGTGGACCGTGTTCAGGAATACAACCCATCGAAAATTATTTACATTGTCGATCAGCGTCAATCATTGCATTTTGAACAAGTTTTTCGTGTTGCACGAATGGGGGGGATTGTCCCGAACGGGACGGACCTTATTCACGCCGGATTTGGTACAATGAATGGCACCGATGGAAAGCCTTTTAAAACTCGCGCCGGCGGGGTTATGAAACTCGAAGATTTAATTGCAACCGGTATTGATAAAGCACAAGCACGCCTTGATGATGCTAATTTGGCGGATGATATAGGTCCGGATGAACGCCAGGATATAGCGCAAAAAGTGGCAATTGCGGCGATTAAATTTGCAGATTTGCAAAATAATCGTATCGCCGATTATGTGTTTGATCTGGACCGGATGACGTCGTTTGAAGGTAAAACGGGACCGTATTTGCTCTATCAGGCTGTTCGCATCAAATCTTTACTTAAAAAGGCTGCGGCTCAATCTATGATCATGTCTAATAATTTTAAAATCCAGGATGAGGATCAAGTTTTGGCGTTGCTATTGGCCGAATTTCCAGATCATTTTGATCTGGCGTTACGAAATAATACGCCGCATGTTCTCTGTGATTACGCTTATAAGATTGCTCAAAGTTTTAGTAGTTTTTATTCGAACTGTCATATCTTGTCTGAGCGTGACGAGGACTTGCGCGCCAGTCGTTTGGGGCTTTGCTCTCTTACTGTACGCCAGTTAGAGTTGATTCTGAACTTGCTTGGGATACAAATTCCAGAGCGTATGTAATGCTTGCAATAGAATAATAATAATGGCTATAATTGGCCATTATGTTATCAGCTAATAATGTTCCTATAACTCCATCTATGTTGCTATCGATTGCAGAAATCGATGAATTTAAAGGCGCGTGGAATGCTTTAGAGAATCATACGACCGCATTAAATATGTTGGGAGATGTGGCTAATTTCGGCCAAAATTTTCGAAAACTAATTGATCCTTTGCGAGAAAAACAGGTAGATTACGATATGCTCGTGAAATTGCATATGGTGGTTTCTCGGCAAGAGGCGCCTGCCGGTTTTAAAGGGCGCCATATGCCCATCATTGTCCAGCATGGGGACAAAATTATTGGCTCACTTGATACGGCTGCGCCTGATGAAGTGGCTGCATTAATTGCCAATGTATTGGAATGGTTGGACCAGGCGCTTCATAGTGATAATTTTCACCCTTTGCTTGTCATTGCAATCTTTAGCGTACTTTTATTACAAATCGGACCGTTCGATCATGGGAATCAAAAGCTGATGCGCTTGATGACGATCTTGCTGATGCTTAAGGCCGGGTATGATTATGCTCCTTATATCAGTTTTGAACAAATCCTGTCAGAAAGAAGCGTGGCCTATTTCAACGCGCTGAAGACAACGCAAGATAACATTGAAGCGGGTCACATGGATTTTGGACCCTGGATAGAGTTTTTTTTGGGTGCGTTGATTGCTCAAAAAGACGAATTGCAAGACCGCATGGCGCGCTCCGGTAAAGATGTGGCCCGTCTTCCAGCTTTGTCTATAAAGGTGATGAAGCTGTTTGAGGACAAAGAGCGTCTTCAAATGAAAGATATTGAACGTCTTACTCGTGGGCGTAGATCAACACTGAAATTACGTCTGGCCGAGTTGGTTGATCAAGGATATTTAAAGCGCCATGGTCAGGCTCGTAGCACTTGGTATGCAAGGGTTTAGCGCTTCATAAGCGTATAATAAAAATGGTAATTTGTACCATCACTATAGCAGGCCGTATCATGAGGCCCACTTGCGATAATAATTTCACTTCCATCCGCGAAGCTACCTGTAAAGGCGGTGCCGGAATATGTGCCCGTCGCTGTAGGGATTCCGGTAATGTTCAGCTTATTATTGATAAAGCGGCACACATTTTCGCGCACATTCGGTAATATCATAAGTAATTCTTCGTTAGAAACGGTATCGGTTTCACAATTTGTATCAACATTGCTTTCAATACAAGTTGTCCCGGTATAATGCCAGGCTGTTCCGTCGTTAGCACCGTCTGGCGGTGTTATGGCTGTTACGCGTCCTCCGGCAGGGTTGAATATTTGACAGGTTGGAAACTCAGCATCCGCGGCATCGTCACAATTGGCGTTAATGAAATTTCCATTGTGTTCTAGACTAATGTCGTTTTCGGAAATGCCTTTGCTGCGAGTTTTTGAAATAGCTCGTTCAACGCGTTGAGAAAAATTCATTATTTCTGTTGCGGCTAGTTCAGCTCTTCGGTCGGAGATTTGATCTGTTCCAGTGGTGCGAAAGCCGCGTGACATGATGTATGAGAGTGTCGCAAATAAAACGATGCCTAGTAAAATAAACAGGAATACATTGCCTGCTTCTGTTTTGCGGTTTTGTGCGTGGCGCGCTTTATTGCGTTTAGTCGTTTTTGTTAATTTCATCTTTGTCCTTAAAAATTACGTTTTTCGTATCTTGTGCAGCAGATTTTATAATGTTTTCGATTTCTGGTGGGAGCCTCTTTCGCGGATTTTCCGTGTTTTGCGTAGGCGTTTGTGTTTGTCCTTGTCCTTGTCCTTGTTCTTCCTCAGGCTGTCCGCTTGATGGCTGTATAGATTGTTGTTGTGAGGACGGTGGCTCATTTGATGTTTGACGTATTTGCGTCTGACGGCTCGAGGCAGATGGCTGTGTTTGCGGAGCGGTGTCCGGTTTTGCTTGCGTGTCCGCTTGCTCTGGTTTTTTTGCAAATGGTGATATCGGTGATGACTGTGCCTGCTGCGGCTGTTGTGTGTTCTGTGCATCTTTTTGCTCAGGCAGATTGTTTGAACCTGGTTTCTGAGCAAGTGGGGACGCTGGTGAGGTTGCCGGGGCGGTAGCATTGCCGCTGGCCATGCCTGGTTTGGTTGCGGCTGGTCCTCCGCCAGAGGTGGTTCCTGTTGATTTTGCTGCCGGGACATCAGAGATGTCATTATCCAGCATATGGACATGAACAAGTGCAGCTATACCGGCGTCTACCGGCGTTTCTACTTTATTTTCTACTTCATCAAAGGCGGCGTTTATGGCTGTAATTTCAGGCGGGGTTTCTAGCGCGACGTCGGCCCGTTCTGCCGTCCAGGTTTTGTTGACCATTAAGTCGCGGAGCTTAGTAATGGTAGAGGAGTGTTTAATTATGACTTCATCTGGAGGAGGTAGCGTCATGAAGCGAGTTACGCGCATGGCCTTTGCGCTGCCTGGATTAGAGTAGAATATACTACAATCCACGACGGCCTCGCCAAATGTGACTACGGCCTCACCCTCCATAAATGATCTGAGACCTTCGTAAGAGGCGCGTGCTCGCACTTGCACGCCGGCCTGTTGGGTATCAAAATAAGAGCCGAATTCGCTGCCGCCGGTCATTTGGAAACCTGATACTTCTGTTACAATGGCCTGGCCGACAGTTTTTTCAAAAAATTCCTTGGTTTCTGTAGGGTCTTCGAGTTTTCCGAAAATTTTGATGTTACAGTTCGCCGTGATGGATTGAGCCTCTTCTCGTACCAATTTTTTCATTGCCGGTAAATCCTGCCCGGAAAATACCAGGCAGAAACCCAGTGACCGGGCTTGCGCTGCCATCACAGCCATACCTTTGGCGGTATAATAACCAACCTCGTCAAAAACAGTCATAAACGGCGTCGCCGATTTTGTCGGTTTGTTTTCAATGACTTTGGACGATTCACCTTCCACGGTTGCGCCAAGAGTTGACCCCATCATTCCTTTGATTGTTGCGGCAACAATTTTACCTAGGTTGGCAATCTCATCTGATGATTTTTCCAAGGCTGGGATTAGCACGACAAGTATACGGCGATTCAGAACCACATCGACCATATCCACATCGGCGGCTTGTGTATCAAAGATGTAGCCGTAATCATCGCCTAAAGATTGTAAGGAACGAGTGAACTGCATGGCAAGATAGCCATGCTGCTGACTGGCGGTTTGTGTATCTGGGGGTGGCCCTGACCCATCGGGAGGCTTTACATTTCCCTGGTCATCATAAGCGTCGCCGTTAAAACCCGGTAGTGTATCAAGATACCCGATTAGACCACTTCGCAGATCGCGAGGCACGGCTTCATCTCTGGCAAGCCTAACAACGGCAGGCAAGCTGAGTGTGTCACGCAAAATGGTAACGGATAGCGGTATATCCTGATTGTCGCGTTTCCAACACATGACGGGCATGATGGCTGAAACCAATGAGATTGCGCGTTCCGACCACATCGCGTTATCACCTTGCGATTCGGGCATTAGGGAAACAAGCATATTGGTCAAATAGGATGCGGAGCCTGACGAGAACGGGTTCATCGTATTTGATGGGGCCTGAACGGCGGAGTTTCCGGTCATATAGTTTAGCACCAGCAAATCATCATCACGGCCAAAGCGGCGCACCAGCGCCGATAAAGATGACCATAGGTCTGTATCGGCCTTACCATCAACATACACGAACCCTGACCCCCACGTCATGGCATTGGTGACTAGCGATTTTAGCCCTTCGGTTTTACCTGCACCGGTTGTTCCCAGATAAAGAATATGTGTTCTGGCATCAGAATCCGTGAACCATACTTCTTCATTGTTATTATGTGTGTTTCCAACATATAAAACGCCTTCAGGCTTGCCGCTTCTACCGGGGCCGACATTGTTATTGTCTTTGTATTTATAGCGCTGCGCTGACATGGGTAGCTTAAATACAATGGAGCGGTCACGGGAATTTAACCACAGAAAATATGAGACCATAAATACCATGATCAAATCGGCAAATGTCGTGGCCCATGGCACAAAATAAATAGCGCCAGCGGCCATGATAAAAACGGTAGAGGCAATGGATGGTTGGGCCATAGAATCAGCAATACGCGTGCCGAGCGGCCGCACGTCACGAAGGACTGCCTCATGCTGATGTTCATATTTTTTATCTATGGCCATATTTTGCCGGGCTTTCGTTAACCGTTTTAGCTATTTACCGAGATCGTAAAAAATCATCTGCAGATACCGGCACACCGGCGCTGGATGCTGGATTGGCGGTGCCGGGCGTTGCTGGGTTGCTGATGGGTGTTCGTGTTCCTGCATTATCAACCGAGGTTGGAATGCGTGGTTGCATACTGCTCATTATGGTGATTAATGCGCCAATGATAATTAAGCATAAAATGGCGATAAACCATTTGCCGATATTGCTTTTATTTGTTTCTGATGAAGATGGCATGTGATAAACGGGTTGGCCAGCAGGTTGGATGGCACTTTGCGCACTGTAGGGTTGAATATGGCCATGGCCGTTTTTTAGGGCGCTTGATGTAGCCATAAGCGCTGCAACGGCTTCGTTTCGCGTTGAAAATGGGGCGATGCTTTCTTTTTTCTGCGCACCCTGTTTTTTTGTAATTAGAGCAAAATTTTTACCGTCTTCTACGACTTCAAATGCGGAAGATTTTGCATCGTTCAAGTCCATTTGCCAGACAATTGGCGTCAGGGCCTCAGGAAAAGAAAGGATCAGTTTTCCGTCAACGACACTGGCATTTGCGTTATCTGTTTTGTTTTTTTTCAGGGCGTGTATCATTTTTTCTCTCTGGTTTAATTTTTGTTTTTTATTTTGGCTTTAGACGGCTTTTTTTACGCTACGCTTTTTGGAGTTGCTGTAGTCGAGTTGTGGTATGGGGCGTGCTATACTTGAGTTCATATATTCGGTAATAGTTTCTATGGCACCTTGCATCTTGGGGACGGGGATAGGTCTGGATGTACGTTTTTCAGCTACATAATGTGACATGGCTCCTAGGGCCTCTAGGTGGAAACTTTGGCGGCCGATATTGTTAAGTGGGTACCAAAGTGCCCGGTCATACCCGCGCAGCCAGGCGAATTGTGCTGGTGCTAAAACGCCGCCTTCTTCACGGGCGGTGACAAGGGCGCGTAACAAGGCCGTGACGACGTAGGCATGTTGATTGCAATTGCTGAGTGTTTCACCGGATATTTTGGGGTCTTTGAGTATCGCGCGTGCCTCTTTCAGTAAGGTTTTATCTTTGCCTAGTTGAAGGCCGTTTTTGAATGTCCAGCATGAGGCAACGCGGCCTAACATCACATCTGATTCTTTGCGCTTGCGCGCCGCTTTCAGACAGAAAGATGCCAGTAAAATCTGTTGATATGGTTTTAATGCAGAAGGCCCCTTCCAGCGTGTGCCAAGCTGTTTACGAAAGGCTTTGAAAGCGGCATCTTCGTCAATTTTTCCATCAGGAACGGGGATTTCTTCGTATGCTAGCCATTCTTCTGGTCCTAATGCCTCCGCGAAGGAAGGCAATTCTGCCGGCACTGGTGTTCCAGGCGGTCTTGGTGGTTGCGTGGAGGGGTTGAAATCAATAAAAGGGCTGATAACTGGGAATACGAGAGATTGGCGACGAATGAGGCCCTCTAAACCTAATTTTTGACGATATTGCGTGTTTGGCCCTTTAAACATGGCCCACAATGCGGCCCCGGCCAAAATGATCACAAAAGGTATTTTCATGGGTTGCATGGTTAGGGCATTAAAAAGGGAAAGGTGATTATATCCCATTTTTTCTTTGTGGTAGTCAGGAGTGTTTTCAAACCCAGCTTGCCAGGGCACCATTTTTTCTGTCACGGGATAGTATACTTTGTATTGACCGTCTTTTATAAGGCCAATCATTTCCCCCAGATCGATAAATATTTTTACAATCCACATTTCACCATAGCGTATCCAGCGTACCATATTGCGCACTTCGTGATCATAGTAATACCAGAAAAGCCATACAAGTACGCCTATTACGACCAGGAGTATTGCCCAGCCAATTGCATTCTCATGTAACGTATTTTCTGCTTGTTGTCCGCCAGACAATAGATAGCCCTATTATGATAAAAGTTAAAACATACCCGTATATAGTAATTTATCAGAAAAATTGGGGTAATACCAATATGCGCCGATTAAAAATCTTTTCAAATTATTTTTGTAAAACTTCGTAAAAACAGCTTGAAATGTGTCTGGATTTTTGGCAAAACTCATAATCCTTTGTTGAAATGGATCGGCTGTGGTTAAACGCTGTTTTATTTTTAATTAAAGTTAGTGAGCTACAACGTTTATATAGTCTTGGTTTGACAATTGGTTTGCAATTATTTGATCAATAAGGTATAGCGTTTGTTCATAAGGGGGCTTCGATTTTTCTCCCGTCTTTTAATAAGGGCAAAGTAAAATCGGCGATATATTTTTAGGTAGTGTGCCGCAATAGCTCAGTTGGTAGAGCAGTTGATTTGTAATCATCAGGTCCGCGGTTCGAGTCCGTGTTGCGGCACCATCCTAGAAAGATCAGACATATCGTTTCTTACATTGTTGGGGTGTAGCCAAGCGGTAAGGCAGCGGTTTTTGGTATCGCCATGCGCAGGTTCGAATCCTGCCACCCCAGCCATTTTACCTTTCTTTCTCATTGAAAAAATTATATAATTTACCTTGAAAAGCGTTGGTGTTCAACGTTTTGTCTGTTCGTCTTTGATCGCCAATGCTCGCTGAAAATCACACAAAATCGGATAAAGTGGGGGCATTAAAGGGGGCAGATTTGAAAATATAAAATTTGAGGTGCCCCCATCATGAAACTTAGCGATATACAATGCAAGACAGCCGCTCCAAAGAATAAAGCCTATAAATTAAGTGATGGAGGGGGCATGTATTTAGAGGTTATGCCTAATGGCTCCAAATACTGGCGTCAAAAATACCGTGTTAAAGAGAGTGGTAAGTTAAAAGAAAAGCGTTTAGCCCTTGGCGTTTATCCGGAAGTTTCCTTAAAAGAGGCTCGGTTAAAACGTGATGATGCCAAAAAGCTTCTAGATAATGGACGGGACCCATCATTAGAAAAGCAGCGCTTACAAGCCTTGGCCGATGATGACAATGCAAACACCTTCAAGAAGATTGCATTGGAATGGTATGAACAGCGAAAGGATACGTGGCGGCCAAGATATGCAACAGAAGTTATAGTTAGACTGGAAAACGATATTTTCCCACATATTGGTAATTATCCAATAAAAGAGATTGATCCGCCTCTCCTGCTTCAAGTTATTAGAAAGATAGAGAATCGCGGTGCGCATGAACTTGCTAAACGCCAATTACAGAAATGTGGCGAAATCTTCCGTTATGCCATTGCTTGCGGCAAAGCTGTAAGTGACCCTTCACGAGATATTGGCGGTGCTTTAAAGCCAGTAAAGAAAGAGCATTTTGCTTCTATTGATACAAGAGAGCTTCCTGAGTTTTTGAGTGTTCTGAATTCAAATAAAGCGCGCTTATATAATACTACCCAAAATGCATTGAGACTTATAATGTTTACATTCGTTCGTACCAATGAGCTAATAAATGCGAAATGGGAAGAGATAGATTTTGAGCGTAAAGAGTGGGTTATTCCAGCGGAGCGCATGAAAATGGGTAAAACGCATATTGTGCCGCTCGCGGATCAAGCTATTGAAGTTTTAAAGCAACAAAAGATCGAAGCCGGGCATTGGGATCATGTGTTTCCAAGTCCGGTTAAGCCGCAAAAGCCGATAAGTAATAACACTATCTTAGGAGCGCTAAAGCGTATGGGCTATCAGGGCCGTATGACCGGCCATGGATTTAGGTCTTTGGCAATGAGTACGATCAAGCAAGAACTTGATTATCGTCATGAAGTGGTGGATCGTCAACTTGCGCACGTACCGAAAAGTAAAATCGATAAAGCCTATGACCGCGCCATGTTTTTGGATGAAAGAAAAATCATGATGCAGGATTGGGCTGATTATCTGGACAAAATAGCAGCTTAAAAGAGATATTGAAGTATCGCTGATATTAATCCTATGCATGTTATAAATAGAAAGCCTGCGTAAATCATATATACCCAGTTATTTTTTAAGAATGGCGGGTATAAAACAAGGGTCATGAGCTTAATTCCAAAGGATTGTTCTTCATAATCTGAATATACGGAATGATTGCGCCATTTGTGTTCGTATTTTTTCTTAAGTCTTTTATTGCCCTCAATGTCAGCTTTTAAACCCCTTTTTCCCCTTTCCCATGTGTTGGATAATATTTTAATCAGCTTCATGTATTTCTCCCATATCAAATAAAAAGCCACCAGAAGTTGTCCTTCTTCTGGTAGCCGGGAGTTAGTAAATCGTTATGACACGACCGCGACGGCCTTTACGCCGAAACGCTGGACATTCGCCGCCGCCTCCCGGCCATAAGCCGAGAAGCGACGTTTTGACGGATACGTCATCCGGTCATAAAGAGGTTACTAAGCCCCGGGCCCGTCCCTTATTGGACAGACTTGAGTTGATATTGGACGGATTGGAACCAGTGATCAAGCTTTAAGTATTGGATAAAATTTTCTTTAAAGGATGCCGCTAAAGATGGGATACTTAAAATGAGGAGATATGTAATAATCTGATTTAGAATAACCAGTGCAAAAAGTGCAGAATAATAGGATTATTATTCTTTTGATTTACTACTTATTTAGGCTGCTAATTCTATAACTACATAGTAAATAGATAAAGTTTTTTACACTTTTCGCACTTATTAATAGGGCAAAAAGAGCAAACCATTTATTCGCCACCTGCCATCTACACGAGATAAGCTATAACCAAGCGCTTCCAATTCAGAGCGAAGCCTTTGATTGGAATAACTTTCTTTTATGTTGTTATGTCTTAACCATATACGAAAAGCTTTCGATAGTTCTTGCAGGGTAATATTCTTGTTGGGGTCATCTTTAGTATGTTCATTTAAAAAGCATGGCAGCGGATTAGCCGCAGCAAGCCATTCTTTTTTTGCTTGGGTGCAATCGTTGGGCTCTTGAAAATCCCCGCGCTTTCTAAGTCTGTGCAAGGCTGTAATAAGCAAATTCATAATACCTGACCGTTCGTGTCTCCAAATGTAGGGAAATAATTTCTTGTTTGCATCCTGTTTTGTAAATTGTCGATCAAAAGGCACGACTTGCGCGCGCCGCCTCATGCCGTGAGAAATATCGTTGCTTAAGGGGGGATTGTTTGCCAGCAAAAGGATTGCAGCGGAGGAAACAAAGCTAAACTTATCTTTAAACTTTTTCTCGCCGGTAATACGTTTTCTTTCAGACAGTTTTTTAATAAGACCGTCTGGTAGTTTTGTCCCGATATCGACGTCATCATCAATAAGAAGAACTTTGCCCATTAATTCTCCAAGGGCAAAACGATTTTTTTCAATCTCGCCAATGCGTTCTGCTGAAATAGCGTTTGAACAAATCAGGCGTTCTAGTGTTTCATATAGCGTTGTTTTGCCATTGCTGCCGTTGCCAATCCACATAAAGAAGCAAGTGATAAAACGACTAGGTTGTATTATATAGGCCATTATTTCCAAGACATGGCGCACCATGTCTTCTACGTCAGATGCGTTAGAAAACGTTTCTCTGATTGCCTGCTCAAACCTTTCACAAGTAGCTTCTGGATCATAATTAATATCCAGACAATATGTTAGGTAACTTGATGGATCGTGTTTTTTTAACTCGACGTTTCCATCATCGTATAACCATAGTTCACCATTTTGGAAATTTATCACTGATGGTAAGTTACCGATATTTTCAAAAAATTCGTCGCCGATTGCTTGTGTGCTGCTTATGAGGTCAAGTGCATCGCACATGGTTTTGCGATATTCTTTTTCGGAAGGGTCAACCATGTCTTGTACGACCATAAGAATTTTTTGCTCCAGAAGCTCATCCCTTATCGGCTGCCAATATTTTCCATTAAATTCCCAAAATTGGCGGTCTCCTGCTCTAACTAAGTGTTTTCCTTCTTTGTAAAAGCGTTTGAGTGTTTCCTTTGCAACCTTTAAGGCCGTATCTCCAGCAGCCTGTTTACTTGCCTTCACCGATGTTTCTCGTAAAGACTTTAATGTGTAGTGAGTATTTTTCGCGATACTTTTAAATATGCTTTCACGGTGTAATGGACTAAGTTCTGCTTTGTTAACTTCGTGAATAATGTCATGTATGTCGTCAGGCGATGTATTTTGATCAATTTGCTGCGCTTGAAATTCTATTTCGTGGAAAGATAAGGGAGGCTTAGTGTCCTCTGGATATAAATTATCGACAGTTAAAATGCCGTCTTCCAACATTTTATTAATAAAATGCAAACGGTCCAAATCACAACAGTGTGCGTGTCTGCAATGATAAACAAACGATCCGCTTTCAGATTTATCAGGGGCAACTATAAAAGTTGCATTGTCTGGCCCTTGCTTTGTGTGGGCCTCTTCATTTATACAGCGAATATGATGTTTGCGGCCGTCTGCAACATAATCGACAAATATTTCAGGTTTATGTTTCTTGAGTATTTCTATGATATTAAACCTTGATCCATACTCACTCGCCCATTGTTTAAGATTAATCTTTTTGCCGGTATCAGGACATTCAAAAATGTATTCTGTTTTTGTTTTATGGCTTTGTGCTTTTTTGGGCTTATTCATTGGAGGTAATGCGTACGTGCTCAGTTCATCCAAGTTGCAGGGTGATCCTTCTATAACTTTTGTGACATGTTCTGCGCCTTCTGCATGGCGCGGAAAGTAATAGAGGCGAGATGTGTCAGTGCACGATTGATCGTGTTGGATGCCAAGTTTTAAGGCTAAGGCTTTTATCTTTCTTTCCCAGTCAATATTGGCCTCTTCTTGTGAAATGTAGTCGCTTGCTTTCCACGGTTTTTCAAGAGGAAATATAATTCGAAACTTAGGGCACGGTTTGTGAACTATCGTATATGTGTCTGGGTCGCCATGGTCTGCGATGACAGCATTTTCAGCAATATTTTTTTGCATGCCTTTATTATTAATCAAATAGTCTTCTGCATCGATATACTTTTTTTTATCCCATTCAGATCGAGAAACTTTTGTTTCGTTTATCATATGCGAATATGTTGAATGTATTATTGCGCAATACCCGGCTTTTTCGATAGCTTGCTGGATTTTCTCAATAGTTTCGCCTGTATCACAATCTAAAACGCCTAAATCAATTTGCTGAGCTTCTTTTTTTGTGCGTTTTTTGTTGCGAAATGTTGCAGGTGTATAGCAAAAGCCATCTTTTTCTCCCTCTTCATGTGATGAGAATTTTTCTATGTACTCGTCCCATGTTGCTGTTTGAACATTATCCCAAATTTTTGCGCTTTTATGATTGGCGCATGTAATATTGTATTGCTTAAAATTTTTATCTTTATTCATGTTGACCACCATGAATATGCGATGGCCTTAACATGAAATTGAAGCAAATTTCACCAAAAGGAATCAAGATCATAAGATGTCCTTGATGCTTTAAAACTGTTTGTAGAAAGCTGTCATTTTCTATCGCATACACTTTTTCCGCGAAAGTTTCCAAAAGTTCGGTGCAGTATATGTCTGAACATTGCGTTTTGAGTATGTTCTTAATCCATTCTTGACGCTGTGGTGTGAGCTTATTGAAATAAGGCATATCTTTATTCCTTTTAAAAATATTTTAAATTTTCAAACCAGTCTTGAAGCGCTTGAATAGGAATAAGGGTTCTGCGGCCAAACTTTTTAGCTTTTAAGCGTCCAGCATTAATTTCTTCATACAGTTTTGTTTTGCCAATCCCAATTATTCGAGAGGCTTCATCTAAGTCACAGGCGATGACATCTGTTTTTAGAGATTTTTCTTTATCCATATCTAGATACACCTTGATTGATTTTGGTCTCAGATGAATCTCAACGATCATCCTTGATTATGATGATATCTAAGTAAAAACTCTTAATATAATGGGGAGAAATTTTTGATTTATATGAAAATTATTTTTTCTTTGAAGTTCGCTTCACAACTTCAAGAAGCTCCTGAAACTGAGGATCTTCTTCTCTGTTTTTGTTGCGCGCTCTTTTTAACCGCCACTCTTTTATGAATGCTTCCTCTTTGAACCAAGGGCGTACAGATTGCCTATAATCAGGCTTGCCAGCTTGGGTGAATGTTGTCCTTCTTAAGCCCCCGGCATCTTCAAGTACTTTTGCAGCATAACTTATAATGCCTTGTTGTAAGGCTTGGCCTTCTGCAGGTGGATCATATTTTTCGGCAATTTTTTCTAATACCAAATACTTTGGGGACGGCTGCACGCCGCCTCGTGTTTTTCCTAGTAATTGTCGAGCGAGCTCTACGACACAATCTGGAAGAGGGTATAAATTATTTTCTTCGCATTTTATTATGAGTTTCAACAATTCATCTCTGTAATGGCTTCGCCAATTTCTTATTCTGGGTTCAGGTGCACCTTTCACTAAGAAAACAGCTAACATCTCATTGGCTTTTTCCATGACTTCATACTCTGGGGTTAAGAGCCATTTCTCAAAACTTTCATTTGGCTTTTTCATTTCTAAGCCGCCACTTCTTTTTCAAAGCCAAGATATTTCTGCGCAATAAAATTAGCAGCTTCCTTTATTATCGATTCGCTTTGATCTATTCCAAAGCTAAACCGTACAGATTCAGCGGCGGCTTCGACACAGAGGCCGATTTCATTTAAAACATACGATGGCGCTTCAATTCCACTGTTGCACGCTGATCCAGTCGAAGCACAAATGTGCGGCTGCATGGTCTGCAGGAAATCTTGGGCCTTAACGCCCGGGAAACGAATGTTCAGATTGCCGGGGTGTCGATTTTCGGTCGTGCCATTAATTTCTATATTGGGTACTTTAGTTTTTAATTCTTTTAAGAATTTCATTGATAGTTTTTTGAGAATTTGATGATTGTTTTCTCTGCTCAATGCAATGTAGTCAAAGGCCTCTCCAAAACCGACGCAAAGCATAGTGGGGAGTGTTCCGGATCTCAAACCATCTTCCTGGCCGCCACCATGGATTAATGGCGTCAGCATTTGTTTTATATCCCTATTCACGAAAGCCGCCCCAATTCCTTTGGGTCCGTATATTTTGTGACTAGAAAAGCTAATAATGTCAGCACCAAGAACTTTTACATCGATATCTAAAAATATTGGTGCCTGTGCTGCATCTGTGTGGAAAATGGCTCCATGCTTATGGGCAATATTCGCTAATTCTTCGATAGGTTGAACGGTGCCAATTTCATTGTTCACGAACATAATGCTTACTAGGCCGACTGTTTCGTCTATTGCTTTATTAAGTTGATCAGGTTCTATGATGCCGTCTGAATTTGAAGGTAAATAAACGGTTTCAAATCCATCATTGTTTTTTAAATGCTCAAAGCATTCTAGGACGCATTTATGTTCAATAGAGCTTGTAATGATTTTGGTTTTACCTACTTTTTTTAAATGTTGCGCTACTCCCTTTATTGCAAAGTTATTTGCTTCCGTGGCTCCTGAAGTAAAAACGATTTCGTCAGAATCTGCCTTAATTGCTTGTGCGACTTTAGATCTTGCGTTTTCAATAGCTTTATTGGCTTTCCAGCCTTCAATGTGATCGTTAGAATGCGGGTTTGCATGAGTAGATTGCAAAAACGGCACCATTTTCTCTAGCGCACTAGGCGCTAAAGGGGTGGAAGCTTGATAGTCTAAATATATTGTTTTTTCTTCTAACATATTGAAATTTAATAAAAATTTTGCTTTTTGATTCTAGTTGTTCATAGAGTAGCAAAATCTGGAGGGTTGTTCCAGTTTTGAAAATACTGTACGTTACTGGAAGAATCATCCAGCAGAGAGTAACATATGAATCGTGGCATATTATACCAAGAAGGTTTTCGTCCCCAATTTTCCGGTCATGAGACCTTTCCCTTAAGATATGGTTGGCTTAAGAAGGTTTTTGATGCTGTTTATGAGTTGGAGGACAGCGATAAAAAAGAGCAAACAAGAGATCTGTTTTTAAGTGATAGCTCCATCGCTCGATTCGGTGTTGGGAAAAATATGGTTGCTTCTATGCGTCATTGGGCGGCTTCTTCCTGTGTAATAAAAGATGATAAAGACAAAAATATTGTTACGACTGATCTTGCACAACTACTTTTAAAGGATGATGGGCTTGATCCATGGATGGAGAATACTTCTTCAGTTTGGGCGTTCCATTGGCATATTGCATCTAGCTCAGGGAAGGCTACCTATATTTGGCTTTTTAATCATTTTAATAACAACCAATTTGATCGCTCTTTGATAACCCAAAATATTATTGATTTATGCGAGCTAACAAATTGGAAGGCATCTGCCGCGACTATAAAACGCGATGTAGAATGTTTGGTTAGGGCGTACGTCAACAAGCCTATCAAAAATGATGAGTTTACCGAAGATCAAATAGAAAGCCCTCTAGCCGAGTTGGGTTTAATTCAACCTGTGAACAGAAATGATATATTCCAAATAAAGCGAACAAGTCAGCCTTCTTTAGGCAATGGAGTGTTTATGTATGCTCTTATGGATTTCTGGAAAAAATACACTGATACGGCACGAACGCTTTCTTTAGAAACGGTCGCATACGAACCATGCTCTCCCGGGCGTGTTCTGTGTTTAGACGAAGATTCAGTGGCCGACAGACTATATGCAATCGAAAAGCTGTCCAATGGGGTCCTGACATGGTCGGAGACGGCTGGATTAAGGCAGATTATTGCGAACAAACCATTAAATGAAATCAATGCACTAGACTTTCTTAAGGTCGATTATGAAGAGAAATTAGTGAGGAAGGCGGCTTAATATGATGCTCTCAGAAAAAGTTAAAGTTAGCTCTAGGTTCCAGAGATCCATCAGAATTGATTCTGATATGGGTAACTCGGAGGTTGTGGAGAGTTATGTTTGCCCTCGCTCTTCCATCGAAGTTCTTTTGAATATGGCTAATGGAAGATTCCATTCTGGTGAAGCTGCCTTTACTTGGACCGGTCCATATGGCTCTGGAAAATCAAGTCTAGTTGTTGCGTTAAATGCTATGATTGGAAAAAACAGCAAGCTTAGAGAAATCATCACTAAAGACTTGGAAAAAGAAGACGTCAAAACCATACAAAGCAGCTTTGGTTTTAGCGAAAAAAAAGGCTGGAGTTTTCTTCCGATAGTCGGTTCTAAAAATGATTTTGAGGAGGCTCTGCGCTCACTCATTGAAAAGCAGTATAAGCTTAGTGCTAAGCAAGGAAAGATGGAAACCTTGGATATCATCGAGGACTTAGCTAGCAAAGAAGATTGCGGCCTTTTCATTATCATTGATGAAATGGGGAAGTTTCTTGAGGCGGCTGCTGAGGGTGCTTGCGATGTATATTTTTTCCAGCAACTTGCGGAGCGTGCAGCACGTAGTGAAGGGAAAATTGTATTTCTAGGCATATTGCACCAAGCCTTTGCTGAGTACGGTAGACGATTAACCCGGGATATTCGAGATGAGTGGTCTAAAATACAGGGGCGCTTTGTAGATCTGCCGCTAAATGTTGCTGGAGAAGAACTGATAGACCTAGTCGGTAGAGCGGTTCAGTCTTCGTCTAAGCCAAAAAAAATATCTGCAGTGTCTCAGTCTGTTGCGAAACAGATCGCGAGCTGGAGACCTGTTAATCAAGATACATTGGCGCACAGCTTAAACGAATGTTGGCCCCTTCATCCTGTGACAGCCGCCTTGTTAGGTCCCATATCACGACGTCGGTTTGGACAAAACCAGAGAAGTGTTTTTGGCTTTCTAAATTCTTCTGAGCCTAGTGGCTTTCAGGATTTTTTAAAAACAACTAAGGCTTCGTCCAAAGATTTATTCACTCCGGATATTCTTTGGGACTATCTTCAATGTAACCTGGAGCCATCGATTATGGCTTCGCCAGATGGTCACAGATGGTCAATTGCAGTAGATGCACTGACCAGAACGGAGGCATATGGTGGAGATGGTATTACGCTTTCTGTGGTTAAGTGCATTGCTTTAATGGATATGTTTCATGAACGATCTGGCTTGGTGCCAGAGGAAGCTTTGTTGCTACAATGTATTCCGGACGCTAATAAAAAGCTTTTAAAAGAGACGCTCGAGCAATTAGAGGCTTGGTCTATTCTGCTCTTTAAGAAACACAAGAAGTCGTATTCTCTTTATGAGGGTAGTGATTTTGACATTGATGCGGCTATTGAAGAGGCCTTTGATCATGTGCCTCAGCTCGATTTTGACCGTTTGCGGAAAGCAGCAGGATTCCAACCTATCGTTGCCAAAAAACACTATCATCACACCGGAGCATTGCGATGGATGGATGTCGATCTCGTGCCTTCAGAACAGGCGCAGAAAAGAGCTGCGGAATACGAGCCATCTCATGGGGCTATGGGGCTTTTTATGGTGGTATTAGGTGCTGAGGATGAACATGAAGAAGAATTAGAAAAGCTTTGTAAAAAAGCTTCAAAGGCGCAAAAAACTTGGCCGACAGTAGCTAGTATCGCTCAAAACGCATATTTAATCCGAAGTCATGCAAAAGAGTTACAAGCTTTAGAATGGATTAAAGGCAATAACCCGGCGTTAGGAGGTGATACTGTTGCTAGACGTGAAGTTGAGTCTCGTTTGGCTTTAATGAGAGACCGCCTCAGTGAATACCTTCAGCAAACTTTATCTGATGCAGAATGGTTTGTTGATGGGAAGGCTGCAGAGAAGTTGAGTTTTGAAGACTTACATCAACTTACTTCACAAAAGGCTAACCAACTCTATAAATTTAGCCCTCACATAAACAGCGAATTGGCAAACCGAATAAAACCCTCTAGTAACTCTAATGCCGCGTTAAAGTTGTTGCTCAAAGCTATGGTTGAGCAAGTTGGGCATGAACGGTTGGGCATCGAAGGCTATCCAGCAGAGGGCGGCTTATATGACATTCTGTTGGATAATACCGGATTGTACAACGGTAAGAATTTTGTTCAGCCAAGTTCAAAGAAAGATCCGTGCAATATAGCTGCAGTATGGTCTGCTGCCGATTCCTATTTTGAAGAAAACAAAGACCGTCCAGTTTCTTTAACTGAGCTCTACGATTTATGGCTTGCACCGCCATATGGGATTAAAAATGGTATGTTACCCTTCTTTGCTATTGCATACATCATGACCAAAATAAATGATTATGCAGCTTATTTAGAGGGCGTTTATAGACCGAGTATTGATGATTTCTTTATTGATATTTTAATGAAATCACCGTCCGATATTGCTTTAAGGCGTATGGATTTCTCTGATGTTGGGCAAAAGATCTTGGCTGGAGTGTGCGATACGCTTAATCGAATTTCTGATAAAGAAAAGCCCCTTGATGAGACTTCGGAGCCTTTGGAAATTGCACGAAGATTGGTTTCAACGGTTGTCAATTTGCCACCGTGGGTCTTGCGCACAAGACAACTTAGCAAAAACACTATTCAGCTAAGAGAGCTTATTAAGAACGCGAACGATCCTAATAAGGTTCTTTTTGATGATCTCCCTCACTTGTTTAAAGAATATGATGACAGCTTAAGCAAGGGTGATGTCCAGCCAATTATCGAAGAAATTGAGCGTAGTCTGCAAGAAATGGTCGAAGCATATCCAAATCTTATTAAAGAGCTTCATCAAGAACTCATCGATGAACTGCAGGTCAAGACTGATAGTGTACTTGGTTATGAAGAGATGAATGTTAGGGCAAAAAACATCATGCATATATCAGGTGATTTTAAGCTTGATGCATTTGCTGCCAGATTGGCTAATTATGCTGGTACAGATGAAGACATCGAAGGCGTTGCCAGCTTAGCAGCAGACAAGCCAACAAGAGACTGGATTGATTTAGACGTAAGTCGTGCGAAGCTGCGTATTGCTGAGTTAGCGCAACAGTTCAATCACAATGAAGCTTATGGTCGCGTTCATAATAGAGAAGACTATCGTCAGGCTGTAGCTTTCATGGTTGGCTTAAATGGAAAGCCTAAAACCTACGTAAAAGAATTCACGATTAAGAAAAACCAGCATGTTGAGGTGAGTGAAATTGAAGGTTTGATTAAGAGTGCTCTAAATGGGCATGCGAAAAATAAGCCTGAACTTCTACTTGCTGCCCTAGCCAATATCGGGGCAGAAGTTTTAGAAAGCACTGAGCCTGACGAAATAATTGAATCCGAACCTCAAAAGGCAACAGCATGAGCGATGAAAACAACAAAAGAGAGCAGCTTTGTTATCAGCAAAACTTTGAACAAGCACGCTCTTTAAATGAGCAAATGAATAGAGTGCCCGTTCTCGCTGTAACCGTGACTGGAGGGTTATGGTTTGGGGCTGGTGTTGTTGATGGCGTAGATGAAATGATACGTTTTCTTTTGGTTTTATTGGCCGGTTTTAGCAATTTAGCTCTTATTTTTGCCTTAACCCGTATTAGGGACGTTTTTCAAAGTTACATGGAAAAGGTTCAAGCTTTTTACCCAGATGCTTATGCGTCTGGGAAACCTCAAGAACCGAAGGCACCATTTCTGCAAGGATACAGTATGATTACAATGTATCGCTTGGTTATGTCTATTGCTGCTTTGTTTTCATTTGGTGCTGCATTTATGAATTATTGGCCCTTTGATTTTGAAAAATGTTGGGGCATCGCAGCCCTTTTAGTGTTTTTCTTAGTGATTTTAGTTTTTATGAGAAAAAAGATAGCATGACAGCTCCGCTGAAACAGAAGACTACAAATTCATACTATGAGACAAATGCAGAGCAGTACTTTTCTAGTACGCGCAAAATTGATATGCGCGAAATATATTCTAGATTTCTCAAATTTGTTCCTGAAGGCGGTGAAATTTTAGATGCAGGTAGTGGGTCAGGGCGCGATACTCTAGCTTTTCTGGAATCAGGCTATAAAGTAGATGCTTTTGACGCATCTCAGGCGCTATGTGAACTTAGTACAAAATTAACGGGAGTAAAAACTCGGCTCTTAACTTTTCAAAATTTTTCAAGCAGCAAAAAATATGATGGGATATGGGCTTGCGCTAGCTTGTTACATGTCCCCAAAAATGAATTGTCTCAAGTTGTTTTTGAGTTAATCGAGTCATTGAAAGCGGGTGGTGTATTCTACTTTTCTTTTAAACATGGGAATCAGGAGCGTTTGTCAAAAGATGGACGCACATTTTCAGATATGGACGAAGACAGTATTAGAAAATTGTTTGAACCATATTCAAATATAAAAATCATTGATTTGTGGCTGTCTTCTGGTGAGTTAAATTATTCAGAAAAGGTAGAATGGATTAATGTAATTGTAGAAAAACAAGAGAGCTATTAATGGGTGATAATATAAAAGAGAAACATGTTTTAGGTCTATCTGGTGGTCGAGATAGCGCAGCCTTGGCTGTTTATATGCGTCAAAACCACCCTGAAATAGAGCTTGAATATTTTTTTACAGATACAGGAAAAGAGCTTCCGGAAGTTTACGAATTTTTGGGGCGTCTTGAAGGCTTTATAGGCAAGCCTATACTTCGACTAAACCCAGATCGGGATTTTGATTTCTGGTTGAAACAATACAATAATTTTTTGCCTTCACCTCAGACACGCTGGTGCACAAGACAGATGAAGCTGAGACCTTTTGAACTTTGGATTAAGCCTGAGCTTGAGGCAGGTAAAAAAGTTTTTAGCTATGTAGCGATACGATCCGATGAAGAGTTTCGTGAGGGCTATAAAGGCAATCATGCGAACATGAAAACCCTTCTTCCATTCAAAGAAGCTGGAATTGATAAACAGGGTGTGATGGAGATACTTGAGTCTTCAGGTTTGGGGCTCCCTAAATATTATGACTGGCGGTCGCGTAGCGGCTGCACTTTTTGTTTTTATCAGCAGAAAATTGAATGGGTACGACTGAAAGAACAACACCCTGAGGCCTTCGAAGAAGCAAAGTCTTACGAGAAAACAGCAGCAGATAGCGGCTCTCCTTTTACTTGGGCTGAGGGGGAAAATCTGGATGAGCTAACCTCTCCAGCGCGTGTAAAACAGATTAAAGAAGATTATGAGCAGCGGTTGCTTCGTGCAAAAGCAAAGAGAAAAGCTAACCCTTTGCGTGATAGTGAAGAAGAAATAGATTTAGACGAGTTGTACGGTAAGTCCAAAGTTTGTCTGGCCTGTCATAAATAATAGGAAGCGAAGATATGTCTGAAAAACTTGCTATTGGCATGAATGTTGAGATCAACCCGAGAGAAGATAAATCCCGGGAAAAGCGAGTGCAGGGCGTTGTCGCTGAGATATTGACCAAGAACCAAGATCACCCACACGGTGTTTTGGTTAAGCTTGAAAGCGGTGAAACCGGAAGAGTTAAAAAAATTATGGGCGGCCTTGTTTCAAGTGAGGGGCCTTCTGCGCCAAACAATAATCAACAAAGTGTTGGCATAAAGCTTAGCGATTTGATCCAAAAAGGCGAAAATCATAGCGTTGAATTTAAGGATCGAGCCTTATGGAGTGCGACTTTTACCAATGAGGACATTAAAAACCACCGTCCTCAGACAAAGGAGCTGCACGCTTACGGTAAGGCCACGTCTAAGGTTATTGCCGCCAAGATACTAGCTAGTTTTCTGAATTCAAATGGTGGGACGCTAATCATTGGGGTTAAAGAAAATAAAGATGGCACAGAAGATAAAATCGTGGGCGTTGAACAAGAGTACGAGAAACTGAAAGATCCGTGCCAAGACGGATACCGCAGAATGATGGTGGATTTGATCAAAGATTACTTTCCATCGAATATATTTAACCACCTAGATGATTATTTCCGGATCGATTTCGAAGAAATTGATGGCAAAAACGTGTGCGGAATTACGGTTTCAAAATCTGATAAACGTGTGTTTTTGAAAATTAACGGCGTTGACCATTTCTTTATTCGTACCGACGCTTCTACGAGAGAGCTTAGTGGCGAAGAAATAGTTGATTACTGTACAACCCGTTTTTCTAATTGAAGCTTCAGTGTAGATATTATTGAGGGGCGTGTTCTACGAGTATTGCCATAGGAACATTTCTCATGTGATTGTCATTTCCGCATGTAAGAAGCATCCTTTGTACATTGTTATGAACTATTCCACCTTTAGGAATTAAATGGCTAAGTTTTGCTTTAAAGGTGTTCTGGTCATCTTTATCGAACGCTCTCTCAGCGGCGTTATGGGCAAGTTCATACTGTTTTTTTAGAGCCTCAGTCAAAGAGCTTATTTTATCAGGATCATTGTTGCCTCTGATGGTCAAGTACACCTCTTTTGTTACCTTTCTGATTTCTCCTAATTTGCCAGACACTCTGTGCTGAAGAGTTTTTTCTATGTTTCCGTTCAAACTGTATTCCAGCTCATCCATTAACTTAGATAAGTCTTGCCACTCGTACGTGGTAATACCGCTTTCTTTATGCTGTGCCTGCAATATTTCATCCCAGCGGTAGTGATTATCAGTTAAAAGAATGGAGCCTGTAGCTTGGCAAAGGAATAAAGCTATCTCAAAGTTTGGAGATAAATTCGTCATCAAGTACTGCCCTCCTTCCCTCGTGAAAATATCCTTTTGCAAAACAGTGAAGGGGTCTGCTTTGTTTTTTTCTTCTATGTACTTTATGATTTCGTCCACCTGATCGTCGTCAAGCTCAGGCAGATGTACTTGCCCCATTGTTCGGACCACGGAACGTGAGAAAAACTCCGTTTCCTTTTCTTTCATCACTGGCTAGCCAGTGATG
>MDTF01016452.1_pt1 | contig 124175 bp, 128 predicted proteins | sample 811191 | NCBI WGS metagenome assembly MDTF01 (sample SAMN05326649, study PRJNA326480) | marine metagenome | isolation source: seawater | place: Southern Ocean | collected 2011 | reverse complement strand
TTGTATATCTTGCCTCGGCTCATAATCTGTCTCCTTTCATAAAGACTTTTATAAACCAATTCCTAACTCAAAAAATGGACCGATTTTAGGGGGCAAGGTCAAAAACGTTCAAACTTTGATTTTGTAATATCAATTTCAACACGGCTTGGCTTAAGAGTGAATTCATACCCAAGGTACTCAAATTTCTTCGAATGATTTAATCGTTCTAACTGAATAGTCTTTTTTTCATTTAATAAAAGACCATTTTTTTCTACCAGTGCACGTACTTTTGGCAAGCATGCGGAGGAAGCCATGGTCAAGCTAGGAGCGAGTAATATGAGTATATCATCCACATAACGAGCATAGTACACAACCCCCTCAATTTCTTTAATCTCTCGGTCAAGTGCTTTTAAAAATAATTCTGCTAAGTCAGAGCTTATACCAAGCCCGCGAGGTATTCCCTTGCCTTGGGAATTCGACAATATGGAGTAATCCCACAGTATCTGTTTAATTAATTTAACTGAGTTTGTGCTAAGAAGCTGATCCCTAATTAACTTTTCTTGTAACTTCCCTTGATCAACTGATTCAAAGAAATTTGATATGTCTGTTCTAATTATAGTATACGGAAAATTATCTTGAAGTAAGTTTTCAACTTGTGAAATTATTGAATTTCTATCCGCTGGCTTTGTTTTATATAATCGTCGAATATTTCGTGTAATCTGTCGTAAGGCGTAATAAGATTCTGGTTTGTCATCTCGTTCATATACTGGCTTAGAAAAATTAATGTTCTGATGGATGCCAATCCGAAAAGATTTTCGGTTTGTGTTTTCAGCAACTTTAGCTAATGCAATACTGATTTGAGCTTCCCGATGCTCTCGTTGCTTTTTTAAATTTTTAAAAAGAACATCATAACGTCTTTGAATATGTGTTGGATATTTTTTGTATAAGGCATAACGTTTTTTGTATGCCCTCAGTGCACGTGCTTTAGATGATAACCGCTTGGATGAGGCCACCACATCTGGAAAGAAAAGATTATCCCGATTCTTACCCTTACGATTATCTTCATCGTATATTTCTTCAAAATTTGCAAGAGAGAATGTTTGGTTTAGCAATTTAAAAATCTTCTTTAATAATGTTACTATATAAATGTAACCATTATTGACCATAAGCTATATGTGTAAAACAGTTTTCTAATTATATTTTGAATATATACAACGCATTCAAGGCTGAATTTCGGACAGGTGCTTATTCCTTGATCTCGCAGGGCATCCTTTCACCCATTAAATTAATAACATTTTGTGTGTAACGATAACATTTTTAATGTTACTATAATAAAAAATGTTATTATAAAGATATGAACGATCTAATAAACGAAATGAATGCATATTTAGGAGAAGTGATCGGCTTAAAAGTCGAGTACAAAGCCTTGCGCGTGAATAATGTGCCCATATATATATCTGAAACCTATTCATTTTGCGCGTTACGTGTTGGCAATAGCAAGTTTTTAGGCGTTCTAATCCTTGATCCGGAGAATTTTAAAACCTCTGCCTTTGAGAAACACAAACGATATTTCCCTGAGCTTGAACGTGACTATGAAGGCATTGTGCTTATAGCCAATCAGCTTTCAGGCTTTGTACGGAAACGCCTTGTTGAAATGAAAATCCCATTTGTTATTCCGAAAGTTCAACTATATTGGCCGGAATTGGGCTTGGAGTTCAGAAACTTTGTAAAAAACAAAGTCACAACAAAGGAATCGGTTGAGAAATTTGATCCGGCGGCACAAGCCGTTCTGATAGGCGCTTTAAATAATATCTACGAACAACCTATTACACCGAAAGAGCTGTCAGAACGGCTCCTTTACAGTGCAATGAGCATGACAAGAGCGTTAGATCAAATTGAGTCGGCTGAGATTGCCGAAATCGAAAAATCCGGCAAAAAGCGCCTGTTATCGTTTCCAAACGATAAACAATCCCTATGGCAAAATGCCATGCCTAAACTTATCAATCCTGTCCGCGAAAAAGCACGTTTTTACGAAGACGACGTTCCAGCCGAATATAAACTAAAAGCCGGAGAGAGCGCTTTATCGGAAATGAGCATGTTGGTTGCCCCACGCACCAATACTTATGCTGTAGACCGGGAAAAATGGAAAAAAATACAAAAGCAAAAAACCCCCAATCTTGAATTGAGCGAGCCATATACTTGTGAAGTACAAGTCTGGCGCTATGATCCGGAATTATTTGCGGACAGAAATTGTGTTGACGTATTCTCCCTATACCTTAGCTTTGAAGACGTAGCGGATGAACGAATAGAAATGGCTTTGGAAGAAGCCTTGGAGACTAAACTGTGATTAGAGGACTAGAAAAATTCAAGGAACGCTTTGCCGGGCTTGAAGAACAATATGTTTTGATCGGCGGAACGGCTACCTACATCGTTCTTGACAATGCAGGCTTTGAGCCACGTGCAACAACTGATTTGGATATAGTTCTATGCATCGAGGCACGTGGAGGTGGCTTTGGGGCTGCATTTTGGGAATTTGTTAAATTAGGAGGGTACAAAAATCACCAAAGGAGTGACGAGAAACCAACCTTCTATCGTTTTTCTGATCCCAAAGATGAAACTTTCCCAGTTATGCTTGAGTTATTATCTCGCGCACCAGAGAGCTTAGAGCCTCCAGAAGGTTTTCGCTTTGCAAAAATTTCCATGGATGATTATGTTTCAAGCTTATCGGCAATTTTATTAGATGAAACTTATTACAATTTCTTACATGAGCATAAGAAGCTTGAAAACGGCATTTCAATTGTTAATGAGAAAGCCCTAATACCACTCAAAGCCTTAGCTTGGTTGAATTTGACGGCGGCAAAAAAGGCCGGAAAAGACGCAAAGAAAAAGGATATAAATAAACATAGAAGCGATATTATAAGGCTTCACCAACTCCTTATCCCAGAAGAAAAAATCTCCACACCCACAGCTATAAAAAAAGATATAGAAAAGTTTTTGTCAGCATTAGAAGAAGCTGAAAACCTAAACTTAAAAGCTTTGGGACTTGGGCAATACAGTCTAGAAAATATCGTTAAGACCATAAGACAAGCTTATGACTTGACGGAATAGCGCTTAGCCCTCTTCCACCCGAATACCCAAACCGCTTTCATCGAAACCTTCGCACTCATAGCCACCAAGGCGATCTGGATAGCCGAGCTGGTTTGATATGATGCGCGTTTTACCAATCGTTTGATCATCACACTCATGCGTATGGCCGTAAACCCAAAGTTCAGGCTGATATTTTTCTATGATTTCGATCATGTCCAAAGAATTAAAGGCTGGTTGCAGGTTGCTAGCGCCGTACTTTGTATCGGGATTTATAACAGGCGCGTGGTGAGAAATTACCACGCGCTTTCCCTTTAGCGGTTTTTCAAACCAGCTAGTCAGTTTTTCCACATAGGATTTGTGCAACTCGACCGTGTCGGACGGGCTAATATATTGGTATTCATCCTTCATAATAAGGCGAAAATCATTCATGCTCTGCCCCGCGACTTGCATAGCAATAGGATTTTTATTGCCAAAATCAGTCCACATAGAACCGCCGAAAAAATGAACACCATCTATGCTAATGTCTTCATCCTGCAAAAAAGTTACATTTGGGAAATTTTTTGAAAGCCATGAGCTAAAATCTTCCACCTCTTTTTGCATAGAGGTTTGAGTATAGAATTCATGATTACCCGCAACAAACAGAACAGGCTTACCCCACTCAGAAATCAACTCTTTGAACGGCTCATAATTTTTAAAGGTAATAATATCACCAGCCAGTATAAGAACATCTCCATCAATACCCTGAGGAAGAGTCCAGCCGTGGCTAAATTCGAGATGCAAATCGCTGTATATCAATAGCTTCATAGTTAGGGAGTTTATCACCAAATAAACGGGAACAATAGAGTGACTGTACCTCAATCTGGAATCGTATTAGCATGCAGAATCAGCAGTTCGAGAAAGCTCAACTTTCCGTAACTAAACCTTAACTCCCTCCAAGATATCCTGAAATAAGGAATATGTTAATAGCGCACTTACGCAAACTCCGTTTGCAGCGCTAAAAACGGCACGGGGGTTACTTTCGTAATGGCAATTTATCATTGCTCGTTAAAAGTCTTTTCGAGGAGCGAAGGCCATTCGGCTGTGGCAGCCGCAGCCTACCGCTCCGGTTCAATCCTTCGGGATGAACGCGCGGGCAAAACTCACCGCTATCAAAACCGTAGCGGCGTAGCCGATACGTTTATTCTCGCGCCGTCTTTTGCCCCGAAAAATCTTTTAACCCGTGCCGTTCTGTGGAATGCGGCAGAGGCTAGCGAAACCCGTAAAAATTCCCGCGTGGCGCGGGAGGTTATCTTGGCTCTACCCCATGAGTTAAGTGATAAAGACCGCGCGGAGCTTACCCGCGATATGGGGCTTTATCTGCTAGAGCGTTACCGCGTTGCTGTGGATGTTGCCATTCACGCCCCCACCGAGGGTGATGGTCACGACCCCCGCAATCACCATGCCCATCTTTTGTTCACCACCCGCGAGATCACAAAAGACGGCCTTGGTGCAAAAACCCGCATTCTCGATGACAAGGTATCCGGCCCTCAAGAAATCGAGATCATTCGCGAGGTATGGGAAACGCTCGCGAATGATGCGCTGGAACGCGCAGGGTTTGCCGATGCCAAGATCGACCGCCGCACATTGGAGGCGCAGGGTCTAGACCGCATCCCGCAAACCCATGAGGGCAAGGCAGCGAGAAACGCAGCAGCCTATCAAAGTTTTTTGGCTAAAGACTTCCAAAAAGCCGATAAAGGCGATGATGATGAAGACGATGAAGAAGAAAGCTCAGGTGAAAAAAGCTCTTCTTCGAGTTCATCATCGGGCGGCGGTAGTAAATCCGGCGCGCTCACCAGCAAGGAGCGCGAGGACGATAAAGGCCGCCCCATCGATTACGTGGCAATCGATAAAGAGCGCACACGCACCGCCTTTAATACCGAGATTAAAGCCCTGAATGAGAAACGCGCCGCGTTTGGTGATAAGCCCCTGACGGAGCAAATCGCCCAGCTAGACAGGCTCATGGAACGGCTAGACAAGCGCATGGAAAAACTACAAGCGCTCGAAACCAAAACCAGCCTTAAATCCGTTATCAAGCAATCTATTGCCAGTGCGGTAAAGCTGGCCGCTGACCTCATCACCAACCGTAAGGAGGCCAAAGCCGTCCTGAGATTTACCGCCGAAGAAAAACAAGCGCGTACCGAGCGCAAGCTCACCCGCTATGGCCGCGATTATCGCCAAGGGCTGCATAACCAGATTAAGGAAATGAAGCAGAACATCGCCATACTGGAACAAAAGCAAAAGGATTTTAAAAATTATAAAAGCTTTGTCGATAAGATCGACATGGAATTGAAGAAACACGACCGCTCAATTACAGCCCCTTTTAAAGAAAAAGCCCCGCCCAAGCAGACAACGGATAAAGAGATCAATCTCAAACTTCACTTGAGAGCCGAGATGATCCGCGCCCAAATCCCCGCAGAGTTCAAGCCTTCAATATCCATGAAGGGCGAGCGTGCAACACTCACGGCCTCTACAGCCGTGAATAAAGTCCTGCAAGCCAAAGGCGAGCCTATCAAAATAGATAGAGCCGCTTTTGCTGCATCGAAAGCCAAGCCGGAAACAAAGCCATATTCACCGCTGGAAACACGGGCTAAACCTAAAATTAAATTTCAGCCCACTACGTCAGAAGCACCGCCGATTAAATCAGCATTTACCAGTAAAGCCGAAGCGCAGCCCACGCCAAAAACGCAGGCCGAATACAAACAGCCTATGCCCGTGAAGATTAAAGCGATGGAAAAGGCAATTGCTGAGCGGCAAGTTCTGAAAGCGGAAACACTAAAGCCGGAAGAGCGCAAAAGCTGGTTTACTCCTGCCAACGAAAAGACCAAACCTCTACAACAACTCATCGGACGCAAACTTCCAGAATTGAAAGCCACTGAGCCTCAGGTGAAAAAGGCTCTGCCCTTAAAACAAGTCACCACACGGGAAGTCACGGAGAAAACCAGAGCAGAAGCCAACGTAAAGCGCGAAAGTGTACCGCAGCGACACCAGCCGAAGCGAGAAGCAGAACCTGTAAAAGCACTATTCAAAGGCCTAGAGCGTGAAATCCAAAAGCAAAAAGCCGATAAGACAGGCGCTTCATTACGTTCAAAATTCACCGCCCAAGTTAAGCAAAAACAGCCCTCGCATGAGCCTAAACGCGCAACAAATGAAACCCTTCTACAGCGCACACGCGAAACAGCCGAAAAAATCCGAAATTCAATTCCAGAGCAATACCGCGCAAAACCTTATGAAGCGCCAAAAAGCACCCCAGAACATAAAGAACCGCGCAAAGACAATATTCAATCGCACTACAAAGAGGCAACCAGCCATAAACCACAAGAAGCATCAAACCCGCGCCCAAAAATGAGCGAGGGATTTAATATGAATTCTGGCTTTAAAGCAGCGACTGAGAGTACGCTTGATAAAAAACTCGATGATGAACCGGAAATGGATATATAGGAGAAATTCGCCTAAAAAAGCTTAGCCTCGGTAGTATGCTTGAAAAGCAGGGACATCCGAGGCCATACCCTCACAATATATAACACTCATTTTAAATTGAAAAGCTATCTGTTCTCTATTAAAATGATTGCACAAATTGCCCCGTCTACCTAACGGCTTCGTATGAAGTTCTAGCCTCTATCTGAGGCATGGTAGCGGGGTTTTCTATTTGCGCTCTCAAATTTAATTTTCAGCCAAACATATCAGTTTGTTCTGGCACGTTTTCTTCAAAATCACTCAATATATTGAGCAAGTCTTCATCGCTCAAAGGCTTAGCAAGCTCAGTACCATTATATTCCAATACTTTCAGAACCCTGAAATTCTTTCGCCTACCAGATAATTTTTGATAAGCCCATTGCACTTTAATACTATCCTTACCCTTCAAAGTGAGTTGCTCTGCATCCACCAGCCCCCAAAAAGTATCATCCTCAATATTAAAATACGCCTCTTTATATTCGTCTTTTTTAAATCCTTCTTTATCCTTGTATTTGGCTTTCCAACCGCGTTTGGTATCTGTCTTGTCCCAATTCGGCGAAATCACTTTTATGTATGTTATTTCCCATTCCCAAGTATCGTCTTCCTCTTCCTCGCGTTCAGGTATTTCAACGATGTATTCACTGAAGTTATCGCGATGTATAGGAAAATCCTCAGTATCATCAAAACCAATACCTGCAATATCAGGATTCCGATAACAGGACTCATAAAACTCATTGCGTGCTTCATAAGCCTTTGTGAAAACATCTTTTTTGATACCGTTATTTTCCAACTCTTTTGTTTTCTTTTCAAAGAAGCCTTTAGTCGCTTCCGCAAGAAAAACAGCCACCAGACTTTCGCTCCAAACCTCTTGAGGATTTTTCAGCACATCGGCAACACTTTCGCCGATCATCTCCCCTATCTCAAATATTGATTTTCCTGTGAAACCTTTAATGACACCAGAGGCCAGCTCAGGCCCCGCCGCAGTTAAAATGACAAGTGCTGCAGCAGTTTTCACCTTAATTCCCAAGCGCTCTTTTAAAGAGCCAGCCTCAGGCGGCAAGACTACAAGTTCATATTTGAGCTTGCCTTGAAATAAACGCTCATTTATTTCGGCAATAATTTTTTCAGTGCTACGTGCGGCTACTATAAACTCATCAACGTTCAGGTAATGATCCGGCACATTGAAGTGCAAGGTTACAACTTGAAGATTCTTTTCACTGGCACCTCGCTCCATAACTTTATCCCTTCTTTGTCCGTTCTTGGTTGAGGGCGAAGAGCCGTTCTAGGATTTCATCATCGCTGAGGTCTGTTGGCCAGCCATAGGATTCTGCGACTGCATCATCAAGCTCTTTATGGGCATGCTGTAACCATGTTGGCATATCATTATATAACTTGGTCAACGTACGATTTTTCAAGATTTTCTCTGCCGCTTTATCTGCTGGTACAATGCGGTCGGGATAACCTTCAACAACCTCTGGAATGCGCTTGATGGAACCTTCGGGATTAAGCCAGTTTTCGCGCAGTTCATTTAATCTTTTGGCAGCGGAGGCAATTTTTTGTGCCTTCGGATTGTCTTCAAACTCAGAAGAAGCAACTTTAGGCTCAAGACCTTCTGGAAATGGAAATGTTTCAAAGGTTGTTGAAGGTGTATAACGAGGGCGATCCTCTAAAGCTGTCCCAAGTTTTAGCGCCCAAATCTCATGGTATTTACTGTGTAAAATACCAAATATAACATTGTCATTGCGTGCAATTGCGACCGTTGCACTATCTGGTAATACAAGCTCATCAAGCCATACAAAAACTCTGTGTTTAGATACCCGTGGCGTACAGATAAATCTATTTAGCCCTCTCAAATGTTTTCTCATGTCAGGGCGCGAACGCTGGTGTATCCACCATTTATTATTTGCGATAGCCTCTCTATTACCGATCCTTTTTGGCTTAATTTTTTCTTCAACATAAGCAAAAGGAGCTTCATAGAGGGCAGCGTCACCTTCTGTCATATTAACACCAAAATCTATGATCCACTTTCCAGATGGTCTCCTTGTTATATCTTGTCCATTAACCCAAGGCTTAAGAACCTCATCGTTATTTTTTCCATTTGGATTTGTAGGTTTCAACAAAAACTCTCTCGCCAAATCGCCTGTTATATCAAAGTTTCCGCCTTTCTGAGTCCCAATAAAAGATACTCCTTGATTTTCATTCAAAGCTATAACTTTTGACGCATCTATAGATAAATTTGATGTTTTTTCTGATAAGTCTGAGTTAATAGCCGAAACAACTATATTCGATAGCTTCAAGATAGGCTGTTCAGTTTTTGTAAAACATGTCATAGAAACCCGCACTGCTGCGCCCTCATTTATCCAATCTTCATCCGGCCAAGCGTTGTAAATTTGAAATTCTTTACATATAGCGTCCAAAACCAAACGGTTTTTACCGCCGCATATCGAATTTGTAGAAACAAGGCCGCCCCGTTCAAGCCACCCACCTTTCATATAATCCTTAGACTTAGCAAACCAGTAGCAGACTAAATCTGCACCACCGGGGACACGGTTCTTGTATAGCTTTCGGAGGGCAAGTGTGTATTCTTCACTTAACTCGCGGATCATTTTCTTATCCCCAATAAACGGAGGGTTACCAACAATCACGTCAACTTTGGGCCAATGATATTCGCTCCCATCTTCATTCATTAGGGCATCGTGACAGGCGATATTATCCATTTTCCTGAGAACCGGACTGGACGGCACAGAAAAGCCGTGTTTCTTAATCCATTGAATTTCACCGATCCAAACGCTGACTCTCGCTAATTCGGCGGCATATGGGTTGATCTCGATCCCATAAATATTCTCAGGGCCAACCTCCGGCATTTCACGGCTACGCCCGAATTTCTTTTCCCCCTCAAGATTGACGAGGTTTTCAATGTCTTTAACAGCTTGAAGCGAGAGATACAAAAAGTTGCCAGATCCGCAAGCCGGATCAAGCACCTTAAATTCCTTGAGCTTCACTTTGAATGTATTGAATAGCTTTTCCGCGCGGTTTCTGGCTTTTGTCGCTTTACCAGCCAAACTCACAAGGTCTTTCTTGGAGAGGTCTTTTCCTATGACATCGTCATATTCAATTGCTTTTTTGAGTTCAGCGTTGATTTTTTCTTTTATGTCTTCCCATTCCTGCATTAACGGCTCGACAATGACCGGATTGATGATCTTCATTATCATCTCACGGTCTGTGTAGTGCGCTCCTAACTGGCTTTGCTTTTTAGGGTCTAAGCCACGCTCAAACAATGTACCCATAATGGATGGATCAATATCGCTCCAATCTTTTTTGGCCGTTTCATGGATCATTTTGATCTCATCAAGCTCAAGTTTAAGCGCCTTATCATCGTCAAACAGGCCGCCATTAAACCAGAGTATATCTTCCATGCCCCATTCTTTGCCATCGCGCATAGCAACGAAGAGTGAAGACAGCTTGCGCTGTAGATCATCAGGGGATTTTACAGCCCGTTCGAGCAAATTAGTGAAGAGGTTTTTGGGTAAAAGCTCTATGTCCTCTGCAAACATACAAAAGATAAGGCGATTAACGAAGTGCGCCACATCATGCGGATCATTTCCACGCTGCCTTAAGCGTTCGGAAATTGTGGCGAAGTCTCTTGCCACCTCGACTGTAAGCTGCTGCCTCGACTTAGCTGGCTTTAGCTTATCAGGGTCGTGAAAAGCCCAACGCAATAAATTGAGTTTATCGGGGTTTAAGAGCTCTTCGAGCGCAATTTCATGCGACTCACTAACCAGATCATTCCAATTCGTATGAATAACGAAGCGATCAGTATCACAAACAATAAGCAAAGGCGGGTTTGCAAGCGCCGGAGCATATTGTTGAAGCTGTGAATATGCAGCCTTTAGGTCTTTATTTTTACCTTTGTATTCCCATCCAAAGCAGCCCTTCTTAAAGACATCAGCATAGCCCTGCGTGCCAGTGGTTTTGTTTAGACCATATTCAAAAGTAAACCATGTGCCTTCTGGGTCAGCGTCCAAAGGTTTTTCGTGCTCTAGTAATTCGCACAGATCATTAAAGTGCGATTGTGCTGAGGCACTCTCTTTAAGGTTTACCTTTTGCCATTTTTGAACAAATTTAAGCGGCGTATCTATAGCCATCAAAATCCAATAAGTTTTATTTAGAAGAAATTATATGCCCCTTCCAATGTTGAAGGGTTTGAAAAGCCTATAAAAAACAAACTATAACCACAACTTGAAATGGCGTTTTAACTCGACTTGCCCCATGCTTTTTGTGAATAATCCTAGCTTGGCTTAAAAGCCCGCTAGAACCGCATGTATAAATGTGTCAGCATTCAAACTGTGAAAACATTTGTGTAAGTGTTTATGTGTAACTTAGGTGCAGCAGATTTTGACTTACACAAGTCTTACACAAGTGCACAAAATCTTACACAATTTTTCATAAAAAATAAAATTGTTAAATAAAATCAAAGGCTTAATATTATGGAAACAGACTTAAAATCTGTTGTCCGTATGGACGTGCCGGTTCAAGTCCGGCCGGGCCCACCACTTCCGCCGCAGCCCGCTGATACACTTGTAATCCGCTAAAAAAGTCTTTCTCTTGCGTTTTACTACACAAAACTGCTACGTAGCTTAAATTGCCAAACATCTATTGATTTCTTCTTCGCCGACCTCGGCATGCGTAAGGATTACTTTTTTTGTATTTGCATGTTCCCCTTGCAGGGCTATGTAAAGGTCATTAACACCTTTTACAAAGGTTTCTTGTTTAGGAAAATTGCGGCTTTCAAACGCTGATTTTAATTGAGCTGTCTGTTCGGGAGAAAATTCCAGAATATCAGCGCCCTTTTGAATCTGGCGCAGACCTTTATTCAATGTTCTTTCCTTGATATGACTAGAACTATTTTCCAGTAATTGCGCCGCACGGCCGAAATGGGCGTTGCCCTCCGCTGCTTTGACAAAATCCTGCAGCATAGATTTATACGGCATGGTATCAGGCAGTTTTTTAGCGGCCGAACGCAAACGCCGCATTTCCTGTCCAAAACTGGTATTCATAGCGAAACCAATGGCGGCAACGCTTGGCAATACTGCCCCGACAACGAATCCTAGACCGCCGCCGCCCTGATGCACAATTACTCCTGTAACTCCACTGCTTACTAAGCTAGCGATAACAAAAAGAGCGGTACCTGCTTGGAAATTCCCCGCCCCAGTTCTCGACCTAATATGCTCACGGTATGAATCTCCACGAGCGCCAGAATCATTTATATACTCATTATACGTTAGCACTTGATAGTCGCTAAAAGTTGGCTCGATTGTCTTTCCGTACATTTTAAAAATGGCTTTACCGCAAACCTTTGAGGCGCGTTTATTGGCTTCATCCAATTGCTCGAACAGCTTTTCCCGGTTTATTGTATCTGGAAGATTGCTGGGATTAGGGCCGCTCTGAGCACTAAATAATTCACGGACCTGCCCCGGTAGCAAAGCCTCTTTCGTTTGCGCCGCCAGATATTGGCTCTGACTCTGGGCAGGAAGAAGGTCTGCCGCGGCGGTCTGTTTTGCGATTTTTCTGGCGGCTAACGAATAGGTGCCATCAACCAGAATATCCCCATTTGCGGCCGGTAGAGGCAGGTTTTTTAGATCAAGTGGTTGATTGGTTTGCTCACACACTGCTTCTATTGATAGATCTTCAATCATTAAATCGGAATGATCATAGCCAATTTCATGGCATCCTAATTTCTGTCGATAATCCTGCTCTGTGGCGGCATAATGCAGCGCATCGAAGAAGCAGATACCGCTCATAATGGTTTTGGTTTGATGCGGCGCATGCTCGTTTTCTGCCGGATCCGCGCTCAAAAACTGAGTATGTTTTTTAAGTGACCATGTCTGGTTTGCTACCGATTTTTTCGCCTCGACCCATTCGCAATATCCGCTTTTGCCTTTGCTGTCGCCCATCATATAGGGCTGGCTGGCAAAGCTGGTGATATCACCGCTTCCAATGCGCCTAACAAGATCGCGCTGCTCTGGTGGAAGACTATCACTATAAAATTGTTTCTGGGTCATGGCTTATACCCCTTAAGGCAATGTTTTATGAGAAATTAACTTTAATCAAGACCGGGATGTTGAGCGTAATGTTTATCATTATGTTCAACAGAGGCCGGTATTGCTGTAAATTCTGTGGCATCAGGCAACGCGTTATTATTTTCCGTGTTATTATTACTTATTGTGGCCAGAACCCGGCCAGTGAGTTGTTCAAGCTCAATCCGCTTTTCCTCCCTCGTTGACTCCATATCTGCATTCAATGTGGCTTGCGCGGATAATTGGGTTTCGATCGCTTGTAAACGATCGATTGCTCTTTGCAAGCGTTCCGGGCTGTCCATGCGATTGCTACGAATAGCGTTGTCCATATCCATCAACTGGCTTGTTCCTATTACCGTACCTTGTCTGGCTTGCTCCAGAATAGTGAGTTGGTACTCCAGCGTTTCTTCTGTCTGCTTTAGAACATTTACACGCTGTGCTGATTGAAAATCGCCATGAACGGATGCTTCCTCTTTTGCCTCAGGCAATTCTACCTCTCTTAGATTGCGCAATATTTCACGTCCGGCACAAATGTGATCGGTTAGCCCGATATATGTTTGTTCGTTTTCTTGAGCGAGCGAGGCTATTTGCTCCATGATTACCGGTACTTTTTGTTCCGCAATTTGCAAATCGTTTAGACGCCCCCCCCCTTTTACAAATACTATCATCGACAATCGTTACTCTTACGACTGAATGAGAAAATTATATTTGGTTATAAGACGGTCCCAATAAATAAAAACGGACAGACAGCCCCGCCTTGAAGGGAAGGCTGTTTGTCCTGCGGTTTTGTTTTTATGCTGCTTTCGCCAACATGGCCATCATCTCATCATTCAAGTGCAGGCGTTTCTTTTTTAAATCTTCCAGGCGCTCATCAGAGGCGGCCTCAACTTCTTTTTCAATGCGAAGAATTTCTTTGTTTACCTCATGATATTCATCAAACAACTTTGCGAAATGGCCATTATTCATTTTCAAGTCATGGATTTTTTCATGGTGCTCCGGGTGTTCCGCGGCAAAATCATGGTGCTCTGTAATCATTGGTTTTTCCTTTCATATTTAACTGAATTGATTAAAAAGGTACAAAATAAAACTATTTTCAGTGCATTAACGAAATAGATTCCCCCTCTTCTTACACATTATTTTAAATAAAGGGAAGCCGAAGCACCCAAGAATAAGGTGAGTGAGGGAAAACCAGCCAAGTATATGCGATGCTTGGCCCATTGCTGTGTTTCCAGACCACGCCCGTATTAGACCAGTTCAAAAAACACTGAGTAAAATGTGCGAAAGGGCTTCTGTCACCGAAGCCCTTTTCATGTACCTTGATTGACCGGCATACGCCCACCATCAAGCTGCAACCGCAAGAGATTGCGGTCATATTTATACCCCTGTACAACATTTTAATTTTTATTAAATCTGACCTTAATCAGAGTCTTTCTGTCTGACAAGGTTGTGATTGGACTTTATATGCTGCAACGCATAAATTATTCAATTATAAGAATAACTGACCAACGGAACTTCCCCCCGCCCCTCAATCAGAACAATCAGCTCTGCCGTAGCTTTTTCCAGCGTTTCCTTATCCGTGGAGCGCAAAACTATACTTAAGCCCAACACGCCCGCGCGAAAATGTGGATAACTTCCAATTTCGATTTTACCATCATAATCCCCCTGCAATTTACCGACATCTTCTGCCATGACACTTTCAGGCAGAGAACAGGCAACGGAGGCATTTAGCATCGGGTCCCCACCGCGCAAATCATCAACGACATTATTCATCATCGCCTGCATAATACGGGGAACCCCCGCAAAGACATATACGTTTTCCATCTGAAACCCGGGGGCGGCGCTAACCGGATTGGCGATCAATTTCGCCCCAACGGGAATATAGGCCATTTTAACCCTGGCCTGCGTCAATTCTTCAATACCGTAATACTCCTCTAGAATGCGGAATGCATCATCATTCACCTTGAGCTCCACATCAAACGCACGGGCAATACATTCGGCCGTAATATCGTCATGTGTCGGGCCGATCCCCCCGGTCGTAAACACATAATCATATTGCGCGCGCAATGTATTGACGGTTTCAATAATCGTATCTTTAACATCTGGAATAACGCGCGCCTCCATCAGACGTATACCGCGGTCACTCAAACTAGAGGCGATATAATTCGTATTTGTATCTTGTGTTCGGCCTGATAAAATTTCATTCCCGATCACAATGACAGCTGCAGTATATTCCCTCGTATTACTCATAAACGCTCCTTAAATTGCGCCCTAATTTTGTGAAATGCTTGAAAAGCAGGCCTTTTCAATATATGTCATGTGCGTTATCTTTAAATTATAGCATAAAGCAAAAAGGGCTGAATAAAAAAATGAACTTAAGTGCGCCGGTTAAAACAAACAGAGATGGTATCACCATCAATGACGACACTGGATTTGCCGGCATGCGCAAGGCCGGAAAGCTCGCCGCACAGGTTCTGGACATGATTACAGACCATGTTGTTCCCGGCGTTACAACCGAAGAGTTGGACCGCATTTGTCACCTTTACATTACAAAAAACGGTGCAATCCCGGCCCCGCTAAACTATAAAGGCTTTCCGAAATCAATCTGCACATCAAAAAATCACATTATATGCCATGGTATTCCTGATGACACCATCCTGAAGGAAGGCGACATTTTAAATATTGACGTCACTGTAATTTTGGATGGCTGGTACGGCGACACATCGCGCATGTTTTTTGTTGGCGATAAGATCCCCGTAAAGGCCAAACGCCTCGTAGAAGTGACTTACGATTGCATGATGTACGGTATAGAGGCCGTAAAACCGGGGGCAACACTTGGTGATATCGGCCATGCCATACAGCAACACGCAGAAAAAAACCGCTTCTCGGTTGTCCGTGACTTCTGCGGCCACGGTTTAGGGCGTAACTTCCACGAACCCCCTTCTATTGTTCATTACGGCGAACCGAAGACCGGCTTAATTTTGGAGCCAGGCATGTTCTTTACCATTGAGCCCATGATCAATACCGGAGATTGGCGCATGAAAGTACTGGCAGATGGCTGGACAGCCGTCACCCGCGACCGCGGCTTATCCGCACAGTTCGAGCACTCTCTGGCCGTTACTGATGACGGATTCGAAATTTTCACCCACTCCCCTAAAGGGTATACGCAGCCGCCTTACGCGTAATTTTGACACAAAACCAGTTTACATATAAAATAACCTTCTAACGTAAGGGGATTTATGCGTAATCTTATTGATATAATTCAGGACAAAAATGCACAAGGCATACCTGTCTACGTTATGCCGGTCGGTCTCCCGGCGAGCGGAAAGAGTAGTTTTTACAAAGAACTGGCAAGCAGAATTGATATCCAGCTCTTGGGCTTTGACGCCATCACTGAGGAATTCCAAAAAGCGAATAATCTATCCTACGGTGAAGCCTACGAGCAAATGCCGTTAGAAGAAAAAACAAAACGATTTGAAACCAGACGCGATTCTCTTATTGCTGACTCTCATAATATTTATCCCGACTTAACCAATCTTAGCGGCGCCACACGCGGCGATGTATTGAGAGACCTGCCTCAATATTTTCACATCGGAATATTTTTCCCCATAAATGAAGACGAATCCAAAATTCGGTGTCAACAAAGGCAAGCACAAACCGGAAAACACGTTCCAGAAGACGTTATAGAAATGATGGCGTCCAATATGAACAAACCGCGGCCCATTGAATTCGATATGCTGTTTCAATACAATGAAGGACAGTTAACCTTAATGTCGAACCACGATCATAATACACAAACACCCGCAGCAACGGGTATAGAAGCACCGGCTTTATAACCACATCATATCGCAGCCTTAATAAATTACTTTTGCATTGGGCGCCTGTTCTATTTAAAACATAGACATGGACAATGCCCAGAAAACAAAAAAAGAAAACAAGCCCCACTACCATGGCCACCGTGATCGCCTACGTGCCCGATTCGCCGAGGGCGGGGAGGCTGCGCTGCAAGATTACGAACTGCTGGAGCTTGCCCTGTTCCCCCTGATCCCGCGTAAGGACGTCAAACCGTTGGCCAAAGATTTAATCGCGCATTTCGGTTCCCTGCATGAAATGATGGCCGCCAGCATCGAGGCCCTGCAGGCCGTGGACGGCATAAGCTACAACTGCGCCGTTGGGTTAAAATCGATTTTTGCCCTCAACCTGCGCGCCATGAAACGGGAATTTAAGGCCAAACCCGTTCTGAACAACTGGACACGGTTGATGGATTATTGCCACGCCACCATGGCGCATGAAAAAAAGGAACATTTCCGCATCCTGTTCCTGAACAAGAAAAACGAGTTACTGGCCGATGAAATCCAAGGCTCCGGCACTGTTGATCACACCCCGGCCTACCCCCGTGAGATTATGAAACGTGCCCTTGAGCATGGCGCCACAGCCTTGATCCTGATGCACAACCATCCGAGCGGTGATCCTAAACCCAGCCGGGCCGATATCGATATGACCGAAACCATCATTCTGGCAGCAGAACCCTTTGGCATTGTCATTCATGACCACATCATCATCTCGCGCAATGGCTATACCAGCTTTAAAAGCGAAGGGCTGATATAGATGATTTTTCCACGTCATGGCGAGGAGGCACAGCCGACGCGGCAATCCATGTCGATGTGGATTGCTTCGCTTACGCTCGCAATGACGGCATTGATATTCCTCTCCGCCTGCGCTGCCCCGCTCCCCACCTCTGAGCGATTAGAACAGGTCAAGGCACAAAAATGGGCACAAGTGCGCCAGCAAACGGCAATCGCTGGCTTTGTTGAGGAAACGCCGGCCTTCATCCGTATTTTCAAACAGGATTCAACGCTGGAATTATGGTTACAAGAGCCGGAAAGCCCGCAATTTGGCCTATACAAAACCTACCCAATCTGTAACTTTTCCGGCACAAAAGGCCCGAAAATCATAGAGGGCGATCACCAATCCCCAGAAGGATTTTATGAGGTCGGTGCAAGACAAATGAATCCCTGGAGCCGCAGGCACCTCTCCTTTAATCTGGGGTTTCCAAATGCCTATGATACAGCGCAAGGGCGAACAGGCTCGGCGCTTATGATCCATGGCGGTTGTGATTCGGTTGGCTGTTATGCGCTCACCGATGAACTGGTCGAAGAGGTTTATTTGCTGGTCGAGGCCAGCATTGCGGGCGGTGCGAATGTCCCTGTCCACATATTTCCTTTCCGTATGAACGCCATAAACATGCACCGTCATAAGGCCGCACCATGGCTTCCCTTTTGGCAAAACCTCAAGCAAGGCTATGATGCCTTTGAGATTACAAAAATCCCGCCTGAAATATCCGTAAGGGCTGGACAAAACGGCGTGCAGTATGTATTCGATACACCCGTAAATAAAAGCGTATTCTGAGCGCACTTATCGAACCAAATTGGTTTTCTACTAGGCATAAGAAGCGAAGCCTAGTAAATCTAGGTGAGCGACGAATAACGACGCAGACAAGCAAATTGGAAAGATAAAACATGATACCCCGATACTCCCGCCCTGAAATGGCCAACATATTCGAACAGGAAAACAAATTCCGCATCTGGCTGGAGGTCGAGACACTGGCGCTGGAGAAAATGGCGGAAATGGGGATCGTACCGGACGCAGCCGCCAAAGACCTGCGTGAAAAAGGTGGTTTTGACGTGACCCGCATCAACGAGATCGAGGCCGAAGTCAAACATGATGTGATCGCTTTCCTGACCTCTGTCGCCGAACATGTTGGCGAAAACTCACGCTATGTGCACCAAGGCATGACCAGCTCGGATGTGATTGACACCAGCTTTGCCGTCATGCTGACGCAAGCAGCCGATATCATCATCAAGGATCTGGATCGCCTGTGCGAGGCCCTGAAAACCCGCGCGCTGGAGCACAAAGAAACGGTCTGTATAGGCCGCAGCCACGGCATCCATGGCGAGCCGACCACATTCGGCATGAAACTGGCCGGGCATTATGCCGCCTTCGCGCGGGCAAAAGAGCGCATGATCGCCGCCCGCGAAGAAGTCTCCACTGTCATCATTTCCGGCGCCGTTGGCACCTACCCCGTCCTGTCACCGGAAATTGAGGCGCATGTCGCTGAAAAGCTCGGCCTAAAGCCTGAAATTCATTCCACGCAGGTGATCCCGCGCGATCGCCACGCCATGTTCTTTGCTACGCTTGGTGTGATCGCCAGCTCGATTGAAAATCTCGCGGTTGAGCTGCGCCACCTGCAACGGACAGAGGTGCGAGAGGCCGAAGAATATTTCGACCCAAAGCAAAAAGGCTCCTCTGCTATGCCGCACAAACGCAACCCGATTGGCGCGGAAAACCTGACCGGTCAGGCCCGCATCATTCGCGCCGCTGTTATTCCAGCCATGGAAAATGTCGCGCTTTGGCATGAACGTGATATTTCACACAGCGCGGTTGAGCGTACCATTCTGCCCGATGCCTGCATTTCGGCTGATTACGCCCTGAACCGCTTGGCCGGATTGATCGAAAAGCTGCTGGTTTACCCCGATACTATGATGGCCAATTTGAACCGTCTGGGCGGGCTGCATTTCTCGCAGAAAGCCATGCTGGCCCTGACGCAAGCGGGCGTAAGCCGTGAAGAGGCCTACCGCATGGTCCAGCGCAACGCCATGAAAGTCTGGGGCAGCGCCGCCGAAAACGGCAATCAGGCCACGCTGGAGCTGCGCGGCGAGCTGGAAAAAGATCCGGATGTCACCGCAAAGCTCAATAAAGACGATCTGGACGAAATCTTCGACCTTGCCCCCTACACAAAGAATATCGATTTCGTTTTTAAGCGCGTTTTCGGTTAGAAAATAACGTAGCAACAGATATGTATTGACATAACACACGTCCTTGTACTATTGTTTCTTAAAATGTGGAGGCAAAGATGTCTATAAGTGGAATATTTACTAAAGCAAATGGTCAGCTACTAAAGGCTGGCGCATATTTAAACTCTAAATCACTGTGCTCTTTTGCAATGGGAAAAACAAATGTGTTCAATAATTCCGCAGCTCTAAGAATTGCAGCAGAAGGTAAGAACTACAAAGCATTTAGTACAATACTCAACAAAGCAACCGATGAAGGTGGTGGTTTTGCAACCACGCTTGATTTCGGACTAGGTCAAGATTGGAACAGAGTCGAAGACTTAGCCAAAACCGATGACATTTTATCCAAGTCACTTCTTGAATACGAAGCCAGAGCCGATCAGCGCATGGATGCCCTTTTCGAAGAAATCCCCGATCTAACCAGATAACCGGGAAGTGCGGGACACGTTGTTTTAACGTGCCCCCTTATGAAGCCACGCCTCCCCCCGCTTTTACCTGCTACCCCACTATATTAGATAAGACATATTGCATTTTACATAAATCTTAACTGTTTTTTACCTATTCTCGCGCTAGAATATTAGAAGAGCGTAACTTAAGGCAGAAAACTTTTGCATCATAGATTTATACATTCAGCATTCTACGACAGGCACAAACGTAAGATACTGCGCCTGAATGAAATGATTACGCTTGTGACCGCCATTGCCCTTCTCGCTTTTTTAACCGGCGACGAGACCTATCAGGCAAAAGAACGGCGTTTTATGATCAGCGAAATACAAATGACGGCATTTGTCACAGGGCTGCATACCGGTTTATACAAAATTGATGAGAAAGTCCTGAATGTGATGGGGCAAATTCCACGAACAAACTTTCTGGACAGTGAACATTCATTCTACGCCTATAAAAATGTGGCCCTGCCAATGGTATCAGAACGGTATATTATTCCCGAACCATTTTTAACCGCGATGATGATACATTTAATGGGAGTACACAAAGCCGACACAGTGCTGGAAATCGGGTATGGCACAGGATATGAAGCCGCCATATTGTCAAAACTTGCGAAAAAAGTTTACACTATTAAACAACAAAATCCGCTCGGCAAAGCATCTGAGGCATCAAACGTAGAAAACAGTCTGGCCGAATATCGCAATGTACAATCAGTTATTGGCAACGGCATTCATGGCTGGCCCAGGAAAGCGCCATTTGACGCCATACTGGTAAAACAAGCCATTAGCGATATGCCGCCGCAAGCCTTGATAGACCAGTTAACGCCTTATGGTCGTCTGGTTATTCCCATTGAAGACAGTACCACCCATGAACAGCGCGTCATGGTATATCTGAAAATGCCCGATGGATCGGTTCAAAGCCGTGAAACACTTTACGTTAAAATGACTCATTTACTGCCGGGCCAAGATATTTAGACATTCCCCTTGCAATGCCCCAACTACAAATGATAATTATTATCAGCTAAGCGGTTGAAAAATTTACATTTTCACCTTGCTATCATGGCATCTCTTTCGTATGTTAAAGCAGCATATTATAAAAAGCCCCAACAAAAAGGACAAATCCATGAAAGGCGACAAGAAAGTTATACAATTCCTGAACGAGGCATTGAAAAAGGAATTAGGCGCAATTAACCAATACTTCCTGCATTCCCGCATTCTTGAAGATTGGGGCGTCACAAAATTGGCCAAGCACGAATACAACGAATCCATTGAAGAAATGAAACATGCGGATGAATTAATCAAACGCATCCTATTTCTTGAAGGACTTCCAAACCTGCAAGATGTTGGAAAACTTCATATCGGGGAAAATGTTCAGGAAATACTGGAATGTGATTTAAGAATCGAAATTGAGGGCGTCGCAAATTACAAAAAAGCCGTTGCGCATGCCGAAAGCGTCCATGACTTCGTTTCACGCGACCTGTTCCTGACAATCCTGAAAGACGAAGAACATCATGTCGATTATTTGGAAACGCAATTACAAATGATTAAAGATATGGGCGCACAAAATTACATACAGTTAAATTCCGAAAGCCCCCTTGATGCCGAAGGCTAAGGCTAAGGCTAAAGTAATGTCAGTGTGACTATACAGAAGACAATAAAAAAGCGGTTATACAGGCCGCTTTTTTTTGTATCCATCGCAATAAAATAAACACGGCTCACATTACAGGCACATCAAGCGACAGCCGACAGCCAAACGCTAAAAACCAAACGCCGCTCATTACTCCAAGGCGCCGCCCTCAATATACGCTCTGGCAACTGACGGGGAAAGCACGCCTTGCTTATGAACATATCCATGCGCATCAATCAAAGCCGTAAAGGGGATGCCATTACCTGGCTGTATGCCGAAGCGTTCTAAAGGTTTGGCGAATATATCGCGGCGGTTCCACACATATGGGGTAAAGGGGATGTCCGCATATTGCTTTTGCAAATAACGCCATAAAGTCTCAGGATCTTTGTCTAACGAAACGGCAATGACGCGGCCCGGATAATCCTTGGCGATTGCTGATATTTCGGGTAAAGATTTTCGGCAATATGGGCACCAGGACGTATACAGAAAGAAAACCGTGCGCTGCCCCTTTGCCTGATCCAAGGCGGCGGCCACCTGACTGGCAGACACCAACTTATACTGCTCTGCCGCTTTTGCTTTGCTTGTCGCCACACCGGCCATAACAAATAACAAAGAAAACAGGACCGGCAGACCCAAAATATTGAAACGTAATGTGCGCATATACCACTCTATCATTCATATTTTCATTCGCTAGCCTATCATACAAAGTTACAGCTATGTGCATAATATTACAGATGATAATGCGAATGACTTGCATTATTATTCAGCAAATGATATTGATTCTTAGTATAAGAATTTTACTTTGCAGGGAAGAGTGCCAATGTATATATGCAGCTGTAACGCTTTTAACGACAAAGCCGCTAAAGAATATTTATCTCAAGCCGAGGGCCGCGTTACCGTATCAGAAGTGTACAAAGCCTGTTCCGAAGGTGAAGACCCTTCTAAAACATGCAAAAATCCTTGCCTACAAGAACTCAAAGATATGGTCAAAGCCCATAATGAGAGCTTTGGGCCATCAATACCTGCTCCTGCCAATAACAATGATAATGACAAGAGCTACGAAATTCCTGTACAAAACATTCCATCAATCTGATTGGCCTTGCATTGCCTACTAAGCTATGGCACGAGTCATTGACGGCGTTGCTTTTAAGTCAAAGCAGCGTTCTTACACATATGAACTATAGAGGTTATCTATGATGAAAAAACTAATTTGTACACTTGGGAGTATCCTAATCATGACAGCAGCAAGCACAACAACAGCAACAGCCGCAGACCCCGAAAACACAATTCTGATGGAAGTCTCCAGCGGCGGCACCATCGTAATGGAATTAAAACCTGATGTCGCACCGAAGCATGTTGAACGTATCAAAAAACTGGCACGCGAAGGCTTCTATGACGGCATTATTTTCCACCGCGTTATCGATGGCTTTATGGCACAAACAGGTGACCCGACAGGCACAGGAACAGGCGGATCAAAGTATCACGACCTTCCAGCCGAATTTAACGACACCAATTTTGGCCGTGGGACAGTTGGAATGGCCCGCGCATCCAGCCCAGATAGCGCCAATTCACAGTTTTTCATCTGCTTTGATGATTGCAGCTTCTTAAATGGCCAATACACTGTATTCGGTCAGGTTACAGACGGTATGGAATATGTTGACGCCATTCAAAAGGGTGAGCCACCAGCCAATCCAGACAAAATCGTAAAAATGCACGTTCAGGCAGATGCCGGAACAAACGAAGCGGCAACGGCTGAATAGCATCGTCAGCCTTGCGCATAAACAACAAAGAGCCCCTACCGCGTTTCAGGAAGGGGCTTTTTTATATTGAATGTCATAGGGCGATGTCATGACGTCTACTCACTAATGTCACGACTGCCCTTTGCTGTCTTTTTTTGTTTTTACAGACTTGGACTTCGGCGCAGGCTTACCCGTTTTTTTCGCGGCCACCTTCGGCTTGGCTTTTGACTTAGGCTTTGCTTTCGCTCCCCCCTTGTTTGCAGCTACCCCTGACGCCTTTTGCTGTTTATTGGGAACCACAGCATCACTGACAGCATCACGGTCAATATCCGGCTGCATATGCGCCTCATCCTCTTCCAGCTCTAGCCCGATAAACTCCAGCTCCTCATCATCTACATCCACACGTGCGCCGCTCGCGTCTTTACGCATTTTAATGCTGGTCAAGCTGGCGCTTTCACCTTTTTCAATCTCAAGAATCTTGGCGACCTCAATCATCATATCAATCGTTTGCGTTAATTTTTTTTCATTTTCAAACGGGCTCGGCGTGTCTATACGCAAGACAGTTTCCTGTCCCTTAAAAATAAAAATGACCCAGATATTCTTCTTTTTCATTAAATCAACCAAAGCATGCGCGCGCTTTTCGGTAAGATATCGTTCCAAGACACGCTTATCCTGAGAACGAATGATATATTCAGTGCTCCAGAAATCATAAGACGGGCTCAACTCCTCAGAAAAGTTCAAGGCCTGAACAACCTTGACCATGCCACCACTTCCAATCGCCCCATCAATGGGCATGCGGCTATCCATTTCCACTTCAATTGCCGTCATTTTACGCATTGTACCGCCGCGTTCGGTTTCATGCTCGCTTGTAAATATACCCACGGTATAACCGTTATAAACGCCATTAACCTGGGGGGAGCTCATGAAAGCTGAATTGCGATAGCGCAATTTATTCTTCTTCGCAAAGTGCCGCCATGCTTTTTTTTGCTGAAACAAAATCAGAAAAGTCCAGGCCGAAAAAAACAACAAACCGGCGGATAACAATCCCCACAAATAAAACCAGATAGACACGTCAAACACCTTCCGTCATGGATACATTATTCAATAAATCTCTTTGATTTTACGTGGTTTTCACGGGCAAGGCCAGAAAAGAAAAGAAAAGACAACAAAAGAGAAAAACAGCAAAACACAGCCGCGTCTCTTCTCACACAACAAAAAAGGCGGGGAACAAATCCCCGCCAGTTTCATGGACGAAACCCATTTTGAGTAGAAATATAGCTTAATGAAAACTATGCCGTTCTTCACCAGATTCACGATTAGGCACAAAATGCATCAAGTTCTTTGGTATGGCCAGATCAAGCTGCTTATGCTCTTGAACAAAGGTGTCCGGTTCCTGCTTGGTTTGCATCTCACTGGCCAGCGTGGCCATTTGTGTCAGCAGATTTTCCGCATGCGAAACAAGCGCTTCGGTTTTTGCCGTACTAATAAGATCAACATCGGCATGCTGCACAATCTTCTCAGATACAATCTGTTCATGCTCATTAACGGCATCAACCTTTTTCTCTAGCTTATTAATCGCGTCGCTGAAAAATCCGGTTTGCTTATCCACCACCTCAACCTTTTTCTTAAGCTCAGACATGGAATCACCAAACAGATTGGCCTGCTCACCCACATTGCTTACCTTTGCTTCCAATTGGTGCATGGACTGGCTGAATTGTCCGGTTTGCTTATCAACATCCTCGACTTTCTGTTCAAGTTTATGAATCGCATCACTGAAAAACCCGGTTTGCTTCCTCACCACTTCAAAGCCGGATCGTAACCTTTCAAATCCCGCCCCCAATACTATACTTGTTCCAACTGCAGCAACAGCCGAGAACACAGCCATCATTAATGACACCGCGACAACGGTTTCAACTTCAAGTGTCATAGCGTACACCCCTTTCAATTACCTTTTATTTTGTATTGATTATTTGAGCTAAAGAACGACCTGAAAATTCTTTTGAGGAATTAATTTCCATAACCCATAACCCCATCATAAATCAGCAAGGCTTAAAAATACGTTATTTTTCAATTGGATAAACAGAAAACTTCAGCAAAAATTAGCTAAAAATGTAGACATTATTAAACAAAACTAGATCACCTGAAGGCACATCCTTCCCGGTAACGATTGAGCGCTAATCACGAAAAATTACTTACGCTGCTGCTCAGTAAATACGTTGGCCATATTGTTCTTCGCCATTGGCTTGGCCTGCATATCACGCAAAACCGGTCGCAACTGCAACGACTTCTCAGGCATCATTTTCGCCCTTACATACACAACGCCGCTACCGGCTGTTCTTTCGTTACCGTAAGGGAAATGCGTATTGGTCAACTGCCATTCATAGCCCTCACCGCACGCGCCTAAAAAAAGTGGTAAAGATAAAAGAGCCAGTGTTTTTATACGTAGAGCCATCGAAGAACCTCACAGATTTCGCATCAGAATAGACACATGATATTTCAAAAAAAGTTACGCGTGGATAGCATGAATATGCTGTCTAACATATTAATGAGTCGTTTACCCCCTGGCAAGCATTGCTTGAAAAACACTCACATTATACACTGGCCATATATTGACTGAATAATACCGCCCATCACGCGCAGGACTTCTATGCCCCTAGTATATAACATGCATTTTCTTATACCGTTATTAATTGGGACCGGCTGCCTGATCTTTACCACAAACCTCTTATTCCAAGCCGTCTCCTATAGCAGAAAACAAGCACAAAGCTGCGATAACAACCATAGCAAAAACATCACCGAAAGAGAAAACATCGCCGAAAAAGATATTTTTCTTAAAGACAAAACCGCCCTCGCTCACGATACGGCCCCTATGGATATGCGTAGAAAAATTATGTACGCCCTGCTCTTTGGTGGATTGGGGATTGGTTCGATACTCTTTGCATTCGTCGAAATTCATCCTGATTTTAAATATGCGGCCAAGGCGATTATCTTCCTTACATTCATCACCAGTATTCTTATTGGTAATCGCCCCCAGAAGCAGAAGCCTGAAAAGCCCGAAGATCATAGCTTGAAAAATAATGATGAATAACAGGTACTAATACGTATCTTTATCATATTTGTAAAACACCACTGTCATGATCAAAACGCCTATCGTCCCAACCAGTGATGCCCATATACGGAAATACCCCATTGTTGCGGATAAATCTATATCCGCAAACACATAAAGCCAGAACGGCGCGTACGGGTCGTGAGCCGCCAAAGCAAGAGCAGCGACCAAAGCGGCACTAAATCCCATTACTTTTGATGATAAATCGCTCCAGATACGAAACATCATATAGACCACGCCAAAACACACGACCGTCATCATAATATAGCGGGCATCCTCTAAACGGCCGGCCTCACTCAATCCGTAAACGCCGCCAATTGCAAAAGCAACCAACACCGCCCATTTCAACGCTTTTATAAAAGAAGCAATCATACCTTCATTATACCACACAGACCGGCAAAATGTTCACATAATAATGATGAGCACCAAACCGCCTCAGGGCCCCCTTAAATTATATTGACATAACAATAGGCATTCCATATGATGCCGTATGAAAAAATTAAAATACTGCGCTGGCGCATTTGCTGCATCACTGATAATTCCTCAGCTTACCGACCCACTCGCTGATGAGCTTTTTGGCATATGCGCCCCCAATGCTTATGACGACACCAGCGAGAACAACATTGTAAGATCGCCCGCACCGGATACAAAAACCGTAACAACACCAAATACAAATACAAATACAGATTCAGATACAAAAATACGTATATTTTCACCGCAAGATCGCAGAGACATTAAAAAGCCGCAAACAAAAGCCGGCTCTAGCGTTAGTGAAATCTTTGCGAATATAACTCCGGATCAGCACTATATCGGATTGATGGACACCAATCATTCCCTAACCGAAATACGAATGGACGTATACAGCGATGATTTTATTGCGCATTATAAAGCCCTGAACGTCCAAACCTTTTTTATTGAACGTGATAAAACAATTCAGCCCATTCTTGATTTTTTCCTGCAAGGATACATGACCAGTGATGAACTATACAATTCCTTTAGTCTGGGAAGCATGTGGATTTCAGATGAAGCAGAAAAATATGCGGTCCATACGTATATTGCGACACAGATGAAGAAAATGCATGATGCGGGCATAACAATAAAAGCCATTGATTACGTTTCAGAAATGCCCGAAATCCCCCTAAAAATCACCGGCATGTTTTTAAATGACCTTTCGGAAACCATTCAGGACGAATGCGGAAATTCCAAGGTAACAGACAAAGCCATGATCTATTACAGCGCAAGCCGGACATGGATGAGTATCGCTGCGTTTCCATTCATGCAATTCGTTATGAGCACCAGAGACAATGAAACGGAACTCGGCCATTTCATTATGGACGAAACCAGCCGTAATGGCGGGCGCAGCGCAATTTTTTATGGGGCCGCGCATTTTGGCAATCACGATACCAGCTTTGTTACCGCCATAGGAAAAGAAGCATTCTTCAATCTTTCCCTTACCGCCGGATCTCAAGGACTGCCAACAACAGATACAAAAGTGGACGCCATGTATGATACAAAACATGATACAGGCGCTATATATAACTATGCGCCGGTACCACCTGCCGAGATTTTAGCGCCAGAATTCTAAACACGTTGCGAGCTCAAATAACAGGAATCAAACCATGTCAGATCAAGAATTCATTCCAGCAAACCGTCAGAATACAGAAGAAATATCTGATCGTATCATGCAGTTTCAGATACTGTATATCAAAGATGGAGCTGAACGGGATTACAGATGTGATCTGAAAAACCTATCGCTGGACAATGTCGATTTCACCAGATTATGCAAGGATGCCACATTAAGAGCAGCGGATACGCTATGCGATACCGGGCACGCGAAATATGTCGAATTTGCAGAAGAAAGCCTGGATCGCCTTGCAAATCATTTTGATTTCACCGACAGCACAGGTCACCGCACCATCTTTCATAAACTAGACTTCACGCATAGCGTCATGCGCAATACATACTTCGTTGAACCTGATTTCAGACATAGCTCACAATTTTTTACTGTGGATGTCACAGGTGCGCACTGGGTGCGGCCAAAGTTTACATTGAATACTCAACTCTGCGGCCTAAAAATTTTGCACATGAACAAACTGCAAGAACCGGAATTTTATGACCATGAAAACAGGCTGATTAAAGGGGCTTATGTTGATAACGATGGAATTATAAAATACAACAACAGCATTAAGAATGTCTGGGACAATGCCCGCAGGGGAGTAAACGTCGACAGAGCATTCCAAAACTATAATGCCCTCAGGAGCTTATCAGAACACACCAACAAACTCACCGATCTACGAAACGGTATCATCGAACAGGCTGGCCGTCTGCTCCCCTAAATGGATTTCTGCAATAAGGCAAAGAACTTCGTAAAATCACAGAGTCTTTTGCCGCGGGAAAACCGCGCGGATCACCGTCCCCGCAATAAAAAGGTAAATAGCACCGAACAACGCCATAAACGCATAGAACCAAGTCGGATCTGGTTTGGAAATATCCAGCAAAGCCTTCTTCGGGTTCTCAGGATTGTAATACGCCGTGACTGCCGCGCCCGGCGGATGCGCCGCCACAATCTCCTGCGCCCGGCTTTTCGAGCCCTCCAGCCCATAAGTATAACTATAACGCCTGGAGCGATAGCCCTTCCCGTCAACTTCAAATCGGTAATAAATATACGGATAATGGATCACGCGGTTATTACCGCTGCCGTGTGAGTTCCGCGTCTTCACCTCGGATTCCAAAACCCTGGCCTGCACAGGAACAAAATTATTATGCGCATGCATCTGAAGGCGCATATCCTCAAACACGCTCATCACCACAAACCCCGCGCCCAGCGCAATCACCGTCATCACCCCAAGAAAGAACAGCTTGTCACGCGTGCTCATCGGCGCGTCATCACCGCCCTCATCATTATTGCCCTGTGTAGAATGCTCCTCGCTCATCGCGCGCTCCCCCGCTATCAAAAATTCACGCATCAGTGTAGCGAAAATTCACCGCAAGCGCTAGCGCGTGGCACCAACATACCAAAACTCCAATAAGAAAATCACATAGGCAATCGCCATCATTACGGCGATCAGAAGAATTTGGGTGCGGGGACGAATTTTCATACGGATAAGCCTATCAAAAAAGCACCAGCATGACGAGTGCAAGAAAACCGCCCCGGCAAAAACAAAAAAGTCGCCCCAGTTTTAAAACGGGAGTGGCCCCACATTTTCCGGTCTAAAGCGCTCCCACCGCCATGTGGCCCCACTCGCCCCACATTTTTTAGACCGCGAAAGACGCGCAGGCGCGCTCCCCGATGTGCATAATAACATCAACGATCCAGCGTATAAGGAATATAAACCCCGACCGCGCGATCATAGCGCTTCAGCACCACGCCCTTGACCAGGCCCCGCTCACACAGGCGCATATAATGGGCGATCTTGCTCTTGAATTTATGGGTTGTGACCTCGATATACGCAAAATCATCCCCGTAAAAACGCTCCCCGCGTAAATCAGGATGCAGCGTGTCCAAAGGCCCCGGCGGGGCAATCACGCCGTCATCCGGCTTGGTCGAGGCAATATACCCCTCCCAGTCCGCATCGTTCATATAGTGTGGCTGCTCTGTTTCATCCTCATGTGTCATGAGATGAGTTTAGGATTATATTCCTCGAAAGTCAAGTTAATGTCTTTACATACTTTCAACTGGAAATAGAAACAACAAAATGCTAAATCTGCATAATGGTTAAAAAGACAAAAGAAACTAATCCAATAATAAGAAAAAATCTTTCAATCGGTGCAGAAGATGCCGAAATGGATAATGATTTTCTACAAGAGTGCTTTATAGAAACTGAAGATGTAAATTTACTTTTAGATACGACCAAGCCACAAAGAATTATAATTGGCAGAACCGGCGCAGGAAAAACTGCATTGCTAAAACACTTAAAAAAACATTCTGATAACGTTATCCAACTATCTCCAGAAAACCTATCGTTTCGATACTTAGCCGATTCATCCATATTAAATTTTTTTGAAGAAGCTGGAGTAAATTTAAATATTTTTTATTTGCTTTTATGGAGACATATTTTTTGCACTGAATTAATACAGAAAAAATATAATATCTGTAACGAACAAAAGATGAAACAATTTATCAATAGATTTGTAGCATCATTAAGTGGAGATAAAGGAAGAATTCTTGCACTTGAGTACTTACAAGAATGGGGAGAAAAGTTTTGGATAACCACCCAAGAACGCATTGTTGAAACCACGCAGAAGCTAGAAACTGATTTCGAAGCACATGCTTCTGGTGAAATAATAAAACTACTGAATTTAGGAGCTAAGGGAGCTCAAAAATTAACAGAAGAACAAAAATATGAAGCAGCGAATATTGGAAAGAATGTTGTAAATAAAATACAAGTTGAAAAACTTACACAAGTTATAAATATTCTTAATTCTGAAATTTTTAACGACCCTAAAGAGCGCTACTATATACTTATAGATCAACTTGACGAAAATTGGGCTAGTGAAGAACTTAAATATAAAATCATTAGAGCCTTAATAGATACTACAAAAAAATTTCAAAGAGTTACAAATGTCAAAATAATTATCGCACTTCGAGAAGACTTGCTGTTAAAAGTACTTAGTGAGACAAGGGACTCAGGATACCAAGAAGACAAAATGGAATCTTTATTTTTAAGATTACATTGGTTACCTGAAGAACTAGAAAACATTTTAGATAAAAGAGTTGAAACGCTGTTCAAAAGGCAATATGACAAAAAGCAAGTTAAAGCAAGCGATATACTTCCTAGTGGACAAAGAGATAAACATGATGCAGTGGGTTATATAATTGATAGGTCATTTTTAAGGCCCAGGGAAGTAATAAGCTTTTTTAATTGTTGTCTTGAACATTCCGCAGGACAGACACACATAAATTATAAAACCATATCAGATGCAGAGTTAGCTTATTCTAGGAAAAGAATAAGAGCTTTGGGAGATGAATGGGCTAATGATTTTCCCCTCCTAGAAAACTATGTAAATTTACTTCACGGACTTCCCTCTTCGTTTACTTTTTCAACATTAATGCAACTACCTTACATAGAGGATATACTTTTAGACATCGCCTGTTATGACAGTAAAAGATGCGAAAAAGATAAAATTTGCAAAATCACCAAACCGTACCTAGAGGGCAACAAACAAAAAAAACGCTCTATAATATTAGAAATTGTATGTGCTTTTTACCAAGTAGGATTACTTGGTGTAAAATTAGATGAAACCTATCCAACAGAATGGTCATATAATTCCACACCATTATTACAACCTACCCAAATTAAAGATAAAACAAAATTATATATCCACCCAACATTTTACAGAGCACTAGGGGTTAACATAAAAGCAGCGGCCTAAAGCCCCCAACTCCTGCTCTTCCAGCCGCTTGATCTCATCCCGCAGGCGGGCGGCGGTTTCGAATTCCAAATCCTCGGCGGCTTTGTGCATGCGGGTTTTTAGCTTTTATCATTTTCACTCAATGACTTACCGCGCTTCTTTTTGAGAAAATCACGAATATCTTCGTTACTATACCCAAGGAGCTTACCAACAATCTCGTCATGGGCGGGGTTGTACTTAAGCTCTTTGGAAAAAACGCTTTCTTCTATCCAAAGATAAAACTGTGCGCGCCACTCCTGCCCCGGTAACGTAAAACAAACAAACTTCACCCGATCACCATTACGCGCATTCGTCACGATTGTTTCCAACCGCATAATTTTTCCTTGCGCCACATATGGGGCAAAGGCGCGCTCGGGAATAATGTCTTCGGGAATATCGTCACCATCCACATACAGATCATGAAAAACAGCCAGCGATTTCTCGCCCGCCAACATTAAATCCAATTCCCGTCCTTCATGTGGTCCAATCATAGGTGAAGTCTATCATGGGGTTCTGGTAAAGCAATCCATTTGCGCGGGCGGCGCGCCCCTATGGATTGCCGCGTTGTCGCTACGCTCCGCCTCGCGGGTGACGAATGAAGTAACCAAAGAACCCGAAGGGTTAAAGCCCCAACTCCCCATTCTCCAGCCGCTTGATTTCATCCCGCAGGCGGGCGGCTTCTTCGAATTCCAGGTTCTCGGCGGCTTTGTGCATTTGGGTTTTGAGCTTTTCGATATGTTTGGCCAGTTTGGCGGGTTCATGGGCGAAATCATCCTGCCCCTTCTCCGCAAAGGACAGGTCTTTTTGTTTTTTGACATCGATATGATCGGCGCGTTCAAACACACTGTCGAGGATACTATCCAGATTTTTACGCACGCTGGCCGGGGTGATGCCGTGCTTGGCGTTATATTCCAGCTGTTTTTCACGGCGGCGGGAAGTTTCATCAATGGCGTATTGCATGGAATCGGTAATTTTATCGGCATACAGAATCGCCTTCCCATCAACGTTCCGCGCGGCGCGGCCGATCGTCTGGACCAAAGAGGTTTTGGAACGCAGGAAGCCTTCTTTATCCGCATCCAATATCATCACGCGCATACATTCAGGGATATCCAGCCCCTCCCGCAGCAGGTTAATCCCAACCAGAACATCAAAGGCGCCGCGGCGCAAATCCTGCATAATCTCGATCCGTTCCAGCGTATCCACGTCCGAATGAACATAGCGCACGGCAATATTGTTTTCGTTCAAATATTCCGTCAAGGCCTCGGCCATTTTCTTGGTCAGTGTGGTGACGAGCAAGCGCCCGCCCTGAGCAATCACCTCACGGGCCTCATGCATCATGTCATCAACCTGATTGGCCGTTGGGCGAATTTCAACCGGCGGGTCAATCAAGCCTGTTGGCCTTACAACCTGCTCCGCCGTAATGCCTCCGGCCTGCTCCAGCTCCCAAGGGCCCGGGGTGGCCGAGACATATATTGTTTGCCCGCGAATGGCTTGCCATTCCTCAAATTTCAACGGCCGGTTATCCAAAGCCGCCGGAAGACGGAACCCATAATCCACCAAGGTTGATTTACGCTTGAAGTCGCCATTATACATGGCGCGGAGCTGGGGCAACATGACATGGCTTTCATCCAGAAACATAATGGCATCATCCGGCAGATACTCAATCAAGGTTGGCGGGGCCTGCCCGGGGGCGCGGCCGGTTAAATAACGGGAGTAGTTTTCAATGCCCTGACATACCCCGGTGGCGGCCAGCATTTCCAGATCGAATTGTGTGCGCTGTTCCAAACGCTGCGCCTCCAACAGCTTTCCTTCGGCTTCGAAGTCTTTCAAACGAAGTTTCAAATCTTCTTTGATTTGCTTGATCGCTTGTTCCATCGTTGGGCCGGGGGTGATGTAGTGTGAATTGGCATAAATGCGCACCCCATCCAGATCCGAAAATTTTTCACCGGTCAGCGGATCAAATTCGGTGATTTTTTCTAATTCATCCCCGAACAACGAGAAACGCCACGCGCGGTCCTCCATGTGGGACGGGTAAAGCTCCACAGTATCACCGCGCACGCGAAAAGTGCCGCGATCAAAAGCAATGTCATTGCGCTTATACTGCAGGGTAACCAAACGCTGGATCAAGGCCTGACGGTCTATACGGTCATCACGCGACAAATCAAAGCGCATGGCCAGATAATCTTCTTTGGACCCGATACCGTAAATACAGGAAACCGATGCAACAATAATAACATCCTTGCGCTCAAACAGGGCGCGGGTGGCCGCGTGGCGCATGCGGTCAATCTGTTCGTTTATAGAGCTGTCTTTTTCGATAAAGGTATCAGACCGGGGAACATAGGCCTCGGGCTGGTAATAATCATAATAGGACACGAAATATTCCACGGCATTATCCGGGAAAAAACTGGAAAACTCCCCATATAGCTGGGCCGCCAACGTCTTATTTGGCGCAAGTATCAAAGCGGGCCTTTGCATTTCCTCAATGACATGCGCCATCGTAAAAGTCTTACCTGACCCGGTAACGCCCAACAAAGTTAAATCTGTCAGGCCCTCATTTAACCCGCCGCACAATGCTTTGATCGCGCCGGGCTGATCGCCTGTTGGCTGAAAGTCAGAAGCGATACGAAAGGGCCGCGACTCATCCCCCTTACCGGAAAGACGGTCAAACTGGACAGCGGCTTGTGATACTTCTACAGGATCCATGATGATAGATATATGCGCTGGCGCACGTTTTGCCAAGCCCGGACAAAGACATATTCACCTGCCCCTAACTAGGCGCCGCCTGAGTTGATATCCACTCAACAAAGCCCCTTTCTTGACATAATACACATCATTTGTTAAACAACATACATAGAACAGGTAGATAAAAACAATGCGCAAAAACCCGCCATATCAAAGCCCATTATTAGATAAGGTTCTGCACAGGCACCTTCAGAGCATGGAGGGCATGCTATACTCAAGAGACGATGCCGCACTGAAAAGCGTTGCTTTGATAGGCATGTTGCTTCCCGATAAAAACGACATCCAGAACGGCATTGTGTCGCCGGATGATATTTATTGCCAGGATCAAGCCATGCTGCGTAAAACTTTTGATACGCTATCCAAGGCCGGAATACCCCTAAACCCTGAGGCCAAATTTCACGTATATAATATATTACCGCCTGTACAGAGCGACTTTTTGAGCGCAGCCACCCATCATCAGGATGTGCCATTCCCGAAAAATGACCTGGCCGTCATTATGTACCTGCCCAAACACGGCCTCATGCCGCATGACCGCTTTTACAACATCGGGGCAGGCTTTAAAGATTACAGCTCGGACGAACTATACGGGGACATCACATGGTCACGCTATGTCAGCGTCAGCCGCATGCATCATGAATACAATATCTGGGCCGACGCCTCAAAAAACACCAGCGCCCGCATCGTCATCACCCATGGCGGCACCGATGATGAAATAACCACCGAACAATTCAAAGACCATACCGACTTTAAAACCCTGGTCGATAGCCATATCAATCAAAAGGAAAAAGGCCAATACGCGCGCAACAATATGGGCGTTATGATACAGCCCCAAATGTTGGAATGCCATGCGGCAAACCTAAACTCGCATAACGAAATTGGAGCCGCAATCCTGGACTCACTCAAACCGCAGTAAAGCAGGTTATATTAACGGCTGCACCACCCACCATCATTACAACGCCAATTCTGACTAAAATATTACATTTTGCGCATAAAAAATAATTGACAAGATTATGAAAAGGGCGTAAAAAATACCGAAACCTGTAAATATTCAGGTCAAAACCACAACGACAACAAAACAAAACCACGATAAAAAAGAAGCTATAACAATGTTTATTAACAGACTATTCAAAACTTTAACTGCGGTAACAAAATATCCATCCACGTACACATGTCAGGAAATTGCCTCTAATTCAAACAGCGACCCGTCCTACCTGGCTTATCTGGGGGAACACCCGGATATATCTGTCCGCCAGGCATTGGCCGATAATGAAGCCACCCCAGCAGATACACTTTGCAATTTAGCACTAGACAGCGATAAAATAGTACGTGAAAAAGTTGCGGAAAAAATCTATACCCCCACCATCGCATTGGAGATTTTATCAGAAGATAGTGATAAGAAAATCAGTGATACGGCCCTTTACACACGAAACAGAATTAAGGCCGTACAGGCGCTGGTGGCCGCCAACAACAACACGCCGGAGATATAAAAACAGCTTCGGCTGTCATTTTATAAAAACACTGCGTTATATATCATAGCAAAGGCAACATTATGGCAATCACTGAAACATTTAAAGACAAAAGCAAGACAGACAGCAGCGAAAAACGTAGAGTTTTCCTATGCTGGCGCGAAGCCGTAGACTCCTTTACATCAGAGGAGAAACTGGCCGAGTTGGCCCATGACGAAAGCCCCCAGATCCGTAGAACAGTGGCCCAAAACCATTCAACGCCTATTGAGACCATATTGGAACTTTCCCACGATCAAGATGAGAGCGTGGCCAATGCAGCCCTTAAGAGCCTGGAGACCAGAAACACAAAAGAGATCAAATCAGAGACAAGTTTAGATCCCTCTGAAGGGCCTGTGATTTAGAGCACATCTTGATTGTTACCAGCAAATATTTACACATCACCAGAACGCCCCCGGCCATAAACCGGGGGTTTTCATCTAAAACATATATCAGCGCGGCCTGGCAGGCGCTCCCAATAAAATATTGAAGATTTCATAACCGGGTGGTAATAACAAACGTCCAAATCGCAACGAAGGCAACAACAGAAAACACCATGAACACACAGATAGACATCCCCCAAGACATTGCCCAGAAAAGCCGCGCCTGGCCTTTTGAAGAAGCCAAAGCCGTCGTCAAGCGCTTACTGGCCCAAGGCAAAGGGCAAATTAAAATTCCTGAAAAAGGGTATGTCCTCTTTGAAACAGGGTATGGCCCATCGGGGTTACCCCATATCGGAACATTTGGTGAAGTATGCCGCACCACCATGGTGATGAACGCCTTTAAACGCCTACAGCCCGACATTCCCGTCAAGCTGGTTTGCTTCTCCGATGACATGGATGGCCTTAGAAAAGTGCCGGGAAACGTTCCCAATCAAGCCCTACTCGGGGAAGCATTGGGAATGCCCTTAACTTCGGTACCCAACCCCTTTGAAACCGATCATTTAAGTTTTGCGGAACACAACAACGCCCGCCTGCGAGAATTTTTGGACAGCTTTGGCTTTGAATATGAATTCCTGAGTTCAACAAAGGATTGCTACACCAATGGCCGCTTTAATGAAGCGCTGGGCTTGATGCTTTCAAAATATGAAGACGTTCGCGCCGCTGTGCTTCCGATACTGGGGGAAGAGCGCTCAAAAACATATTCCCCCCTGTTCCCGATTGTTCAGAAAAAAAGTGCGGATGACCACCACCCCATCATCTTGCACAATGCGGTCTTAAAGGAAGTTGTCGATGCCTCAAAAGGAATGGCAACATTCACGATCACAGATGACAGCGAGAAAGAGAAATCCGGCTATGCCGCAGGAGAAGAAATAACGCAGTCTATTTTTAATGGCGGCTGCAAAGCGCAATGGCGTGCCGATTGGGCCTTACGCTGGTTTGCGCTGGATGTTGACTACGAGATGGCCGGAAAAGATCTGGTGACAGCCGCACAAATTGCGGCCGACATCGTCAAGGTATTGGGCGGCAGAGGCCCTGCGGGCTTCCGTTACGAAATGTTCCTTGATGAAAAAGGTGAAAAAATATCAAAATCCAAAGGAAACGGCCTAACGATGGAGGAGTGGCTGACTTATGCGCCGCATGAAAGTTTGGGTTACTACATGTATCAACGCCCAACCAGCGCAAAAAAACTCTATTTCGACATCATTCCCAAGGCAGTTGACGAATACCTGACCTTCGTGGACAAGCTGCCCGAGCAGGAACCGGATAAAAAACTGGATAACCCCGCATGGTTTTTACACGACGGTGAATTGCCAAGCGGACAAACCAGCCCGATTTCTTTTGCCTTGCTGCTTAATCTGGTCAATGCTGCCAACACAGATGATCCGGCGGTACTGTGGAAATTCATTCACCAATACTCCCCGGAAGCCACGCCGGATAACGCCCCTATGCTCAACCGCCTGGTGGGGTATGCCATTAAATATTATAAAGATTTCGTCTTACCGGAAAAATGTTATCGCGCCCCCGACGAACGGGAACGCGCGGCATTAAAAGATCTCGCCGCACGCTTGTCTGCCATGGATGAGGGATTGGGCGCCGATGAATATATGACAGAGGTATTTAGCGCCGGGAAGGAAAACGGATTTGACAAAAGTGAACTGCGTGACTGGTTCAAGGCCATCTATGAAGTCCTGCTTGGACAAAGCCAAGGGCCGCGCTTTGGGTCATTCATTCGGCTATACGGCGTAAAGGACACGGCAAAACTCATTCAAGACGCGTTGGACGGTAAGTTTATAGTAATGTAAGCCCCTGCCTCTGGTTAGACTAACGCCCCGCTCGCGGCTCCGCCCGCCTCGGAAACTCTATCCAGCTCTAGTCTCCAATCGCCTGCGCAGCAACCGCACCGGATGATCGAATTTTCACCATCTTGCGTGCATCCATTTCATCATCATCGGAAAGCGTTCCGATCACTTGCACCCGTGAACCAACTGGAAAATAAGAATCTGCATCATTATCAATATCAAGGTCATCAATATTGACCTCAATCTTTTTACTATCCACGACAACAATAACATTATCAAAGCGAATACTATCAACAGTGCCTTCAATCACACTGTCATCACCGTCATCAATGATAATTGTATCGCCTTGTGCATAGGCGTCTACGGTAAAAACACCGCCAATAATAACGGTTAGTGCTAAAATACAAAATCTCTTCATCGTCATTCTCCTAACTGTGATGCCCCATACAAACGCTTGCCAATCTCTATAAGTTCCCATAGAGATATGGACATGAAAACAAAAACGCGGATCATAGCCCCCATAGTAATCGGATTAATCATAATCCTTGTCGGCGGCGCGGCTTTATACAATGCATTACGGCTGCCAACAGTTGCGGAAATCAGGGCGAAACCGGAATTATTTCAATTTGATGATTATCCTGACAAAATTGCCCTGCATACCAGGCTGTCCGCTTTATTTCCTCGCGGCACTACACAGCAGGAAATTGGAGCGTTCTTCAAACAGATCGGTATTATTCGAACAGCCAGTATAGCGGCAGACTGCGTGGTCACCAGCCGATACCAAAACGGCCGATTCATTTTTGACAAAAAAGAACGCAGCCTTATTGCAGTTCAGGTCATAAGCGATGGCAAACTGTGGCCGGAATATAAACCCGATTGCACCGCCCGGCAGGCTGTTCAGCCAACACAAAGCCAAAACCCGCTAACGCCAGAGGCCCAAAATGCTCCCCCAATTCATTTAGAACTTGAACCCATACCGGGGCTGGATGATTAGCAATACCCATTTTTTGTAAAAATGACCGCATCAGCCCTGAATATTATACCCCAATTCAGGCAGAGAAAATTTTTCGCGGTCATAGGCATCATCACCCTTTTTGATATCGCTTGGCCCATCCCAATAGGTAACAAGGACATCATAATCAGGGCGGTCCCGCTCTGCCTCTGGCTTTTTCGGGGGCGTTCCCAAATGTATAAAACCGGCGACGACATCACGCCCGTCCAGCCCCAGACCGGCACGCACATGTTCATCATACGCATACCAGCGTGACAGCCATTGCGCTGCAAATCCAAGCGCATTGGCCGCCAGCAATAAATTTTGACACGCGGCGCCCACGCTCATGATTTGTTCCCATAAAGGGTGCTTTGCCTTGCGCGCACGATAAATGACAGCCACAACCGTGGGCGCTTGCATGAACTTCTCGCCCGCCTCTATCGCCTTTTTGGGTTTATCATCAGGATTATTGCGCCCATAGGCTTCGGCAATAATCGCCGCAACCCTGTCCCGCGCCTCCCCTTCAAAAACCAGGAAATAAAACGGAGCGGTTTTACCATGATCCGGCACGCGCATGGCCGCGCTCAGCATTTGTTTCATTTGCCCTTTATCCGGCCCGGGGGCGATCATATCAACGGCCTTGGCGCTACGGCGCCGCAATAGATATTCCAACATCTCAGCACATGGCTTGCCAGTATAAACATCTTTCATGAATGTGATCCTTTTAAAATAGGCGTTTGACCGCCCGCATTGGTTTGCGCAACAAATACACCGGGGCGCTCAGAAATAAATCTATGTTTACCATCAACAAAGAAAAGGCGGCTAGCCGTTAAAAGGGAGGAATCCTCGCTCATAAACTCATCGGGTTGCAATTCACGCACCAGCATTATGCGGTCAGGTTCATTAACCAATAACGGCATTGGGCGCGCGCTTAGCTTATTCATCAGATTTAAATGTGATTTATTCAAACCAATTTTTGCGCAATCATTGAGCAAAGCCCAAATATCATCGGCCAGCCCCAATACATCCATCGTGGCCATATCACTGCCTTGAAATAACGGCGCTTTAAATTGTAAGGCACAAACCCCGCCTTCATCAAAGCGCTTTATCTGCGTCACATCTATAATGTGATTGCCATTGGCGGCTAGAAATGTGCCGGGATAACCGGCCTCTTCAAACAGACAAAAGCCCATAGCTGACCATACTCATATTTTTATACCTATTGATATTCTAAAGAATTACAAACGCCCAGAAAACCCTAACAAGAAAACCCTAACAAGCAAAATGGAGATATGTAAACACTTCATTAACTATTACGCATTATAATGTTGCTATTAGATACACGATAGAGAGGAAGATAGAAAATGGGACTAGGAATGGGTTTTTCACGTGGATTTGGTGGCGGTGGCCTAAAAGGGCTAATAGCAGAGTTATATTCAGCAGCAACATTTGATAACAGTCTGGATGCCAGCGATATGAAGGATCCTTTGGCTCCGACGAGTTTCTCGCAAGAGCTGGTTGCGTGGATGGAAGAGAATGCCGAAGATCTGGAGGGTGATGGGCCCGCCATGATTGAAAGCCTTAGCCAGGATATTATAGACAGTATACAAGCCGGGTATGATAATGGAGAAATAGAAGCCAATGAGAAAATCATTATTGATATAGCGCTGCGTGACCCCAATGAAGGTGAAACAATTGTGCTGGCACGAACAAGTGCCACCATTAATGAAGAAAACGGCATCATGATTGAAAATGCCCACCCAGCCTATATTCTGGACGAAGAACGCCGCTTGATTGGACATAGCAATCACTATTTCATAAACGAAACCAACAAAGCAAATGCGCGTGAAATCTTCCAAAGTATAAAAGACAAACTGCAACCAGGTTTTGACAAGGAAGAGAAAATCTTTCCCGAGGATCAGGATTTTGAGTGTCTAACCAGGCAAATTGTTGACGGTTGCATTGAGAATGAGACACACACATTTTTAGCCGAAAACGAAGAAAATCAAACACAGGAAATCAATTTAACGGTGCCTAGCCCGTTTAACAGAAATCCATAATCAAACATACGGCGCAGCCCTATCTGCAATCAATGAAGACTCGGGCTGCCCATTTTGCTGCATAAACAAACAAAATAACCAGCCTCTTCAAAAATAGAAAAACCCGTGATAAGTTACGCTCCGTAACCAACATATTTATCAATTTAGACGGGATTTCAAAGCGACATGAGCGACGCGCCAAATTTAACGTCACTGACAACAAACAGTGAGAGCTTCATTGCCGAGGTCAAAAACATCTGGCAACACGGCTTCATGGGCATTGATGTCGGCAATATCATTATTGCCATTGCCATATTTTTCGGCTTTCTGGTTATTCGCGGGATCTTCAGCAAATATGTGCTATACCGCCTAAATAAACTAACAGAAAAATCGCAAACCAAAGCCGACGATCAAATCGTGAATGCCTTAATCCCCCCGATTAAATTTATTCCGATTGTACTCGGCTTCTTCTTCGCTGGACAATATCTGGATTTTTCCGGTGACCTGGACATTATTTACGGTAATTTTATCCGGTCTTTGATCGCATTCACCATTTTCTGGTCGTTACACCGCGCCATTGAACCCATCAGCCATATGTTCCGGCGCCTTGAAACCATATTGAGCCGCCCCATGGTGATCTGGATTTTCAAATTCATCCGCTTTTTAATCATTTTCATCGGCGGCGCGGTAATATTGGAAATCTGGGGCATTGAAGTCGGACCATTACTGGCCGGGCTTGGTCTATTCGGGGCCGCGGTGGCGCTGGGCGCGCAGGATTTATTCAAAAATCTGATTGGCGGCCTGACCGTCATTGCCGAAAAACGCTTTCATCCCGGGGAATGGATTAAAGTTGATGGCGTCGTAGAAGGCACAGTGGAGGAGATCGGCTTCCGCTCCACGCGCATAATCCGCTTTGATAAAGCACCGGTACAAGTTCCCAACGCACAATTATCCGATGCGGCCGTCACCAATTTTTCCCGCATGAGCCACCGCCGCATATACTGGATGATTGGCGTCACATATGACACAAGCACCGATCAGCTTAAGGAAGTACGGGATGGCATTATGAATTACATCCAATCCTGTGATGATTTCGCGAAAGAGGATGCGCTGCCAACCTTTGTTCGTGTCGACAGCTTTAACGCGTCTTCCATTGATCTGATGGTTTACTGTTTTACCAAAACAACCGTCTGGGCAGAATATCTTGAGGCAAAAGAAAAATTCGCATTTGAAATCAAACGGGTGGTTGAAGGGGCGGGAACATCTTTCGCGTTCCCGTCACAATCGCTTTACGTTGAAAGCTGGCCGGGCGATACGGCGGAAATCTTTAATCCGCCGCCGGCCAAGAAGAAGGCTTAACCTATATCGCGCATAGGAGCAGAGGCAGAGGGCACAGCCCCGCCGCAGGCTTGCGCCTTCAATGCATCGATCTGATCAGAATCCACGCCCAGGGCTTGCAAACGCTCGGTAATGGCTTGTATTTCGGCGACTTGCTCCTCGGCCGTCCAATCTGCCTTGCTGTATACGGGAGCAATTTTAACTTCTGTCATCAGGAAGAGTGTTTCCAGCGGCATATAGCGCTCATCCTGAACCATCTTATGCCCTTTAATCGCTTGCTGTAACTGGTATGAATACTTATCCACGTCATGCGCCTTTTCCTGCGCGGCCATTTCTTCCGGCGTTGGCAAAAATATTTTTCGCAACGGTTCGAATACGTCCCTTAATTTACCCATGTTCAATTCTCCTGTTTGACTGAATGCTTTTTATTACATAATCCACAATATTTTAGCAAGCAAGAACGTATGCACCAGAGAAACACACCATCAACACTTCCATAATGACAAGCATAGATTCGGCTGTTAGGCTCGGCCGTTATGCAATGCAACCCGACCGCAGATACCGCCCCCGTGTTACCCGACATTCCCGCCCTATGCGTGAATGCAACAAGCGCAGCATTACTGACAACGGATGGCGAGGTGAAAGTCCTTAGCCATGATGCTGCCAAAATGCTTTTGCATAAAAAACATGTTATGGTCTGCCACGCACCGTTTACACGAACGCGGCTTGGTCTTGAAGACCTCTACACGTATGACGTCCTGGAACTTTACGCCTTTGTGCATCCGGGGAAATTCACAGTTCCCACCCCAACGGGGCTTGCTAAAACATTAGGCATCAATACGCCGCAAGATTTCGAAGACGCCCCACTCAGTCTCATGGAAATTGCCTCCTGCCTTTTAAAGGATTTGCAAAATGATCCGCTGAAGGCCAAAGCAGATCCGATAAAAATTGCCGGGCTGATGGGCCTTCAGGGCAAAGGGTGGAACTGGACCCCTTTTATTCATGAAAGTCTGGGCATCAATTACAACCCCGATGAGCAAGTATTTGGTAAAACGGCGCTAAATATCTGGAAGCATCTGCCGGAATGGGCAGAAGAAGCCCCGCCGCCGCCAGCCGGCCATGAAGGCGTAAGTGAGTTCGAAGCGGAGGAGCGCCTGACTGCGCTGCTAGGTCACGATGCGGAAACACGCGCGCAGCAAAAACAATACACCGGCACCATGGCAAAAATATTCACCCCGGCCGAAGATGCGCGCGACCCGCATATTGTTTTAGCCGAAGCAGGAACCGGCGTCGGAAAAACCTTGGGGTATCTGGCGCCTGCAAGCGTTTGGGCCGAGAAAAATCAAGGGGCGGTCTGGATATCCACCTATACTAAAAATTTACAACGCCAGATTGATACGGAACTGGACCGCCTATACCCCGACCCCGATTTAAAAGATATCCATGTATCCATACGCAAAGGACGCGAAAACTATCTTTGCCTGTTAAATTTCGAAGACCTGGCCAATGGCGCGGCCCTTGCACGCCATCCGGATACAGCAATCTCGGCCGGCATAATGGCGCGCTGGATTGCCACCAGCAAAGACGGTGACCTGACCGGCGCAGATTTCCCCGGGTGGCTCAACAGCCTTCTGGGGTTCAAACATACAACAGCGCTGGCCGACCGCCGCGGCGAATGCATTTACTCCGCCTGCGACCATTATCACCGCTGCTTCGTTGAAAGATCCCAGCGCAAGGCAAAACATTCCCGCCTTGTCGTGGCCAATCATGCGCTGGTTATGATCAATGCCGCCATGTCCGGCACTGGCGATGAGATGCCGACACGATATATCTTCGACGAAGGCCATCACCTGTTTCACGCCGCCGACAGCGCCTATGCCGCACATTTAACCGCACGGGAAACCCGCGATTTACGCCGATGGATTTTAGGGGCCGAAGGCGGCAAGGCATCGCGGGCACGTGGACTAAAGAAACGGTTAGAAGACTTATTGGAAGGCGATGAAAAAGCGCTTGGCATGAGCGCCGAAATTCTAAATGCAGCCAGAGCATTAACCAATGATGGCTGGTCCAAACGTATAAACGAAGGCGCGCCATTTGGCCCCACCGAAGAGTTTCTGGCCCTTATATACAAACAGGTTCACGCTAGAGCAAATGGCCCTGAAGGCCCCTATTCGATAGAAACCGATGTTCACCCGTTGATTGACGGTATTCTAGAGGCCTCTCAAAATCTCCGCGCCGCACTCAGCGCATTAAAAAAACCAATGACCGGTCTGGTGACCCATCTGCGCAAACGTTTGGTTGATGACAACGGCGAAATGGATTCAGACACACGCAAACGCATGGACGCCGTCGCCGACTCACTGGAACGACGCAGCGCGGTAACATTATCTGCCTGGATCGGCATGTTAGAAAATCTGGAAACGGCAACAAAAGATAAACGCTTTATTGACTGGCTGGAAATTGACCGCATTGAAGGCCGCGCCATTGACGTGGGATATTACCGTCACCACGTTGACCCCATGCAGCCCTTTGCCCTGTCCATGCGCCCGCATATTCATGGCATTGGCATTACCTCGGCCACATTGCGCGACAGCACAGATAATGAAGAAGAAGACTGGAAAAGCGCACACGCCCTGACCGGTATGGACTACATGGGCGGGCAAATCCATCAGATTGCCCTTCCTTCTCCGTTTGATTATGCCGCCCATACCAAAGTCTTTATTATTAATGATGTCCGCAAAGACAATATGAATCAGCTGGCCGGAGCCTATCGCAGCCTGTTTGAAGCCAGCGGCGGCGGCGCACTCGGCCTGTTCACCGCCATATCACGCCTGCGCGCAGTCCATGAACGCATTGCACCGGGCCTGGAAGAACGCGGCATGCCCCTATATTCACAACATATCGACGAAATTGATGCCGGTTCTTTGGTTGATATGTTTCGTGAAGATATTCACGCTTGCTTGCTGGGCACCGATGCTGTGCGCGACGGTGTTGATGTCCCCGGACAATCATTAAGGCTTCTTGTCTTCGACCGTGTACCATGGCCGCGCCCTACCCTGCTGCATAAAGCGCGCCGCGAGGCCTTTGGCGGGCGCAATTATGACGAAATGCTCACCCGCATGAAAATCAAGCAGGCCTATGGCAGGCTGGTACGCCGCGCCGATGATAAAGGTGTCTTTGTCATGATGGACAATATGTTCCCCTCCCGCCTGCACAATGCGTTCCCAGCGGGCGTGGAGATCATTAAATGCGGCCTGAACGAGGCAAGAGCGGGTATCGCTGAATTTTTGAAATAACTGTTTACTATTGTTACAAACCACGTGCACAAAAGCCTTTGCCGCCTTATAAAAACAAGCAACAACAGCCGTGAAAATTAAATCGTTAAAATAGTAATTTTTATGACCGCAAAGGCTTGTCATGCCCTGATAACTATGCTAAATCCACGGCTAACAAAAATATACAAATTATAAGGATCATCGTTTTGAGTGCTGCCATACGTGTTTCATCTGTCGTTACATCGCGTTACGCCACTGCTCTCCTTGATCTCGCCGCAGACAAGAAAAAGGTTGAGAAGGTCGAAGCAGATATGAAAGATCTGGGCGCTATGTTAGACGCATCCAGCGAACTTCGTGACCTTGTGCATGACCCCCGCATCAGCAAATCTACGCAAAAGAAAGTTATTGCCGATGTCGTTAAGAAGGCAAAGTTCCAAGACATCACCAACAATTTTCTGAATGTTCTCATTGAAAATCGTCGCCTCAATATTCTTGAGGCCGTTATTAAGCGCGTCCATCAGGAACTGGCCGCAATGCGCGGTGAACGTATTGCCAAAATTAAGGTGGCACAGGACCTGACGCAAAAACAGATTAAAGAGCTGGAAGCCTCGCTTGCGAAGGCATCAGGTTCAACAGTAACGCTGGATATCCAAGTTGACCCTGCCCTTCTGGGTGGTATGGTCATCACGCTGGATTCCCGCATGATTGACGATTCGGTCGCTGGAAAACTGGAAAGACTAAAACTGGCAATGAGTCGCGGTAGCAATGAAAATCAAGTTAAAAACTTAAGTGAGGTAGTATAAAAATGGAAGTTCGCGCAGCAGAAATTTCTGATATTTTAAAGAAACAAATCGCAGATTTCGGCGCTCAAGCCGATGTCGCGGAAATTGGCGAAGTCCTGTCCGTTGGTGATGGTGTGGCTCGCGTTTACGGTCTTGATAATATTCAAGCCGGTGAGCTGGTGGAATTTCCGAATGGCGTTCAAGGTATGGCGCTAAACCTTGAAATGGACAATGTCGGTGTTGTTATTTTTGGGTCCGACAGAGACATCGCCGAAGGTGACATTGTTCGCCGTACCGGCAAAATTGTTGAAGTTCCTGTTGGTAAAGAATTGCTGGGCCGTGTGGTTGACCCTCTTGGTAACCCTATTGACGGCAAAGGCCCGATTAAGGCCAAGAAAAAATCCCGCGTAGAGGTGAAAGCCCCTGGCGTTATTCCTCGTCAATCTGTGCACGAACCTGTTCAAACAGGCTTGAAAGCGATCGATGCCCTGGTGCCTATTGGGCGCGGCCAGCGTGAATTGATCATTGGTGACCGTCAAACAGGTAAAACGGCCGTTGCGGTTGACGCGATCATCAACCAGAAATTTCTAAACAAAGCCTCAGACGAGAAAAAGCACCTGTATTGTATTTATGTGTCAATCGGCCAGAAACGCTCTACAGTGGCGCAACTTGTTCGTGAATTGGAAGAACAGGGCGCGATGGAATATTCCATCGTTGTCGCTGCGACGGCATCTGACTCGGCTCCATTACAGTTCCTGGCCCCGTATGCGGGCTGTGCGATGGGTGAATATTTCCGTGACAACGGTTTGCATGCCCTGGCCATTTATGATGACCTGTCCAAACAGGCCGTGGCTTATCGTCAGATGTCCCTGTTGCTGCGCCGTCCTCCGGGCCGTGAAGCGTATCCGGGTGACGTGTTCTACATTCACTCTCGTTTGCTGGAGCGTGCGGCCAAAATGTCTGAGCAAGAAGGCTCCGGTTCATTAACAGCGCTGCCTGTTATTGAAACACAGGCCGGTGACATTTCCGCCTATATCCCAACAAACGTCATTTCCATCACTGATGGTCAGATTTTCCTTGAAACATCCTTGTTCTTCAAAGGAATTCGTCCTGCGATTGACGTTGGTGCATCGGTGTCCCGTGTTGGATCGGCCGCACAGATTAAAGCGATGAAACAAGTTGCCGGTACAATTAAACTGGAATTGGCGCAGTTCCGTGAAATGGAAGCCTTCGCCCAGTTCGCTTCTGATTTGGATGCCTCAACACAGAAACTATTGGCGCGCGGCTCCAGACTGGTTCAGCTCCTTAAGCAGAATCAATATGAACCGCTATCTGTTGAAGAGCAGGTTGTCGTAATCTACGCCGGTACAAAGGGCTACATTGATGCGGTTCCTGTCGATCAGGTGGGCCTTTACGAAAAGCGCCTGCTGGAAGATCTTCGTGCCAATGGGAAGGATATTCTTGAAACTCTGCGTGAAGAGAAGAAAATCGAAGAAAAAACAGAAACCGAGATGAAAAAATTCCTTGAGGAATTTTCAAAGAGTTTCGCAAACTAATGCAATGATTATGATCTTCCGGATCTATGTCCGGAGGATCATACTGAGTAGACAACTGATGGAAGTAAACCATGCCAAGTATTTTCAGAATTGGCTTTAAGCTATCAAAAGATTTCAACCATGCCACCAATATTGGCTTGGGTGAAATTGGTATGACTTTATCAAAATATGGTGTCACGGCGAAATCAACCACGCAGATGATTAAGGGCGCGGTATTTGATGATAAAAACTGTGATACCGATCAGAATAATAATTGCGACCTTATTGAACAGAACAAAGGCTTTTTAGACAAGATCATTGATCAGAGTGCCGAAAAGAACGGATATAATGACATTTTCTATGTTCATAAAAATGACAAACTCTTTTTACTGGACACGCCGGAGCACAAGCAATTAGCCGATGAATTAAAGGAATTTGTAGACCAAGGTTTATTATCAGAAGTTACCGTTTTTCCTACGGTTTTTGACGAGAGCTTTCAGCCCTGAATAGTGCAAAACAAAGGAAACGATACTGGATTAAAATGACAAAAAGCAGACGAAACATAAGGGGCCGGGACCCCATCATGAAAGAGTTCAACAAAAGAGCCGATGGCGTTAGTGACTTTATTAATCGCGCGCGCGCCGATTCTAGCGTTGATACGGATGTAAAATTCATGATCCATGATTTAAAAGTGATGGTTTTTGAAATCGATAAGATGATCAAGGCCAACAACGTAAACTGCATTGAGGCTTTAAACCGTTTATCGGATGTGGCCTTTGACCTGTATAATATCGGCCGGCCGGTTTACGAAAAATGGGGTAACTACGCCTATGATAAATTTGATGAAATGCAAGATCAGCTTGTACCGTAACAAAGGATATTAGAGAGAATTATGCCCAGTTTACGCGATTATAGAGATAGAATTAAGTCTGTTAAGTCGACCAAGAAAATCACATCGGCGATGAAAATGGTGGCCGCAAGCAAGCTGCGCCGCGCACAGGAACATGCAGAAGCAGCACAGCCATATGCCCAGGCCATGTCAGACATGCTGGCCCGCGTTGCAAAAAACGTGGTCATCAACGCCTCCTCCTCTCGTTTATTGGTTGGAACAGGCAGTGATAAAAAGCATTTGATTGTGGTGGTCTCGGCCGATCGCGGCCTTTGCGGCGGCTTTAACTCTAATCTGGCGCGCGCAGTATCGCAAAAAATTCATGTCCTGGAATCAGAAGGAAAAAGCGTCGGTCTTGTTTTTGTCGGGCGCAAGGCAAGAGATGTCCTGAAAGGATTTCACGGATCAAAAATCTGGGACAGTTTTTTCGGCATGACGGGAAAAAATAAAGTCGAATTCGTTGATGCCAATGAAGTTACAGGGTATATCCTGGATAAATTTGAAGCCGGAGAATACGATATCTGTCACTTGGCCTATAATCATTTCGTATCGGTCCTGACGCAAAAACCGGTCATGGATCAGATTATACCGTTCAATCTTGATGCGGCCGGTGACGATAAAAAAGACGTTTCTGGCAAACAGGCAGAAAAAGCCGAAACCAGTACGCTGGTTTCCCCTTACGCATTCGAACCCGAGGAAGAGAAAATCTTAAGCGCATTGTTACCGCGCAATATCGGTGTACAGATTTACCGCGCCATGTTAGACAGTGCCGCAGGCGAACAGGCCGCACGCATGACGGCCATGGATAACGCAACACGGAATGCCGGTGAAATGATCAACGACCTGACCCTGCAATATAACCGCGCCCGTCAGGCCTATATTACAAAAGAACTCATTGAAATTATTTCAGGTGCTGAAGCACTATAAAAAGGAGAAAAACAATGTCAAAATCACTTCCACCATGCAGCGATAACTTTACAAAAGCGGCCAATGATGGGCAATATCCCGCCAACGATCAGGGCTTTATCAAAATGCCCAAAACCGCCAACGGAAAACCACGTTTCACCAGCCGTTCTGATGGTGCCGAAGCCGGCATGGTTAGCGGCGGCTATAACGGTGTCGGCCCCAAAGTAATCTAGGCACCCAACAGTAATTTAAAAGTTTATAAGCAAAAGAGGAAACCATGGCAAAAACAGCAACAAAGAAATCATCTGCATCCGGCGCAAAGGGTAAAGTGCTCCAGATTCTGGGCGCGGTTGTCGACGTTCAATTTGAGGAAGGTGAAGTACCTGCTATCATGAACGCATTGCATACGGATAATAATGGCCAAAATCTGGTTTTAGAGGTCGCCCAGCACCTTGGTGAAAACACCGTCCGCACGATTGCGATGGACATGACCGATGGTATGGTTCGTGGCCAGGAGGTTGTTGACACAGGTGACGCTATTTCCGTTCCTGTCGGCCCGGAAACAAAAGGACGTATTTTTGACGTTGTTGGTAATATCATTGATGGCGGACCTGCCGTGAAATCAAAAACGACATGGCCGATCCACCGCGAAGCGCCAGCGCTTGTTGATCAGGCAAAAGAAACTGAACAGCTGGTGACCGGTATTAAAGTTGTTGACCTGCTGTGTCCTTACGCCAAAGGGGGTAAGATTGGTTTGTTCGGTGGTGCCGGCGTGGGTAAAACTGTTACAATTCAGGAATTGATTAACAATATCGCCAAAGAGCACGGCGGGGTATCAGTCTTTGCCGGCGTGGGTGAGCGGACACGCGAAGGAAACGACCTTTACCACGAAATGATGGAATCAGGCGTTATCAAGGAACACGATTCAGAAAATTCACGTTGTGCCCTTGTATACGGTCAGATGAATGAACCACCAGGCGCCCGCGCCCGTGTTGCTTTGTCCGCGTTGACAATGGCGGAATATTTCCGCGATGAAGAAGGTCAGGACGTTCTGTTCTTCCTGGATAATATCTTCCGTTTCACACAGGCCGGTTCCGAGGTGTCCGCGCTTCTGGGGCGTATCCCCTCTGCTGTGGGGTATCAGCCGACATTGTCTACTGAAATGGGCGCAATGCAGGAACGCATTACATCAACCACCAAAGGGTCGATCACATCGGTTCAGGCCGTTTACGTGCCTGCTGACGACTTGACCGACCCGGCGCCGGCAACGACATTCGCGCACCTTGATGCGACAACGGTTCTGTCCCGTCAGATTGCGGAACAAGGGATTTACCCGGCTGTTGACCCACTGGATTCAACATCCCGTATCCTTGATCCACGCGTCATTGGTAAAGAACACTATGAAGTGGCCCAGGCCGTTCAGCAAACCTTGCAGACCTATAAAAACCTGCAGGATATTATTGCAATTTTGGGTATGGATGAATTGTCAGAAGAAGACAAACTTACCGTGGCCCGCGCCCGTAAGATCCAGCGCTTCCTGTCACAGCCATTCCACGTGGCCGAGGTCTTCACCGGTACGCCGGGTGTCTTCGTACAATTGGAAGACACCATCAAAGGCTTTAAAGCGATTAACGATGGTGAATATGACCACCTGCCTGAAAACGCGTTCTATATGATCGGTACCATTGATCAGGCCGTCGAAAAAGCCAAGAAAATGGCGGCAGAGGCCGCTTAATCATCACTAGGGGAAGGGCCACACCCCCTTTCCCTGAACATTGATACATGTGATAAAGAGAGCACAATGAACGAAACACAAGCGCTACAATTTGAATTGGTGTCCCCCGAAGAAAAGCTGGTATCGGAGCCGGTAAAAATGGCCGTTATTCCCGGCGAAGAAGGCGAACTTGGTATCGGGGCGCAACATGCATCTTTGGTTGCATCATTAAAGCCTGGCGTGGTGACCTTGCATAAAGATTCCACGAATGAAGCGCCGCGTAAAATATTTATCACAGGCGGATTTGCCGATATTACGTCCACCAATTGTACAATTTTGGCCGAAGAAGCCATTGATGTTACAAAACTGGATCAGGCAAAAATTGAACAAGACATCAAAGACCTGCAAGAAGATATGAGCATGGCGTCAGAGCCATTGGACAAAAAACGTATCCAGCGCAAGATTGATTTGGCCAAAGCGAAAATATCCGCTTTGACCGGTAAAATCGTGCTGTAAACTTTAACCGCAGGATTTCGGTATGGACCATCATTTACGTGCCCATTTTGAAAATACGCGTCAGAAAGCCCAACAGCGATGTATGGACAACCTGATTGGCGGGCTGGATACCGTTTTAAATAATTTGACGCATTATCTTGAAAACCAAGATGCCACTGCCGCGTTGGCATATTTGGAAGATGATGTCGGGATCAACACACTTCTATCACAAAAATCCGGTTTTCCTGAAGCCGCGAAGCCCGGCTGCCTTGTTCTGGAAAAAATTTACAGCGCCCTAAAAAGCAAGGAATGCGAACCGCGCGCCCTTTGCCAGGAAATCTATGCCATCCAGCGCAACACTAGTGAAACCAGCGCGCTCTTTATTGCGGCCAACGACCCGTCTTAAATTATCTTCTGTATTTTTAGATCAGGCTGCAATGGCGTAAAAGTGCCTTAATCCCCTATGGTTCAAAAGCATAAAAAGCAGCGGAAGATTAATCAACCTCGGACTTCCCCCATTTTTCGGTATGTAAATCAATTGTAATGTCTTTTTGCGCGCGTAACAGGTTTAAAAGCGTATCCATATCATGCGCGGCATCAAACAACCCAAGACATTTATCGGTGATAAAACGTTCATCACGTGCGTTTTCAAACCAGGCAATCAAATCATCAAACTGATATTTATCGTTTAACAAACCTATCGGGCGCACATGCTTTCCCAACTGCTTTAAACCAAGCGCGCAAACCAGGTAATAAGAATTTTCAATCGAAGCGCGGTCAATGATAATTGGTGCATGCGTTCTGCGTGTTATTTCATCTTCAAAATGCGGGTAACGCGCTTGCAGGCCGGGCTGGACCTGAGGGATCTGTATATCACATGTTGCCTCAAAAACATCGTCCGTACTATCAACAACGATTAAAAACCTCTCATCATAATCTGGCAGAGATTTTAAATATGCGATTAAACCATCCCAATACCCTTCAATATTGACCAATACGAGCGGCTTATTGTGCAAATGCAGATACCCCCAGTACAAGAGCTCCAGGCTTTCATCCAAGGTGCCGTAACCACCGGGCAAGGAGACCACAATATCGGCCATCTGGAACATACGTTTTTTTCGGTCCCATAAATCATGCACCATAATTGTTTCACTAAGCCCGCGTAAAATGCGCTCGCTATCGCGTATCTTTTCTGGAATAATACCGGTGACTTGCGCTCCGTTATCAAGCGCCGCCTTGGCAACAAGCCCCATCAACCCCGCATCCATCCCGCCGTAAACCAGCGCCTTTCCTCGTTGCCCCAGTGCCGCGCCCATCTCTATCGCAGATTGCTTAAATACATCACGTGCATAACCGGAAGACCCTAAATAAACGGTATAAGTATGGATATCTTGCATAAATTTATTCTTGTTATTTCTTTCGCATCAAGATCATGAGCTTACATGAAAATCCTTATCAATCCCTAAAGAATTTTCACCAAGTGTTTTGCCTTCCAGCGCCTTAAAAAACACCGCACCACGAATTGAGTTGGTCAGGAACACTTCATCAGCATCCAAAAGGTTTTCTTTCGTCATTGATTGTTCCAGCACATCGTAACGCGCGCACATAATCTGCCGTGCCACACCGTTCAACACACCATCGCGCAGTGGCGGAGTATAGAGGCGCCCGGACCGAAGCGCAAAAATATTGCCCATTGTTGTACATGTCACGTGTCCAGCATTGTTCAGCAACACTGCATCATCAAACCCTTTTGCCGATGCCTCCCGAAGGGCCAATATATTATCCCCATAATTACATGATTTAATACGGCTGAGCGGGGAGCCTTCATTCCGGTAAACCGTACTGGCAAAACAGCCCCTGACCGGCGGAAAAACCTGTGGGACAGGTGTTAAACGCATAACAGCATGCGGCTTTGGCTCCTGCGGGACAGAAAGCCCGCGATCCCCCTCCCCCCGGCTTAGAACAGTGTTAAGGGCAAACCGGCCTTTCGTCGCATTCACATTCTTTTGTATTAATTGCGCCGCCAGGTTCATAAATTCGGGGAGGTCAATTCCCCAGTCAATGCCGAGAACCGCAGCCCCCTCTAATAGCCTGATGAAATGCTTCTCGGCATGACATGGCTGCCCATCCACGCAAAGCATGGTATCAAAGACACCATCCCCAAGCCGAATACGATCAGCGATACTAAACACTTCAGCATCCTCGTTTACCCAGCGACCATTATTCCAAATCACGCTCATGCGGCTACACATTTATTATCTCTATGAAAACCCTGCGCTATTGATAAAAAGTTTTGCACGATAACGTCCCCTTGATCCGTCAATATTGATTCAGGGTGAAATTGCACACCATATACAGGAAAACGCGTATGCATGAAGGCCATAACCTCGCCGCTATCTGTTTTTGCCAGCACTTCCAAATCTTCAGACGAATCCATATCAACGACCAAAGAATGATACCGCGCCACCCGCAGAGGCGATGATACGCCGTCAAAAAGGCCGCCCCCATTATGCGCAATCATACTGGCCTTACCATGCCTGGGGTTGCTTGACCTCACAATTTTTCCACCATAGGCCTGCCCAATGGCCTGGTGTCCCAAACAAACCCCCAAAATGGGAATAGTCCCGCCAAGATCCCTTACAATGTCCAGACAAATACCTGCATCATCCGGGCTGCATGGCCCAGGTGACAAAACAATGCCCACAGGATTCATATCCCTGATTTCATCAACCGTAATGGCGTCATTGCGGACAATGCGCACGCTTGATCCCTCGCGTTCAAAATATCGCGCCAGATTGTGCACAAATGAATCATAATTATCAATGACCAGGATCATAAAGCCCACCATAAACGAAAGACAAAGAGAAAGTAAATGCTTTCAAATTGAGAGGTTACGCGTCCGGTGCTTACGGGGGGCCAGCAAAGCTCTTGAACAACCCATGAGCTTTGGTCAATGTTTCCTCGTATTCCTCAGATGGATTGGAATCAACAACAATACCGCCACCGACCTGAAAACTAACGCCTCTGCCTTCAAACACCAGCGTCCGAATTAAAATATTCGTATCCATTGTTCCATCAAACCCGATATACCCCATTGATCCGCAATATGGGCCGCGGCGCGTGGGCTCTAACTCATCAATAATTTCCATGGACCGAATTTTAGGCGCCCCCGTAATAGACCCGCCCGGAAAACACCCTTGCAAAACATCAAAAGCGTCATGATCCGGGCGCAGACGCCCTTGAATTGTTGATACAAGATGATGAACACTGGCAAATGTTTCCAATGCACAAAGATTTGTCACTGTCACATATTCCGGCAAGCAGCACTTGGATAAGTCATTACGAAGAAGGTCCACAATCATAACGTTCTCTGCGCGGTCCTTTTCACTGTTTTCAAGGGCGGTCCTGTGCATTTGGTCCTGCTCCGGGCTCTCTTTTATATGTGGCCGCGTACCCTTAATAGGCTTTGTTTCAACGCAATCTCCGCGTACGGTAACAAAGCGCTCAGGCGATGCTGAAGAGATAATGACATCCCCGGCGTTAAAATACCCCGCAAAGGGCGCAGGATTAACCTCACGTAACGCCAGATAATGCGAAAATGGATCAAAGCCTTTTGGTAAATCCGCATCAAAACGCTGCGAAATATTTGCCTGAAAAATATCTCCCGCGCGGATATAATCAATCGTCTTTTGCACCATATTTTCATACCCCTCGCGCGAGAAATTGCTGCGCCAGCTAGGTTGAAAGGGGGCATAAGACGGAATCTCTCCGGCTTTGTCCATACGCTGAAGAAAGTCGTGGTATTTTTCATTCGCTTCCGCCTCATCAGAGGCATGAATATACAGCTTGCCGCGCCCTAACGCGTGATCATACGCATAAACCCGGTCATATATACCGATGATCATGTCTGGCATATTGACATTATTTTGGGCCTTTTCAGGTAAATGCTCAAATGCGCGCCCCAAGTCATACCCCAAAAATCCTGCCGCACCACCTTGAAATGGTGGGCCATCAACAATGCGCGCCTGCAAGGCGTTATGATAACGCAAACGAGAGCGCAATAAATGCAAAGGGCCCTCTCCTGCCTCTATGCGGTGCTGGCCATTGTGATTGCGAACGCAATAAGCCCCGTCTTTCCCCTCAATCGTCTCTACCGGGAAAGCCGCTACAAATGAATAACGGGAAGCCGGATGGGCTTGATCTGCACTATCGAGAAACAAAGAATACGGATATGCCTGTACTTTTGAAAACACCGAAAGCGCATCAAAGGACGCATCCAGCTCAAATTGATAAATATTCATGGCACATCATTCTTCATATATTTGGTATCGCAATCAAGACAATAAAAAATCACTATCTAAGCCAATATCATCGTATCGATAAACTTCATGACGGCTTCGCTCGTCCAATCCCACTGCATAAATACGAAACGATCCGGATAGAAATATAATGCCAGCGCCTTTATCACCAGCAAATGCGCGACGTAAATTTCCAAAGTGCGGCGACCGGTAAATTGAATTGCGCGCACAACAAATCCCGGTAATGCATTGGTTATACGCGGCAATTCGCCAGAGTGAAAGCGCCTTAAAACTTGATACACAGCCACCATCCCCAATGATAATGACACCAGCTGCACCATGCTGAGATAATCCATTGGGGCGGCTTGCAACATTGTAAATGATGCAAACGACGCCGCAGCAAAATAAAAAACCTCACGATTATACTTCGCGGTTATGCGGGTCTCATTGTCCTGACGATATCGACACATCGCCCCGAACACCGTAAAAAGGAACCCTATCGTACCGTATTCAAAAACAATAGATGTCGGAACATACAGCAAAAGCAATATAAAGAACAAACCAGCCAGGGCCTCACCACCGCGGCGCCCGGCCCCCATCCAGGCATCAATAAAATTACGCCCAATCATCAAGGTCACTAAAATGGAAATCGGCAAGACATGCTCCCCCACCACCATTGCCGAGCCCAGCAACACAAGTGCGCCAACCAGCGCTTTAAGCGAGATATCACGGCTCCTGGCATAGCCAATCAAAAAGAACCAGATCGGAACACATAAACGCCCCAATATACGAAACCAGGTTTCATCAGGGTAAAAATAGGCCCCTATATGATCAATAACCATCAAAACAATCGCGATTGTTTTCAAAAAATCATGAGACGTTAACTGATTTGGTAATTTATTCGCAGAATTCCATACAAGCATGGGGGATCCTACCCTTCGCTAAATGTTGTTATGAGCGCAAGCAGCTGAAACATGCCGTCATCAGCAACTTCAAATTCAAAAAGTCCATACCCGTCAAGCCCCAAGGCCAGCGCAATACATTTAAACGCAACCAAATGCGCGACATATATTTCCAGCGTTCTACGGCCACCAAATTGCAGGGCGCGTATTACCCCCGGCGGCAATTTAGCGCCAAGCTCAGGGAAAGTCTCCGATTTAAACCTTAGCAAAGAAAACCCGATAATCAGAATCCCAAGCGTCATGACGGACAGTTGCTGCGGATCGAAACCAAAGGACAATTGTTGTGACACGATAAAAATCAAAAACGCAAATACCATATAGCTATAAAGCAATCTGTCACTGACGTTTGTATCTCTATGACGCACCATATAGCCATACATTGCCGCAATCAGCCCCAATATACCATATTCGCTAAGAAAAGAACTTGGCACGACCAACGCAACCAGCGTTAACGCCATCATAACCATCCAAACAGGGCCCTTCAGGGAAAGACGCATAACCGGGTCAAGCAGTAAACGCACCGCCATGATCGTAAACAATATATTCAAGGGAAGAAGCGTTCTACCAACAATGACATCCGCCACCACCAACAACAAAGCCCCCGCCCATAACTTCACGGGAAGATCACGGCTTCTGGCATATCCAATTAGAAAAAACCAGATTGGAACACATAAACGCCCCATAGAACGCCACCACAAATCATCCGGAAAAAAATACATGCCGATATGATCAATAATCATAAGAACGACAGCGATTGTCTTCAGTAAATCATACGAGGTTATATCTGATGGCAATTTCCGCCCACCAAAATTTAATGACCTATCTTTAGTGTTATTAATTTCACTCACAACGAAGCCCCATTTTAATTCCATGCATTATGATGGATATGTTTCCCGCAAACAATCCTTATGAACATTTACAAGAAGCTCTGCGGATCTATATCAATCTGAACCCGCACCGCAGAAGGGATTTTAAAGCCGTGAATCCATTCTTGTAAGATCTTCTGCAAATTCACAGACTTATCAGCATTCACCAACAAACGATAGCGGTAGCGTCCGCGCAACCGCGCAAAAGGCGCCGGGGCTGGCCCCAATGTTTGAATAGTAAGCCCGGAATCGGTCATGCCCTGCGGTGATGTCCGCCCCAACTGTTTCGCAACCTCAATGACCTGACTTTCTTCACGGCCCGATACAATAATACCGGCAAGGCGGCTATAGGGCGGCATATGCGCCTGTTCACGCTCCCAAGCCTCGGCTTCCAGAAACTCATCACGAGCCCCTGCCTCCATAGCCTGCATAATGCGGTGATCCGGCATAAAACTTTGCAAATATACCCGCCCGCGCTTCTCTGCCCGTCCGGCACGCCCTGCGACCTGATGCAAAAGCTGGTATGTCCGTTCGGCGGCGCGCAAATCCCCGCCAGCCAACCCCAAATCGGCATCAATCACCCCGACCAAGGTCAGATTGGGGAAATGGTGCCCCTTGGCAATAATTTGCGTACCAATAATGATATCGACTTCCCCATCATGAATTTTCTTCAGCATGGCCTTTAACTCATCATTACTCTCGGCTGTATCACTGGCCAAAATCATAACGGACTTATCTGGAAAAAGCCTTTTGGTTTCTTCGAATATACGTTCAACACCCGGCCCACACGCCGCGAAGCTATGCTCATCACCGCACTCAGGGCATATCTCTGGCGGCCGCTGGGCAAAACCGCAATGATGGCATTGCAAATTTCTTCCGGATTTATGTTCCACCAGCCACGCCGTACAGCGCGGACACGCCATTCTGTGACCACAAGTCCGGCATAACGTCAATGGCGCATACCCGCGGCGATTTAGAAAATACAGCACCTGTTCGCCCGCATCCAGGGCCTCTTGCGTGACTTGTTTTAAAGTGGGCGAAATGAAATGCTGGCGCTCGGGCTTATCGTGACGCATATCGATCAAATGAATATCCGGAAGCCGCGCACCGCCAAAACGTGCTTTTAAATGCAAATGATGATAACGACCATTCCACGCATTATGAATGGTTTCCAATGACGGCGTCGCCGAAACCAAAACAACAGGGAACTTTCCCATTGCCGCGCGCATAACCGCCATATCCCGAGCATGGTAAATAACGCCATCTTCCTGCTTATAAGCCGGATCATGTTCTTCATCAACAACAATTAACCCCAAATCCGTATAGGGCAAAAACAATGCAGACCGCGCCCCGATCACAACGCGCGTATCACCGCTGGCCACGCCGCGCCAAGTATTTTTACGCTGCGCCGGGCTCAGATGGGAATGCCATAAAGCAGGCGCACAACCAAAGCGCTGCTTAAACCGCTCGAGAAAGGCATTAGAAAGCGCAATTTCCGGCAGCAAAATCAAAACCTGCTTGTCTTTCGCCAGCGCGCCGGCCACGGCCTCGAAATAGGTTTCTGTTTTACCCGCGCCCGTAACACCATCCAGCAAGGCCGCATGAAACTCTTCGCTATCCAGCAAATCTTTCATCGTTTGCGCCGCATGATGCTGATCGTCCGATAGCTCGGCCCCTGCACGATAGGGATCTGGCTTGCGGCATGGCGCCGGAGAGTGAATCTCTGTTACCTGAATCAACCCTTTATCAGCCAGCCCTTTAACAACCGCACTCGAGCATCCCGCCTCGCGCGCGAGATCGGCCGCGCGGTAAGCCAAACCGCTATCCAGCACATCCAGAACTTTTTGACGTTGCGGTGATAATCCCTTGCGAATTAACTCTGGAAGGACCTCCCCACGTTGATAAGCCGTCACAGAAACCGGCGGTTCCAGGGCGCCAGGAACACTTAAAGACATCTTCATGACAAAGCCGCGCGCACTCATGGTGTAATCGGCCACCCAATCCAGAAACTTCCGCTGCACCGGGGCCATGGCCGGAAAATCATATTTATGAACAATGGATTTCAGCTTTTTAGCAGGCACTTCATTTGCCGCCTCGCCCCAAACCACGGCCGGAATCTCACGATTACCAAGCGGGACAACCACATAGTCACCCGCATTCACATTCATTCCATCAGGCACTATGTAATCATAGGCTTTATCAACAGGGTACGGCACAAGCACACTCATCACCGCCTTTGGCGCCGCCGAGAGTGGCGCCTTGCTCTGTTCATCTTCTGGAAGGAAACTTTCTTGCATGGCCTCAGTCTATGAGAAAGCACCTGTTTCTACAAAACAAAAATAAAACAAGCGCGAAACTCTCTGATTTTCTATTGAAAAATCATTGCTGGCGCGGTAACCAATACATAGACAAAAATTTAAGGGTAAAAACATGAAATTTTTCGCAGATACATCCGATATTGAAGACATCAAAAAACTCAACGAAGCTGGAATGTTGGACGGGGTGACAACCAATCCGTCCATCATTGCAAAGTCCGGGCGCGACTTCATTCCACTGATCGAAGAAATCTGCGATATCGTTGACGGCCCGGTCAGCGCAGAAGTGGCCTCAACTGATTACGAAACCATGAGCAAAGAAGGCGCAAAACTGGCCGCTATTGCCGACAATGTTGCGGTAAAGGTTCCCTTAACGCCCGCGGGTTTACGGGTTTGCAAAGAATTATCCGACAAAGGAACCATGGTCAATGTAACACTCTGTTTCTCACCCGGGCAGGCCCTGCTGGCCGCAAAAGCAGGCGCAGCATTTATCTCGCCGTTTGTCGGGCGTCTTGACGACATCTGCCAGGATGGTCTTCAGCTTATCTCTGATGTTTTACGCATCTACGAGAACTATGAATATTTTGATACCCAGGTTCTGGTTGCCTCTGTCCGCAATCCGTTACATATTATTGACAGCGCAAAAATGGGGGCCCATGTGGTAACGTGCCCGCCCAAGGTTATTCACCAACTCTATAACCACCCATTGACAGATAAAGGTCTGGCCGGTTTTGTTGAGGACTGGAAGAAAACAGGCCAAAGCATCTTATAGGCGTCTATTCACATTGATAAGACAGATTAAAAAAGACGCAGCGGGCCCCACGTTTTGCGTCTTTTTTACACCATTTCAGTTTAGGCATAACCATATTCAAGCCCCGCGCACCGTTGTTTTTCAAACAGTGCAAAACATTTGTTTCAGCCGCATAAGTCGCTGTGATACCCTTATACAATATTGATTCAAAAATACGCGACAGGCAAAAATATGAGCAACATGCAAAATGAAGACGGGCCGATGATGGATTTAAACGACGATGACATTCTGGATTACCTGCGGGACAACCCCAAGTTTCTGAAACGCAATCCAGAAGCACTGGAATTCATGGATATCCCGACCATTAGCTCAAAAGAAGGGGTTGCCGACTTTCAATCTTATATGATTAAACGCCTGAAAGCCGACAAAGAACAGGTCATGCAGGCCACGCAGGTTCTTGTCGAAAATTCACGGGCAAATATGAACAACCAGCAGCGCATCCATAAAGCTGTTTTGCGCTTACTGGAAGCCAGAAACTTTGACGATTTCATTCGCACCATGACCATGGACCTGTCTTCCATGCTGGATACAGATATCACAACCTTTGTTGTTGAAGCCAACGGCAATGACATTCCGCATGTCCATACCAACGGTATACGCGTTATCCCGTCAGGCACTATTGATAACTGGATGGGCGATAAAAATATCCTGTTGCAAGATAATATTTCCGGCATTGAGCCGATTTATGGCGGCGGCGCAACATTGGTGCAATCCCAGATTTTGCTGCGTATTGATATCTCAATGGATACCCCGCCTGCCATTCTGGCCTTTGGAAGCCGCGATCCGAATATGTTCCAGGATGGTCAGGCGACGGATCAGATCTTATTTTTGGCCCGCGTTATCGAACGGACATTCCGTCATTGGTTGAATTTACCAGTTTAATTAAAACTGGCATCTAAAACAGAGTGCAAAGTTTGTTGCGGCGACCATTCCCGCATTGCATTGCGTTTGGACTCTTTGATTAGCCCAACCGCCACAGCATGATCAAAATAAGATTTCACCCCATCCAGATAAGGGGGCGTCTTTACCAACACAAGGGGCGCCTCATTATCATCATAGACAATACTCTCTAATCCCATCAGAACCTCACGCATCGTCCCCGGCCCGCCGGGAAGAGCAAACATAGCATCTGCCCCCGACAACAGCGCCAAATGCCGAAAGCGTTCCAGCTCATCGGCCACAACTTTAACAGTGGCATTCATCAGCTGCACCTCGTGGGCATACCGATCAATATTAACAACATTAACATTGGCACCGGCCGCATCCGCAGCGATAGCACACGCGCCCATAACACCATTCAGGCCGCCGCCGTAAATAAGGTCATACCCTTCGCGGCCAATGGCACTGCCAAGCGCTCTGGCATTGTCTATAATGGCATTGTCTTGCGGGGTAGAAGCGCCCGCAAAAACACAAATTAATTTTCTTTCTTTATCCATAATATTGCCTTATAGCGCTAAGCGTGCCCGCATTACAAGAAAAATCAGGCCGCCTTTAGGGCTTTACGCGCATAAGCCTCTTCGGCATGCCCATCCCAAGACACACTTTGTGTCGCCTCATCCCGCACTATAAAGCTAGGGGTACCTTCGGCGCATTGCGGCTTTTCGGCCAATAAAAAATAAGCCCAGGCATAAGAATTATCATGCAGCATAATACGGCTGCGTTCATACTCACGGCCAACATCTTCAAAGTCGTCCAGAATGGCAAGGCATTCATCATCCAGCAAATACAGCTCCCCCGAAATGCAATCATTGCCATGTTTTTTGAGCCCCGGTGTCACATGTCCCGGCGAAGACTGTGAAGGGAATTGAAGCAAAGTATAGCTTGGCAGCATCGTTTTCGATGTGCTTAGAAATTTTGCGCATGCCATCTTATGATGATTACGCAGGCCGTTCATCAACGTTCCGTAAATAAATACTCTGTGGTGCTGTGACATCTCGTCCTCCTTCTGGCTGCAATATAATTTGCAGGAAGAAGTTTCTGATAAAATGTTGTACACTGTAAAGAAAATTGTATGCTGCACAGCACGAGAGTTCACTCGTATGACCATAAAACAAGACACGATTGCCATCTGCGCGCCTGATCTTGCCAAGACCTTACAGGACTGGCAGGATTATCTGATCCATGAAAAAAATGTATCAAAACATACATTGCGTGCCTATAGCGCCGACGTCACCCATTTTATTACATTTTTACATTTGCATTACGCCAAGCCCCCCTCATTAAATGACTTATCAGAAACAGGCATTCGGGATTTTCGCAGCTGGATGTCACAAAAGGCGATGGATGGAAACTCAAACGCAAGCCGCGCGAGGGCATTATCCGGCGTTAAGAATTACCTGAGTTGGCTAGACAAACAGGGCATCATGCATAACGCCCATATCAACATTGTCCGGTCCCCCAAATTGCCGCATAAACTGCCGCGCCCCTTACATGAAAAACAGGCCTTTCGTTTGCTTGACCAGGCCGGCATTTTCAACACCAAAGACGATTGGCTGGGCCTTAGGGACCGGGCGCTCTTCACAATGCTTTATGGATGCGGCCTGCGTATTAACGAGGCCTTGTCGCTGGATATAAAAGATTTGCCAAGGGATGGCTTTCTGCGTGTTATGGGCAAAGGTGGAAAAGAACGGCAAGTTCCCGTTCTCAACATTGTCGAAACCATGTTAAATGCTTATCTACAAAGCGTTCCCTTCCCCACCGATACTACCCGCCCCATTTTTATCGGCGCGCGTGGCCAGCGTTTAAATCAAGGCGTTGCACAAAAAGCCATGCGCGATTTGCGCCGCGCCTCTGGCTTGCCTGAAAATGTGACGCCGCACGCATTGCGGCATTCTTTTGCCACGCATTTACTGCAGAACGGGGCCAATCTAAGGGAAATTCAAGAATTGCTTGGGCATGTCTCCTTAAGCACAACCCAGCGCTATACTGAGGTCAACGCAGAAGAGTTGATGCGCATTCATAAGGCCGCGCATCCGCGCAATACAGAATAAAACACCCGGCAAGGCATGATCCTTAATTATGCAGGGCGCGTTTACCAACGGCCAACGCCGCCTCTTTCACCACTTCGGTCAGGGTCGGGTGTGCATGGCATGTCCGCGCAATATCTTCGGCCGTACCCTCAAATTCCATGACGCTCACAACTTCCTGTATAAGGTCCCCAGCACCCGGGCCAATAATATGCGCCCCTAAAACGCGGTCTGTTTTGGCATCGGCCAATACTTTCACGAAGCCATCAACCGCATTCATAGCGCGGGCACGGCCATTGGCCATAAACGGAAATTTACCCGATGTGTATTCAACGCCTTCTTCTTTTAATTGCTCTTCGGTTTTTCCGACATTTGCAACCTCTGGCCATGTGTAAACCACGCCGGGAATGCAGTTATAATCGATATGCCCGGATTGCCCGGCCAACAGTTCCGCCAAAACAACACCTTCATCTTCAGCCTTATGTGCCAACATTGGCCCTTTAATAACATCACCGATCGCATAGACCCCTTCCAGCGAGGTTTCAAAGAATTCATCGACATTGATACGGCCGCGATCATCCATCTCCACGCCAACCTTATCCAGCCCCAAACCATCAGTATAGGCTTTGCGGCCAATCGCCATTAAAACAACCTCTGCCGTCACCTTTTCCGCATCGCCGCCATTGGCAGGCTCAACTGTTAAATCCACGCCTTTGGCCGTAACTTTTGCGTCTGTAACTTTGGACGACAACTTAAATTCAAGCCCTTGCTTCTTAAAGACTTTTAACGCTTCTTTACGAACCTCACCGTCCATACCGGGTAAGATATTATCCATGAATTCTATGACGGTAACTTTTGCACCAAGACGGCGATAAACAGTTCCCAGTTCCAAACCGATAACACCGCCACCAATAACAACCATGCTCTTGGGCACTTTTGGAAGACTTAGCGCCCCTTCAGAGGATACAATTTTCTTTTCATCAATCTTAATTCCCGGTAACGAAATCACATCAGATCCGGTCGCTATCACGATGCTATCAGCTTCGTAGACATCTTTGCCGACCTTAACCTTACCCGCACCCTCAATAACGCCTTCGCCCTTAATATGCTTGATTTTGTTCTTTTTCATCAGGAACTCAACACCCTTGGTGTTGACCTCAACCACGTCATCCTTGTGTTTCATCATGGCTTTCAGATCCAGCTTAACACCGGATGTCTTCACCCCCAGATCAGCGAGGTGGTGACCGGCTTCTTCAAAACGTTCCGATGCATGCAGCAAAGCCTTGGATGGAATGCAACCAATATTCAGACACGTACCGCCCAATGTATCGCGTTTTTCAACGATGGCGGTCTTTAAACCCAACTGCGCACAACGAATGGCGCATACATAACCGCCGGGACCGGCACCAATGATTATAACATCAAATTGTTCTGACATGATTTACATCCTTTGATCTGGAATTAGTAATTTGCTGAGCACCGTTATACGCCGCTCAGCAAATTTGTAAAGAATGGAATTATCAGATTTGGGCTTAATCCATACCGTAAATCGTCGGATTCTGGATAAAGACAACCGTCTTATTCGGGTCCGCGACATCATAGCCAAGAGACCTTGCATAATTGGCTTTGGCTTCGAACAATTTATCCGGATCGGTAAAGACCTGACACTTCATGATCTCCAAATCTTCGGCGTCAAAACGGCTCATGTAACGATCAAAATATCCGTATGTCTTGCCACCATCAGAAATTTGAGAATTCATGACAAACATCGGCCGCTTATCATTATTCAAGAACATGCCCTCGCGGCCACGCTCAATATACGCATTACTCAGCGCATCGGCATGGAATTCATAGCTGGTACCGATACCGCCCATGAAATAACTGGATTCCTGTGCCAGGACATAAACAGCATGCTGTCTTTCCGCCATATGGGCCAGTTCAAGCATATGAATGCGGTCATCCAGAATGCGGTAATATTTATCACCGAACTCACCATGGCTAGGGGCAAGGTTCTTCTGCATGAAATAAGGTGTATCACTGCCTTCGGCGCGTGACACAACCGGCACGCGGATACCCACTTTCGTAAAGCGGTCAAAACCTTCACCATAAGCCTGCATGGACCCGGCAAAGAAACGCTCCATGCCTTCACGTGTACCACCACCCGAGAAGCAGGTCATACCCGCACGGGCCGCAAGATAGGCAACACGTTCTGTATCATCCAGACCTTTGGGGATTTTTGCACTGGCCGTACCCAGACCAGCCCAGCGGAAGCCCAGCTCCGCATCAATATCCTTAACGCCAAGAATATCGCACAATTCCTGCTGCGTTAGCATTTTAAAGTCGGGCGCCTTCGCAGGGTTTTTCTTGTATGTCTGCGGATCCCAACGCCCGGCGGCCAGAACATCTTCCAGGCTGTTATCGCTATGATACAGCGTGACCAGGTCACCGTGCTGATGGGCAACGGCCCCGGTGTTGTGGAAATTACCAAAGTGAGAGAATTCTTCACGGGCGGCACGCTGATGAACAATTAATGGACGCCCCGTCGCAATAAACCCGCCATGTGGCATCAACGCCGTCAAGGAGTCATGCATTAAGGCGCGTTCAAGTTTAACCGTCAAACGATCAAGCGGGTCTTTGAAATCACGCGGGTCAGGCTTATCACCGATAACATATCCTTCGGCCGCATAGGCAAACCGCTCAACATCAGCCAAGGTATGAATTTTACCGAAAGCATTGCCACGCTTATAACCGGCCAGTTTCTTGGATTTAAGGTATGGCTTTGGCTCCATCTCTCCGATCTGGCTGATATCGGCCAACTTGGCCTCCGGCAAATCAATAAGGTGATAGGATTTTGGCTTGTTCAGTTTTTTCGCGCCCATGGCCCGCATTGCCGTACTGCTGGCGACGGCAAGCGCGCACCCTGTTTGGAAATATTCATTGTCTTCATCTTCGCGCAATTCGGCAATCGTTTTATCAATGCCTTGCAGAACCATGTGATATGGAATTTCGAAGTGATCAACGTCAAAATCCACACCGGCTTTTTCATCTGCAATGTCGCGCTCGGTAACCGCTCGGAACACGGCGCCCTCTTCCTGCGCATATGAAATAATCCCTTCAGGGGGCAATGGCAGATTTGTATCGGCCACCAACGGTTTAATCACAACAGAAACCCCCAGCGTTACCTGATCGGAAACTGTCTTGCCGGCCTTGCGCAGGTCTTCTTTTGCAATTTCAACGCGGCGCAAGAAACTAACGGCACCACCACTGGCTTTCATGACCTCTTTCATCCGTTTACCGGGAAAAGCATGATTTTTATCAAAGGCTTCGGCCACCAGAATATCTTGTGAATTACGGATATCGTCAAAAATTGGGTGTTCGCGGATAATAGGATCAATATCAACATTGCGGTCTTCGGCAATAACGGCAATATCTTTTGGGCTGTTGGTGCCCATAATTTGTAATGAGTTTTCTTTCTCGGACTCGGATAATTCATCCCACACATCCAGAACACTCATGCCAATTTTACCATGTGAAATTTGGAAACCATTGACTTCCGGTTCTTCTGAATCCGGAACCGTATCCCCAAAAAAGGCGTTCGCTGTCTTTAAAGTAACATCAAAAAACGCCAATGGACGGCGCCCCTCTTTTAATTTGGTGGTACTCATTGATGCCAGAACGAAACCGGCTTTTTCGGGCCAGGCTTTTTCCTGCCCGTCCCAGCCTTGTATTCTGTTCTTTTCATAGGGGTTTGTTTTTCTTCCTTTAACCGCGGCGGTAAAAACATCTTTCAATTCAATGAAAGGTTTGTATGGCTTTACAATAGCGCCGGACACCCCTGGTTGCCCGATAAGATTATATAATTTTTTCATTTTATTTTATTTTATACTCCGTTATCCGTGGCATTCGCAATAGTCATAATAAATGGCTTTATAAACAATTATTATTCATAATGCAAATTTATTTTAGTTATTCCTGATAAATCAACATGTAAGGCATAGAAAACCGTTCCACTGTGCCTTGCTTTGCTCTACCATATTCAATGAACGTTCTCTCAGTCGAATATATAAAAAAACAAAATTATAAATACAACTCTATGAATTATAAAAAGTTTAGGCTATAGATTGTGACTTGCCCGTATCACATGATGCAACGCGCCGTTGATCTTGTACACTCCAGCCCGCATCCCACCAATAAGATTGCCGCGACACTCTGCGGCACGGAATATGATGGCCGCGATTTCGCAATTACAAAAACAAATTATTGGCCAGGCCCCATTGAGACCAATATCGGGCGTGATGTTAAAATTGGAAATTCAAGCGGCACCGTCCATGCAGAAACAGCCTGCATCCTGCATGCCCCCTGTACTAAAGACGCCCTGCTTTTCATCACCGATCCGCCCTGCCCTAACTGCGCCAAAAATGTCGCCGAAGCCGGTATAAAGGCTTTGTACATTGACCATAAAGGATTTGAAAAAGATTTTGCCCAGCGGCGCGGCGATGTCTTTGCCGCCATGTCGATGCGCATTTTTGCGGCGGCCGGTATTCCGGTGTACAAGCTATACCGCAAGGAAAAACGGCTGGAAAATGTTCTGAACATTGATACAAACTACGTTCCTCCCCTGGAAAGCCCTGCCGAATTAATACCTGTAAAATCACAAAACACCATGTCACTTTTCAAAAAGCACATCCTCGCCTCAGCCAATCATTTTCAACAAACACCATTTGCATTGGCGCTGGCCGAACATCCCGGCGGGGATCATATTGTATTCAGAACCCCCAGCCACCCGACCGTTGGTTACACCCATCAGGACGATTTATCCAAGGAAGGAAAATACAGCTTTATACTCCAGCCTCTCAACCGCCTTTTGATGGCCGGAAAATATTATGGCCTTCAGTTAGACCCGCGCTTTATTTATTCAAGCCGCATCCCAACAGCCCGAGAACAGATTAATCTGATCGGGGCCGGTTACCAAACCCTGTATATTGGTCAGAACCAGCCCCCACGGGATGAATACGGCCCGCAAGCCATGAAACAACTACAAAATCATCATATTTTGAATTTCTTAAATATATAGCCCTAAACTAGTATAGGGACTCAATACGATCGGGAGGGGAAAATATGCCGACAGAAGACAGGGTTATTGTTTTTGACTACGAAGAAGTCTATACGGCGCTGCGGATTCGCTCCATCACAGAAAAAATGGAAATACCGGCAGAAGGGGAAATTCAAAACCTGAGCTTTGGCGAAGCAAACACCCCCGATTCCACCGTCACTATTCTTTTAAAAAAAACCGATGGCTCCACCGAAACCATAAAATTCACACTGGCCTTTTTTGCCAATGCCATGGTGTTTTTCTGTCAGGGCAACAATATTCCCGTTCCGCGCGCAGGAACAAAAGAAATTATGCATAAAGATAACAAAGTAATGCTGCACATCAAACTGTCCTAAATTGACAGGGCCATCATTTCGGTTTATGAACATTTCGCAATACTCCCTGAAAGAGAAGTTCATCCATGGCGTTTCAAAATATCTGCGCAAAAATCACCGACGCATTCTATCTCATCACACATAAACGCATTACGGCTGATCAGGATGTTAATGATGTCCTTTTAAAAACAATCACATTCATGCCGACCCATCTTTTACCCACATTAATAGATGACGCCTTTTGGAAAAAACTGGATAAACAGGATTATATGCGCGTCGCAACCTTCATGGCAGAAAAAAGCTACAATGAAGGCGGGTGCCCCATTGGCGCGGTCATCGTTTGCCGCGATACAGGGCGCATTCTTGGCAAGGGGCATAACAGACTTGTGCAAGACAATGACCCCACAGTTCATGGGGAAACCGCCGCGATTAAAGACGCCGGACGTATACATTTCAGCAATACCGATATCTATACAACCCTTACCCCCTGTTATGATATGTGCAGACCAACGATCAACCGTCTGGGCTTTGCCTCCGTCTATATCGGGTATGATTTACACGGCGCCAACAAGGCATCAGAAGACTGGCTTAAAGAGCAAAATATCCATGTCGAGATTATTCCAGACCAAAAATACATAGATATCTATGATCGTTTTTGCCGTGAAAAACCGCACCTTAATCATGAAGACTGGAAAAACCTGACCGAGGCCGATAAAGAGTTTGGTTCAGCCGAACACTAAACACCAGGCCGTAAGGGCCGCCTCTGCCACTTAAATCATATTGACATATAACACCCACCTCTATACAAAAAATCATACCGATTACGAAAATAGAGGTTCTTCCATGTCATCATATATCACGACCACCAGTTCTATCGAAGGGCTTGAAAAACGATACCTGCACGTTAGAAAGATATTCGACACCCTCAAAGACAGCGGATTCACGAACATCACCGCCTACGGTGAAGGGCTTAGCCAATTTCTGAACAATCACAACCCCAGCTTTGACCAACGCTTTCGCCAGCGTATCATCAGCATGCTCAACAATTCATTAGAAGAAAAACCCATACCGGCAGATCAGGGCTGGGTTCGCCCGACCGATATGGCCGATGTCACAATAGAATGCGATTACCCCGATCATTTAAAACCGGCTTCATTGGGCAATATATTCAGAACACAGACCCAAAAACACAACGTCTATTTAAAAAATGCGCGTCACGCCATTGAGAAAAATCCGGCATCAGCATTACGCAACATCCGGGATGCAAGCCGTCATGATGACGCCCCCGAAGAAATACGCATGGTGGCCAATGGCAAACGCAACCAAAGAATCCAGATCCTGGCCCATGACCGGCAGGGCGACGCCCCGGCGGAGCGCCTTAGTGTAAAGGATGCATTATCCAGAGAATTTGGAACCATCAACAAAATTGCCATCTGTTATGATGCGCAACAGGACCGCTTGGTGACAACCGCCCATAAAAACTGGCTGGCTGACAATCAATCCTCTACATTTCGCATACCGGCAGAGGCCGATTTAGAAGAAATCAACCACTCATTGGCTTACTACTTCACAGAACGGTCCGAGGGACGCCCGTTAAGTCTGGAAATTGATGCGCAAACAAACAGTGAAACATCACAGTATATTCGCTCCATTCATGATGCCGCGATCCATACATATGCCCTGCGTTATCAAGATTTTTCTTCCGCTGAAGACAAGAAAAAAATTGAACCCGAGATATTCGATCAGGCCGCCGAGTTCATGCTGGATATTTGCGGGCTTGATCTATAGGCGCAGCGCCCCTTAGTTAGCCCCCCGTTTTCACCGGACGTTTTCACCGGACGTTTCCACCGGGCGTTTCCGCCGTGGCCATTACATCGGTCAAGGTCGCGCACGCAAGCCTTCCGTTTGACACTCATTGGATACTAGTTTAATGAAATAATAGGGATAAAAAAAATATAAGTATAAAAATAAAACGGGGAGATATTAAACATGGCCTATCAAACCACGCAAGGCCCCATTGAAGGCTTGGAAGAGCGCTGCGCTCAGGTTCAGAATTTTTTAAGAGCCGTCAAAGAGGCCGGATTTTCGAACATACAGACCTACGGCCCCGGTTTAAGCGATTTTCTAAATGCCCGTAAAAACAGCAAAACATATCTAACCATTGAATGCACGCTCCCGCCCAGGGAAGAGCCCTCGATGTTCAAACGGATTTTACACTCCAAGAAAAGTTTGGAGCACCTGCATTTAGAGACCCTGCGCAAAAATTTAAATGCGCAAAGCAAGAATACACCTGAATTTAATGGATTAAGTTATGACCGTGTAATGCGCGATGGATATAAAATCCAGTTTTTACCCAAAGGGGAAAGCCAGAGAATTCAAATCATGAGTCAAAAACCGGCAAAACCGTATCATAGCGTTGAAGAAAAAAGTACGGCGCCGCAAGATTTGCCCATGTTTGGCGCGCTTAACAAGGTTCTAATGCGTTATGATGATAACTCAGGAACGGTGTCCACCATATACCACAAGAACTGGCGCAAGGATTATGCCGATAATATCTTTCGCATACCGGCGGAGGCCAGTCGCCGCGAGATTAACCACTCTCTAGCTTATTACTTCACACAGCGCGCACGTGGGCATGATCTTAAATTAATGATTGATGAGGCGCCGGATGACGGCATTTCAACCGAAGGTCTAAAACAGCAATACGCGCGCATGGTTCACGACGCCGCAACACTGTCCTATGCTGCGGAGAAAAACGCCGCCAATGCCCCGGCACAAACGCCAGCCGCGGATGACCGCAGCATATACACCGAGGCCGCAGCCTTTATGCACGAACTGGCTAAACGTGATCCATATTAAAATTCCGTGCACATCGCCCGGCAACCATAAAAAAGGCCGCATACAAGCGGCCTTAACTTTAATCATGTGTTTCAAAAAAAATTATACATCCAGTATCAAACGCTGAGGGTCCTCAATAGCTTCCTTGATGCGCACCAGCGAACTTACGGCCTCGCGGCCATCAATAATACGGTGGTCATACGACATCGCCAGATACATCATTGGACGAGCCTGAATAGATCCATCTTTCATAACAACCGGGCGCTGCGTGATATTGTGCATACCCAAAATACCAGATTGCGGCGTATTCAAAATGGGAGTGGAGAGCATAGAACCAAAAATGCCCCCATTCGTGATTGTAAAGGTTCCGCCCTGCATTTCATCCATGGTCAGTTTCCCTTCGCGCGCGCGCGTCCCAAGATCGACAATTTTAGCTTCGATCTCGGCCATGGATAACGTATCCGCATCACGAATAACAGGAACAATCAGACCTTGTGGTGTTGATACGGCAACGCCAATATCATAATAATTTTTATATACGATTTCATCACCCTGAATTTCAGCATTCACGGCCGGAAATTCTTTCAAGGCATTAATGGCCGCCTTCACGAAGAAGGACATGAAGCCCAGCTTGATACCATGTTTTTTCACAAACTGGTCCTGATATTGTTTACGCAAATCCATGACAGGCTGCATATCAACCTCATTAAAGGTTGTCAGGATTGCGGCGGTATTTTGCGCTTCTTTTAAACGGGAGGAAATAACCTTGCGTAATTTGGTCATACGAACGCGTTCTTCGCGTGCGCCTTGATCTTTTGGTGCCGTACCGTGGGCAACCGCTGAGGTTGATGGTGTTGGCGCACTTTCATTTGACGCAATATGTTTTTGTACATCTTCTTTGGTAATACGGCCATCTTTACCGGAACCGGATATAGCCGACGCATCCAGATTATGATCACCGATCATTTTGCGTACTGCCGGGGACATTGGCGCATTTGCACCACCTGATGATTGGGCGGCAGGCGCGCTGTCTTTCTTTGGCGCATCGGCTTTATCATCTTTCACTTCTTTGGTCTCGGCCTTTGCCTCAGATTTCTTGGGCGTATCATTGGCAACGCCCCCTTCTTCCAGCTGACCAAGTACGGCGCCGACCTCAACAGTTTCGCCTTCCCCCACGGTAATTTTTGCAATAACACCGTCACTGGCGGCGTTCACCTCAAGGGTAACTTTGTCCGTTTCCAGCTCCACAATCGGTTCATCTGCTTTGACCGCTTCCCCCTCTTTCTTCAGCCACTGTGCAACAGTCGCTTCAGAGACAGATTCACCAAGGGTCGGGACAACTATTTCAGCCATGTTTATATCCTAATATGTTATTTATTCATTGAGCATTTATTTACCCCCAAGCATAAACCAAGGCAAGGGGCTTTTAAAGGTTTTTTGCACCTTTTTAGAAATGTTGCCATCCTGCCTGATTAAATGTAACGGGTGATCCATTTTCATCCATTACCTGAACGCCGGCAGCGCCGGCTTCAAAGTTACCAACTTTTTGTAATTGAATATTTTTTTCATGCGCCAATTTAATAATCGTCTCTGCTTGATCCGCTGCAACACTCAGCAAAAGCTGATAATCATCCCCGCCGCTCAATAGCTCATGGGGGCTAACGCTATTGCATGCCAAAAGCTGCTCTACCGCTGCCGAATAACGAATATCGCCCAATGAAATAATGGCCCGTAAATTTGAAGCCGCCGCCATATGCCCCAGATCGGCAATCAAACCATCTGAAATATCCATGGCCGCATGAATATGCGCCTTTTGTTGTTCAAACAAGGGAAGAATGGCGACTGGCGGTTCTGGTACGAAGTAACGCGCGCGGCAAAACTCCGGAACATCGCTGATTACCTCGCGCAAGCCTTGCAGACCGCAATACGCATCACCGACACTGCCAGAAAGCAAAATCGCATCTCCGGCGCGGGCCTTGGCCCTTGACAGAGACCCCCCCTTATTCACCAGCCCAAACATGGTGATCGAGATAGATACATGGCCCCTAATGGATGTCGTATCCCCACCACAACAAAACAGATTATACAGCTTTTGATCCTCGGCCAATCCCGCCGTAAACGCACGCAACCAGGGCTCATCCACCTCCGGCAGGGCCAGACATAGCTGATAGCAATAGGGCCGCGCCCCCATTGAAAGAATATCTGAAAGATTACTGCGCAGCGCCTTTTTCGCAATTGTTGCGGCTGGTTGATCTGCAAAAAAGTGGATATCGGCGTTTAAGGTATCACTGCTGACCACAAGTTCTTTTCCATCAGGAACGCTCAGAACCGCCCCATCATTAACGAAATCACCCGCCTCAGCCCGGCCTTCCGCCAAAGGTAAAAAAAACGATCGGATAAGATCAAATTCTTTCATATCCGCCTCCCCCTTTTTTCTACCTTAAGCCCATAATGCATGAAAATGATGAACCGGGCCATGCCCGCGCCCAACACTCAGGCGTTCACTGTTTTGCAAGGCATATGTCACAAATGTTTTGGCTGCATGGGCGGCTTCTACCGGGGGAAGGCCCTTGGCCAGATAACAGGCCAGCGCGCTGGAGAGCGTGCAGCCGGTTCCATGATTGTGAATTGTCTTTACGCGCGGCGCCTCTAATATTTCAATCACGCCCTTTTGGTCCATAAACACATCATTGGACGTGGCGCCCCCCAAATGCCCCCCTTTTAACATGACCGCCTGACATCCCAAATCCAGCAACGCCTTGGCCATATCCTGCATATCCGCTTGAAAATCACGATCAAAAGATTTCGCCAGCAAAATTTCGGCTTCCGGCACATTCGGCGTTAAGACCCCGGCAAGCGGCAGCAATTTTGTCCGCAAATTTTGTATCGCCGTATCATCCAATAGTTTATCACCGCTGGTTGCCACCATCACCGGGTCAAGAACGACATAGCCGGGTTTATGGCGTTGAATGGCCTCGGCAATCGTATCAATCGTTTGGGGCGTGCCAGCCATACCAATCTTCATTGCATCAACACGAACGTCTTCAAAAATCGTATCAATCTGTTTACCTACAAAATCATGCGGCACCTGCTGCACGCCAGTCACACCCTTCGTATTTTGCGCCGTCAATGCCGTCATAACCGCCATGCCATAACAACCAAGCGCCGAAAATGTTTTTAAATCGGCCTGAATTCCGGCGCCCCCCGATGGATCGGAACCGGCAATAGAAAGAATGTTGGATATCATCGATAACCTTTTGGATTATAAATATTAGCGTTCTGTCAGCTTAACAAATTTTCGCGCGGCCTCACAAGGATCATCAGCTTCGGACACGCTGCGCATCATCGCCACGCCATCCGCCCCGGCCTGCAGCACAAGGGCCGCATTATCCGGGGTTATACCCCCAATCCCGACCACGGGAACCGGCGCGCGTTTGATTAAGTTCGCAAATCTTTCGGCGCCCAGTACGGGCTTGCCTTTGTCCGTTTGTGTTGGAAAGAACGGCCCCGTACCGATATAATCTACCAACGCAGGATCAACCGCATTAATGTGCTCTTCCGTAAAGGCCGTGAGACCAAGGATGGCATCCGGGCCCAAAATCTTACGGGCTTCGGAGGCCGGTATATCCCCCTGCCCGATATGGGCTCCATCCGCGCCAACATCGCGCGCAATTTCGACATAATCATTCACCAGAAACGGAATTTTGTATGGTTTCAACAGCTCGCACAGCATTGCCGCCTGCGCCGCCACCAAAGGCCTGGGGTCAACTTTGTTACGAAGCTGCACCATCGTTACGCCGCCTTGCGCCGCGGCCATAACAACCTGCGCAATATCCCGCCCAGCGCATGCATGCGGGTCGGCAACGAAGTAAATGGATAGGTCGAAGTTTTGTTTCATGGCGGGAGTTTAGCGGCGAAAAGACACGAATGCATCCAAAAATATTGACAAAACAATTTAATTTACATATTATCACAGGCATGAGTGCGGTACGGAACATACATAAAATCTTTGAATTTGTGAACGGTAACAAAGGGAAAATCGGGCCGCACGAAGGCAAAGTGGCAGCATTGATGCTAAGCGGAGAAAAGCCCGTAGGTCACTTAATCCTTCCCAATAACCGTGATCAAATTGAACAACTCCATAACGCCGTACTTAGTGGCAAAATGAGTATGCTCGATAGCCCAGATACTTGGACTGATGAATCTGGCATCAAGTACGGGGGATACTATTTTTGCCAAAGTGGAAAAGAACAGGATATGCAGAGACTCTTCGAATTATTCGAAGGAGGCAAAGAAATAAACTCCTATGAAGAATTCGTGGAAGTTACACACGAAATTGGTACAATTCTCGGTTAAAGCGAAGATGATATTAATCTCTTTCTCAAATGGCACTCGAGTTTTATGTTACAAGGTTTAGTCTGGTATCAGGAAAAGAAATTAAAATTTCTATCACACATATCAAACCTCTCCAGCCATGACCTTTGGCCCGTGGATTAAATCCAATTTAAACACTCAACGCTTCATCCACCAGTTTCAACTGTTCCAGATTATGACGTTTCATCAGGCCTGTCGCTGGCGCGGCGGCGGATTTACGGCCGACATATTTGGCGCGCTGGCATGGCTTATGCTTCATCTTGATCAGCACATCCTCAATGAACGGATCAACGAAGCTCCAATACCCCTGATTCTTCGGCTCCTCCTGACACCAGACGATATCAGCATTCTTATAGGCTGATAATTCTTCTTCCAGCGCTTCATCGGGGAATGGATAGAGCTGCTCCAGACGTAAAATCATAACATCATTCAATTTACGTTCACGGCGTTCCTGCAAAAGGTCATAATAAACCTTACCGCTACAAAGAACCACACGCTTAATTTTGTCCGGCTTGGCCAGTTTTTGCTGATCATCATCCCACAATACACGGTGGAACGTGCTGTCCGGCCCAAACATATCAATCGGCGACACGGCCAGTTTATGACGCAGCAATGATTTCGGCGTCATCATGACCAATGGTTTACGGAAGTCCCGCAGCATCTGACGGCGCAAGATATGGAAGTAATTGGCAGGCGTTGTACAATTTGCAATCTGCCAGTTATCTTCCGCGCACATCTGCAAGAAACGTTCAGGACGGGCGGAGGAGTGTTCAGGCCCCTGCCCCTCATACCCATGCGGCAGAAGCATCACAAGGCCGGACATCCGCAGCCACTTGCTTTCAGACGAGGAAATGAACTGATCAATGATCACCTGCGCACCATTCACGAAATCACCGAATTGCGCCTCCCACAGCACCAAAGTCTTTGGATCGGCCAAAGTGTACCCGTATTCAAAACCAAGCACCGCCATCTCAGACAACGGACTATCGTGACATTCAAATTTGGGTTGGTCTTTTGCGACATGCTGAAGAGCAATATGCTTTTGCCCCGTTGTTTGATCATACCAGATGGCATGGCGCTGAGAAAATGTGCCGCGGCCAACATCCTGCCCGGACAACCGCACCGCAAAACCATCTGTCAACAATGTACCAAATGCCAGCGCCTCTGCGGTCGCCCAATCAAAGCCTTCGCCAGTTTCCAGCATTTTATCTTTGGCATCCATAACCCGCTTTAACTTTTTATTGATCTCAAAACCTTCTGGAATTTTCGTCACAATTTCGCCGACGCTTTTAATTTCATCCAAGCCAACGCCTGTTTTCCCGCGTCGCGGCCCTTGCGGGGCCGTTTGCAGCCCTTCCCACGCACCGCCAAGCATATCGGCATTATTCGGCTTGTAACTTTTCGTGGCCTCAAAGGCTTCATCCAGATAGGCATAAAATTCATCCAGAATGGTCTGCGCCTCTTCCTCACTCAACACACCATCCGCAATCAATTGCTGCGCATACAAAGAACGCGTTGTTTCTTGCGTGGCAATTTTTTGATACATCAATGGTTGCGTAAAGGCCGGTTCATCGCCTTCGTTGTGGCCATAACGGCGATAACAGAACATATCAATAACGACATCTTTTTTGAATTTCTGGCGAAACTCCGTTGCGATACGCGCCACATGCGTAACCGCTTCCGGATCATCACCGTTCACATGAAAAATCGGAGCCGACAGCATTTTGGCAACATCTGTTGAATAAGGGCCCGAACGCCCGAATTTCGGTGTAGTGGTAAAACCGATCTGGTTATTAATCACAATATGGATTGTGCCGCCAACGCGGTAGCCCGGCAATTCGGAAATCATTAATGTTTCGGCCGTCACGCCTTGCCCCGCAAACGCGGCATCACCATGCAACAACAAAGGAAGAACCTGTTCGGCCTCATGGTCGTTGCGCTGCACTTGCTTGGCACGCACTTTACCGATAACAACCGGGTTCACAAATTCCAGATGTGACGGGTTGGCCGTCAAAGAAAGGTGAATATTATTACCGTCAAAATCACGGTCGCTGGACGTTCCAAGATGGTACTTCACATCACCGGACCCCAGCACATCATCAGGCGTAGACGATTGCCCCTGAAATTCTGCAAAGATGGCGGTAAATGGCTTGCCCATCACATTGGCCAATACATTCAAACGCCCGCGGTGAGCCATACCAACGACAATTTCCTTTAGGCCCAACTGCCCGCCGCGCTTCATAATTTGTTCCATGGCCGGTATCAGGGATTCCCCCCCATCGACACCAAAACGTTTTGTTCCCGGGTGTTTTTTATGCAGGAACTGTTCAAAAACTTCTGCCGCCACCAAGCGTTGATATATGGCGCGCTTACCTTCGGTGGTAAAGTCGGTTTTGTTACGCGGCTCCTCAATACGTTCCTGCAGCCAGGCTTTTTCTATCGGGTCTGCCATATGAAGATATTCCAGACCAATTGTTGAGCAATAGGTCTGACGCAGTGCATCCAGAATTTGTTGCAGTGTCGCTGTCTCCATTCCCAGCACACCGTTAATAAAGATCGGACGGTTATAATCATCACTATTAAAACCATGGTGGCTTGGGTCCAGCTCAGGGGGGGTTTCAACCTCTTTTAAACCCAGCGGGTCCAGATCAGCAAGCAAATGCCCGCGGGCACGATATGCGCGAATTAACTGGAGCGCACGAATAGAATCCATTGCGGCCCGTTTTACCGCCTCCGGGTCCTTGCCTTCCAATGCATCATTGACAGGGGCGGCCATTCTTTCGGTGATATGCGCGCCGCTGCCCATATGATCAAAACGGCGGGATGCCTTTTTATTTTCACTCGGCGTCCAGCTAGCGCCATTCAATTCGGCCAGTAATGAAATCTCTGTATCATTTAACCCTTTAAAAAACGCCTGCCAGCTTTCATCGACATTAATATGGTTCTTTAAATACTCACCGTATAAATGGGCGATATACTCCGCATTTAAACCACTCAAAAAAGTCTGGTTACCCGCTGCATTGGTCATTTCTATTCTTTCTTATTAACATGAAGATTTTTATATCAGTACGGACTTAATCATAACGCAAACGGAAATCAAGAGCCATATAGCATTTATAAAAATTCCACACTTGACTTTTTCATAATAAAAGCCTATTCATTGTATTATAAAAGACATGAACAGAGAGTTATCAAGATGAGAAATTCTTTCTACGCAGCAGTATTGGCAGCAGCCCTACCGGCGGCAACAATGGCCCAAGACCCGGCCCAAAGCCCGGAACCGGGTCAAAACGGAGACAATTGCATCCAAATGAGTGCAACCTTTAAATTCTGCGCAGACGAGAACGCCAATTCATACGATATAGACTCACCAAATACTGAGCCCCTGCTGGGTATTCCAGGAAGCCTCATAGAGAACGGGGGAGATATCAATGATAACTGCGCGCTTATCACGACGATAGAAAGAAACCCGCTTTTTGTTGTCTGCGCAGACTTGGAAACACCGGAACCGGCCGAACCGTAAGGCCGTTTTTAACATCCAACTTGGGCGCGCGCCCCTTATTCGCTCACCTTCAAGGCGGCGGATAGCTGGGATAACGCTGATTTCTCGGATGGGCTGATATTGGCCGGGTGCCCGGCATCATTTTCAGCCATTGTTGCAACGCCGCCCACAAATTTACCAATCATTGCACTCAAGAATCCTTCTTTTTTATCCGTTTCCATTGCATCAAAAGCGCTCAATTCGCTATGGGCTTGCGCCACCATTTTCCCAAGCTCCAGCACAAAACGCCGGTAATGCCTGGCCTCGGCCGTTCCAAACTCGGCCTGCACCACCTGCATAACATCGGGCGCCTGCTTCACAATGTGAAAACATTCCTCTTCCCATTGTGACCAATTGTCCTTCATGCGCATAATTTCACTTGCCACAGCCTGAATAAAGGCCGAATCCTTATGCACCTCCGCCAAGGCAGGAATGCCGCGCTCCAGTGCTTTCATCTCATTTTCATCATCGGCTTCCCCTTCAATATCATCCGCATGTGAAACCCACAGCCCGGCCTTATACGGCAAGGATATAACAGCCAATGCATGATTTTCTGAAAGCCGGGATAGATGCGCCATAATAAAACAACCTTTATACTTGAAACAATTTTACTTACGAATATTGAATTCCCAGAACGCTGGCCAGCGCATTTAATGTCTGACGTTCCTTCAAGGATATATTTAAATACTGGTCCATGCTTTTAAACGAACGATTCTTACGGGCCGCCTTATATTTTTCCCGGTAATACATAATATAAATGCGCAATTTGGTTATAAAGTCCAGCTTATCATATTCCCGAAACGCAAGCGCAACGGCCTCAGCGATTTCAAGCAAACGCTGCTTAAAGGCGTTCACCTCTTTTTCATCAACAACATCATGCAACAAATCGATCGCTCTTTGACAATCTTCAGAAACGTTCTTTGTTTCGGTTGCCCATTTTTCCCAATCCTGTTTACGGCTTATGGTCTCCGCCATGACATATTGCACAACTTCAGAACCAAAAACATCTTGCGTAAACCCGTGCAAAATATTGGCCAAGGCCGTTTTTTCCTCTTCATCAGCCACATCACCGCCAACATCGTCGGCGTGGCTAATCCAGGCGCCAACCCGATAAGGCAGGCTAACAATCAGTTCCCTGTGATCATGTGGCAATTCATCAAGAAAGCTCATAGAAGAAACCCTTATTCATTCATCTCTATAGCATACTATGAAATATACAGGGGCTCAAAGACTAATCTTCAGCAAGTTATCTTCTATTGCCCGGCGGCCAAAAGCGAGCCATTTTTATTGACCTCTATCTCGCCCCCTGCTTCATATCGCTCCCGGCATCATAACGGCACTACTTCTTATTCTCTTCACGTTCGCGCATCGGCATGGCATCAATCGCATCAAATATCCATTTGATCGGCACAGCCCTATCGACCGGGCTCCATACCTGTTTTAATTCCCCATCCAGCCCGACAAGAACGACCGAAAACTTATTGTTATCCACGCCCAGTTGCTTTTCCATGAAACGTTGTTCATTGGCGTCCATATCATACCACCCCCGGTAATTGTAATCGCTAATCTCGTCAATCTCATCAAGGTCCTCGCGCATAAACCTGATCGCGGCGAGCTTACGATCGGCCAGACCAGGTATATTATCCCGCAAGATTTGCAGCTGCTGCGCCACTAGCGGGTCATCTGGCTCCCCGGTAATAACCAGGGCGCGCTGGCTCCATTGCAGCGTGCGAAAGATTGGCGGCTTCGAACGTGCCTGCAAAGTTTCTAACGGCACCGGCGCGGCCTTCTGATAGCCGGATTCTGTTTTTTTCTCGCCAATTCTGGCGTGTGCATCCCCACAGCCGCCTATCAAACCAATGACAACAGCCCCCAATGCAATAAAAAATCTGTTTTGAAATGCTAATACCATGTTCTGCCCTCGATATATGAATGTATGACAATCAGTATAAACCAATCTTGAACAAGATAAAACGCGCCGGCTCTTTTTCCAACCACAGCGCGCCAACGCCATAAAAAAAGCCCGCGCCAATTAAAGACGCGGACATTTTAAAACTTACACAACGGGCCGCGATAACGGCCCCAAGGTTAGGCAGCCATGGCCTCAACAACGGCATCACCCAAACCGGCAGGCGATTCAGAGACAACAAACCCGGCTTCACGCATCGCCTTCATCTTGGCAGGTGCCGTATCATCCGCGCCAGAAATCAAGGCACCGGCATGGCCCATACGCTTGCCCGGAGGCGCCGTTGCCCCGGCAATAAATCCTGCAATCGGCTTTTTCTTATCCAGTGATTTGTAATACTCACAGGCCTCAATCTCGGCGGTACCGCCAATTTCACCAATCATCAAAATGGCTTCAGTTTCATCATCGTCCATGAACATTTCGATACAATCAATAAAGTTTGTCCCATTCACAGGGTCACCGCCAATACCAATACAAGTAGACTGACCAAGACCAACCGCGCCCGTTTGCGCAACGGCCTCATATGTCAATGTCCCAGAACGCGATACAATACCGACCTTTCCGCGCTTGTGAATATGGCCGGGCATAATACCGATTTTACATTCATCCGGCGTAATGATGCCCGGGCAGTTAGGCCCAATCAAACGGGTTTTTGAACCATCCAGCGCGCGGCGCACTTTCACCATATCAAGAACAGGTATCCCTTCGGTAATACAGATCGCCAAATCAACACCGGCGTCAATCGCCTCTAAGATCGCATCCGCGGCAAATGGCGGCGGCACATAAATAACTGACGCATTCGCGCCGGTTTCATCAACGGCATCCTTTACGGTATTAAACACCGGAAGATCCAGATGCTTTGTTCCGCCTTTACCCGGCGTAACACCACCAACCATTTTCGTACCATAGGCAATGGCTTGCTCACTATGAAATGTCCCTTGGGCTCCGGTAAAACCCTGACAAATGACGCGTGTGTTTTTATTAACGAGGACTGACATACTTTCTCCATTGATTAATTACCCCTTTGTTATAAAGGATAACGGCCATGAATCAACATGGTTTATATAAAAAATCACAGCTAAATTTTTCAATCCCTCTTGCGCCTCGAATAATTTATGCGTAAATATAAAATCAAACAATAAGAACAAAATTAAACAGGGATTCGAACATTGAATAACAAGCTGAAGAACGCGTTTGTCGGCGCGGCTTTTGCCGCAAGTTTGAGCGCATGTAAAGTCATCACCCCCATACCAACACAAGACGTCGAGCCGGAACCGGCCCCCCCTCCACCGGCGGAGCCCCTGATCACACAATATTACGACATTGAATTGCGTGACAAAATTACGCTGTTCACCTCAGAAAAATTCATGAATGAATTGCGGGAAACGGAAAGCCTCATTACACAAAACCCCAATGATAATTATCAGCACATCATTAATGTCACCATTAATTCACCGGGCGGCCATGTCAACGAAGGGTACCGCCTTCTTGATGCGTTCGAAAAAAGCAGCAATAACTTTAATTTCAAATGTGAAGAACAAGCCTCTTCCATGGCGGCCATTGTGCTCATCGGCGCAACCGGAACAAACCGCGACGCCGCGCAGGATTGCACGATCATAATTCACCAATCCTATTTCACCATTTACGAACCGCGGGATTCATTTAACTTTATAGCAAAAACAGAATACAACGCCTTAAAGCCGCAATACGAACTGGCAAAAAGTGATCCCAGTGTACAAAGCGTCGTGATTAAACAGCCAGGGGCCCCTGATTACGAATTATCCCGCGCAGAGATATTAAACTGGTTTGAAAGACTGCATAAATACCGCGAAACCGTCAAAGAACGATTATCCGAGACCACATTTTTAAACCCGAATGACATCGAAATTATTCTGGACAATGGCGACAACTACTTCTCCGTAGAAAGCGCGGCCTTCGCAGGTATGATTGACACCATCAATGGCGCCCCGCCAACCAGCGAGCATTTGCAACAAGGCGAGATTCTGTTTTGCAACAATCTGCCAACCCTGAGTTTGTGCGCCTAATCAAGATATCCGTCTATACTCTACGCCACGCGGCATTTCCATAAACTTGACATCTCGGTCAGGGTGCGCTTTAATGCCCTACCGAAATATTATGAAAAGGCATCAGGCATGAGTTTAACTTTTTTACAAAATACCGCAATGGCCGCGGTGTTAACCATGACAACAGCATTTGGCGCAAGCGCAAATGATATGCCTGTTACTGATGACGACTGGATAAAAAACATAGAAGAATTAAGAAAAAAGACCAGCGCGTTAAAAGAAAAAACAAAAGCGCTAAAAGAGGAAAAAGCAGCCTCCATAGCATCTGATACGCGCATACAGGACCTGCTGGACAAAGGTGACTTAACGGAACTCAATCAGCTTACCTATATGGAATCGCCCTGGATTATCGATATTGAAAGGGTCAGCCCTGAAAATGTCGATAAATGGATCGACCAACTTCAATCACTGACACGTATAGATCCCACGCAACCGATTGTGGTTCGTTTGGGTGAATCACCAGGCGGCAGCCAAAGAGATGGGATGAATCTTATTGATGCCCTTCATGCCGCGCCAAATCCAATTGTCGCATTATGCACGGAATACGCCTATTCGATGGGCGCCGTAATTCTCTATACCCTGCAAAACGGTATCCGTATATCAACCGAGAATTGCGATATTATGTCGCACGAGGCACGATTTCACAATATTAGTATAACAACATCGAGTCTTGAGGATCTTTTAGAATATGCACAGGAAGCCGAGACGACTATAATTCAGTACACATCCCAGGCCTCCGGCTTGTCGATTGAAGACAGCGCAAAACTCCACACTCATCAAGACCTGCACCTCACCCCCAGACAAGCAATGGGGGCCGGTTTAATTGATGTCATCATACCGCACCGCACCCGTGATAACCCGCTCAGAAACCGCGTAACGGCAACAAGCGGCACATCGGCCGCAAGCTGGGCCGTGACAAATCATTCGAATGCGGAAGACTTTAAACACTTGTTTTGTGAGGCCACGAGATCGCGAAAGCTCGATTACTGCCAAGACGATAAAATTGATGAGCCGGTATTCCAAGAGGCTCAAAAAACCGCGCAGACGAATAATCTGGATTTCAATTAAAAAAGGGGCGGTATGCCCCTTTCTATTCTGTTTCTATGTGAAGGTGATTAAGCCGCTTTCATGGCTTCTTCGGTTGCCTGCACAACCTTTTCAGCAGCATCTTTCAAATTATCGGCAGAGATAATCGGAAGACCTGAATTCGCCATAATTTCTTTACCTTTTTCAACATTGGTTCCCTCCAGACGGACAACCAAAGGCACGCTCAGGTTAACTTCCTTCGCCGCGGCAACCACGCCTTCGGCAATGACATCACATTTCATGATGCCGCCAAAAATGTTCACCAGAATACCTTTAACATTCGGGTCAGAAAGAATAATTTTAAAGGCCGCTGTTACTTTTTCCGTTGTGGCGCCGCCACCAACATCAAGGAAGTTAGCAGGCTCCCCGCCGGAGAGCTTGATAATATCCATCGTAGACATCGCCAGACCGGCGCCATTGACCATGCAACCGATATTCCCGTCCAATGATACATAGGCCAGATCATATTCATGCGCCTTTTGTTCGTTCTCGTCTTCCTCTGTCTCATCGCGCATTTCGGCAATATCTTTGTGACGGAACAGCGCGTTGGGGTCGAAATTCATCTTCGCATCCAGCGCCATCACTTCATCACCGACAAGAATCATCGGATTGATTTCAACAATGGACGCATCGGTCTCGATGAAACATTTATACAAGTTGGTGAAGAATTTCACGGCAGATTTAACCTGCGCTCCTTCCAGACCCAGACCAAAAGCCAGACGGCGCGCATGAAAGCCGCTCATCCCTGTCGCCGGATCAACAGAGACCTTGATAATCGCATCAGGGTTTTCCTCGGCCACTTCCTCAATCTCCATCCCGCCTTCGGTGGACACCATGAACGTTACACGTGACGTTCCGCGATCCAAAACGACAGAACAGTAATATTCTTTTTCAATATCAACGCCATCGGTCACATAAAGACGCTGAACCTCTTTGCCTTCGGGGCCGGTCTGTTTGGTCACCAGTGTTTTTCCCATCATGGCTTCGGCGGCGGCGCGCACATCATCCACGGTCTTACATAGGCGAACCCCGCCCTTGCCCTCGGGATTGTCTGTAAAATGCCCTGCGCCACGGCCACCGGCATGAATTTGCGCCTTCACCACATACAGGCTTGCGTTCATTGATTCGGCGGCCTTTACCGCTTCATCAACACTCATCGCGGGGATACCATCCGGCACTGCAACACCGTATTTTTTCAACAATTCTTTGGCTTGATACTCATGGATATTCATGGTCTAGGCGCTCTCTTCTATTCTTTTATTAAGTTGATAATTTTAAACCTGTTTGCTTTTAACACCTGATAAGCGCTTTGCAAAGCCCTGCCCTGCAAAAAAATAATTTTCCAGAGGATAGAAATATTAACCCTATTTTAAGACTCTTTGACTATTATGAAAAGCAATTAGAGGGGCGGTAAAATTTCAAGTCACAATTTTGACGAAACTACCTCTAAGCCCTTATAATAGGGGCAGTTAAATAATAAAAAGACTAAAATAAAAACAAGAAAATAATAAGACGGGCAAACCGCGGTAATAGAATGTGTAAATAGAGGTAACAAATGGGTCAGATAACACCTGACGGTGTAGCAGACAGAGAAATGAACCCGCAGGAATCAAATCCTGCTGTTGATTTTGACATCACGCCCGATCCTATCATGAATGAATTTTTCAACAGCCTAAACGGCGCCGTCCAACAAGATGCGGCCGCCGAAGAGGCCGTTGATCTTTTAATCAATGAAATACAAAAAACAACCGGTTTGTTTACAGACTCCCCTGACATGCAGGCGCAGGCATCCAGCCGCATGGAACAGCTCAACACGGCCATTCAAGACAGCAATATGCCCGAAGACATTAAATCTTCCTTCAATAACATCTACACGGCCTCAATCGACAACCCGCAATACTTAAACGCATTAAACGGCTTTATTCTGCAGGGCGGCGGGTCGATTTCCGGTATCGCGGGCGCCGCACAACGCCTGAATGATGAGGCGATTGAGAAACGCAACAAAGAAAACAGCAGCCGCGCGGCAACCGCAACAGCCGCGGCCATAGCACAAAGCGCGGCCCGCGTGGATGCGGCAAACGAAAACTATTCCAGTGCCATGGATGATTGGACAAAGAAATTGTTAGCCGGGGAAATCAGCTATAAGCAATATAGAGAAGCTGCAGATAAAGACTCTGAAGCGGCACTCGCCAGAGCGCTAACAAAAGACGAAGCCGAGCAAATTCGCGATCATCAAATCACGGACACAGAACGCCGGGGTAAACAAGGCGAGTTAACAAGCGAACAAGTAGAAAATCAAAAAGCCGATATCAATGAGAATTTTCATCAACAAATGCAAAAATTAGGGAACGGCGTTGATAACAATATTCATCAAAGCGCCGTAAACCACGCACAGGATCTAGACTTTGCAACCAGTCTTATGGTCAAGCAGGGAAGCGGAATCAACCTAAAAAATGATGGGCTTGATATCCCTGATTTCGAAACCAAGGCGGATATGAACGCCATGATCGAACAAATCTTTGCCGATGCTGATCAAAAGCTGGAAGATCAAAAACGGGCCTTGCAAGACACAGAGCAGGAATACACCCAGCTAAAAAACGATTACGAAAGCGCGATGGGGCAATTCCAGACTTTCCTTGGCTTTAATGACGAAGAACAAGCCCTGATAACGCAAATGGAACAGGACATTGCGGAACAAAAATACACGCTGGCCTTGCAGGAGGAGGTAAATACCGGTACCCGCGCCGAAATTGAAAAACAAATGGCCAAAATTGAAGACCCTTCCGACATTGATATGAATTTCATTAAACAGGCCTTCATAGATATAGACCCCGAACTGGTCGCCAAAACAACAGAATTGAACCAGAGATTGGGCGTTGAAAATCACAACCCGATTGTACAGATGCAGGCTATGCTGGAAGACCAAGGATTGGAACTAACCGACCAGCAGCGGGCCGATCTCACCGATTTCATCGACACTGTCACAGACTTAAAAACAGACCTAAGCGCAGCCCAGCAGGAATTAGAGCGCCAGGGCGACATTGCCTATGGCGTAAATGAAGACGGAAGCTCAAGGCAACAAGACTCGAACTTCCCCGGCATGGCTGGCAAGGTTAATCCCTTTGTCTATGTCGATCACGCGCAACAAGACGTGACAGAAACGCAAGAAAAACTGAACAGCTATGCCCAGCAACAAGGCGTTTCACTCAATAGCGAGACACAAACCGAAGACGCCCCGGCCCCGGCGCCGGAGGAGCCATCCGCGATGGACATCAGAGCAGCAGAAATAGCGCAACAACTGGCCGCCATGGATAGCGTAAGCCGCGCCAATCTGGAAGAAATCGTATACAATGACAATTGGATGGGCCCAATGCACGATCAGATGATCGAAAAAGTAGAGGCCCAATTGACGGCCCAAAACCCGGATTTTAAATTTGCCGATATGGATATAGACGATCAAATCGTACTGGCCTTTATTCAAAATGACGGCACCCTGACCCAGCAAGATATCGAGTTAATTGTCAGCGAAAACGGCATTGAAGGGCCGGGATTCAAAACCGCCGTTGACGAGCTGACCGAAAAATACAGCCAGCACCCGCATTACAATATTGACCCGCCGGTACAAAGCGCAGCCGCAGAGTACCAGCCAGTAGAAGCGGATGCACCAGGCGCCGCACAACCTGCGCAACAGGCCCCGGAGCATCAAGCCCCTGCGCCAGATGGGCAAGAAGATTACGCTTATAATAACGATGCAAACCGCCCGCTCGCCCCGCCCGTATAACCAGGGTAAATTTGACGCTGAGCGCGATTTTGCGTATAGTAAGACGTATAAAAATAACTAAAAGTCATTCAAAGAAATGACAAAAATATTTAAGGGTGTAAAAATGGTACAAACGACCGACATAACGGCCGAGGTCGCCGCAATAAGAGCGCAAGAAGCACGCGAAGAGCAAGAGCGCATAGCCGCCGCGGAACAAGCCGCACAGGCCAGAGAAAATTATAACCCTGCCGTATATGCCGACCCAACGCGCGATCACATCGAACATTTTGATTACGCCGCCAGCAATGGTTTTCTGGCAACATTTTTTGAAGCCTTTCTGGTCAATTTTGGCCCCAGCCCTGATTACGACACGGGAACCCAGCGCGACCTATACCACGCCGTTGCTTTTGGGACCGCTGATGAGATGGATGAAGCCCGCATGGAATTTGCGACCATCGCCAAACACAGCGCCCCGCCCGCGGCCTCTGGCGAAGACATTGAAAACAATGTCAGACAAGTAAACAACTTTGCACGCGGCACAGGACAAGCATTGGAAAGCACATACAGGTCATTTGATAAAATTCACGAAGGGCGTCTTGCCCAGATTTCGGAAGAATCACGCAGCGCGTTCAATAGCGCCGCGCAAGATAACAGCGCCCCAGCCGAGGCCCCCGAAAACAATTACGCGCCGGAAGCCCTGGCCCCCGCCGCGCAATAAAAATAATGACGACGCGCCATAACGGCGCCCTATAAGCCGCGATTACGCCGCCTTGCTTACCTTGAACAAATGCGACACAGCGTCACGTTCCTCGCGCAGCTCCTTATCGGTTGCGTCCATGCGCGCTCTTGAGAAGTCATTAATCTCAAGCCCTTGAACAATTTCATATTTGCCATTCTTACAGGTCACGGGATACCCGTAAATGACACCCGGTTCAATGCCGTATGACCCATCGGATGGAATGCCCATGGACACCCAATCGCCTTCTGGTGTGCCCAACGCCCAGTTGCGCATATGATCAATCGCGGCCGATGCCGCAGACGCCGCAGAAGACAGGCCGCGGGCCTTAATAACGGCGGCGCCGCGTTGCTGCACTGTTGGAATAAACGTTCCTTCATACCAGTCTTGATCGACAAAAGACATGGCCTCTTTACCATTGATTTTGGCGTGGAACAAATCCGGATATTGCGTGGAGCTGTGGTTACCCCAAATCGTCATATTTGTAATATCTGTGGAATGCACATTGGTTTTTTCCGCCAATTGCGACAAAGCGCGATTATGATCCAGACGAACCATCGCCGTAAAACATTTCGGGTCAAGATCAGGCGCATTTTGTTGCGCGATCAGGGCATTTGTGTTGGCCGGATTCCCAACAACCAGAACCTTAACATCCCGCGAGGCATGGTCGTTAATGGCCTTACCTTGCGGGCCAAATATGCCGCCATTGGCGGTTAGAAGGTCAGAGCGTTCCATTCCATCCTTACGCGGCATCGCGCCAACCAGAAAACAGTAATCGGCATCTTTAAACGCAACATCCGCATTATCTGTTGTTATCACACCCGCCAATGTAGGGAAGGCGCAATCATTTAATTCCATCACAACCCCATCCAGCGCGCCCAGCGCAGGCGTAATTTCCAACAACTGCAATATGACAGGCTGATCAGGGCCCAGCATCGCGCCAGAGGCCAAACGGAATAATAATGCGTAGCCGATTTGTCCGGCCGCACCAGTCACAGCAATTCTCACAGGGGATTTCATAGTTCGGGTACCTTTCATGGATCTAAAAAATAAATTTATTACCCATTGAAAATATCACCTTTGCCCCAAATTTCAAACGATTTGGCGAGAAAATCAGGTAGAGATAAATAATCGTACCTAGCCGGCCTTCTTCAACCCTAGGAACTCCAGCTGCCAGTTTATATCATCTTCAGAAAGCGGATAATCCGTTCCATCTCTTGGGTAAATCAGTTCCTTGGGCGGAACCATCCCCATGTCTTTTTGCAACTGCAACGCCATACGCATCGACAAACCGGCATGCCATGACAGCGCAATAATCGGTTTTGGCGCCTTCATCTCAAAAATCCGGGAAACGCGGGCGCTATCTGTTTTTATCATGCGGGCAATCGCCGCGTTCACAAAGTCATGATCCCGCATGGCCAAAGCATCGGAAATAGTTTCTTCATTTAAACGTCCATCTTGCAGCACATTTTTTAAACGCTCTTCAATACTGCGGTCGTTATCCCCGTCTTCGGTGGCAAAATCCATGCGGCGGCGAAACACCGCGGCGACTTCTTCTGCCAATTCAGGGTCAATATCTTCGCGCGCCATTAATACATCACGCACCGATGCATCCACAAAATCCGCCAGTTCCCGCACGACAGAGGCTGGAAGGCGGCTGCGCGTTGCAATCGGCTTGTGCCATTCCGGAAATTCACGGGCGCGCCCCACAATCTCGTGAAGGACTTCATCATTCATGTCCGCCCCCTCGTTCGAAATCAACGCCTTACCGGCGGGGCGGTCATTGGTTTCAATCACCGCCAATGACACAGGTGCGCTCACCGAGCTTCGTTCGGCAATCGCCTCAATCGCCCAACTGGCCGGATGTGATTGTAAAATGCACAACAGGTCTTCATCGGATAGCGCCGCGCAAAAACGCAAAATCGGTTCAGAGACTTCGCGTTCAACATCACGCGCCAGTTGCGCGGCCACCTTTGGCGGGGCATGGGCATGGTCTTTTAATGTACTAGAAAGCGCAACGCGCACTTTCAGAACCTCATCCAGCGCCAGTGTCCCCAGCGCCTGAACGGCAAAAGCGTAAAGCTGGCTATGTTTATCTTTTGACAGGTCAGGCAATAAATCCATTAATCGCGCCGCAAGGGCAAGACGAACATCCTGATCGCTGTCCTGCGCCAAAATACCTGAGGCATGCATGGGTGTTGATTTGTTTCCCGCCACGGCCTTACGGACCTTGGGCGATGGATCTGATTCAGCAAGATAGTACAAAATTTCTTTCTGGGTTTCGGTATTTTTGGCAAGCGTAATCCGTTCTTTTTCATTGGCGGATTTTAACTTTTCAGTCTGCGCCTGATAGTCGCTGCCACTATCCGATGTACCGCGGCCTTTCTTCTTTTTATTCTTAAATAAGTTTTTTACCAGAGTGATCATTGCAAAATCCGTACCATTCATGTCTTTCAACCCATAAGAATGCCACAAAAATATTTAGGTTCAATGAAGAATTAAAAAGAAATACCGCGCGCGCCAAACAGGAAACATCCCCTACAACGGCACCAAAACCCGTTTTGTATCAAGGCGTTCGCGTAATGATGGTATGTCGCGGCCAAGCCGTTCATCCATGCGTTCCAACATAAACTGACCAAGACAATTCAGGGGCGGTCTATCGCCCTTTTCCCAATCGATCAAATTTTTATTGGGCACCGATTGGGGAATAAAACGGGCAAAACGCCAGGCAAGATTTGCAGCCATATCGGCATCATATTCCCCCCCGGCGAAGCGGTGGCGGACATGACGTAAATAAGTATGGATCAACGCACGCTCATCCCCCAGCGCATCAATCACATTATCCATGGCCACATATAAATTCTCCCGCGCCGTATCGGATAACCCCTTTTTACTTTCCAGCAATTGCAACATGCCGCCGGTCAATACATCAACCAATTGGCGGCGCTGCGTGCCTTGCAACCCCTTCAAAGATGCCGATTCCCGAAGCAATTTCTCAGACAAACGTTCCTGATTAACCGGCATCACCCCAGATGCAAAATTATTAAAAAAGCCTCGAAATGGTTTAAAGTTCATACTTACCTCCATGGCCTTAACGTTTACCGGCCCCTATCCGCATGATTTTTTATAAAATACCTACGGCAACTCAGGCTCGGCCGCGTTATCATTTTCAATGACCGAGAGCCCCTTCTTCACCTGGGTTTCAGCGTCCCGCCCGAATTCATATTCATACGTGTCCTGTTTCTCAAGATAATCCAGAACCAGACCGCCCCATACTGTAAGGTATAATTCTCCCGCGCAATTGCGCCCCGCCAACTGACGGTCCAACAAATAATGATCCGTACGGGCGTTGCGTTCAAATACGCTATCCAGATCACCGAGTATCTTAATATTCGCGACCTCCTCGGCAGGGCAATCCGCCTGATCGGCGATCCGGCGCAGGCCAATAAGAACGCGCCCTGCCCCTTCATAACCATTCACAATGGTTTCAGCAAAATCATGAATAGATTGCATCACTTGCGGATGTATTGGCGGCTGCGCGGCCATCTCTTCAATCATGGCAATGACATTACGCTGCAAGTCGTAACGCACTTCAGGCGGGCAGAACATAAGAGTTTGGTTTATTTCGTTCAGATGCTTAACAAAATCATCCCAGACCTCTTCCGGGGCATTTACATCATCCATTTTACGTCCCTGTTTACATATACTTGTTATTTTTTCAGGGAGAATAGCGAAAAAAAGTATAAAGCGCAAAGGTCTTAGATGTTGCGCTGCACATATTCCTTGGATTGCATTTCATTTATGCGGGAAATCGTCCGTTCAAATTCAAATGAATGGTCATGGCCGTTATAAAGGTTTTCCGGCGTGGCATCGGCTTGAAAGACAACATGGACAGAGGCATCATACAGCACATCAATCAATGTCATTAAACGTTTGGCCTCGTTGCGGCGGTCATATCCCAGACGCGGGATCCCCTCCAGGAAGATAATGCGGTAACGCTGCGTGAGAGCCAAATAATCCTCGGCCCCCAAGGGTTGTTCACACAGCTGAGCAAAGCCAAACCGCGCGGCGCCATTGGCAACCTGCGCAACCTTTATAACCCGGCCCTTAACGTCAATGTCCTCGGCATGAACCTCTGCCCCGTCCGTTAAGTGATGAAACACTTCATTCACGCGCGCCTTTGTTTTTCCGCCCAGCGGACTAAAATACACGCCCTCCTGCGCCAGAACCTGCGTACGGTAATCGGTCGGGCTATCCAGGTGCACAATCTCCAGCTTGTTCTTCAGCAGGGCAATAAACGGCAAAAACCGATCCCGTTGCAGCCCCCCTTCATATAAACGATCAGGCTCCCAATTGCTGGTGGCAACAACAACGACGCCGCGATCAAAAAGCGCGGTAAACAAGCGTCCCAATATCATCGCATCAGCCACATCAGTCACATGAAATTCGTCAAAACAGATAACGCGAGATCGTTCCGCCAACCGTTCTGCCAAAAGCGGCAAAGTCGCATCCACCCCTTCACGAATGCCATCACTTTCCCGCCGGGAATGGATGTAATCATGCACATCGATCATAAATTTGTGAAAATGCACACGGGTTTTGCGTATATCATCCGGCAGACAGGAATAAAACAAATCCATCAGCATCGATTTACCGCGCCCCACGCCACCATACATATAAACGCCAAGCGGCGCGGCCTGCTTCATTTGGCCAAGACCGGTTATTCTTTGAAACAAATTGGCCGGTGCGGCCTCGTGGGCCTCCATCAGCTCATCATACAATCTCTGCAAGGCCTGCACCGCCTTTTCCTGTTCGGCGTCATGGTGTAATTCGCCCCGTTTCAGGCGAGCACGATATTTTTCTATCGGAATGTCAGACATTTTTCTTCGGTGCATTCATGCGGATCAACAGGATCGAAATTTCATATAATGCCAATATCGGCAAAGCCAGCATAACTTGCGATATGATGTCAGGCGGGGTTAAAAAGGCCGCCAACACAAACACAACTATAACCGCATATTTTCGCATACGCACCAGCCATTGCGCCGTAATCATGCCCGCGCGCCCCAGCAAGGTCAACAACACAGGCAACTGAAAGCATAAACCAAAGGCAAAAATCAGGGTCATAATCAGATCCAGATATTCACTCACGCGCGCCTCCAGCTGAATGGGCAAAACCGTATCCGACCCGCTGGTTTGAAAACTCAGGAAAAAAGGCCATGCCATCGGAAGAACAACATAATAAACACAGGCCCCGCCCGCAAAAAATAAAACCGGCGTAGCCGCCAAAAAAGGCAAAAACGCGCGGCGCTCATTGGCATAAAGGCCGGGGGCGATAAAAAGCCATATTTGCGATAACAAAACAGGAAATGTTAAGAACACCCCCGCAAAAAATGCAACCTTCATATAGGTAAAAAAAGCCTCGGTCAGGCCGGTATAAATCAAACGCTGCGATCCCTCACCGCCCATGGCCTCAGCCAATGGGTCCACCAGAAAACCATAAATCTGTTCCACAAAACCAAAGCAAATCGCTGTGCCGATAACCATGGTCAGTATCACCCACACCAAGCGTTTGCGCAGTTCCAGCAAATGCTCCATCAGGCTGGATCGTGCAGGATGCTCCTCGTCTCGGTCTCGGTCTCGGCCTCGCCCCCCCTCAGGCTCCGCCGCATCATCACCGCTCAGGGCGGCCTTATGGGCCATTATCGGGTCATTTTTGTTCATTCTGCCCCTTCCGTTTTGCCATTTACCCCATTCTCGTTCTGACTCTGGCCTGATTTGGGGGCGCTTTCGGAAAGATTGGCCATCACTTCATCGTCTTCGGCATCTTCAAACCGCGCATCACCCTCTTCAAAATTCACACTTTTGCGCATGTTCTCCATATCCGCATGGTGCATAAATTCATCAAATTGCTGGGAAAAGGCATATTTGACATACTGCAAACGGCGCACCAACCGGCCAAGCCCCAGCATCATTGCCGGCAACTCTTTCGGGCCAATAACCAATACGGCCAGTGCCATAATTAAAATCAGCTCACTCCAGCCAAAATCCAGCATGGAAAACGCCTTGTGTTAAAGATTAGTTATCAGACTTATCAGTTTGATCGGACACAGATTTCTGGTCGGCATCTTCATCCTTCAACCCTTTTTTGAACGACTTAATGCCCTTGGCCAGGTTTTCTGCAATGACAGGGACGCGCCCGGCCCCAAATACAACCACCACCAAAAGAATTACGATTACGATTTGCCAAAGTCCCGGTGCCATAGGCTTACCCTTCCATTATATTTTCGTCATCCGGCTCCTCTGCCAATTCTTCTTCACGCTCAACTTGCGCAAACAAATCATTGGCGGCCGGTAATGTGTCAATTGCCGGACGACGATCCAGAAGGCCGGAGGCTTTCAAATCATCAAGACCAGGCAAATCCATAATAGAAGAAAGCGAGAATTGATCAAGGAAATCTGTTGTCGTCACCCAAGTTAATGGACGGCCCGGCGTTTCGCGCCTGCGACCTGGCTTGACCCAACCGGCCTCAATCAACGCATCCAGCGTGCCCCGGTGCGTTGCAACGCCCCGTATGTTTTCAATTTCCGCGCGGGTTACCGGCTGGTGATAAGCCACAATTGCCAAGGTTTCCAATGCGGCCTTCGACATTTTCTTATGAACATTTTTCTCCAGATTCAGGGCCTCGCCCAAATCTTCCGCCGTACGAAAAGCCCAATACCCGTCAATATTCATCAACTCAACACCGCGCCCCGCATAATCGGCCTGCAACGCCTTTAACAAAGCCCCAACATCAGCCCCGTCCGGCATACGCTCGTGCAATTCCTGCGGCTTCAGCGCTTCAGGAGAGGCAAATAATAACGCCTCTAAAATTCTTTTATGCTCTTTACTCATCGCTACGGTCCTTTTCATTTTGGGCGTCTTCCCCGCCATCATCATCTTCCACAATACGCCCACGCATATATATGGGGCGAAACGCTCCGTCTTGTTTTATTTCCAACTTTCCCTGCTTAACTAGTTCCAGCCCCACAGTAAAGGTCGACGCCAGCGCCGAACGCCCATACATTTTATCCTTCACCCCATCAGGCATGAAACTCTCTAATGTTGTCCAGACACTATGCATACCTTTACGGGGCAGATTGCCCAACATACGGGTCAGGCGGCTCATCGCGTCTTCCGTACTCATCAAATGAAATTCGGGCAAATCATAATGGCTATCATCACCGCGGCGCTGAATATCACCATAGGCCTTTAGCATATCATACAGCGTCACATTCCAACGCGTATGCGTTACAACCCCAAGCCCTTCGGGCCGTCCCCGCGTAAAAACATCCTGCCCCAATTGCGGACGGTTCATTAAGGCTTCGGCGCAATTTTGCATGGCTTCCAAACGGCGTAGCTGGAATTGCAGGGCTTCGGCCATTTCCTGCGCGCTGGGCTCATCCCCTTCCTCCGTTTTGGGCAACAGCAAACGCGATTTTAAATAGGCCAGCCAGGCCGCCATCACCAGATATTCCGCGGCCAATTCCAGGTTCAGCTCCTGCGCGCGCTCAATAAAAGACAAATACTGCCGCGCCAGTTGCAAAATGGATATCTGGGTAATATCAACTTTTTGATTACGCGCCAAATCCAGCAACACGTCAATGGGCCCCTCATAACCATCGACATTGATCAATAACTGATCGGCCTCATGAATAGGCGACGGGGGGGTGCGCGGCGGATCCTCCTGAAATTCAGGCTGGTCTGATTTTACGGCTTCTGTGCTCATGCTGCCAATTTCCGAAATTCAGACGCAGATTGCAAGCGTTTCAACGCAGAACCGGCTAATTTCGGGGTTTTTTCGGCAATTTTGGCCATGACGTCCATATTCCCGCTGCAATGCAGGGCTAAATCGCACCCCGCTTGCAATGATTCTGCCGCCATTTCCGCCGGATCACCAAATGACGCAAGTGCCTTCATATCCAGATCATCCGAGATCAGGACCCCGTTAAACCCAATTGTTCCGCGTATGACATCCTCAATAACAGACGCGGATATCGTTGCGGGTTTTTCCGCATCGAACGCGCTATATATGACATGCGCGCTCATTGCCCATACCTGCGCCCCGATTTCAGAGGCCGCAATATCCGCAAAAGGTTTAAAGTCAATGGCCTGAAGGCTTTGTGCCTCCGCGTCCACGACCGGCAATTCCAGGTGCGAATCTGCGGCCGCCCGTCCGTGCCCCGGAATATGCTTCATAATGGGAACCACCCCGCTTGCCAGATAATGACGACAAACGGACAAAGCCATGCGGGAAACAATATCGGCGCGGGAAGAAAACGCCCGGTCACCAATAACATCATGGGTTTCCGGCGCCAATACATCGGCCACAGGGGTACAATTCACATTGATCCCGCAAATTTTCAAATCTTCAATCATCTGCAAGGAATTAAAACGCAGCGCCTCAAGCCCTTCATCAAGGCTGCGTTCCGCCTTTTCACCAAAGGATCTGGCGTCTGGATAAGCGCGCCAATTCGGCGTATTCAATCGTTGAACGCGCCCCCCTTCCTGATCAATCAAAATGGGGCAGTTCCGCCCGGATAAGTCACGCAAACTATCACACAGCGCCCGCACCTGATCCGGCGTCTCAACATTACGTTTAAACAAAATATAACCAAAAGGATTAGCCTCCTGAAAGAAGGCCCGCTCGGCATCGTTCAGGGACGTACCTGACAATCCAAAAACAACTGCGCGCGCATTGGCATCGACATCATATAATGTGCTCATTGATAGTCCTTTTTCCGTCCACAAAAACCCATCCGCATGAACCTGGGCAGGCAATCAGGCCCAATCATCGCTCACCATTGGTTATGTCTGCCGGCTTAGCGAACGACCAGGCACCCGCCCGGTTTTTGTACCTTAATGGCGTCACAAATATCTTTGGCTTGCGCTTCGGCGAACGGCCCCGCCTGAATGCGGAAAAATGTTCCTTGCGCAAGATTGGCCTCTTCAACACGGTAATCGGCGTTACCGGGAATTGCGCTCATCGCTGATTTTAACTTTACCCACTCCGCGTCGGCGCGGCTGCGGTCTGAAATGCTGGCCAGCTGCACATAATGTGTTTTGGCACCGCTGTAGCGCCCCTCAACACCCGAGGCAGGCTCAATTGTTTCCGGTGAGCCCGCAGATTTTTCAATCACAACACCTTGCCCTGTTGTGGCCGCACTATTTAGCACCTTTTCATTGTCTTTTTTCTCAAGAACACTGCGGACAAAGGCGAGTGTCTCTGGCGATTGTCCTGCTTCATTTAATGCCGGTGTCCCCTGTGCTGCTTTCTTTTGTGCAGGCGCCTTTTCATTCGCAAGTTTTTGCGCAGGGGCTTTCTCTACCTCAGCTTCAGGCTCTGCCGCCAGAATATTCTTCACAGGCTTTGCCTTGGGTGCCGGGCTGGTTGTTGTTTGTGCGGCGGCAACCGCAGCAGGTTTCTTGTCTGCCTGTTTTGCCTGCTCCACTTGTTCCGCCTGACTTTCATCAGCTTTGGCCGGTGTGGTTGTCACTTTTTCTTCTTTAACCACCTCTGCCGCAACCTTTTCTGCGGTATCGCTTTGCTTCACATTGCCCGCGCTCTGCTCTTCGGCGTTTTTACGATTAAATGCCGGGCTTTCGGTGATATTGGCAATTTCCGAAGACGCGGCGCTTTCACCCTGTTCGGCCAGCAATATCTCCTTATCCATGACCTGATCCTCTTCATTGGACACAGGCTCCAGCAGGTTTTCAATCTTGCCGGTGCCAGAAGCCGCCATACGGTCGGCATCAAAAATTGTGCTATCCTGAAACGGAATATCCATGCCGCCCGCATCGGCCGGTTCAATCTTAATTGGCACGGCCTCTGCCTTTATAATCGGAACGGCCTCGGCGGCCTTATCAGAATCCGGATAGAAACTGTATATCGCAAATGCGAATACGCCCCCTGCGGCCAAAACGCCAATAGTGGAAAATAAGGGAGAATTGAATAAACCGGCCATGATGCCTCCTGAGATACGCTTTAAAATATTATTATCGGTTTGCGGATCAAAATAATCAGCCCCGGATACGCGTGATTGAGTATATTGCGTTCCTTGCAATGGCTTATAACCAAAACGTCTGAAATCTTGTCCTTGTTGCATGATTTGAATTTAGAAAAAATACAAACAACCGGTCAAGACAAGCGCTCATGTTATGCACATATATTATTCACGCAAACCAAAACGCGCGTCAAAACGCCCCATCCGCAACGGTTTATCCCCCGCGCAAATCCCAGTACAGATCAAACAAACGCTCATGCTCACGCAAAGCATATCGGTCGGTCATTCCGGCAATATAATCGGCAACAATACGGGCCAGCGCGATATTATCGATCATTCCGCCCGCCTCTTCCACGCGGCGTTGCCATGGATCAGGCAACAAACGATAATTGGTGGTAAAGGCGTGAAATAAATCATTCACAATCTTTTCAACCTTCAGCCAGATACGGTTAATCGTGTAATGGCGGTACATACGATCAAAAAGGAACGAGCGCAATTCATCAACCTGTTCACGCATGTCATCGGAAAACGCCACAATCTGCATACCGGCATTACGGACATCATCGGGGCTTTGCGGCTTGACTTCGGCAAGGTTTTTACGCGTTTCCTCCAAAACATCGGCCACCATCCGGCCAATCATTTCGCGGATGGTTTCAAAAATCAGGTAGCGCTCCTCCGTCTCAGGCATATCCTGGCGCAGCTTACGGATAATACCGCGCAGAAGGGGAACTTTTTGTAAATCATCCAGTGTAAACAAACCGGCCCGCAATCCGTCTTCCACATCATGGTTATTATAGGCGATATCATCGGAAATGGCGGCAACCTGCGCCTCTAAAGACGCATATGTATGGATCTGCAAATCAACCTGGCTTTGCAGCTCCTTTAGCGTCACGGGAAGCGGGCCCGTCACAGGACCATTGTGCTTAACCACCCCTTCCAGCGTTTCCCAGGTCAGGTTCAGCCCATTCCAGCCCGGATAACGGCGCTCTAATGTCGTTAAAACGCGCAAGGACTGGTCATTATGGTCAAAACCATCCAGATCCTTCATGCATTCCTTCAGGAATTCCTCACCGATATGGGCAAAGGGGGTATGGCCCAAATCATGCGCCAGCGCAATGGTCTCGGCCAGATCCTCGTTCACCATCAGGGCGCGCGCCAGACTGCGGGTCACCTGCGCCACTTCCAGCGTATGCGTCAGGCGGGTACGGTAATGATCGCCCTCATGATAGACAAACACCTGCGTTTTGGACCGCAAACGGCGAAAGGCCGATGTGTGGATAATGCGGTCGCGGTCACGTTGAAACGGGCTACGATTGGTGCTTTCCGGCTCCTCATAAATACGGCCGCGCGATTGGTCGGGCCGGCAGGCATAGGCCGCCAAAGGCATGGCGCAGAAATTATAATCCGGTGATTGTTCACTTGTCTTTTTGTTGCTCATAAACTCGCTTATCCATTACACGGCGCCCATAAAAAAATTATCCACGTCACAAGACGGTTATAACACCACCATAACGTGACAGGCATAACGTTACAGGCGCATTTCAATTCAATTCCCCTATGGCCTTACCATGCCTGTCATAAAAAATCCATACAAGATAGCGCTTGAAACCATCGACAAGCGCGACTTTTATGCTATCTTATAAGACATGGATCTCATCATCGACGACAGTGCCAAAGCACGCATAGAAGAATTAAGGCAGGACAAACAAGACCCGGCCCTGAAACTGCGCGTCCGCGTCGACGGTGGCGGTTGCTCCGGTTTTCAGTACAAGTTGGACTTGACCAGCGAACAGAACAAAGACGACATTGTCTTTGATGAAACCGTCATTACCGATGAAATATCCCTGCCTTTTTTGGACGGGGCCGTTGTTAAATTTGAAAACGGCCTGATTGGTTCGGACTTCAAAATCGAAAATCCCAACGCCGTTGCCGGGTGCGGATGCGGAACATCGTTTTCCATTTAATAACCCCGCTTATCGGTGCGCCGGGACTTGATCCCCCTCAAAGAATGATTATGATGATTCGGTCATGAGCACGAAGATCACATCCTGGAACGTGAATTCCATTAATGCGCGGCTGGACCACGTCAAAAAATATCTGGACGCATACCAACCGGATATTCTGATGCTGCAAGAATTAAAAACCATGGATTTTCCGGCAATAGAGTTTGAATCGCTGGGGTATCAATCCGAAGCCGTCACCCAAAAAAGTTATAATGGCGCGGCCATTTTATCCCGTCATGACATCAAACTGGTGCATTCCGCCCTGCCCGGTAATGAAGGGGATGAACAATCCCGTTATCTGGAGGCCGATATTAACGGCATTCGCGTTATCAATATTTATCTACCAAACGGAAATCCGGTCGGCACAGAAAAATTCACTTACAAACTGGATTGGATGCAGCATCTTTATAATCGTCTTGCCCTATTGCGCCAGCAACGCACCCCTTTTGTGATTGGCGGTGACTTCAATATCATCCCCGAAAACATCGATGTACACGACCCAAAAGCCTGGCAAGATGATGCCCTGTTCAAACCGGAAAGCCGCGCGATATTCCGCAAATATCTGAACTTAGGCTTGACCGATGCCTACCGCGCCCTGCACCCGGGCGCGCAGGCTTTCACATTTTGGGACTATCAAGCCGGAGCCTGGCCGCAAAACAAAGGCATTCGCATTGATCATTTCCTGCTGTCGCCCCGCCTGGCAGACCGCCTGGAAGCCTGCGACATCCATAAAGACCCGCGCGGTTGGGACAGGCCATCCGACCACACCCCCATTCAGGTCACCATTTCATGAAACGCCTGTTAAAAGGCGGATCAGCTCTCTTTGTATTATGCCTCATCAGTGCATGCGGCATGAATAATTACGCCGAAAATTCACTGGCGCGAAAAAATATCACCATCCGCTCTACACATACGTTCGTGCAATGCCACAGCTATGGCTGCAAAAACAAATCGGATATTACTTTCACCAACAAAGACTGGACGCAGATCGCCGGACATTTCTCCCCCGCGCCGGGATCCGCAGATCAAGAACGCCGCGCCATTGCCCTTTCCATTGGCGACTTTGAACGTCTGATCGGCGATAAAAACGGCTCCTCCAGCGATAAGGGCGGAACATTCCGCCGCATGATGGCCGGCGGCCTGCAACTGGATTGCGTTGATGAAAGCATCAACACCACCATCTATCTACAACTGCTGAACAAAAAGGACTTTCTGCACTTTCACGATACCGGAGCACCGGCCGTCAGGCTGCCTGTTATTCATGCCGGGCGCTGGCCGCATCAAACAGCAACCATCATCGAAAAACAAACCGGCGCCCGTTTTGCCGTTGATTCATGGTTTCACGATAATGGCTTCCCGGCAGAGATCATTCCGTTAAAAAACTGGAAAAACGGATGGAAACCAAACACAATTCTTCAACATTGAAGGGTGATTTCAAAACGCAGGCATGGTAATTTTATGGTTCGAGACAGATTCTATCCTTATAAGGTTATACGCATGCGAACAAAATCAATTCAAAAAACACTTCTTGGCCTTGGCGCCGTGTCTATTTTTGCCCTGTCAGGTTGCTTCACCGGGCCCTATTTAAAAAAAGAAGCCGCAACCCGCATCGCCGCACCGGCCTGGATGATTGAAAGACAAATTGATACCGGCGTGTATGATCTAACGGTTTTTGAACGCATGCACCAGCGCAATGCAGATGCCAACATATACATCGAGGGCGATGGCACCGTCTGGACACAGGAACGTAAGCGGTCCCTGAACCCCACCCCGATGAACCCGGTTGCCCTGCATATGGCCGCCCATGACAAGGCCGATAACGTGGCCTATCTGGCGCGCCCCTGCCAATATTCCGACATGACAGACCCTGAAACGCCATGCCCGCAATCTACATGGGAAGGTGGCCGCTTTTCCAACAAAGTCATCACCTCCATGAATACGGCTTTGGATGAAATCAAGGCCCGCTATGATATAGAGAACCTCAACCTGATCGGATATGATGGCGGCGGCGCCATAGCCGCAATTCTGGCCGCCACGCGCGATGATGTCGTATCATTACGCACCGTGGCCGCAAATCTGGATCATGAAGTTTACACCAATCATCATGAAATTGCGCCGTTCGCAGAATCCTTAAACCCTGTTGATTATGCGGCCCAGCTAAAATATATCCCGCAACATCACTTCATTGGCGGTCAGGACGATATTATGCCGCCGACCATACTCCATAGCTATTTACAAGCCTTGGGCACTTCAAATTGCGTGAATTACACCTTTATACAAGAGGCCGAGCACGAAGCCGGATGGGTTGAAAAATGGCCGGCGCTGTTCCAGTCATTACCAAGCTGCGAAGGGCCGGCCCGCGTCATGGACTTTACCTTTGATGCTCCTGACTTTATGGAACGCCCCAAACCCAGCAAGCCATAAAAACAATAACGGCCATCCATGACCCGTCGACCCAAAATCACAGCGAGCGCCCTTCTCATCGGAACGGCGCTTTCTTTATCGGCGTGTTCAACCGCCACGCTCAGTGGACGTCAAGATTTGGCCCAAGACATCGCCTCTTCGGCCGGTCTGCATAAACAAACCATCGCCGCATCCCCATTTATGCTGGCGGCCTTTATCAAAACCGGGCAGATAAACGCGCCGGCCCATATCTACATCGAAGGGGATGGGCTGGCGTGGCTATCACGGACACAACCATCCTTAAACCCCACGCCAACCGACCCGGTTGCGTTGCGTCTGGCCGCGCGGGATAAAGCGCCCAATGTCATTTACCTTGCCCGGCCCTGTCAATATAGCGGCACCACAACGGGCGGCGCATGCCAGATGAAATACTGGACAGGCAGCCGCTACGCCCCCGAGGTCATCGCCGCCTATAATACCGCCTTAAACCAGATAAAATCACGGTATCAAATTAACGATATCCACCTGATCGGATTTTCAGGCGGGGCGACACTGGCCGCACTTTTGGCCGGATCGCGTGATGATGTGACAAGCCTGCGAAGCGTGGCCGGTAATCTGGATCATCACGAACACAGCCGCGTGCATAATGTCTCAATGCTGGGCAATTCATTGAACCCGCCGCAATACGCCGCGAAATTATCCGGCATTGCCCAATATCATTTCATCGGCGGCGACGATAAAATCGTACCCAAATCTATCTATGATAGCTACAGCGTCGCCCTGCCTGCGCAAAACTGTACGGGTTATAAAATCATTCCCGGTATTAAACATGATAAAGGCTGGGCAGATATTTGGCCGGATTTATTGCGTATACCGCCCCGCTGTCACTGACCTGCACAACCATCAAAAAATGCGCAAGCGGCGCGGGCAGCCCATCCCTATGGATTGCTGCGCTGGCGCCCCGTCATAGCGACGTAACAACAACGTAATAACAACGATTCATACACAAGCAAAAACCCCTCGGCCTAACCGAGGGGTTCATGAATTTGATTAGCTTAGTAAGTCTAGCCGCAGCTTAGAACTTGTAAGCAGCTTTCAGCTTACCAGCGTGTGAGTCGTAGTCAGACTTCACTTCGAAGTCGTAACCGGCGCTCAGTTCCCAGTTGGTTGTGCTGAAATATGTCAGACCAGCAGAAACATTAAATGTTGTCTGTGCAGGGTCGAAACCTTCAGTTTTGAATGAAGAGCCACCAGCCTGGAATGTGCTGGATGTCTGGTATTCATCACCAACAAGGTCATGACGGACGCCAACACCGATTTTTGGCTGCAGGTAAGACCCATCAGCTTGCTGGTAGTCCCAGCTAGCGTCAACGCCAACACCGATTTCGAACAGATCAAGATCGTCACCGCTTGTTGTCAGGTTCGCACCACCGGCACCTGTTTCAGTGTAACCATCAGCATCATAGTACTGGTAGTTAACCAAAGCCTTCGGTGTCAGAACAGTGTTACCACCAACCATGTATTTACGTCCGGCTTCCAAAGAAGCGAAGTAAACGTTGCTGTCGTAGTCAGATGTAGCGGTCAAACCGTTTACACCACCTACGTTGCTACGTGTCTGGTCGTTGTCGCCCCATACGTAACCAACTTGACCGGCGATGTATGTACGATCGTCAAGGTCATAGTTACCGTATAGAGACACCTGGTAGCTGTCGATGTCAGTTTTGGTGTTGTTGACACCGTCTGAATCCACTTCTGTGTCAGCATAAGCAAATGCCACACCCCAGATCCAGTTTTCAGCCAAAGACTCTGTATCCAGACCAACGGCGATACCGTAGCTGTCAACATCGTAACCGGCAACACCGTCACGTACGTCCTGATCACCAGTCTGACCAAAACCTTGTACCCAACCACGAAGACCGTTTGTTACGTTACCAGCATACATACCTGAGGCTTCAGTGCCGTCACGCAGGGACGCAAGCTGTGTGTTTGTAACATTACGTGTGGATGTTGTGAAAGATGTCGCACCAGTAACAGCACCGGCATCAACAGTTGGTGATACGGACTTCAGGACGTCATTCACAGCTTCCTGAGAAGATGCAGCCGCCAAGTTAGCGTTGATAGCAGCGATCTCAGTGTCTGTGCTTGCAATCAGACCATCCAGTGTTTCAGCAGCACCGTTTGTCAACTGACTACCGTCAGCGATATCTTCCAACGTACGACGTGAAACAGTCACATTAGAGTTGGCACCTGCATTAGCAACGACAAAGCTATACTGGAAGGAATTGTCCGCCAGAGTAGCAGCGCCCAAGTTAATACCTTCTGCAAGTTCAACTGTACCTGTAGCAAGCTGGCTCTGTACATCAATGCTAACACGTGAAGCTGTCAACGTACCGTTGTTTCCAGTGTCATCAAGACGACCGAAGTTAGCTTCAGCAAGAGCATCAGTAGTGTCAGCATCACTTGCTGCCAATACATATGAACCTGTGTCCGTCAAAACAGCAGCTTCAACAGTCGCACCCGCACCAACACGCGTTGTACCTGTGTTGGTCAATGTACCAGCAACTGTAGCATTGGCATTAAAGCGAGCTGTCGCGTTCGCGGACACAGTTGCAGAAGCCAATGTTGTACCACCGATGACACCGCTAAATGTAACATCAGATGTTGTTGTACCGTTACCAACAGTCAGGATACCTTCACCGGCGCCAAGACCAGCAATTGTACCGGATACTGTCTGTGCAGATGTACCAAGGAATTGCAATGTGTCATTCGCGTCAAGCGTAATGGCATCAACATACAGATTTCCGGTTGTAGAAACTGTCTGCGCGTTACCGCCAGCATTTTCCATGGCCAAAGTCTGTAGCGTTGCTGAAGCTGTACCAATATTACCCTGGAAGGCAACCGCGTTTCCACCAGCATCATCGTTGATTACGATACCGTTGTCGCTTGTGACTGCTGTCGCGATGTCACCAATCACAGTTACCGCACCATTGTCAGGATCAATAACAAGTGAAGAGTCTGTACCATCGGCTGTGCCGTCATCATCTTGCAACGTCAATGTACCAAAGTTCAGCACAACGTTTGTTGCAGCAGGAGGTACAATTGTCAACGCAACGTTATCAGCAACCTCAATAGTAGACAGAGCGTTACCGGCTGTCGCAGACGCGCCACCGATGTTACCTGTTACTGTTGTTGCTGCATCCACATCCAAGATACCGTAGCTTGCAGATGAACCAACAAGGTCACCGGTGATTGTACCGGCGGCTGTCATGTTCAACTCGGCTGTAGAACCCTGGAACGTGATAGTATCAGCATCAATAGCGCCACCACCTGTGTTAGCCAGGATTGTGGCATCAGCAATGTTCAACGCATCAACATTTGTTCCCATCGCAGTTGCGAATGTCACAGTGTTTCCACCCAGAACATTAACTGTTGTTGTGTCAGCTGCATCACCGGCAGATATAGCACCAGTAACAGTAAAGCCTGCGCCTGTAGCATCAAAGTTTACTGTCGCTGTATCGGCTGTACCTGCGCCAGTTCCCAAGACAATACCTTGGTCTGTTGTCACAGTTTTCTTGAATGTTGCTACAGCAGAACCACCATCGGTTTGACCGATTGTGATGATACCTGTCTCATTATCAGCATCATTTGTTTGTACAACTTCTTCAAATACAACAGTTGATGTACCAGTAGCACCACCGATGCTGATTGCACCAACTTCTGTACCAGATCCAACGCCGCTATTGAATGTAACTGTTCCACCTGTATTGGTTACAGAAACTGTACCTTCACCTTGGTTTGCACCATTGATAATACCAGTAAGAGCCTGAGCGCCTGTACCGTTAATCAAAAGAGCAGCATCCCCTTGGTTATCAGTAGCGTCATCTGTCAGTGTGATTGTACCGGAACCTAGATTAAATGTTGTACTTTTAATAGCCAAAGTCATGGCTTCGTTATCAGTACCAGCACCGTTATTGGTTACGATAAAGCTAAGGTCAGCAGTGCCGTCGCCATCAACATTACCGTTTACTGTCAAAGTAACAGCATTGTTTGTACCATCACCAACAGTGATCGTTGCTGCATTTGTACTATCTGTGAATGAAATAGTGTCAATGTTAGCAGCAGTCTGCGCACCACCGGCTGAAGTAACAGTCAAAGTTTCTGTACCACCAGCCATGTTCAGCGTAATGTCAGCCGTTGTGGAACCCTGGTCTGTATCAATATCCCAGGCATCATCAACTTCACCAGCACCGACAACATCTTCTGTGCCATTGGCAGTAAGGTCAGTTTCAGTAAAACTGTCCGCCGCAAATGAAGCATTTGCTACGCCAAAAGACAACGCTGTAACGGCCGCCCCCAGCAATAGTTTCGTTTTTAAGTTAGATTTCATTATAACTCTCTCCTATTTTTAAAGTTATGAAATTAAAAGTCTTTTGACTTAGCGTTTGGATATCTTGAAGTTTCATACGTAAACCCATGCCTTTTTCAAAGCACGCATAAGTTTTACCAGTTGATTCGGCTTTCGCCAAGGCCGCGCGTGGGCTTTTACACTATTTTTTTTGCGGGTGTTACAAAAATGCAACACCTCAGCTATATTTGACTTTGCTAATAAACCTTCCATGAAAAAAGGGCCCACAAAGGGCCCCTCCATCATATACGCACAGCAAAAAGCCAACCCGTTATCGCCTATCCCTGCACCTGATCCAGCGCTTTGGTAAAGCCCTTCAGCGGCACCGGAATTCTTAGCGGCTGGCCATCGGTCTTTATGACCTCAACCGTGGCCTGATTGCCTTTGCTCAAACGATCCATCAGATCATCATTCAGGGAAACATACGCATAACAGCCATTTGGAAGGCAGTAACGCACCTGAAACGCCAGCGGCTTGCCATCATCAATACTCAGCTTAACACCAGGTTGCAACAAAATGCCCATTGGCAGAATGAAAATACCGCGCGCATTGTTTTGTTCAGCCGGGTAACCAATGGCAAATTCAATCACCCGCTGGCCACTGTCTTTCATGTCCTGGCGTTGATACATTTCACATTTTCCGCGCTTGTTTTCAGCCTTGAGCGAGGCTTCATCATTACAACGCACCGCCCAGGCGGTTTTTAAGCCTGCCGCGCCGGCCGCGCCCGCATCCTGCGCATTGGCATCAGGCGCAGAATATTGTTGAAAGGCAAAAAAGCCAACCCCCAGCACCAGAAGGACCGCGGCAACGTATTTCAAATATTTATTCATAGTATCCTCAATATTTTTAGTGAGTTTGCATGGGAAACACTATGGAATCTTATACGCCGTGTCCAGAGACTTATATATAGCCTGCGTTTTTTTCGGGGAAAACCGGATAGAATAAAAGAATCTTAGCCGCACCACTGGCGTCCGGCAGCCGCAAAATTGACAGCGCGCCAATATTCTTATACTTGTCTTTTTGCATCAGAAACTTAAGGATCATGCATGGCACTTCATTATCATGAGACCGGCTTACCGGAACACATGCCGCGCTTGCGCAAGGCGTTTGAATGCGCGCTTCATGCAAGGGATTCAGCCATCGATAATATCAGCGATCCCGCGGCCAGGTCCCGCAAACAAGAAGAATGGGAACAATTTATCCGTGATCAGAGCAATGCCGCAAAGCTCCTGCTTTCCATTCATGATAATATTCCGGCCAAACGCCGTGAAGTGCCCGCAATGGCATCCTTTGTCGCCAGCACCGATAACGGCTTTAGTGCCACGCTCACGCAATTCGGCATAGCTCCCACGCTGTTCTGCCTGCGTGCTTTTATGTGGATCGCCTTGCTAAAAAGCCGCCGCGCAGACACTCTCATCAAGTTCAGCGGTCAACCTTCGGATCGCATGCGGGAATTTACAGCCGCCACAATCATCACCGGATTTAACAGAGCCAAACGGGAATTTGGCAACCCAAATATTGACGAAAATGAAAAAATGCGCCAGCTAGAGCATTACAAAAGAACCTATCCGCAAGCCCTGACCCTGATCAAGGCCAACACCTTGCCAGAACCGCTGGCAACACAATCTGCGCAACTGCTCGAAGATATTCAAAATATCCATCTATAAAGCATAAAAAACAAATTGTCTTAAAAAGGGAAAAGGTGGTGCCCGGGGGGAGAATTGAACTTCCGACACGGGGATTTTCAATCCCCTGCTCTACCACTGAGCTACCCGGGCGCTCTCATGCGAAGCAAATTAGTAATAGGTGTATAAAAGAACTTCACGTCAATGTCCAGCCCCTCAATCACCGTTTACACAAAAATATTTCCATCCGTACGTTCATCCAGCGGAGGCGTGCGGCGTTTGCGGGTTATTTCCATCAAGCCCAGACTGGTCATGCCATGTAGCTGAACGGTGCAAGCATCGCCCTGAACCGCCTTTTCCATGGCAGCGATCAATTGCGCCTCATCTTTTTTGTTATTGGTTTTCAAAAAATCGATCATAATAATGCCGCCGCTGTTCCGTAGACGGATTTGCCGCGCAATTTCTTCGGCGGCCTCAATATTCACAGACAGGTTGCTGCCCTTATTCCCCCCACGATTCACATCAATTGCGGTGAGGGCCGCCGTTTTCTGAATAATGATACTGCCGCCCCCGCGCAGCATAACATAAGATTGGAACAAATCCTCAATCTGTCCCAGAATATCGCGGTAATCAAACAAAGCAAAATCCACCGAAGCATTTTCCATTTCAACCGGGGTAATTTTCGGCACCAGATCCGGCGCAAAAATTGTGCACCAATCCTCGGCCTCTGTGTAATGCTCCATAATCACCACCTCAATGCGCTCAATCTGCTTGGTAGCCTGATCACTTAAAGTGCGTTGAATGGCGTCCGGCCCAATCATTATCAGGCCCGGCTCATCGCCAGCAAAATAGGCGCTGAGCTGTTCCCAGGCCTCTTTCAAAATCTTCCCTTCACGGATCAGAATATCTGTCTGGGTATTGGCCGCAGAGGCCCGCAGGATAAACCCCTGAATATCACTCAGGCCATCCATCATGGTTTTGATTTGCTTGCGCGTCTCTTTATCCCGAATGCGCGCCGAAATACGGTTATCCTGCATCGTTGCGGAAAAAATCAAATGGCGCCCGGGCAAGGTGATATCCATGCTCATCTGCGCGATTTTATTCTCGTAATCGCCATCATCCTTGGGCAAATAAGCCGTCTTGGCCTGAACCGCAACCATATCACCGGGTTGAAAGCGCTTGCCGATCGGTTCCGCACCGCCTTTCTTAAAACTGCCATCCTCATCTTGTACGCGCACATCCTGATTGTACAAAATGCCGACATTATCAACATCCAGCTGCAAATAAACCGCATCCAGCGCCTTATCAATACTTTTCACCTTGGCCCAATATATGGAGCCCCAGCGGATTTCTTCGTCCACCGGATCCACCTCAAGCCCATCCAGACGACCATTATTTAACGTCGCAACCCAGATACTGCCTTCCAATTCTTCTATAAGGATGTCTAAAGCCATAGGAGTGAAATAACCCGTTTTTTAAAAAAGTGTACCATGATCACCCGCGCCTTAACAGCGGGGAATTTACACGCCATAACCCATTGTTTTTATATACTTTTTCAGCTTCGTCATTTCGTTTGTCAATTTTAGGGGGGTGGGGGTACCTCCCGGGCGCTCCGCCCCGCCCTGAACACAGGCCCCGTACCCTGCGCCCACACAGCCCGGCCATAAAACGCCCTGCACCGGGGCTTGAGGCGGCCCTGGCATTAAATCGGCACCTTTTCTGTCTTTGCTTTATTTTCATACGCGTTAGTATATGAAAAAATTCCTATTTTGTCGAGGCCATAATGCACAAACACCAAAGGACAGATACCGGCAACGCCAGATAAAATGCCAACCATCTATTTCGGAATAAGAGGCGGGGCAAGCGCGGCGTTTTGGCGCGCCTGATCATATTCATCCTGCGTCACAGCATGGCCGCGCAAATCATCCGGAAGCGCCTGCGTGCAGGAATCAAAGCTCTCCTGATCGAGGTTTTCGATCGTGTTGGATGTATAATTATCAATAATGGCGCGCACATCCGGGTTTTCCAAAGCAAATGGAATCACCGCATCTTCATCAATCACATAAAGATAATCAGGCGCATCAATCGCCTCCCCCGGGCTATCGCTGTAAAAGTCATAGCCGCTCTGCCGTGAGGCTATCGCGGCAATATGAACGACATTATCACCCCCAAGCCTTTCATTCAGGTCATTTTGACCGGTAAAATGCCCATTGCCATAAACAATCAATGCGCGCCCTGCTGACAATTCCGCTGTGCGACTGGCTATGACATCATCACCCTTGCGAACTTCTTCTTGAAAATAGTCTGCCGCTTGCGGCTCTGCGTTCCAATGCGCTTGTAAAAACACATCCTGACAGGCCACTTCTGGCGCCTGCGCAATGACATCATAGGCTTTGGTTAATTCAACATTAAAGCGCGGCGAATACCGTGGATCAGGATAAATGGCCGTCATATCAAACGCCTTTGCGGCAAAGGCCCCCACCAGATCTACAGGGTCCCCGCCTTTTTCTACACTTTCATAAAAGAAGGCTTGCGCGTCCCTGCCCGGAACAGCATCAATTTGCGCGGCAACCACATCATTCACAAGATAGTCTTCCGGCGGATTTTCCAGCGTAAAGGCATCATAGCCTGCGTTCTTCGCAACACGAAACAGGCCCAGATCACCCCTTAATGCACGAACGGATTCATCGCGGTGATTTGTATCCCCAATGGCAATGTAATCATATTGCCCGCTTAGATCATGGATGAGCGTGTAAAGATTGATGCGCTCGGACATTGCTATACCCTTTTATCAGATTTTGCCCTATTATCGCAAAAAGACCTTAAAAAAAAGTAAGCATTACAAAGCAAGCGTTATAAGGTATAGCCAGCCCCTTCCAGCAGGCGCGCAGTATCATAAAGCGAAAGCCCCACCACATTGGAATAGGATCCGCTAAGAAAGGAAATATAACGGGCGGCAACCCCTTGAATGGCATAGCCCCCGGCCTTACCATCCCATTGCCCGCTTTGGATATAGCCATCGATTTCTGCCGCCGAAAGGCGCTTCATTTTCACGCGCGTATCCACCAGGCGCGTGCGCATGCCCCCATCCGGCGCAATCAAGGCAATACCGCCATAAACGTGATGCGCCCGGCCAGACAGCATTTGCAAACATTTGCGGGCATAATGCTCATCCTCGGCCTTATCCAGCAAACGCCGCCCGCACGCCACAGTGGTATCGGCCGCCAAAATATAATCCCCTTGAAAACCGGCGGCTACGGCCCGCGCCTTTTCACAGGCCAAACGCAGCGCAAGGTCCTTGGGGTGTTCTGCCTTCAGGGGGGATTCATCAATATCTGCCGGGCAGACCTCATCGGGCTCAAGGCCGATTTGTTGAAGAAGCTCCACGCGGCGCGGAGAGCTTGAAGCGAGTATCAGCCTATTTTTCACGGAAAATAATTCGGCCTTTGGTCAGGTCATAGGGTGTCATTTCGACAACCACTGTATCGCCCTGCAAAACACGAATGCGGTTCTTGCGCATTTTACCGGCGGTGTGCGCCAGAATTTCGTGATCGTTTTCCAATTTCACACGAAACATGGCGTTCGGCAGAATTTCTGTCACCACACCTTTAAATTCAATTAAATCTTCTTTTGCCATTTTAATCCTGTATTCATTTGATTAACCCGCAATATTTATACCGTGTTCTTCCCAGATTGCAAGCGGCAGGTCATAACCCCGCTGTTCTATCCCCGCCATATCATGGCTTTGCTTTCATGCAACACGCAGATCAAGGTAAACAAACGCCGCGCCGTGGCGTGATCCATCTGCACCTTATCGGCCAAACGATCTATCAGCAGATCCGCCCCCTCATTGTGCAGGCCGCGCCGCCCCATATCAATGGCTTCCAACCGTGAAGGCTTACCCTCGCGCATGGCTTCGTCATAGCTGCGAACGATCATGAAGTAATCTTTAATCAGGCGCTTATAGGGTTTCAAAGACAGCACCAGCATGGGAACAGGCTCCCCATTGGCGTTTTCCATTTCAATCACCAACCGGTTATCCTGCACCGACAGGGTGAGCGTATAGGGCCCCTGATCAGTGCGCAGCGGCCGAAAATAACTATCGGTTTCCAAATCATGCACGGCGGCGCGGCGATCCTGCTCAAGGGAACAAGAAGAGCCGGAAGAGCCGGAAGAGCCCATAGAGCCGGACGCGGCGCATTCGCCATAGCCCGGTAAATTCACCTTGCAAATCGCATTTAAATGATCATCATTTCGCGGAGCTTCTATCATGGGACTATTCCACCGCCCGGCGAAAGGCATTGACCCATTCATTAATCGCGGCGGGGCGCGTTTTTTGCGAAGAACGGTTCACAATCAGGCGCGACGAAACGTTAAGTATCGTTTCCAGCTCCGTCAAGTTATTGGCTTTCAACGTAGACCCGGTTGACACCAGATCAACAATCCGGCGCGCAAGCCCCAAAGACGGCGCAATCTCCATCGCGCCATTGAGCTTGATACATTCAGCCTGCACCCCAAGTTTACCGTAGTAACGTTTTGTAATATTAGGATATTTCGTCACAATACGGATATGACTTTTCCCTTCGGATTTTATATCATCCAGATCATCATTATGGCACGCAACCGACAGGCGGCACCCGCCAATCTTCAGGTCAATGGGGGAATACAGCTCGCTATAATCAAATTCTTCCAGCGCGTCATTGCCAACCACACCAATATCCGCCGCGCCATAGGCCACAAATGTCGCCACATCAAAAGCGCGAACGCGAATTATTTCAAGGTCTTGGCGATTGGTCTTAAACTGCAGCTTGCGGCTTTTACTGCTAAAGAAATCATCCTCAGGGACAATACCGCACACATCAAGCATTGGCGTAAGTTCCTCCAGGATGCGCCCTTTCGGAACGGCCAGTATTGTAACGTTTGAGTCTTTATTCAGCTTTATTGTCATACAAATTATGTACGCGTTTTTCGCAAACGCAGCAAGAACGAAATCAGTTTACGGGTCACATGCCCCATATGGCAGGAGCAAGCATACCGGCTTAAACCTTTTGAATTTTAGCGCCGCAAGCGCTTAGCTTATCGACAATATTTTCATAGCCGCGTTCCAGATGATAAATACGGTTCACAGTGGTTTCACCCTCAGCAACCAAACCGGCCAGCACCAGCGCCACGGACGCGCGTAAATCGGTGGCCATTACCTCGGCCCCTTTTAATGATTGCACCCCGCGCACAATGGCGGAATTGCCCTGAACGGCAATATCGGCCCCCATACGGTTTAATTCCGGCACATGCATAAAACGGTTTTCAAAAATGGTCTCGGTCACCATGCCCGCCCCTTCGGCCAAAGTCAGCATGGCCATAAACTGGGCCTGCAAATCCGTCGGGAAACCGGGGTAAGGTTCGGTCATGATATCCACCCCCTTCAGGCGCAAACCATTACGGTTCACAATAATATCATCGCCATCCTGTTCCATATGCAATCCAGCCTCTTCCAATATCCCCACCAGGGCATGAAGTGACGACAAATCCGCATTTTGCAAGCGCAGCGTCCCGCCGGTCATGCCCGCGGCAATGATATAGGTCCCCGTTTCAATGCGGTCAGGCAAAACCCGGTGCGTGGCCCCATGCAAGGCTTCCACGCCCTCAATGGTAATGGTATCCGTACCAAGCCCTTGAATGTTGGCCCCCATGGATATCAGGCATTCGCCAAGATTAACAATCTCCGGCTCACGCGCGGCATTGGCCAATACAGTCGTGCCGTTTGCCAGCGCCGCGGCCATCATCAGGTTTTCCGTCGCGCCAACAGATACTTTGGGAAATAAAATCTTCGCACCGCGCAAGCCGCCTTCGGGCGCGCTGGCATGGATATACCCCTCCTCCAGCTTGATCTGCGCGCCCATTTCTTCCAGGCCCTTAATATGCAGATCAACCGGGCGCGTTCCAATCGCACAGCCCCCCGGCAAAGACACTTTTGCCTCCCCGAAACGGGCCAGTAAAGGCCCCAGCACCAAGATCGAGCCACGCATCTTGCGCACAATATCATAAGGCGCGGTCAGGCTGGTTAAATTCGCCGCACAAAGAGACATCAAATTATCATGCGTTCGTATCTGGCACCCAAGATGGGTCAGCAGCTCAATCTGCGATTTAATATCCCGCAGGCTGTTGGGGGAATTCTCAAGATGCAAGGCATCCTTGGTCAACAAAGATGCGCACATAATTTTTAACGCAGCATTTTTGGCGCCGCTAATCGGGATAGACCCGTTCAACTCCACGCCGCCAATAATTTTTATCTTATCCAGCGCCCCGCCAGATGGCTTTACCGGTGGCTGCTGATCTGTTGTCTGTTTGGCTAAAGCGGTCATATAATTCCGTTATGTTATTCTGTTTTCATATTTCGCCAGATGGCGCACTATACACACAAGGCTTTGCATTTCTCAAGAAATAAATATCAGGGGGAAAGACCTCGGCACATATCCCGGCAAAGACCGCGGCAAGAACCAAGGATGCAAACGCCCAAAGCCCGCGCCTTTAAAGGCGCGGCAACGTCACACCGCGCTGGCCCATATACTTTCCTTGACGATCGGCATAACTGACCTCACACGGGGAACTACCCTTAAAGAACAGGAACTGCGCCACCCCTTCATTGGCGTATACACGCGCCGGAAGCGGCGTCGTATTGGAAATTTCCAACGTCACATGCCCTTCCCAACCGGGCTCCAGCGGGGTAACATTCACAATCAACCCGCACCGCGCATAGGTGCTTTTGCCCAGACAAATCACCAGCACATCTTTTGGAATGCGGAAATATTCGGTGGTGTGCGTCAACACAAAACTGTTGGGCGGAATAACACAAACATCGGTTTCACGGTTCACAAAGCTCTGCTCGGAAAATTCTTTCGGATCAACCAGCGCGTTATCAACATTGGTGAAAATTTTAAAATCAGGGGCGCACCGCGCGTCATACCCATAGGAGGACAGACCATAGGAAATAACCCCGTCACGGGTCTGTTTTTCCACAAACGGTTCGATCATGCCCTCTTCCTGTGCCAGCCTTCTGATTTCGTGATCGGGCAAAATGCCCGGCTGGGTGATTATATCGGCCGCAGGCTCAGTCAGTGTTTTTGTCATCATGTTGCTCATCGCTCTTTTTTAGCTCCTTTATCTCTTTCACACGCTCCTTACGGCGGCGCATATTGGCCTTTAAGGCCTCGGCACGCTTATCCAGCTTGACCTGCTTTTTATCTTTATTCGTCATTGCGTCAAAAATCCGACTCAAAATATGATTTTTTTGTGATGTGTTCGCAGCATAGAAAAAACCGGCGCCCATGAGAAGCCTTTTTTGCACCTGCGCCGCAGAGCCATGGGGATAATCTGTTTTTTATACCGTGAAATGAAATTAGTACGTGACAGCGGGCCCAGTTTTTATTATAAATCCAACCGCTGCTGCTGTAGCTCAGTGGTAGAGCGCGTCATTGGTAATGACGAGGTCGGGAGTTCAATTCTCCCCAGCAGCACCATATCGAAGATCAAGCTCAGCGTTAATTAGCAGAGGTTAGGTCTTAAATTTAAAAATCCCTTCAAAAACGTCTTGTCACACTCCTGTCACACTAAGGAGTAAAAAGACATGGCGAGTATCCGCAAAAGGAACGATAAATATCAAGTCCAAGTCAGGCGTGAGGGTTGCAAGCCTATGGTTAAAACCTTCTCCAAACGCTCTGATGCTTTAGAATGGTCAAGAGTAATGGAAGTGAAAGCAGATAGGCGGGATTTGCCGATGTCCGTTAAATCGCTGGAACACATAACCATTGCAGACATTATCAAACGATATATTAAGGAAATATGTATCAATAAAAAGAGCTATGATACGGAATCTGTGACCTTACACGCTTTTACGCGTACCAAGCTAGCACAAACAAAGCTATCTCAGGTTAGCGCCTCTGATTTTTATAAGTACAGAGACCAGCGTAGTAAAACCATTAAACCAGCAAGTATCAACCGAGAGTTATGTGTTATAAAACATGCGTTTAGTGTAGCCATAGATAAATGGGACATCCCTTTGAAGACTAATCCCTTGGCGAAAGTTAAGAAGCTCAAGGTTAATAATGCCCGTAATCGACGTATACACCCTAATGAGATAGAGGCTTTATACAGCGCAATTACAAAGAGACAGAATGTATTTATCATGCCTATCTTTGAATTGGCGTTGGAAACCGCGATGCGGAGGGGCGAAATTCTGAATATCACAAAGCAAGATATAAACTTTGATCAGAAAACGCTTTATATCCCTGATACTAAGAATGGTTATCCTAGGACAATACCGCTAACGGATAAGGCCATCGAGGTGCTGTATGACGCTATAAACAGGCAGAATGGTCAGATATTCCCCATCACAGCCAATGCATTACGCCTTGCATGGGCGAAGTTAACCAAACGTGCCGGAATTACAGATTTACACTTCCACGACCTCAGACATGAGGCAATTAGCCGCTTCTTTGAACGCGGCCTTTCAATCCCAGAGGTCGCTTTAATCAGCGGCCATCGTGACTATCGAATGCTTGCACGCTATACTCACTTGAAAGCAGAAGATATAGCGAGGAAATTGTGAACAAAACGGTTAAATATAGGAATAAATGGAGTCCTATTCAAAATGCGCTGACACTGTTTGACAGTTATGACGACATTCTTGCTGCTGCAAAAGATCAGAGAATTCGAATTCGAGGGCGTGTTCAAGACACATTTATGCAGCAGGAGCTGGAAGAGTATAAAATTTTAGCACCTGAAGTTATTGCAGATTTTAATTTTGATGAGATTACTCTGACTTTGGATAACTCTAATCATTCTGACGGTATTTTTCGAAATTTTGCATCATTAGAAGTTAGTGCGGATGATCTTATCAAAGTATGGATGAATAAAAGATACTCTAAAGTATCAAATGAGTTCACAGAGTTAGTTAAAAGCAATTATCTGGAAATCTTTATGGACAACCCAATTGGCCAATATCCTAGCTCGAATGAGGTTCTTAGGCTAATTGAGCATAAAATCAAAAATGGTGATACAGCATTCAAATTGACGATAAGTAGTAATAATAGAAATAATGAGACTGTTTTTGATTATATGACAATGGAGGGTAAGCCTAGAAGCCTAGGATTTGCACATTTTAAAAACATGGTTTCGAATCTGAATAAAATGGCACATGAATTATTTCCCTCTGAATAATATCTAAATCATATCTCAGTCATACCTAAATCATAAATAGCCTAAAACCGCCTGAACAGCTTGAGAACAAGTCGTTATGTATGATTCTCTAAAGCTTCATTTTAATCAAAAAAGGAGCTTATAAAATGAACCTTAAATCAAAAAATTATTATGCCGAAATTCAAAATTTCGCTGAAAGCGGGGTGCAAAATGACAGCATTTAAAAATCTAGAAAACCACATTCGTATGATGCATGAAAAAGCAAAAGGCATTGACGGAAAACTCATTCTTGCCTCTTATGGTGAAAACCCAGAAACAGGTGAGAAACTTTCACCGATTGTTAAGCATTTTAACATTGGTGATGTTGATGGCATGATTCAGGCTGCTATTGAATTATCCGAAGAAAAGCACCGTAATGTCTATGCCCCTTTAAATGTTCTTAGAGCAGATTTGCCAGCTAATAAAAAAGGAACAGAAGAGGACGTTGTTGCTATTTTAAGTTTTGCCGCTGATTATGACGGTGGCAAAGGCGTGAATTATCAAGAGCGTTGTGGCGATTTGATACCGTCTTGTGTTTTGGAAACGTCACTAGGTAATGTTCAATGCTTCTTATTCCCAGACAAACCGCTTTTGATTGAGGGGGAAAAGGATAGAGCGTTTGCAAAAGAGCTGGCTGCTAAAATCACACATAATTGTGACGGTGCAGATGATTGCGGTAAGGATATCAGTCATGTTTGGCGCTTGCCGGACTTGCCGAATTATCCCAATCAAAAAAAGCTGAAAGAAGGTCGAAGCCCTGAGCCTTTTAAGGTTCAAATTAAAAAGGCTTTCGACGGGAACACAATACCTTTGTTGGATTTTGCGAAGCTGCCGTCTGTTACAATGCAAGCATCCCAAAATATCACTGTCGAGGTTGAGTATATTAAGCCCGTCACCCTTGAAGACTTGCCGCAAACGTTGCAAGTGCAAATCATAGAAGGTGCGGAAACAGGACAGCGTTCAGAAACAGTTGCCAGCGTTGTCACGCAGTTGCTTGACCTTCAATATGGCACAGGCGATATCATCAATTGTATCCGTGAACACCCGAAGGGTATTGGTGAGCGATATAAAGGCGATTTAAGCCTTATTGAGGGTGACATTATTCGTCTGGCGACAAAGTTCAGCAGTTCTAACAGACATGCTACAGAAGTAAAAACCACATATACAATGCAAGCGTTCGAGCCTATCAACGAAGCCGATTTGAAACCGCGTGAATTTGTCTTGGGTAATCACCTCATTAAAGGAAAGGTTAGTGTTTTGGTTGCGCCAGCTGGAGCCAGCAAATCTACATTTGGATTAATGGCTTCTGTTTCTGTTGTAACAGGTCAGGAAATCTTAGGGATCAAAGTACGCCAGCAAGGAAAAGTCGCTATTATCAATAATGAAGATGATATGGACGAAATGCATAAGCGTCTTCTCGGAATTTGTAAGAAAAACGGCATTCGCCAATCAGAGCTTAAGGGTAAGTTATTTATACAATCCGGTGAGAATGTTCCGTTTATCATTGCAAAACGCAAAGGCAAACATGATGAGCTGTCGCCATATCACAAACAGGATATTATTGATTATCTGCTGCAACATGAGATTTCAGTATTAATCGTTGATCCTTTTCTTGAAACACATGCGGGCAATGAAAACGACAACCGCGATATCAATGTTGTATGTCAGATGTATCGTGAAATCGCACAAAAGGCTGATTGTGCTGTTTTAATCGTGCATCATACAAGAAAAGAGTCTGGCAATTCTTCAAAAGGTCATGCTGGTAATGCCGACAGTGGACGTGGTGCATCTTCTTTGGTCGGTGCAGCACGTTGTGTAATCACGTTATATAGCATGGACAAAGATTCTGCCAAAAAGCATGGCATTCATGAAAGTAACAGACATCAATATGTTCGTTTGGATGATGCAAAAGCGAATTTGTCTTTGGTTTCAGGCCGACCCAAGTGGTTTAAACGTGTGTCGGTGACACTGGATAATTTTGATGATGTCGGTGTTTTGGAGCCAACATATCTTGATGAAAAGGCCGATAATAACGAGCTGGAATTGATTGCAGCCCTTTGTCAGAATACGCACTTTATAGACATTAGAGACATGGAAGGTGAAAACATTCCACGAGGACTGTTTAGAGAGGCAATGGAAAACTCAGGTGTTTATTTAGGGCCAAAAACCAAAACGCGTTCTACCATTGAAAATAGAATGGAGAAAATGCTTATGGGTGAAGGTATTACACATCACAACTGTACAATTAAAATGATGAAGAAGAGCGGTCATTATTATGTGCAGATCGAATTACCTGAACCTGAGGAAATTGACATTGCCAGTTTGCCAGAGGTGGCACAGAAGATCATCGGCAAGCGCGAAAACTCTATTGTTTTAAAGGATTTGCCACCATCGGCATAAAAATTGGTTGGCAATTGGCTTTTGGGGTGCGGAAAACCTTATTGCCACATTGCCACCCCTTTAGGGGACTCTGCCTATTGGCATGCCCCCACAAGGGGGCAATGCAAAATAGAAATTTAATAAGGAATTGTGAAATGAAAAAGAAACCAACCGCCGATTGGAGCGGATACGAAAAAAGAGCACCGTGGTATACGGTCACATCACGAGAGCTATCAAAAATACTCTGTGTGAGCTTGCAGACCATAAACAATTGGAAAATGCGTGATATCTTGCCTACGCCCGAACCATATGAAAATTACAAAGGCAATGTAAATCGATACAAAATCTCAAAAATTAGAATGTGGTTGGAAGACCTAACAGAAGATGAAATCAATCGTGACTTCATTGAAAAACAAATGGAGATACCGCCCGACACAATCACACAGCCACAGGCGGAGGAAGTCGCCCGTATTTGCTATGAAACCTTGGGGATAGAAAAAGAACCAAAATAGAAATTGGTTTGAAATAGTCTGAAAATTTTTAAAGAGAGGCTTTTACTTGCCAGTATAGTCTCTCTTTTCCATTTTAAGAGTCGTAGAGAGTCATAAGCTGTTCTGGATGATCAATACATCATTCAGAAGCACACTGGACTCAGTGAGTCTCTATGAGTCAAAAAACGCTATTTAATATTTAAACCGAATTTGTTTGACGCAGAATCCCCATTCTCGTAACGTATTTGTGATTGGTAAGTTACCAATTGAGGTGTCGTAACCTGCTCAGTGCGGTCAAATAACATCAGACCGTTATCAATGATGTTGCTTTCTCGTGTGTCGAGGAGGCAGCGAAATACAACACGGTGAAAGCTGGAATACGCTGCACCGTTCACTGAGCGGTTACGAACTCCTCGGCTTCAAAGAAATTTGAAGCCGTTCGTGTTTTAAACAATGAAAAGGAGCTTTGTAACATGTTCAAAAAATCACTTTTAATCTCATCTGTGTCAATCTGTCTTGCCAGTTGTGCATCTGTGCCGACAGCAGAAGAATTAGCAAATGCCGATTACGGCGCTCCAATGACACAAGCGGATTGTGAGAAAACCGTAAAAGATTTTGCGCAATACCACCTTAAAGATGCTGCCAGCGCACAGTATCAGTTTGGTAATTGCACAAAACAATGGGCATCATCCGCACCAATATTCAATCTGCCAAAACAATATGGGTATTTGATGCATGTCGGTATTAACGCAAAGAACAGCTTTGGTGGCTACACAGGCTATAAGCAGCATCAATTCTTGATGAAAGACAATCGCATTATCAGAAAACTGCAATATGATAACGAATACAATGTGTTTATCCCGTTTTAGAAATTAAATTTGCTTTTTTGAAGTATATGAGGGCAAAAAACATTGTGGTAACTGTCTTGTTAAAGATAAAACTGGCATTTAGAGCCAATTATTTGCTACATTCCGTGAAATTTATTTTTTAAAGTAATTTTTGGGGGTCGGGAGGCAATAGTTTGGCAAACGCAGATACAGCTTTTATCACTGAGAAAATTCAAGAGCTTCGCTTAAAGCTTTTGGATTTGACAAACCGCAATTCTCTCTTGAATTTTCGGCATTCCGAAAAAGCACTTACACACGTTCGTATTATTGATGAACTGCCTGACTTTCTTTTCGGTTCTTTAATCGAAGGTGATAAGCTTACTTTTAAACCTCTTCCAGAACCTGACGATGAACCGCATGATTGTACGTCATCAGAGTATTTTGGACACAGCGCATAAAAATATAAGGTGTGTTTCTGGCTCTTTAGTTTAATTT
>MDTF01002360.1_pt1 | contig 124406 bp, 118 predicted proteins | sample 811191 | NCBI WGS metagenome assembly MDTF01 (sample SAMN05326649, study PRJNA326480) | marine metagenome | isolation source: seawater | place: Southern Ocean | collected 2011 | reverse complement strand
TATTGCAACTAAAAACAGTAAGAATTACGACTGATAATAAAATTAATTTAAATTTCATAATTATTTATATTTATTTGTTAGTTACCAAAAATAGTAAAAACTTTTTAAATTAGTTTTAAAACGAAACTAATTAATAGATTTACAAGAAGTTAAAGTGTGGTCGTCTTTAATAAAACATGATACTATTGGAAATATGATTAAGAAAACTAGTTATGAAAACTCTGATATAATGTTAGTTCAAGAATTTGAATTAGAATACTATTAAATTCAACTCATTTCCATCGTAGAATATTGAAGTTTTATGAAGTTTATAATATTGTTTATATTTGAAAAACTATTATGAAAAACCTACTATTAATATTTTTTACATTTTTCACTCTGATGAGCTGTGAAAAAGATTCTGCTGAAAATTTACCTTTAATTTATTCTATTGAAGGAAAATGGCTATTCGATATGGGTGCAGATTTGCCTAATACAATGTATGAATTTAAAGACGGGATTAGATACACCTATTATGCTGATTCGAATGACTTGTCTTTGGCATATTGGGAATCATTAAACATTTCAGATGCAATACCAGGAACTAACGACTATATATTTTCAGATAATATTTTAACGATTGATTTAAATTTTGGAAATATTGGAGACTATCCACTTATATTTGAATGCGATGGAAATAGAATTAATTTTCAAGACCCTAATTCACCAGATAAGTACGATTGGATTAGATTAGGAGCAGATTTCAATGATTGCAACTAAACCATAAGCATATCATCATCCTTCAATTCACATATTATAGATAGTTTAGGTAAAAACTAAATTTAGTAAATTTTGGTTATTCAAAATTAAACAAGCAACAATGGAATGGTATCTTAAACACAGAAAAAAAATCTTAATAGCTACTATTAGCTACGTTATCTTTAGATTAGTTTATCTATACGCCCTTTAATTCAGCAACATTTAAACCTCAACAGGAACAAGCACCAAAAGAAGAACCGAAATTTACCTTAGAGATTATAGATCGTTAAGTAAAAATACTTACTTCTTTTTGAATTTTTTATCAATCATTTTTCTTTTCCATTCTTCTCCAAAGAAGTCAAAAACATTAAGTGAATAAACCCCTAAACCGAGCGCATAAAAAATCAGCATATAAAAAAATAAATACCAACCCTCTGAATCTGAATCTACAATTGCAATAATAAAAAATACAACCAAACTAAATATAGCTAGCGCAAGAAATTTATAAAACCCTTTTACATTTTGAACATATTCTTCTTCTTTTCTGATTTGTTCTATTTCTTCTTTCTTATCCGAACCAGTAATATTGGTTTCGAAGACAGATGCTAAAGATTTCAATGATTCTAAACCAGCATTTTCTCCATTTTCAATTCTTTGAATAGTTCTTATACTTAATCCACTCATTTCTGCTAATAGTTCTTGCGACCAATGTCGTTCTAATCTCATTTTTTTTATATCTCTTAAATTAATTGTAGTAGGATTCATTATTTCTTTATGTTTTTAATATAAATTTTTAAACAAAGATAAGTATTACCTTTCCTTTAATGTTTAAATCAATAAGACACTAATAAGACACTAATATGACAGTTGTATGGCGGCTGTGTAATACTAATTCTTTCAAATGATAGAGTTTCATTCTACTACCTAAACCATAGGCATATCTTCTTCTTTAAATTTAGCTATTTCTAAACCTCGTAAGTCGATTAAACTTAAATTTATTAAATTTGATCAAACTAATTTGATTATGAAATACACCTTAAAAAAAATTGCATTAATAACTGAAATAATTGGAGGGATTGCTATACTTATATCACTAATTTTTGTTGGTGTTCAGTTTAGAGAAAATACTATAGCTACAAAATCTGCTACTGCAAATGCTGCAAATGCAATAACTGTTTCTTGGTATACTGAAACCGGTAATAGTGCACAATCAAGCCAACTTCTCTGGGATTATATAAAAGATCCAGAAAGTATGACAACAAGTGCTGAAAAATTTCAAGCTACTATATTAATGCACGGCTTAATATTATCGTTTCAAAACAATTACTATTTAGCAAATGAAGGTACTCTTGACAAGAATGTTCAAAAATCTCTTACTACTTCAATAAGTGCTATAAAGAACCAGCCAGGTTGGCAGGAATATTGGAAAAATAGAGAATCTCATTTCTTTGTGGAATTTAGAGATTATATGAACTCAATTTTGACGTCAGATTCCGAAGTATATGAAGGTATTTATGATACCTTAAAGGAAATTAAATAATAACGAAAAAAACAACAAACTATAAAATTTATTGCTTATATTTAGATGATAAGTATATCTTCTTCTTTTAATTCAGTTAATTATAAACCTTAAATAGATTTATAATATTTGAAAAAATAATTATTATGTTGAACAAATTTCTTTATAAATTTAATTCATTTGTTATTTATGGCTTGTATTTCGATATCAGAATTAGTCATAGAAAGTATATTAGAATCCGTTTTTGGTAAAGGCAACTTTGAAATAAGTTAATTGAATATTTTTTTATTTCTAAAGTTTATACTGAAGCAATATTTATTTTTATATTTGTAATGTTAGTAAATATCTTATATAAATACCGACAATAAATTTAAAACAAATATGAGAGTTTTATGATTAATTTTATACCCTATCCTTATCTTATATTTTTAAATCCTTACTGTAAAAGGGTTTTCATTTTTTGTGTCGAAAAATGATCATTCAAGATTTAGTTGGTAATTTTTCTGTGATTGGAAAGAATCAGGATGAAAATGAGGATTCATATAAAGGCATTCTTTCTTTAACTTTGGATGATAATGACAGAATCGTTGCAAAATGGATTATTAGTCAAAATCAAGAACAATTTGGGACAGGTTTTTTTAAGGACAACATCTTAGTCATCAACTTTAATTATAAAGGTCTTGAAAACACAATTTACAAAGGAGTTGTAGTCTACAAATGTTTAAACAAGGACATTTTAGAAGGTTTTTGGTCTGAAGATTTTGGAAACCCTAAATTTTTAGGGGAAGAAAATTGCTTTAGAATAAATGTTGATTTTCTAAATTAGATGAACAAAAGTGTTAATTAATATATTCATTTTTCAATAATTCATTGATTGAAAAAACATCATTTAAAACATTTCTCTTAGATCTCGTTGGTAAAGAATTATAATCTTGTTTATTGTCTTGAAAATTTACAATATATTCTTCTAAAACCTCTAAATGCTCTAACATATTTGACTCTAAATAAACAATAAAATCATATTCAGATTCACTCAATAAAAGTCTAGCACCAGCCTTAATAGCATATTTAACTCCTTTATCTTGTTTTATATCTAATATATAAATATTTTTTTTAGACTCAAATTTAATAGACTTTAATAATTTTAAAGTATTATCTGAACTACCATTATTAACAAAACAAACCTTATTGGTATTAATACTTAATAAATTTTCTTTATCAAGTTTACTAATATCATTCTCGTTATTTAAAAATATAATGATTGCTCCAGAGTTCATTTGAATGGTGCTTTTAATATTTATTAATATAAACTACTTTTTTTTTCTATAAGTCCAAGCTATTAGTGCCAATTGACCAACTATTTTTATAGAGTCTTTCATCGATAATTTAGAGCCGTCTGCATGAATCCACCTTTTTAAAGGCTGTTCACAAAGTATTTCTTTTGCTTTATCTAGTCCAAAATGAAGAGTCATTCTTTTAAAAATTTCTACATCAAAAATCCATTGTGTTATAAACTTATCTTTAAAAGTAATGTCAATAACATCTTTATGAAAAATTTTAGCACCACATTGTGTGTCATTAAAATCCATTTTTAAAATCCTTCTTATAATATGATTAATGGATAAACTAATAATACTCCTTCCAGATGATTTAGTGATATCTGCTCCCATTCTACTAATCCTAGAACCACTAACTATTTTATAGTCAGAGTTTTCTATGGTAGAAACTAAATCATCAAAATCTGATAAATCTGTAGATAAATCTGCATCTAAAAAACCAATATAATCAAGTCCATCTTGTTTCGCCAAATACAACATGCCTAGTCTTACAGCTTCTGCTTTTCCTTCATTTTTCTTACAATCATAAACGGTAATAAAATCTTCTCTACCTTTTCTTAAATTATTTAATACTTCTAAAGTATTATCTTTACTTCCATCATTCACAAAACATAAGTGATAACCGGAGTTCTTAACAATAAAATCTGTAAATTCTTTACTTAAAAGTCTTTTTTCTTCATCATAACAAGGTATTACAACACCAACACATCTTTGCTGAATTAATACTTTCTTATAATCTTTATTCATATTTATAGTGTCTGGGACACCTATTAGCCTCTTTGTCCTAGAACAAACTTCTTGTAAACTTAAAGGCTTCTTCATATAGTCATTTGCACCTAAATCAAATGCCTCAGAAATAATATCATCATCAATATTACCAGATAATACCATTATGAGAGTTTTAGATTTTCTTTTCTCCCTAATAAATTTAACAATTTCAATACCAGACATCTCCGGCATATTAATATCAACAATTACTAAATCAGGTTGAAAAGAATCAAATAATTCTATACCTTTTAGAGCTGAAGTTTCTGTGATTACTTCATAGCCTAATTCCTTTAATCGAATTTCTAAAGGAATTAAAACTAATTTTTGATCATCAATCGCCAATATTTTCATTTAAATAATTTTATTTTTTAAAGGTACTATAAAAGTAATATTATTTACGTTTAATATTTAATTGAAACCTTTTAAATGAAGTTTTATTAAGATGAGTGGAAGTTTACTAAGGTTAAATAAAACACTAAGCATCATTTAAAATATTTATATTTACAACATATTAAGGAATCCCTCTGTTAATGAAAGAAAAATCTAATAAATACTTAATAGCTGCAATAATACTAGCCATATTATTTCACGGTACTACTATTTTCTTTACACTAGAAGATACTTATGATGCTTTAATTCATTTGTTTTTTGCAGATCATTACGCAAGTAGTTGGTTTGAACCATGGAATTATAAATGGTACACAGGTTTTACTGTGCAAAGTTATCCTCCTTTAGTTCATCAATCCATTGCTCTTTTATCTTTAATTGGTGGCTTAAAATTTGGACTTTATACAGTTGCTATCATAAGTGTAATACTATTTATAACTGGTATTTACAGATATTCTTTATTAATAACATCTAATAGAACTGTTGCAGGTTACGCTTCCATTTTAGCCGTTTTTTCTTCATCCTTTGTAGAAACCCTGCATATTTTTGGTCAGTTGCCCAGTATTATTGGTATTTCAATTTTAATGCATGCTTTACCTGAAATATATTTATGGCTTAAAACTGGTAAGTACAAATTCTTTTTTACGTCTCTTTCACTAATTGCGGTTACCGTTACATCTCATCATGTTACTACTATTTTCGGAATGTTATTTTTTATTTTTCCTTTAATAGGAACTGTAATTATTGATGTTGCCCGAGAAGAAGTAGGCTCGTATAAAGAAGTTACTTTTTCATTATTTATAAAGACTTTTTTTAAACAATTAAAACGTAACCTAACTTTTGGTTTTTCTTCGTTACTCCTTATCATATTTTGTATTTTACCTTATTGGTTAAACTCAAAAAAGAACCCCATAACACAAGTTCCTATTCCACACGGTTCTAGAGATAATTTTATAGAAGTAGCTTCTTCTGGACTGGTATTTTTTACAATTCCCTGGGGACTCTTATTATTTATTTTACCCTATATATTTTATAGATATTTCAGTAAACGATATTTATTCTTTGGTTTATCTTTTACGATGTTAGTTATTTTAGGATCAGGGGGAACAACTCCAATACCTAAAATGATTTTAGGAGAAACTGCATTTAATATTTTAACACTAGATCGATTTACACTTTGGGCGACAATAATGTCTATCCCTATTTTTGGAGAATTTATTTACCGATTTGTTGAAGGAGATTTAAAAACTTTAATACAAGAAAGATTTGGCGCAGTTTATCATAGATTATTAGGTGGCATTTTGGCTACTTTATACATATGCATGTTAATATTTACTATGAGCTTAAGTTACTTTAAGCCGTCTCAACCTCAAAAAATAAAAATGTTGCCTATTGTGAATTTTTTGAGTCAAGATTCGCATGATCAATGGAGGTATTTAACCTTAGGTTTTGGAGACCAAATGGCTTGGTTAGCTGCACAAACAAATGCAATGACTGTAGATGGTAATTATCATTCTGCTAGGCGCTTACCGGAACTAACAACAAGACCTATAGAACGTTTAGAAAACTCTAAGTTTAAAGGGGTTGCTGGTATTGGATCTTTGCAGCAATTTTTAACAACTCCAGAAAAATATAACCTAAAATATATCTTTTCTAATGACAAATTTTATGATCCGGTTTTATTTTTCTGTGGATGGCAGCGTTTACCTCAATTAGAAAATGGCATTATGGTTTGGGAAAAATTAAACGTTCCGCCCCTATCCTCCATTTTACCAAAAGAAGATGTAGCTACTTGGTTAAAAATAATTTGGGGAATAATTCCTTTTTTAACGCTACTTATTGCCTTTATTTTAAACATACAATCTTTATTTATTAAAGGTTTAAAAACAAAAGTAGTCACTAAACCTGCATACTTTAAATTTAAAAATGATTACACTAATTTCTCTAGAACTGTTTTAAAAGCTTTTCATATTTGGGCTGTAATTTTAATTTTTATAATAACATATGCTTGTTATATGTTTTATATTAAAAATAATACACAAAGATCTCCAGAAAACGTAGTTGAAGCATATTATGATGCCATTGATTTTAAAGAATTTAATAAAAGTTTTACATACATTGACCCAAACAGTAAAATTACTCGTCCACAATATTTATTAGAAATATCGGTAACAGATGGGCTTTTAAGTTCTTATGCAAAATTAGATGCTATTTCTGTAAAAACGACAAAACGAACGGATAGTTTAGCTACTTTAAAAGTAGAAACAAAATGGATTACTCCTCTCGAAAAATTATCAAAAATAGATTTTAAAACGGCTGTAAAAAGAAAAGGAAAATGGTTTTTAAAGCCAGAAAGAAAATCTGTAGATTTACCACCAGATCAGTTATATTCTACAAATACTACAGGTTATTTTAATCAAGGTAGAAGAAGAATTACAACAGAACAAACACATCATGAAGATGTTTTAAAGCAACCAGTTCTAGAAATTGTTTATGCCAAATTAATAAAATTTAATAATCGATACTCGATTATTGGTGAAGTACAAAATATAGATAATGTTCCTGCAGATGTCGTCTTAAAAGGAACACTGTATAATGATGATGATAAAGAATTAGCAACCTATAATGCAAAGCACATATTAAAACATAAATTAATGCCTAAAGAAATTAGTGCTTTTAGAATTAATTTTGAAGGGATTGCATGGTCTAAAACAAAAGATTCTATACCTAAAACATTTAATCCTGACGAATTCACACCCGTAAAATTAAGTGAACAACCCACTAAATTCAACTTACATGCTGCAGGAAATACAACAAACTCTGACTTATTTAAAGATATTGTTTTAAGTGAAATAAATATAACTCCAAATACTATTAGTGGTGCATTGTTTAATAGCGGAATTCAAGAAATTACAGTGCCACAACTTATTATTACCTTTTATAACGAAAATAAAGAAATGATTTGGGTCGATAATTTGTATTTAAAAAAAGGTATAAAGCAAGAAAGAAAATTACGTTTTAACTACCAAATTCCTTTAAACCCATTAATAAAAATAGTTAGCGATAATATGGATTTATGTTTTGTTAATGGAATGCATAATAAAGACATTACTTCTAAAATACTACCAAATAGAATAAAAAATCACACTAATAATAAATTACAAAAAGTAAATCATTCACTATTTAGTTATACTAAAATTGAATTAAATAGTTACATCGGTAATCCTAAATAATGAAGTTAAAACAATTTTTATTTCTAATATTTTTTCAATTAATAACTGTTTCTTTTAGTGCTCAAGAGACAACCTTTGATGAATCTATTTCTTTAGTTTCTACAAAAAATAAATTTGTAGCAGGAGATAAAGTCACTCTTGAATTCACATCAAAAAAAGAAAGTAGTCTCCAATTATATTGTTCTAACAGTTATGGCTCTTCATTGGTAGAGTCTAAAATTTCAGACAATAAGATTAACTTTGAAATACCTTCTTTTTTATCAAAGAAAAAAGGAATAATATCTTGGAGGATCATAAATTCTTCGAAGGCAATTTTTGGAAATATTACCATTCTTTCCAAAATACAACCGAAAACGATCGAAACTTATTTAGGACCACCGAGTATTGATGCTGGCGGAATAGATTTCACCATGTTAGTTCTTATACCAACCGATAGCTTAGACAATCCAATAAGAAATAATAGCAAAGTATTCGTAAAAAATCAATTTTTAAAATCTGAAAAGAAAGAAACTATTTTCACAGATAAACTAATTGCTTATGAAACTTTTTTTTCTCCTTTAAAAAGTGGAAGAATGATTATTTCTTCTGAATCTTTTGGCTTAAATTCTAAAGAGTCTGATGTAAATATTATGCCTGCAATTGCAACAGATTTCAACCTATTTATTCAAAGAAATCATGAATATGCAGATGGTAACCAAATAACAACATTTTTTACATCTGTAATAAAAGATAAAAACAATAATATTGTAAGTGATGGTAGTTATATCGAATTTTATATCACTAATAAAAAAGGAGATATTTTAAAAACCTCAGGAATGACTATAAACGGAGTTGCAAAAGCTAAAATTATACATCCTGATTTTGAAGAAAATTGGACTATAAAAGCATATTTTATTGGTATTTCAGAAAGTAATGTTTTAAAAATTAAATATAAAAAAGTAATTGAAAATTATAACGTTTCTATCTCCAAAAATAATAGAAATATAAAGGTAGGCCCTTTAAAAAGTTTTATGAATCAAATAATTCCTGATGGATTATCAGTAAAAATAGCAATATACAAAGATAATATACTAATTGATGAACTTTTTAAAGAGTCTAAAAGTGGTTTCACAAACTTTTATTTAAACCCTAATATTTATGAAAATAATTTATACAAAATTATTATTGAAACTGCAGGAATTAAAAAAGAATTTAAAAGTTTTAAATTATGGTAAAAACTAATAAAAAAATTCTTGGAGGGATTTTAATGCTTACTTATATTTTAATAATTGCTATACTATTATTCCTTGTTAGTGCTGTGTATAGCTTTTTAAACACGGGTGCAGATAGAAGTACAATGTTACATACAGAAGTTAAAAATATTGAACAATATCTTCCTAAAATATCTTGGAAAAACGATGGTAATGAAGGAAGAATAATTAGTGAACAAAAACTACGAACTGTAGAAAATGATTATTTGGATTCATGGTATGTAAAACAGATAGCATACAAAACGAATACACGTATTGGTATAGAAGATTATTTTACTAAAAATGCAAGAAAAAATATCTATGATATAATCGACTTTAATAAATTAAATGATATATCGTTAGAATCTACTACGTTAAAACATAACTTAGATATTGAGTTTTTTAGTGAAGATGGACAGTTAATCGTCCTAAGAGACACTAATGTGTTAGAATATAAAAAAGTTTTCAAAAACAAGAAATTAATTTTAGAGTCTACAGAGGTTTCAAACTATAGATTAATATTATTATTAGAAGATGGTTTTTGGCGTATTAGACATGTTGTTAAAGAATCTTCAGAAAAATTCAAAGACAAATCTCTGGTAACTCCTATAGCTTTTACGAATATTAAAGGTGTAAATTATTACCCACAAGCAACTCCATGGAATATGTATGGAGATAAATTTAATATAGATATTATTGGAAATGATTTTAAAATAATTAAAGATGCTGGTTTAAATTCTGTAAGAATTTTTGTTCCCTATCTAGATTTTGGAAAAGCGAATGTAAAACCTAAAAAGTTAGAAAAACTTCAAAAAGTTTTAGATACAGCTCTAAAGCAAGATTTAAAAGTTGTTATTACTTTATTTGATTTTTATGGAGATTATGGCATTTTAGATTGGACATTAAACCACAGACATGCCGAAAAAATTGTAGAGAGATTTAAAGATCATGAGGCTATCTTAGCTTGGGATATTAAAAACGAACCCAATTTAGACTTTGATTCTAGAGGAAAAGAAAATGTAACTGCTTGGTTAGATTTTATGATTATTTTAATAAAATCTATTGATAAGAAACACCCTGTTACTATTGGTTGGTCTAATACTAAAAGTGCTACTATTTTAAAAGACAAGGTAGATGTAGTTTCTTTTCATTATTACGATGAACTTGATGATTTTGAAAATGAATACCTTAATTTAAAAGACAAAATTAAAAACAAGCCTTTAATTTTACAAGAATTTGGAGTTTCTTCTTATGGTGGTTTTTGGAGACCTTTTGTTAGTTCGGAAAAAAAACAAGCCAACTTTTATGAAGAAATACAAAAAGTAATGTCGAAAAATTCGATACCTTTTATGTCATGGACTTTATATGATTTTGATAACATCCCAAGAGAAGTTTTAGGGAGACTTCCATGGCGAACAAATCCTCAGAAAAAATTTGGATTTATTTCGAATACTGGTGAAAAAAAAATGTCTTATAAATATATTTCTAATTAAAAAATTTATAATTTAACCTTTGATAATCTTATCAAATTCTTCTAAATAAATAGCTGTTATTCTTTCCATTGGAAAAGCTGTAGCAGCTTTGTAATTAGCTTCACCTAATTCTATTCTATACACTTCGTTAGTTACAATTGCTTTGATTGCATTTGCTAAACTTCTTACGTCTTCTGGATCAAAAAATTCACCTCTATAACCTTCATCTTCTATTAAGCTAGCTAAATCCCCTAAATTGGGCATCACCACTGCCCTGCCATAACTTCCTGCTTGGTGCAATACTCCAGAACTTCCAGTTGTAGAAGTATAAGGAAAAACAACAACTGCACTTTCTATAAACAATGATGCTACATCAACCTCTTTTACGTAACCTGTAAAAGTAAGCTGTGCAATGTGTTTATATGTTTCTTTTACATTTGCTAAATAGCCTATTACATTTGGGTTGTCTGTTCCTGCTATTACAATTTCTATGTCTAAGCCAGTTTCCTTTCTTACAAGCTCTATCGCTTCAATCATAGATTCTACTTTTTTATACGTTCCAAACTTTCCAAAAGTTAATATTTTTAAAGGCCCTTTTGGTAATTTTTGTGATGGATTTTCTGGTATTTCAAAAGTTCCATGAGGAATCATTTTAACATTATCTACTTTATATTTATTCTTTAAAGTTGTTATATACTTCTCCATAGTTACAGTAACTAAATCAGCTTTTAGAATTAGCCTTGTTAGGGATGTACCTATAAAATTATATATATATTGAGTCATTTTATTAGATGTAAAACCCGCACTCTCTAAATCTACTTGTTCTAAAATATTATGCAATAAAACGATTGTTGGTATTTTTTTAACTTTACAAACCATCGGTAAAGCCAAACCTAAAGCAGCAGCTACTTTTTTGTCACCAAACTTCAAAAATTGCAAATTAAACAGTACAGCATCGGGTTTTGTTTGGTTTATAGCTTTTGTAACGTTTATGATATTGGTATAACTATTAAACTTCCAACATTGTTTTATTGTTATTTTACATCCATTTTTAATGAAGTTAACGTCTTTTGCATCAGTAGTTTTATCTGTCAATAAAATTAACTCAGTCACATTTTTGTGCTGTCTAAAGTTTTTTACCAGATGATATGCGTACTCATTTAAAGTTACTTTACTCGGGGGATACGCAGTTACAATGGCTAATTTCATAATACTTATTTTTAATTGTAATATAAATTTATAATTTATACAAATGTTATTTTCAGATGAATATCAAAGAAAATTATCTTTAGTAAAAAAAATTAAAACCTTAGATATATTCATTATTCCTTTGGGTAAAGTTTGATAAAAAGAAAAAGCTTAATTGCATAATTAAGAGTAAAACCATTACTAATATCTGTACATCTACAACTTGAGCTAAAGAATCATGATAGAAAATAATAAAAACAACTTGCATCATTCCAAATAAACCTGAAAGAACAACTGGTATATATTTATCCAATGATAAATAGTAATAAGCAAAAATATTTGAAATGGCAAAAACACCAGTTGCTAAGGCATATTTCCATAATAATGATGCAATAGAAACATATTCAGCACCAAATAAAACATGAATAATTTGCTGAGGAAAGAAAAAACAGCTTGTGATGATTAAGGTAGCAATTGCTGTGATATAACTCACATATTTCAACAAAATTGGTAATGTAGATTTCCCTTCTTTCTTTAACTGAATTACAGTTGGTAATAATAACATAACAAACATCCATGCTATAAAGTATACAATTCTTCCTATTAGAGCTAATGAAGCATACAAGCCTGCGTCTACTGATGTAAAATAATGCTTTACTAGTAAAATATCACTATTGTTAATAATGATTTGGGTTAATTCATAAAAAGCAGTAATTATAAAAAAATTTTTTACAAGTTTTTTTTCTGGTACTGCTAAATTAATTGACTTAAAAAGAGTAAAACCTTTCAATTTAAAAGGAAATAAAGCTACAATAAAAGAGCAAAAAATTCCTATGGCAATTAAAATTGAAGATTCAATTTCTAAAATCCAAAAAAGTAAAAACGTAATTAATAAACGACTTATCATTTCTCCTTGATACGTAATCGAAAGAAAAGTAAGTTCTTTTTTACCTTGAAAAACTCCTCTATTAACACTCATTAAAAAGTAAAAAGGAATTCCAAAACCAAAGATGACAAACATAGTAGACGTTGTAGTTTTGAAAAAAGTTTGCAATTGTGTTGAAAATAGCATAACAATTATTCCTATGATAACACCAAAAATTATGGCATTTTTAAACATTTTAGATATAAAACTCAAAAAAACAGAACCATCAAACAGTACAGAAAATTTTGCAGTAACTAACTGAAAAGTCATAGCAACAAAAGAAAGTACTAGTGAAAAAGTAATTAAGATCGCTGCATCGGCAAACTTTTCTGGTCCTAAATACCTTCCTAAAATTAAATTATACAAGTAATTCCCTCCATTTACCAGAAGTACACTTATCATAAATATTTGTTCAGGTTTTATCTTTGTTTTTAGTGATTTTAAGGCTGAAATCATTTTAAAATTAACTGTTTTAATATTTTTAAATTTAGAACAAATATTAAATAGAAACAAATGTTTTACTATAAAATATCGTTCAAAAACGTCTACCTTTAGGTTAATGATTAATAGCAATTGCTTAACTTGCATTTTATAAAAAACAACTTATGCGTTTAAAATATTTATATTTTTTTATTTTTTTTTCTTTAAGCCTTACGATTGTTTCACAAGAAATGAAAGAGGGTTTTAATTATTTAGAAACGGGTAGATATCAAAAAGCAGAGTTTTTTTTTAAAGAAGTTTTAAAAACATATCCTAAAAATAAAACTGCAAGATTGTGTTATGGTAGAGCTATTGGTCTATTAGGTAATTCTGATAAAGCTGTACAATTATTTACACTTCTTTTACAAGATTACCCTTCTGATTTTGAAGTAAAACTAAATTATGGTGAATCTCTTCTTTGGAATAAAAATTATACCGATGCAAAAACCTATTATCAAATACTACTAAAAGAAAATGATAAAAGCTTTCCTGCATTATTAGGGTATGCAAATACACTATCTAATTTAAAAGAATTTACTGATGCATTGATTTATGTAGATAAAGCATTGGCTGTTTTGCCTGGGAATCCGAATGCTTTAATTTCTAAAAAATACATGCGTTTAGGTTTAGCGAATGACAAATTATCAAATCAAAAATATGATGAAGCTGAAACAATTTTAAAGGAAAACTTCACCTCTTTTAAGGACGATAAAGATACCATGCTGAATTTAGCTAATCTGTATTTAATTTCTAATCAGAATAACAAAGCAGAAGAAGTTTATAAAGCCCTGGAAAAGGAAAGTATACTAATTTCTTTAAATGGATTGTCTTTAGTGTGTCATTTAAGTGGAAATGAGAAAAATGCTCTTAAACTTAGTGAAAAAGCCCTTAAAAATATAATAAATAGTAATGATACTGTTTTAAATAATCAGACCAAAGAGAGGTATGTACAAGCATTAATTTGGAACAAAAAATACAAAGAAGCTGAAAAAGAAATAAATAATCTTTTAAGTGAAAACAAAATACAAGAAAATTGGATATTAAGCTTAAGAGCAACCTTAAATAATTATAGGAGTAATTTTAAAAGTAGCATCTCTGATTATAACCTTATTTTAGAAAAAGACAGTACATCTTTTGATGGGAACCTAGGTAAAGCTAATGCTTTAAAAGCTTTTGGTTTTTATGATGATGCATATAAAAGTGCATCGAGAACCTTAAAATTCTATAAAAAACAAAAAGACGCAACGAATTTTATAAAACAATTAGACTTAACTTTTACTCCTTTTGTAGAAACAAAAACGTCTTATTCTTATGATAATGGAAATAATGAAGCTTATTCATATAAAGCTAGTTCTGAAATTTCATTTTCAACTAAACTTAAACTTTTATCAAGTTATAATTATAGAACAACTTCAAATAGTGTTTCTAATTTAAAAGCCACAACTAACAATGTATTAGTAGGTGCATCATATCAACTATTAAATAACTTGACATTAAAAGGAAGTTTAGGTATAACCTCTTCTAATTCAGATACAAAAAAATACAATCAATTATTAACAGATATTTCTATTAATATAAAACCTTTTAAACTTCAAAATTTAGAATTAGTTTATAAGAGAGACATTCAAAGTTTTAATGCCGCATTGTTAAATGAAGAAATTGTACAAAATAATCTTCTTTTAAATTATAGTGTAAATACTAATTTTAATTTAGGTTGGTTTTCGCAATACTATTATACGTTTCAAAGTGATGAAAATACAAGAAATCTATTATTTACCTCTCTATATTACAAAATATTAGAAAAACCTTCTTTAAAAGCGGGTGTTAACTATCAAAACATTTCTTTTAAAAACCAAGTACCAACTATTTATTTTAGTCCTAGTAAGTTTAATGCTGTAGAAATATTTATCGATCTGATAAAGGACGAAGCTGCTGCAAAAAATAAAGAATGGTTTTATGGTTTAACTGCTGCAACTGGTTTTCAATTTATAGAAGATCAAAAAAAACAAAGTACCTATAGAATTCAAGCTAAATTCGGATATAAGTTTTCTGAAAGAAGTTTAATTAATATTTACGGAACTCAAAGTAATATTGCCTCTGCTACTGCAGCAGGATTTACCTTTACTGAGTTAGGCTTACGTTTTAAATGGCTAATAGCTAGAAAACCATTATTCAAAAAAACTACTGCAATAGAATAAAATTTCGTGTAGTAATTTATTATGATTTAAATTAGATTGCTTGATAATTAAGCATCTATTTACTAGCATTAAAAGTTATTTTAGGATTTTTTATTAAATTTTGTTACAACCCTATTAAATTTTAAAATATTTCTCTTAATCCATTTAAAGTTTAAAGCAATGAATTACTTACAGCTATTCAAAAAAAACAGCTTTATTAAATGATCGAGTTTTTATAAAACAATCTAATTTTAATTTAGTTCGCTTCTTACAATATTAATATGCTGTTCAAGATAATAAAAACGCAATTATTGTTTATTTATTTGCTATAACATTTAAGTAAAATAGTATATGTATTTTATTTAAGGTGTTTAATAAATATTTATTAGGCACAATTAATATTGCTGCTACTATTCTAGCCGGTTATAATTTTACATTATATAATTTATGTTTAAACTGCTTGTAAAAAAGCATTAAAAAAAGGCAAAAGAGTTAACTTTTGCCTTATAAATGATTAATTTTAGTTGGGTTACTTAATGATAAAGGTACCAGTATACATCTTATTTTGGTCATCCATTAATCTATATTTATAGATTCCCATTTTAAAATTAGAGACACTATAGTTAACTTTATTAGAATTTTCAATAGTATTAATTTTTTTCATATCCACAACTCTACCTAACAAATCAAAAACTTGAATATTAATAAATTGAGATGAATTTCGTAATACAATTGTTGTAGAGTTAGAAAAAGGATTTGGATAGTTTATGATTCTTAAATTTTCTTCCTGATTATCAATTTCTTCTGTAGATAATACTTTAGCACCAAATGATAAAGAGTTTACAGAAAAATCAAAAGACTTAAAGTTTGTGTAATCTCCAATTACTGAAAATACAATTGTTTTAATATTTGTCACTTCTGCTGGTTGTCCGTTTGAATCAAGAAAATCTGCAAATGAAATACTGTATGCTTTTTCTTCTATATTTGAAGGAATTGTATATCTCAATCTGTTTTGCCAATCTCTTACTTCGTCTTGCATAATTATAATTTCTAAACCTTCAGTATTTGAAACATTAAAGTTTACGGACTCAAAATCACTTACATCTAGGGTTTGATCTCCGGGTAAAATATGTCTAAATAAATTAACATTTCCTTTTACTTCTCCAGAAACTTCAGCATTTCTATCTACTTCATATAAGTCATCACTATAATCTATTTCCGAAGTAGTTACTTCAAATTTTGTAACAGTAGCATAGTCTTCTAAATAATCTAATCCCCAAGGTCCATCAGCTAAATAAAGGGCATCTATTACTTCAGATGAATCTGTTTCTAAAGAGAAACCAATATCAAACAAAACACCTGTATCAATAGATATTGCTTCATCATAAGATCCTGAAAGTGAAAAGGTATCTGTTACTTGAACATGATCAGAAACTTCTGTCTCTGCTATATTTCCAACAAAATAAACAGACTCTTCATTTGTTTTGTTTACAATATTTAAATTTATTACACCATTAGAATAACTTCCTGATTTCACAAAAACGTTTGGTAATACATTTTCTATTTCAGTGCTTATCAATCCATTTTCAGATGTGTGAGTATCTATAATAAAGTTTGCAATTGAAAATATTTGAGGATATGAGCTTCCCCATATTTGATAATTTTGGTAATTACCTGCTGGGTATTGATCTATATTCCAAAAACTAAATAGCTCGTCTTCAGACCCTTCCATTTTTATTGAAAAACTTAACGTGTATTCTATTTGACCTGTAGCTCTTTTAATTTTAGAACTAATAATTTTATGATTTCTTATTTTTACTGTTCTAATATCCTCTAGACTAGAATTATTTAATCGATCACAAATTATTTTAGAATGGTCATAAATTTCACCTTCTGTAATAGTAGCTAGTACAGCAGAAATTCTTCTTTCTTCTTGATAGTAATCAATAGATAACACTTCGATTGCATTTGTTATTCCCAATAAATCTTCAGGACTAGATACTGTTGCAACTTCTGTATTATAAGCACCTGTTTCGGGTAAGAAATCTATTAATGAACTAGTGTTAGATTTATTTTGATACGTATTTTTATTGAATAAATTTTGAGCTTGTTTTATATTAGATACGTTTCCTTCCTTTTCTCTCTTAAAATTTCTTTTAGCTATTAAGCTAGCTAAATCTCCATTACTTTCTAAACCACCTTCGTTCCCAGAAGAAACATCATCGGTTGAAGCAGGTACTGGAATTGTAGCTTCAAAAGAATTGGTAGCAATTGCCCCAACAGTAGCGTACAATCTACCATCCATAGAACCGCCTGCTCCTAATGAAACTGCTCCAGGATAAGCTATTGCTGTACCAATCATTGTCGTATTTGCACCTAAACCCACTGCACCAACAGCAATCCAAAATACATTATCAGACGATGCACCATTAGCCAAAAGAACGGTAGCGCCAGCAACTGAATTAAGTGCTCCTGTAATTTTAAAAATAAACATAGCATCTGGATCTCCTTCAGCATCTAATGTTAATTCACCTGTAATCGAAACAGCTGATGCTATGGAATAAATTCCTGAAAAAATAGTCTCTCCGCCTATACTTCCAAAAACACCACTATGATCTGTTATTGTTGCTGTTAGACCTTGAAGCTCAACGCATGCTGCTGCTAAATCTAAAGAAGCTTGCAGCGTAACTGCATTTGCACTCTCTATCACTCCGTTTAAAACTGAAGGAGATCCAAAACCTGCTATTGCTCCTGCATTAGAACCAACGTTACCAGTAACTGTAGAAACTCCTGTATTAGCTACTGCTCCAGTTCCAGTAAAAATTATAAAATCAGCTACTGTACCAAAATCAATATCTATTGTTTGAGTATTATTACGATCATATGAATCTAATTCATTTTTAAACTCAGTTTCTTCACCTACGAATGTATCAAAAACAGATGTGGTAAGCTCTATTTTACTATTTGTATTGTTATCATAATTGTTATAATCTTCAACTAAATAACTTTCTAATAAAGAATTACTAGTTGTTTCTGGTGTTTCTAATGTATTAGAAATGCTTAAATACCCCACCTCATTTGAAGTTAAATTTCCATGAGTTTGGTATGCTTGAGCATTTACTGATGTAATTACTGTTGTAATTAATATAAGTAATAATTTTTTCATGATATAGTTGGGGATTAAATGTTTATAAACCAAATGTACAAAGGATGCTTTGTTATAGTTTTGATAAAACGCTTAAAACAGATTTGGTATAGACGAAATGGATTTTACTGGAGATAGAACTTTACTGAAGTTAGAACTTTATAATCTATAATAAATCTAAACGCTTCATTAATTCAGGTCTTTTAGATCTACTTACTGGAATAACATCTTTTTTAATTAAAACGCTGTTATCCTCAATGTCTATAATTTTTTTAATATTAATCACATAAGATCGATGAATTTTTAAAAATAACGAATCCGGAAGCTTTTCCTCTATTTTCTTTAAAGTTGAGTGAACAACATAATTTTTATCATCTGTTTTTATGTGAATATAGTCTCCTTTTGCTTCGACTAAATAAATACTAGACAAATCAATTTTTATTAATCGTCTATCAATATTTACATAAAAATCATTTGCATTATCTAGCTTATTATTTTTTTCTTCCGTTATCTCAACCCTCTTGTTTTGGGCTTTCTGGATTGCTTTTTTAAAGCGAGGTAACTCTAATGGTTTTAATAAGTAATCTACAATAAAATCATATTCAAATGCTTCTATGGCAAATTTAGGATCTGAAGTAGTTAATATAATTTTAGGTGGGTTTTTTAATGTTTTTATAAAATCTATGCCATTAAAATCTGGCATATGTAAATCTAAGAATATTAAATCTATTTGATTTTCATTTAAAAATTTAATCGCTTGTATAGCGTTAGAAAACTCATCTACAACATTTAATTCTGAAACTTGTGTACATAATGTTCGAGTAATAACTCTAGCCGTTTTTTCATCATCAATAATAATACAATCCATAAAAAAAATCTAAATAATTTTTATACCGTTTATCTTTTTGTTTAAAGCTATATAAATAAATGTTTAAACATTTAATAGCTTGTACAAGCTATTAAAGAGTTCTAAAGTACTACTTTTTTTATAAGAAAAACTTTTTAATAGTTTTTATTTTTTAATTGTAAAATAAAAAGTGGTTCCTATTTCTATTTTAGATTCAAGCCATATTTCGCCATCATAAATATCTACAATTTTTTTAACTATTGATAATCCAATTCCAGAAGAATTTTTTGCTTTTTCTAATGATTGAAAAATTTTAAAGATACTTTTAAAGTGTTTTTTTCGAATACCAATACCATTATCTTTAATTGAGAATTTGTAGAAAGAATTGTAATCTTCTACATCAATATTTATAAATCCTTTTTCTTTATTGCTAAACTTAATTGCATTACCAATTAAATTTTGAAATAGTTGTTGAAACTTTATTTTATCACCTTTAATGATTGGTAGTTTATTTAAAATATTTATTGAAATATTTTCGGGTACATATAAAACATTAATTAAATTTCTTATTAAAGAGTCTAATTTTACGGGTTTATCTTCTAAAACCTTTGCATCTAAACTAGCATATTTTAAAACATCTGAGATTAAGTTATCCATTGTCTCTAGTGTTATCTCTAGATCCTTAAAGTTCTGGAGACTTGACTTGTCAAATGCAGCTATATTGTCTGTTTTTATCCATGATGTTAGAGCGGCAATACTTCTTAATGGCGATTTTAAGTCATGTGAAACTATGTGTGCATATTCTTGTAATTCTTCATTACTTTTTTTTAATTTTTTTAAAAGTTCTCTGTTTTTAATCTCAACCTTTTTTAGCTCTCTTAAGTTAAGAGCACTTTTAAATTGTAATACAACTAAATTAGCAATACTTTCTAGCGTATTTATATGCTCTTTTTTAAAGTAGTCTTTCTCTTTATGTTCTGCATCAATAACACCAATTACTTGGCCATTACTCATAATTGGAATAGCAATTTCTGAAAATCTAATTGCATCGTCTACAATGTATCTTTTATCTTTGCTTGTATCACTTATAATTTCACTTTTTCCAGTTTTAGAAACATAACCAACAATCCCCTCTCCTATTGGTAATATCAATTTATTTATGATCCCTCTATTTCCAGATAATTTATTATCAAAAACAGCTATTTGTTCTAAAGTACTTGTTGATTCATTAACTAAATAAATTACACAATCATTGGTTCCTAAATAATTAGCAATGCTATTAGAAATTAACCAACCAATTTCAGTGATTGATTCTTTTCCTAAGATAGATTTCGCAATATTATTAATTAAATCTAGTGTTATCTTTTCTTCTCTTTGTTTAGTAATATCTCTTGTAATTACCTGGGCTGCAACAGCTTTATTAAACTTATTATAGATAATACTTGCATTAATTTGCACCCATTTAATTTCTTTGCTTTTAGTGATAATCCTTACAATATAATCATGATAATGACCTAATTCAAGTAACTGATCAAATGAGTTCATTGCATAAGCATAATCTTTAGTGTAAATAACATCGGCAACGTTAATGGCTTCATCTTGCAAATTATAACCAAAAAACACTTTAGCAACATCATTCATTTTCAAAACATTACCCTCTAAGTCGATGACAAAGTATGCGTCATTTATAGTCTTAAAAACCCCTTTTAACTGAGATTTTTTTTCTTCTAAAAGATCCTCTAATTTATTCTTGTCTTTTTTTAATTCTTGAGAAGTATTATATAGCTCTAAAGACTTGCTTTCCAAAATTTGCTCAGCGATTGACCTAGCTTTCTTTTGACGCTCTAATGCTCTTTGTATGATTCCTTTTTCTATCACTTTTTATTATAATATAAATTCATTTAAACTCCAATATTTTAATATAGTATTAATTTTTATTTCATAATCTTCATACTTTAAAGATTTTAAAAGGTAACCCGCTATGCCTAGTTTATAATATCCTTTAATATGTTTATCATTAGTAGAAGCTGTTAAAATAATTATTGGAATATGTTTTAATTTTGGGTTGTTCTTTACTGTTAATATAAAATCAATAACGTTGGTATCTGGTGTGTTTAAATCTATTAATATTATGTCCGTAAAGTTGTTATCTAAAATAGTTAAAGCTTCACTTCCATTTTTAGACAATGAAATTTCGTAGTCACTAAATTTTTTAGAAATCGTTCTATTTAATTTAATAATTTCAATTTTATCATCTTCAATTAATAAGATTTTTAACTTTTTACGCAACATAAATATCAAATTATGATTGATTCAAAAGTAAAATAATAATAATCCAAATAGTATTAATTATAGTTATAGGCAACAATTCTATAGATGAAATTCAAAAAGATATAGATGAATTAATAATTTATAATACGAAAAAAATATTAAAATTTATAAAAAAATCAAAAAATTGACACTAATGACTACCTTTTAGACTGATAATGGTAAAATACAAACTAGTTCTAAAAGAGAAATGTAAGCTATGCTTTAGCCATTTATAATAAAAAAAAACTACTAAAAAATAGAAATATAATTCTATGTATAACTTTTTCTAAAGTCTCTTTTAGTAAAAAATTTAAGTAAACTAGTATTGTCATTATCTGAATAGTGTAAAAACAACTATAAACATATAAGACTCACCTGTAAAGAGTCTTAGTAATAAAAATACAAATTAAAAAACCTTTAGTAAAAGTGTCATTTTCTCTATTTTCAAACTCTTTTAGTGGACTATTTTTAACTAAAAAAACTTTATTTATGTTTTTAGAAAGATAAATTTTAAAATAATACAAAAAAATTGCTATTAATAATTAAAGGAATATAGAACCTTTACATTAAAGGTAATCTATTAAATTATAGCTTAATTAGCAGCAGGGATAATATCTTTAAACTATTATCCTACTGTGATTTTTTATTGAAAAGTTTGTAATTAAAATATTAAAAGACTGTTTCTATTAAAAACACTAAACTAATCATGAAAATTATTAACCTAAATGAAATATTGATAAACTCAATTCTCTGGTCATTATAATTTTTAAAATTTTGTTGTGATTTTTGCGCTTTGTAATTCTTGAAAATTTGTTGGGCTTTTTTCATTGGGGGATGAATTTAAAGGGTTAATTAAAGTCCTAACTCGACTATAACATGATAAATGTAAGGAAAAATTCATGAACAATATAATAACCTGTATTATTTTTAAAATATTTATTAAAAATAGAATCTAAAAATTGTGAAACAACATTTTTTTGAGACCGATAATTTTTAATAAATAAGACATTGTTGAGTTTTTAACTATTTATTCCTTTAAAAAAATAATAGTTTAAATAAAAAATTAAAACTAATATTTAGTATAAATTTCATTAGCAACGATTCTAATAAATAATTTATTAGGGTGAAATATAACAAAAAATCCATAAAAATATTTTTTGTTTGAAGTATTTTATATTCTAGGATTATAGGTGATTTTTTGTTTTTTAATTATTAAAAATCACATTGTATTTCCTTAAAAAATTAATTTCTCTGAAATATTTTATAGATAATCTAATCAACATTTTAGTAATTATCAAAATTTAATAAATCTAATGTTTTTTTACGTTGTATCTTTTTTGTTTCAGTTTCCACAAACTGATCTAAAAAATAAACTTTTTTCGGAGTTTCGAATTTTGAAAGACCTAGATTTTTATATTTAATTACTTGTTTTTTTCCCTCAATAATTAAAACTAATTTTTCACCTAATTTTTCGTCAGGAATTCCTGAAACAAAAAAACGATTCATAATTATATTAGAAAACTTTTCCTCTATTTTTTCTGGATATAATTTAATTCCTCCAGAATTAATTACATTATCAAAACGTCCTAGCCACTCAAATTCATTGTCAGAAATCAATTGCACTACATCATTTGTAAAAATGATTTCATCAGAAACTTTTGGAGCATCTATTACTAAACAGTCTCTTTTATCCTTATAAATAGTTACATCAGGTAGTATTTGATAAAACGCATTAATACTAGCGTCTTTAAGAGAATTTATATTTTTATCACTGAAAGAATTATTCTTCACTCCTTCTTTTAATAACATGTGCTTATTTAACTTTTTTACAGCTATATGGGTGATGGTTTCTGTCATCCCATACGTAGCAAAAATAGCTGTAGAAAGATGCTGAATTTTATACTCTAATTCTTTTGAAACTAATCCTCCGCCTACAATCAACTTTTTTATTAAATGTAATTTAAAAAGTGAATTTTCTAGTTGTAAAGGAACCATTGCAGAAAAATCATATGGTTTATTAACTTTTTCTAAAGGATTCGAACTTGATTCAATAACATCTAATTCCCATCCTAAAGTAATCGCTCTAATCAACATTAATTTACCGGCAATGTATTTTAAAGGCAAGCACAGTAGCGCTGTTGTATGTTCTTTTAGATTAAAATAGCTACCTGTCGCTTTTGCTGAGTTTACAACAAAATCTTTATTCAATAAAATTAATTTTGGAACACCAGTAGAGCCAGAAGTTTGGACTGTTATCTTTTGATCAACAGAAAACCAACTTTTTAAAAATTGGTTGATTTCACCTGGTAAATCTTTTGTATGGACAAGTAGTTCATCTACAGATGAAAAAGAGAGTCCGTTTAATTTAAAATTTTTATGAAATTTATTCTGCTCCAATTTAATCTAGATTGCTATAATTTTCTTTTAAGTTTAGGGGTTTTTCAACTTTACCCGTCAGTTTCTCTATCCAATTAGTCCACCCGTATTTTTTTGAAAACAGCACTAAAATCAAAGGATATAAAACAAAAACGGGTATAAACATTTCCCAAGTTACAGATGGTTCTGAAGTATCTATAAAAAGTGCATCTGTTTGAAAAACCATCCAATCTGTAGTTATTAAAAATGCTGCAATCATATTATTTGCTGCATGTAAACCTAATGCTAACTCTGTTCCTTCGTCCATTAAAGTTGTAATTCCATAGAAAAAACCAGTTCCAATATAAAAAACCATGGTTATACTTCCTAGCTTTTGAACCTCAGGATTCGCGCCATGTAATAAGCCAAAACAAACAGATGTAATAATTAAAGGAAACCATTTATTTCTTACTAAAACCCCAATTCCTTGCATAAAATAGCCTCTAAATAATAGCTCCTCTAAACTTGTTTGTAAAGGAATTATCAGTATTGAAATTGCCACTAAAATGAAAAAAGGTTTTGCGTTAAAATTAAACGTATAATTTTCTGGAGCTAAATAAATACCTATAATAGATAATACCACTACTAAAATCCCCCAACTTAAAAAACCAAACCAAAAACGTTTCCAATCAATTTTTTTTCTACTAGTTACCAGAGAAGTTACTGACCTTTTATGAATATATTTTAAACTAAATAATAAAAAAACCAATCCAACAGCAAACATAAAAAGCATCAGAAATAAAAATAAATTTTTATCCATTCCTAAACTCATAAAATTATCTGCAGCTGCATTTGCAAATGCTGTCATACTTTCTGAATAAACTAAAGCTACAAACAATAAAGGAATTGCACCGATAATTTGCCATCCACTAAACACTAAAATAATAGTAAATAACCAATGGTACCATTCATTATCTCCTTTAAAAGCTTGTTGTATATAATTCATTTTTTTTGTTCTGAAATTCTGAAATTGGTTCAGAATTAAGTTAAGTTAAAGTTCCAATTTAATACTGGATTGTATCGTAAGGTTCCGTTTTTAACTTCTAACGGACTTGTAAAATTATTCGTAAATAAACTACCTGTTCCTAATCCTTGTGGCAAATGATTTTGTAATGTATGCGTAAATTGCGCAATTGCACTCAAGCCTATATTACTTTCTAAAGCAGATGTAATCCACCAATCACATTTATTATGCTCTGCAAATTTAATCCATTCTTTACTGCCAGCAAAACCGCCAATTAAGCTTGGTTTTAAAATAATATATTGTGGTTTAATAGTTGCTAATAATTCCTGTTTTTTTTCATTAGAATACACGCCAATTAATTCTTCATCTAATGCAATTGGCAAAGGTGTTTTAGAACACAATTCTGCCATTTCATGAACCTGACCTTGCTTTATAGGTTGCTCTATAGAATGAATTTCTAATGCGGATAATCTTTGTAATTTATCTAAAGCGTTCTTTGGACTAAATGCGCCATTTGCATCCACTCTTAATTCTATTTCTTTAGATGAAAATTCTTTCCTGATGGATTTTAGCAACTCAATTTCTGCATCAAAATCTATAGCGCCAATTTTCATTTTAATACAAGAAAAACCTGATGTAAGTTTCTCTTTAATTTGATTTTTCATAAACTCCTTCTCCCCCATCCAAACTAAACCATTTATAGGAATTGATTTCTCTCCTTTGGTAAATTGTGATGGAAATAATTCAAATCGATTTTTACTTTTTAATGATAAAAATGCTTGTTCTAAACCAAATTGAATTGATGGATATTCAGAGCATTCTTTCAATAAAGTATTTAAACCAAGGTTTATATTTTGACAAACCCAACTTAATTTTGATTCATAATTAGGGACATCATCTATGCTTAACCCTCTAAATAAACCAGTTTCTCCTATACCTGTTTTATCATTTTCATCTAAAATAATAAACCAGGTTTCTTTCGTCCTTAAAATTCCACGTGAAGTACCACTTGGATTTTTAAAATTAAGATTATATTTTCTGTAAATTGCTTTTATCAAAGTAAAGATTATTGTTTTTCTGCAAATGCTTTAAAATTATTCAAATAAGTTTGGTCTTGTTCTTGGAAAGTTCCCTTAAAAAAAGGAAACACACAAGCCATTAAATAAGACTCACTTTGACAGCTAGAGCTTAAAGTTATGGTTGTAATTCCATTTTTCTCTGTAAAAACATAATCGTCCCTTTTTAACATGTTTTCAGCATCAAAAAACAAAGTTACTTTTTCATTTTTAACATAGGCAATTATTTTCTGTGTCATAACAATTTCTTGCCCTTGATTTTCAACAACCATTTTATAAACACTTCCCGTTTTTCCAATGTTCTCGTTAACAACATCAAAAGACTTTACTTCTGGAATCCAATTTTTAATATTTTCTGAGTTATTAAATGTTTCAAAAACCACCTCAACTGAATTATTTACAGAAACTTGTGTTACATAGCTTGTTTCTTTTATTAATAGACCTGTTGCCAAAAAAATTACAACTATTGCTGTAATGATTCCTAAGATTATTTTTATTGTTTTCATATATTTATTTTAAAAAATGGTGTTAGCCCAAGCAAAAAGAATAGCAAACAAAAATGTACTTAATGCTACTTTCTTAAGTTCGCTATCTAACTGAGCAGAAACTGTGTTTTGTGCAACGGTTTTTATATTTTTAACTAACGGAATAAAAGCCACTAAAAAAATGAGTTGATACACATTTCTAAAATCAAGAAACACATAAATTAAAGCGGTAATTAAAGCTCCTAAAATTAAAAAATAATGATATTTTTTTGCTTTTTTAGGTCCTAATTTAACAACTAACGTATTTTTATTATTTTTTTGATCTTCATCTCTATCTCGTAAATTATTCAAATTTAAAACTGCTGTACTTAATAACCCGATAGAAATTGCAGGTAAAAATATTGTTAAATTAAGCTGTTTTGTGTACAAAAAATAACTCCCAACGACACTTAACAAACCAAAGAATAGAAATACAAAAATATCCCCAAAACCACTATAACCATAAGCAGAATTACCAACTGTATACTTTATTGCTGCTGCAATTGATGCAATTCCTAACAATAAAAACAAAATAGAATATCCGAAATTTTCTTTTCCAAAAGCAACATAAATAAGCAATATGGCTATCATTAAAGTAATAATTGCAGTAATTATAATGGCAGATTTCATTTGCTTAGGAGTAATCGCTCCTGAAGAAACCATTCTTGTTTCTCCTGTTCTATTTTTATCTGAACCTTTTATACCGTCTCCATAGTCGTTTGCAAAGTTTGACAATACTTGGAAACCAATAGTTGTTAGAATTGCTAACCAGAAAATAGAAGTTACCCAAACAGGGTTTCTAACACTTAAATTAGAACTTATAAAAACAAAATTGTTTCCTAAGTAAGAACCCAAAATAATACCTGAGACAGATAAAGGTAAAGTTCTTAAACGTGCTGCTTTAATAAAACTTTTTACATCCATGAAGTATTGCTTGTTTCTACTTTATATAAAGTATGATTATAAATTTTTACTGCATCTTTAAAATTGACACAAGGAATTTTAATTTTTCCAGAGGCAGTTTGTAAAATAAGATCTGCAACGTTACTTCTCTGTTGAAAAACATTTTGTTTCATCTTTATATTTTGAACCTTAAAAATTTCTAAATACGTTATGTGAGTTTCTAATAATCCTCTGCCTACCAATAACATCGAATCTGATATTTTATAATAACGTTTTTTAATTTTTTTGTGTATCAAAAATACAACAATAGGAAAGACTAAAATGATTGAATATAGGATCTCTACTGAATTAGATATCTTATATAATATTAAGTATAAGATAACGAGTATCAAAAAAGAAATTATAAATATCTTTCGTTTATAATAATTATCAGGGAAAAATTTTTGTTTACTTTCTAATTCAGTTGCATCAAACAAACTCTTTTTAACAACTTCAATTTGTGCTGCTTTACACCCCACAATTCGTATTAACTTATCTTTCTTTTGATTTAATTTACCGCTTACAGCTTGTTTAAAAGTGATAAAAGAAATACCAATTAACCTTTTTAGCGGATTTGTAGAAATTGTGATATTCTGGATTTTTTGCTTTTTTAATACAATAGATTTTTTTGTAAATAAACCTTGATTAACTTCAAAAGCATCTTCTTTTAAATAAGCCGTTAAATTAAAATGTATCAAAAAGACCTTTACAAAAGAACTAATTAAAGCCATTATAATCAATGTAAAAAGTAATATGGATAATAAAAAAATACTCGTAGTAAGTACATTTGTACCTTCTTCAATCAAATCATCAAAAAATCTTATTTCCCCAAAGCTATAATCAATTTGCTGTAATTGCTGAAAGAAACCAATTATAATTGCAAAAAATAAAAATAAATTTTGAAGATGATTTTCTGTTAAACTAACTTTAAAAAGCTCGAAAAAACCGATTTTTACGAATGGTTTTGATTCATGATCAATATTAACTTCTTTATCTAATATCGAACTTTTGGAAATAAGTTCTTTTAAAGCTGATGCTTTTGACAAAGAAAGTGCTTTAATTGCAATTTCAGTAGCACTTGATCCTGCAGTTTCTATACTTACTTCGAATACACCAATAATTTGTTGAATAATATTTTGTTTGAAATTGATATTCTGAATTCGGTGAAAAGGAATTGCTGTATTTGTTTTTTTTAGAATTCCTTGCTTTAAAATAAAATATTCATTCTCAATTTTAAATTGAAAATTTTTATAAACTAAATAGGCTCTAATCAACAGAAAAATTAAAATAAATGCGACCCCTAAATAAATATAATTAGCGCCTAAACTATTGGATAGTTTCGTAAAATCCTTGATAATTAAAAAAAGTAAAAACCAAGTAAATTTTATAAGATTATAAATCAGATTTATATAAATTACCAGAACCCCTTTTGAAGATTGTCTTGAAAAATTTGAAAAATTAAAAGAATTACTCATTAATTTTTGTGCTAATGTATTCTTTAATCTGTAGTGCTATTTCTTTTGTAACACCTTTAATAACTAGATCATCACTACTATCTCCAGCTGTATATACACTTAAAGATGCCAAACCAAATAATCTTAAAGTTGGTTTCTCGTCAATTTCTACATGTTGAATTCTAGAGAATGGAACTGTTGTGATTTTCTTGATAAATAAACCAGATTTATAAGAAATATCTTTTTCTCTTAAAGCATATTTTCTTTTTGGAAAACTTAGTATTAAATACAAAAAAATGCATCCAAAAAGTAGTAGAAAAAGGGCATATATTAAAATTATATATATTTTTATTCCTTCATGAAAAACGAGTTTGTGTAATAAAATTAATCCCGTAAAAAGTGGAATGAAAAACAAAAAAAAATTGATAATAATTACTTTTAAATAACTTTTAACAATTTTTTTAAATTCAATCTTGGTAATATCTGGTAAGTTTAAAACTAAATCGTTCTTAAAAGTGGTCATTAAGTTTATAAATTATTTGCTTCTGCAATTAATTCTGCAATATCTTTAACTTGAACTTCTGCTTCCTTTTCTTTAAATTTAATTCCGTCTGTCATCATTGTATTGCAATAAGGACAGCCTGTTGCAATAATATGTGGTTTGGTCTCTAAAGCATCTTCTGTTCTTAAAATATTAATTTCTTTATCCCCTTTTTCTGCATCTTTAAACATTTGTGCGCCTCCAGCTCCACAACATAAAGCTGAAGATTTGTTGCGTTTCATTTCTGTTAAATTAACACCTAATCTATTTATTAAATCTCTTGGAGATTCATAGACATCATTTCCTCTTCCTAAATAACAAGGGTCATGAAAAGTTACTCTTTTTCCTTTTAAAGTTGTGTCGTCTATTTTTAAGCGACCTTCAGAAATTAAATTTTGAATAAATTGTGTGTGGTGAAAAACTTCATATTTTCCTCCTAAACTTGGATATTCATTTTTTAAAGTATTAAACGAATGAGGATCACAAGTAACAATTTTCTTTACTTCGTATCCATTTAAAACTTCAATGTTCATCATCGCTTGCATTTGAAACAAGAACTCATTTCCTGCTCTTTTTGCTGCGTCTCCTGTAGAAGATTCCTCAGTTCCTAAAACTGCAAAATCTACATTAGCTTGATGTAGTATTTTAACAAATGCTCTAGATATTTTCTTTGCTCTATCATCATAACTTCCTGCTGCGCCAACCCAGAACAAGACTTCTGGTTCTTTACCTTGGGCCATCATATCTGCCATTGTAGGTACGTTCATTTTTTTAGTTTTAAGTTGTTAGTTTTAAATTATGAGTTTTTTTCTACTAGGTGAAATTTATAATTCAAAATTTATCTACTCTTCATCTGCCCAATTCAATCTATCTTGTTGGTTATATTGCCAAGGAGCACCATTGTTTTCAATATTGGTCATCATCATATTTAACTCTTGTGGTGCAGCACTTTCTTCCATCACTAAATATCTCCTCATATCCATAATAATAGATAATGGATCTATATTCACAGGACATTCTTCTACACAAGCATTACAACTTGTACAAGCCCATAATTCTTCTGGTGAAATATAATCGTTTAGTAATTGCTTTCCATCATCAACAAAAGTTCCTTTATTTAAATCTATATTTCTACCAACTTCTTCAAGTCTATCGCGAGTGTCCATCATAATTTTTCTTGGCGACAACTCCTTACCTGTTAAGTTTGCAGGACATACAGATGTACAACGACCACATTCTGTACATGTATAAGCATTTAATAATTGTACCCAATTTAAATCGGCAACATCAGAAGCTCCAAACTTTTCTGGAACCGTATCTTCCGCTCCTTCAGGTGGCGCTGCATATGGATCTGCATCTGGATCCATCATTAATTTAACTTCGGTTGTAACCGACTCTAAATTTGTGAATTGACCTTTTAAATTTAAATTCGCAAAATATGTGTTTGGAAAAGCTAATAAAATATGTAAATGCTTTGAGTAAAATAAATAATTTAAGAAAACTAAGATTCCCAAAATGTGGAACCACCAAGCACTTCTTTCTATTGTATGTATTACTTCTAAAGAAAAACCATCAAATAAGGGAGAAATAAATTGACTAACTACATTCCCTATTCCTGCTTGTTGAAATGGTGTGTCTGTCGCATTCATTATTAGAAAGAGAGACATTAAAACCATTTCAAAATAAAGGATATTGTTTCCATCATTTTTAGGCCAACCTTTCATTTCTTTACTTAAAAAACGTTTTATATTAGATACATTTCTACGCAACCAAAAAATAACAACAGCTACAAAAACTAGTGTAGCTAACACTTCAAAAGTGCCAATTAAAAATCCATAAATTTCATTCCCTAAAGGGACTTGAAAAATTCTATGAGTTCCAAATAAACCATCAATAATAATTTCTAAAACCTCAATATTTATGATGATAAAACCAACATAAACAATAATGTGTAAGAAACCAGATAAAGGTCTTTTTATCATTTTAGATTGCCCAAGAGCAATCATAATCATGTTCTTTAAACGTTCCGGTTTTTTGTCTGTTCTATTAACATCTTTTCCTAATTTGATATTTCTTGAAACTTTTCTGATATTCATCAAAAAAAACCCCATACCAGCAATTAGTGCTAGTGCAAAAAATAGGTTTGGTAAGTATTGCATACTATTTTAAATATATTGTATAAGACGAATCTTATCGATTGGTTTTGTTGTTTTTATTATTTTCCTCATTAAAAGATTTTGCTCTTTTACCAAATAAAGAAAAGTGAACAAACCTCTTAGGATTAAGCTTCATTTCTCTTAACAAATATTCTAATTCTTTAGACACATTTGTTAAGTTATCATACATAGCATCATCGTTTATTAATTTACCTAGAGTGCCTTTTCCTTTATCCATACCATCTAATAAAGAATTTACAGATGTAAGTGTTAATTCTGCTTTTCTCATAATTTCTCCAATATTTGAGTTGGCTAAAGTGTCTGTTACTTTTGATAAATTATTTGTTATATTTTTTGTATTTTCTATAGTCTCTTTTAAACCAATAGAAGTAGAATCTATCATTAAATTTACAGAACTAAGTGTTTCTCTAATATCAACAATTGTAAGCTCTAAACCTTTTACAGATCTTTTAATACTTTCTGATGTTTTGTAATCTAAAACATTATTTATTCTTTGAAATAGGGTGTCTGCACTTACAATTACATTTTCTAACTTTGCTTGAATAGGATCTAATTTTTCACCAATAGAAGTAAATAAACTTGATTCAATTTCTCCTTTTAAGAAATCACCAGAAACTGCTGATTCACCTTTATAGCTTGGTATAATAGCTAGGTTAGAACCTGATAATGGATTTGGAGAATAAATTTTTACAACACTATTTTTAGAAAATTCAAAATCATTTTCTAAAGAAAAACGAACTATCAGGTCACCTCTTTTTCCTGGACTATCATTAAAGTCTATATCATCAACCTGACCAACTTTTAAACCGTTTATAGTAACTAAACTAGCCTCTGTTAAACCACCAACATTCGTATATTCTACATTATAGAATCTACTGTTTGGTTGAAAAACGTCATGACCTTTTAGGAAGTTAAACCCCCATATGAAACCAACAATAATAATAATTAGGACTATTCCTGTTTTTAATTCTTTAGACATAAATAGAAATTTAATAACAAAATTACTAATAATTTTTGGTTGAAACTACCAAAACTACTGCATTTTCTTTGCTTCTAGAACAGAGATTTTTTCTCCTCTTTTAAAAGCAACAATAAATGCTGTTGAATATCCTTTTTGTTTCGCTATTTTTAACGCTTTTAGAACCTTTTTATATTCAGAAGTATTACTATAATAATATTTGTAAAAATTACCAACCTTAACAACTTGCACCTTTTTCAACCCTTTAAAGTTATAAGATTTTGTAGAAATTTTATTTTTCCCAGAAGCAATCTGAATTTTAAATTCAATCGTATTTTTTATATTTTCATCAGTGTCTAAAACTTCTACAATTGTATTTACTTTTAAATGATTTACGTAATTTTTAATTGCATCAGACACCGCTTTACCCATTTGTTGCTGACCTTTCTTTGAATTAAGATATCTACCCTCCTTTTTATTTGTTAAAAAACCTAATTCTATCAAAACACTAGGCATAATCGTTTCTCTTAAAACTTGAAAATTATCTTGTTTTACTTTTCTGTCTAACCTTTTTAGTTCTTTTGTGAAATTTATTTGAATTAAGCTTGCAATTTCTAAACTCTTATCTAAATTTTCTTCTTGTAAAAGCGATAAACCGATAACAGATTCTGCAGAGTTTGAATCAAAACCTTTGTATTTTTCTTTATAATTATCTTCTTCTAAGATTACTGCATTTTCTCTCTTTGCAATTTCTAAGTTCTTTTTATTCCCTCTTAAACCTAATACAAAAGTTCCTGCTCCAAAAGCATTAGATGTATGAGAGTCACAGTGAATAGATACAAATAAATCTGCTTTTGCAGTATTTGCAATATCTCCTCTTTTCCAAAGTGCAATTTTTACATCGGTTTTTCTTGTATATAATACTTTAATATCTTTCTCTTTTTTTAATTCAGCACCAACCATTAAAGCTACTTTTAGTGCAATATTTTTTTCTTTATAGCCATTGCCTAAATTACCCGGGTCTTTACCTCCATGGCCAGCATCTAAGACAATTGTGTAACTTTTTTGTGCGTAAATAAATGTCGATGAGAAAAAGAAAATTGATATAAAAATTGGTAAAAAAAACAGGTTTTTTACTTTGGTATTAAATTTGTTAGTTTGTAGAAAATTCATCAATAAAATTTAACTAATTTTGGGAACTTTAATTTGGTGTTCCAAATATTGAACCATACTTTTACTTTTATACAAAAATAGTATTTATAGCATTGCAAACAAACCTATCATACATACTTTTATTTTGCAGTTTCTTTTTTATAAAGATCAGTTTTGCACAAGATATAAAGTCTAGAGGGAAAACGATAATTCCTCTAATAAAAAAAGATACAATTCTACCAAATAAGAAAGATTTTTTGTTTGATGCAAAAAAAGACAGCTTACTTCAAAAGAATAAAGATACAATTTCTATAGATTCTATAAAACCTAGAGAAAGTGTTGAGGATATTATAATTCATGTTGCAAAAGATTACACAATACAAAATGCAAAAGATAAAACAGTTACTCTTTATAATGATGCAAATATAAAATATACAGATATTGATTTAAAAGCAGGAATTATAATTATTGATTACAAGAAAAACACGCTTTTTGCCAAAGGAATCATAGACAGTACTGGCTATAATCAAAAACCTATTTTTAAACAAGGTAACGAAGAATCTGAACAAGATTCAATAATTTATAACTTTAAAAGTAAACGTGCTATCATTTATGGTTTAAAAACTAAACAAGGTGAAATGTTTACTTATGGTGAAAAAACCAAACGTGTAAATGATTCTACAGTTTACATTAGAAAAATACGTTTTACAACTTCAGAGAAAAAAAATCCTGATTATTATATAGCTACTGACAAAGCAAAGTTAGTTCCAGGTAAAAAAATTATTGTAGGTGTAAGTAATTTAGTTTTAGCAGATGTTCCTACTCCTTTATTTCTACCATTCGCATATTTTCCAATGACAGAAACTAGTGTTTCTGGATTTTTAATTCCTGCTTTTGATACAGGAAGCAGTAATAGAGGAATTGGTTTTCAAAATGGAGGATATTATTTTGCGCTAAGTGATTACGCAGATTTAACTGTTTTAGGTGATGTATACACTAATGGAAGTTGGGGTACAAAAATATCATCGAATTATAAAAAGAGGTATAGATTTAATGGTACTTTTAGTTTTAATTTCGAAAACATTATTAATGGCATTAGAGGTTTTAGTTCTTACAGTAAAGCCAATAACTTTAATCTTAAATGGTCACATAATCAAGATCAAAAAGCAAGTCCTAACTCAAGATTTACAGCTTCTGTAAATTTAGGAAGTAGTCGTTTCTTTAGAGAATCTCTCAATCAATTTAATGTTGCACAAACACAAAATAATACACTAAACTCTTCTATAAATTACAGTAAAACTTTTGTAGACACTCCTTTTAACATGGCTGTAACCGCCTCTCATCAACAAAACACCAATACAGAAAGGATTACAATGACACTTCCTTCATTAACATTAAACATGAATAGATTGTATCCGTTTGCAGGTAAAGGTGGTATTAAAAAAAATCCAATTCAAAAGTTAGGATTCAATTACAATATGCAAGGTCAGTATTTAATTAATACCACAGATGATGCTTTTTTTACAAGTGAAATGTTTAAAACAGCTAGGTCTGGTGTACAACATAAAACAAGTACGAGCACCAATATAAAGGCCTTTAAATATTTTACACTATCACCAAGTGCTAATTATGAAGAAACTTGGCAGTTTGATTATATTAACAAAGAGTATGATGTTTCGGATAACGTAGTTGTAACCGATACTTTAAGAGGGTTTAAAACCTATCGAGAGTATAATATGGGTGTTAGTTTATCAACTAATATCTACGGTACTTTTAACTTTAATAAAGGACGATTAAAAGCTATAAGACATACTATTAGACCAACTATTTCTTATTCTTATAGACCAGATTTTAAAGACAATTATATTAAAGAAGTTAGACAAAGTGAGCTTGCTACAGATTTGCAACAATATACAATTTTTGATCAAGGAATTTATGGGGCTCCTTCAGCTGGATTAAATAATTCTATAGGAATCTCTTTAAATAATGTTTTAGAAGCTAAAATGGCACCTAAAGATCCCGAAAGTGATGAAGAAGATGAAAAAATCATGCTTTTAAATAATTTAAATTTCAACTCTTCATATAATATTGCTGCTGATAGTTTACGTTGGTCTAACGTTCGATTTTCAGCAGGAACAAGGTTATTGAAAGACAAACTAGCTTTAAATTTTAACGGTTCTCTAGATCCTTATCAAGTAAACGAAGAAGGACGACAAATAAATAAGTTTAATCCTAATATTTTTAGACTATCCAATGCGAACCTAACAGCAAACTACTCTATTTCTAGTGCAGATTTTGATAAAAGTAAAAAAGAAAGTAAAGACAATAACCAAAGTAACGACACAAGGAATGGAAATGGGGCAAATAATCCTCCAGATGTCATGGGTATAAATATTGACCCCAGAGATACAAGACAAAATAATAGCAATAAAAGAGAAACTTCCAAAACTGAATTATATAGAGCTAAAATACCTTGGTCTATAAACTTAGTTTATTCTGCAAACTATAGCAATAATGGCATTGATCCTGGAAAAATCGGAGTGCATACTCTAGGTTTTGGTGGAAATATTGAATTATCTCCTAAATGGAAAGTTGGTTACTCTTCAGGTTATGATGTTAAAAATGGCGCTTTTTCTTTCTCAAGATTTAATTTTACGAGAGATTTAGATAGTTGGAAGTTCAATTTTAACTGGGTTCCTTTTGGCACTAACTCATCTTACACTTTTTTTATAGGAATAAAATCTTCTACTTTGGCTGATTTAAAATGGGATAAAAACAAACCACCGGATAGAAGGTTATTTTAGTTATAACTAATGGAAGCTAGAAAAAAAAATAAACTTTGAAACTAATCAAATGAAAAAAATAATAACAACGAGTAAAGCACCTGCACCTATTGGACCATATAATCAAGCTGTTTTAAGCGGAAACACTCTATATACTTCTGGCCAAATTGCTATAAACCCAGAAAATGGAGAGCTTATTTTAGATACTATTGAGGCTGAAACAAAACAAGTAATGGAAAACATGAAAGAAGTTTTAGCTGCTGCAGGAATGACTTTTGAAAACATAATTAAAACATCGATATTTATTTCTGATATGAATAATTTCTCTAAAATAAATGCTGTTTATGGAGAGTATTTTAATGAAGAAACAGCACCTGCAAGAGAAACTGTAGAAGTATCTAATTTGCCAAAATTTGTAAATGTTGAAATTAGTGCAATTGCTGTAAAATAGTATTCAGATATTAAAATTTAAAGCTAAAAAAAACCTGATAGAAATAACTTTTCCATCAGGTTTTTTTTTATTTAATGCACTCTAAATTTGCTTATAAAGAAGCAGAATATTCAATTAAATCAACGATTTTAGTTGAATAACCCATTTCGTTATCATACCAAGAAACAATCTTTACAAAGTTATCGTTTAGTGCTATACCTGCATTAGCGTCAAAGATAGAAGTACGAGTATCTCCAATAAAATCTTGAGAAACTACTAAATCTTCAGTATAACCTATTACACCTTTCATTGGTCCACTTTCAGAAGCAGCTTTCATTGCAGCACAAATTTCCGCGTACGTAGCTGGTTTATCTAATTTAACAGTTAAATCTACAACAGAAACATCCATAGTAGGAACTCTAAAAGCCATACCTGTTAATTTACCATTTAAAGAAGGAATTACTTTACCAACAGCTTTCGCTGCTCCAGTAGAAGAAGGAATAATATTATGTATTGCAGAACGTCCACCTCTCCAATCTTTCATAGAAGGACCGTCAACTGTTTTTTGAGTTGCAGTTGCAGCATGTACAGTTGTCATTAAACCTTCAGAGATTCCCCAATTATCATTTAATACTTTAGCAATAGGAGCTAAACAGTTTGTTGTACAAGATGCGTTAGAAAAAATATTTTGATCTGCTGTTAATTCTGTATTATTCACACCCATTACAAACATTGGCGTATGGTCTTTAGAAGGTGCTGATAAAATTACTTTTTTGGCACCAGCTTCTAAATGTTTTCCAGCAGTTTCTTCTGTTAAGAAAAACCCTGTAGATTCAATTACATAATCAGCACCAACTTCATCCCATTTTAAATTTGCTGGATCTCTTTCTGCTGTAATTCTAATTTCGTTGCCGTTTACAACTAATTTACCATCTTTTACTTCAACAGTTCCATCAAATTTACCATGAACTGAATCGTATTTTAACATGTAGGCTAAATAATCTACATCCAATAAATCGTTTATTGCAACTACTTGTACATTATCTCTTGATACTGAAGATCTAAATGCTAATCTTCCTATTCTTCCAAAACCGTTAATTCCTACTTTAATCATCTTATTTGTATTTTTTTTCTAGATAGACATTATGTCTGATACTCTAATTAATTCTTTATTTATTTTTGATTGACCTTTAATTGCTTTTGCAAGAGGTGTTACAGTCATTTTATCACTTTTTAAACCAACCATTAAATTAAATTTCCCCTCTAGTAAGCTTTCTACAGCTTTTACACCCATTCTACTAGCTAAAACTCTATCAAAACAAGATGGAGAACCTCCTCTTTGCATATGACCTAAAACAGAAACTCTAACTTCGTATTCTGGTAAATTTTCTTCTACGTAATCTTTTAATTCAAAAACATTTTTACCAATTTTATCTCCTTCAGCAACGATAACAATACTAGAAGATTTTCCAGATTCTTTACTTCTTGTTAAAGATTCTAATAAACGATCTAAACCTAGATCCTCTTCAGGAATTAAAATCTCTTCTGCTCCTGCTCCTACACCAGCATTTAAGGCAATATGCCCTACATCTCTACCCATTACTTCTACAAAAAAAAGTCTATTGTGTGATGATGCGGTATCTCTAATCTTATCAATTACGTCAACAACTGTATTTAATGTTGTATCGTATCCTATTGTGTGAGAAGTACCAGCTATATCATTATCTATTGTCCCTGGAATTCCCATCACTGGAAAATCAAACTCTTGATTAAATATTAGAGCTCCGGTAAAACTTCCATCTCCACCAATAACTACTAAAGCATCTATATTTGCTTTTACTAATTGATTGTATGCTTCTTTTCTGCCTTCTTTCGTTCTAAAGTCTTTGGATCTTGCTGACTTTAAAAAAGTTCCTCCCTTATTGATAATTCCTTTTACACTACGTGCATTAAGTTCAATAAAATCACCCTCAATCATTCCTTGATAACCACGATAAATTCCTGCAGATTCTATACCATAAAAAGCACAAGTTCTTACAACAGATCTAATTGCAGCATTCATCCCTGGAGAATCTCCTCCAGAAGTCATAACTCCTATTTTTTTAATTTCTTTCATAATTTAACAGCGTAAAATTAACTCTTTTAAGTGATTTAAAATAAAAAAACTACGAAATCGTTTTAGTTCGAAACCCTTATTTTTAAAAGGAAAAATGAGTTAATAGTTCGAAATGGCTTTCGTTTTTTTTTAATAAAAAGTGCGGATAAAAAGTAATAAATTAATTCCCTTCAAAATTAATAAACTTCTTTTTTTTAAGCTTTAAAGAATCTTTTTTTAACTTTCTGATATTTTTATTTTTTGATTTACTTTTTAAACCAATTTTAGTTAAAAGACCAGATAAATTATTAAAATTCACTTGATAAGACAACCCTACACCTTGTGTATAACCTTCTTCTTCTGTAGAGTATTGTATTTCATTCTGACGATTAAAAATAGTTCCTCTAAAATTACCTTCTTTATTTAATAATACTTCAACTTTTACTTCGCCAACAACACTAGATTGTGTTTGTGCGCCAACAGGCACTCCAACTTTACCATTAATAATTACTCGATCACTAACCTGGGTGCTTACAGATAAATCTACTTGATTATCAATATTTAATCGATCAACATCATTTCCTCTTTCTCCTTGTTGATAATCTACCCCTAATTGAAATTTACTCTCAGGACTATTTAATAAACTAGAAAAAGCTGCTGAAATTGTACTTGAAGCGGTACCTGTAAGTGTATTATTTACATCAAAATTAACTTTGTCAGGATTTATAAATGTACCAAAAGCTAGTAAATAAATAAACTGTGTGGTTTTTTCATTTATATTATTATCATTTAAAATAAATTCTAATTCGCTCGCAATTGTTGGATCTACATTTGTTAATTGAATATCTAATTCTTGTTTAGAACTAAATAAACCTCCTGTGATTCTAGTTACTAAATCTATTTCTTCTTTTCTGTTAGAGTTAAAATTTTCTAATAAAACAGCTGGGTTTGCTTTTGCTTTATAAATAGCTGTAACATCTAAATTAGCTTCATAAGGGTTTCCATTCCAAGAAACGGTTCCTCCTTTTTGAATTGAAAAAGGTTTATTAATTATACCTCCATATTTAAAATCATATACTCCACTATTTATAGTATAATCTCCAAACATGTTAAATTTACTTCTAGTGTTAATTCTTATTTGCAAATTACCAGAGCCTCTTCCAGTTAATTGACTTCCGTTAATTTCATCAATTACAACTTGTGCTTCTGCATCTTTAGTAACTTCTAAATCAATATTTAAAGACAACCCTTTAAGAGCTTCTTGTGCAATTTCTCTTTGTTTATCTTCAACTTTAATTTTATCAGATTCAAAATAAATTAGCTTATAACTATCTACCGTTTCTATGTCTTTTAGGGGAACTACAAATTTTGTTCCTGAATTTGTTTTTGCATTTACATCTATTGTTAACTGATCTGTTAAGCCTGAAATACTTGCTGTTCCATTCATAAAAGCTGTACCAAAATATGTAGCTTCTTCTGTATCCTCGGTATCTAAAACAAGTAAATTATTTGTGTCAATTTGTAAATCAAAAAACCATTGTTCAAAATTTTGATGAGAGATACTCCCTAATAACCTTCCTTTGGTTTTATGCTTTATGTCTAACAGATTTATATCTTCTAAAATAAAAGATTGCTGCATCAATGAAATAATAGATTCGCCTTCGAAGTCATAATCTATATTTAAATAAGGAAATTTTAAGCCTGCATTATTAAGACGTAAAGTTCCTTCCATATCTGGATTTCTTAAAAAACCCTTTAAATTAAAATTACCAGAAACAGCACCCCTTAAAGATGAAATTACATCTTTTCCTAAAGGACTAAAAGCTTCTAAAGCATATTCTTCTAAATACACTTCTAAATCTATTAAAGGCCTTGAATTAGAAAAGTCTAAGCCCCCAGTTGCAGCGATACTTTTTACCTTGTCATTATTAATAAATAAATCTACATCGTATTTTTCGTAAGAATTATTTCCTTTTATATTAATTGCTAATTCTCCTTGTTTAAAATTATTTACTTCAAAATTTTTAATGATTAAGACAGCTTCAGGACTATAAACATTTTCTCTTTGAACAAAATCCAGATTTCCTGATACCTCTCCTTTTAAAGCTAAACTGTCTATTTCTGGTAAAAAACTTTGTAATTTTACTTTTGTTAGATCTGCTAATAATATTTTTTCTGTATCGCCCTTCAAGCTTCCTGTAAACGCTATTTTTTGTTCCCCAGAAACTAATTTAAATTTACTGAAATTAAATTCATCTTTGTTTAAGTCGAAAGTAATTTTATCTGGATTTTCTTTATTCGGATTAATCTTCCATGCGGTATCTTTAAAAACAAAAGTTGATTTTTGAAATCCAATTACAGATTTAGCTTCTGGATTAATTGTGTAGAAAAAATCTAAGTTAAAATTTTCATTTTTCTTTTTGCCTCCATTAAACACCGATTTAAAAAATAACGTATCATTCTGTGTTAAATTTAATAAGTTTAACTTAGAAACTTTATAATATTTGGTATTGAATTCTGATGCTGTTAAATGCGAATTATATAAAGGGTTTTGATTGTCTGTTCTTAATAAAACATCTTTTACTTCATTTCCATAAACATCAACTCTCGGTGATGAAAACGTAAGTTTTAACTGATTTTTATTCGATTTAATTTTTCCTTTAATTTTGGTTTTATCATCTATATAAATCTCAGGAAAAAAAACATTCACAATTTGATTATAAACAGTGAAATTAAAATCTAAAAACTGATTTGGAGCTACTTTAAAAGGTTGATAATTATTATAAATGCTTCCCAAAGCATTTTGGGCGACTTTTGATAATTCCGAAAAAGTAAAATTACCTGTTATATATCCATTTGTAATATCTTTAGAGTCTACATCAATCCTTTTAATACTATCCTTTAAAGATGAAGAAACTTTAAACTCTTTAAAACTAAATTCCTTTTTTTGATTGGTATAAAAAACATCTTTAAAAACTGCGTTTCCTACAATATTATCAAAAGTATTACCTTCGATATCAAGTTCAATTTTACCTTTTAACTCAGCAATACTATCTCTAACAAAAAGATTGGTTTCTTTTAAATTAAGATAGGTAATGTCAGACATAAAATCGAACTTATGAATTGTAGAAGATAAATCTGCTAAACCCTTAAAATTCATTTTAAAATTTTCATCATTAATGATTAAATCGCCATCAAATTTATTATTCTGATACTGCCCATTTACAGCAATCTTTTTGTAGCTATAATTTTTAAACTGAAAGTCAGAAACTTCCCCAATAAAAGAAGTTATAATATTATCTAGCTTAAATCCACTTCCATTTACATCTCCTTTTAAAGAAACATTACCAAATAAAGGATCATTAAAAAAGTAACCAAGATCAAAATTATTTAATTCTATTTCACCATCATATTTGGCATAATCTATATCGCCAATATTAGTAATTTGCAAATCCGCAATGGAAGAACCAATTTCTGAGTTTACTTTGATAGTTGCCTGCATTTCATCTGGAGTAACTCTTACTAGGCCTTTCAAAGTGAATTTACCAAATTTATCAAATTCTGTTGGTAAACTTTTACCTAAAACATTTGGTAAAATATTTTTTAACTCGATATAAGTTGCTGTTAAATTAATTAAATTTCCATCAAATATAAAGCCTCTTTCTTTTGCTATCGAATTTACAAACGTTAAGTTCCCTTTAACTTTTATTCCACTTCTAGATGATAGATTAAACTTAGATAAATTGAAGTTATTTAAAGGACCATTTAAATTTCCTTGAAAATCTAAAATGTCATTTCCTCTTAATTCCTTATAAAATTTATTAATGTCTTGCACAGCAACTTTGCTCCTACTAAAACGGGCGTTGATATTTACTTTATCATTAAAATCTTTTAAATCTTCTCTTGTGTATGTAAAATCAATATTCCCTTTTATATCTGTTTTTTGAGTCTGCAGTCTTGTATCTTTAAAATGCATTGCAGTTGTGGAATATGAAAAATCAGTGGTTAAATTTGTAATTTCTAACCCAAATAAGTCAGTAAAATATAAGCCTCTAATCCCTGAAGAAAAATTAGGACCAACAATCGCAAGATCCTGTAAATTTCCTCCAGCTTTATTAACAGCATAATTTATAGAATCCTTTTTATTGGCATTAATTATTTTAAAATTTAATGCATTTACATAGACGTTAGATGCTTGTAAAACAAAGGGATTCCTTAAAGAATCTCTTGGAGTTCCATCATCAAAAGAAGCAATGAATATAGACATATTATCATCTTTCTCACCTTTATAAGTTTTCATATGATAATCTGCACCATCAATAGAAATACTTTTTAGGTTCAATTCATTGTCTATAATTTTTTTTGCATTTAAAAGTGAAGTTGTTAATTTTTGAACAAAAATCAACGTGTCTTTATGATGGTCCCTAATTTGTATACCCTTTAATTGTATACTTCCTAAAAATGATAAATCTACTTTTTCAATATTTAGATTTACACCAAAATCTTCATTGATTTTATTGGTTACATAACTCCCTATTTTAGTTTGAACTGCAGCAATAGAAAGTAAAACACTTATGAACACGAAAAAGAGCACAAAGTACCCTAGCAATTTCAGTATTTTATTTCCGGATTTTTTAATGAGTTTAAATTTAAAGTGGTTACAAACTGTTATTAATTGTAATCAAAAATACTGCCACTTATTACAAAGAACGTGCAAATTTAATAAACATTTAAATTTCTATTCTTAAAAAATGAAGCATAGATAAAATTATCCTTAATTTTGCAGTAATTTAACGCTATTTTAATGGAAAAACCTGTTTATATTTTAGGAATAGAATCTTCTTGTGATGACACAAGCGCTTCAGTAACTTGTAATTCAAGAGTGTTAAGCAATGTTGTTGCAAACCAAGAAGTACACTCAAAGTATGGAGGAGTCGTTCCAGAATTAGCTTCTAGAGCTCACCAACAAAACATTGTACCTGTTGTTCAACAAGCTTTAGAACAAGCTAAAATAACGAAAGAACAATTGTCTGCTATTGCATTTACAAGAGGTCCAGGTTTAATGGGTTCTTTACTAGTTGGCACATCTTTTGCTAAATCTTTAGCATTGGGTTTACAAATTCCTTTAATAGATGTAAACCATATGCAAGCCCATATTTTAGCACATTTTATTACTGATCAAGAAAGTAAAATTCCTACTTTTCCTTTTATTTGCTTAACAATTAGTGGAGGTCATACACAGATTGTAAAAGTTTCTGATTATTTTAAAATGGAAATTTTAGGCGAAACTATTGATGATGCTGTTGGTGAAGCTTTTGATAAATCTGCTAAAATTTTAGGCTTGCAATACCCAGGAGGTCCCTTAATAGATAAATATGCTAAATTAGGAAACCCACAAGCATATAAATTCACAAAACCAAAAGTTGGTGATTTAGATTTTAGTTTTAGCGGATTAAAAACAGGAATTCTGTATTTTGTTCAGAAACAAGTAAGAATTAATCCTAATTTTATTGAAGAAAATTTGAACGACATTTGTGCTTCTATTCAATATACAATTGTAGAAATTTTGATGGATAAATTAAAAAATGCGGTAAAACAAACAGGTATTAAACAGATTGCAATTGCGGGTGGAGTTTCTGCAAATTCAGAAATTAGAAGTAGATTGCAATTAGCAGAAAAACATTTTGGTTGGACAACTTATATTCCAAGTTTCGAATTCACGACAGATAATGCTGCAATGATAGCTGTTACTGGCTATTTAAAATATTTAAACACTAATTTTGCAGATGTTTCTGTTACTGCACAGGCACGATTAAAAGTTACAGATTAGTCTATGAAAAACTTTAAATACAGACTCTTATACAATATTTACTACTTTCTTTTTTGGATTGTTTATTTTATTTTTGCTCGTTTATTTTTTCTTGCTTATTATTTTGAAAAATCACAAGAGCTTGGTTTTTCTACAATGATAAAGACTTTTTTTTATGGTTTAAAATTAGATGCTTCTTTTGTTGGTTATATCTCTTTTACTCCTTTTTTATTGATGATTTTCTCAATAGTTATCAAACCAAAAATTATCCTAAAGGTTATAAGATGGTATACAATTATTGTGATATTATTTATTAATTTACTATTATTAATTGACGCTGGTTTATACCAATCTTGGGGAGTTCGTTTAGATACATCTCTTCTACCCTATTTAAACACACCTCAACTAATGCTTTCTTCAGCATCAACTCTTCAGTTAGTTATAGGAGTGTTTTTCTGGATATTAATTTCCTATATATTTATCAAAATATTTAATAAAATAAATCAAAAAAATAGTAACAAAATCAATTTTGGAAGCTGGTTAGAAATTCCACTTTTTTTATTGATAACATCAGTATTGATTATTCCTATAAGAGGCGGATTTCAAACCATTCCTATAAATCAGAGTAACGTATATTTTTCTAATAAAATGTTTGCAAATCATGCTGCTGTAAATTTTATTTGGAACTTTTTTAATACGATTACTCACAAATCTGATGGTACGAATCCATACATATATTTTGATGATAAAACAGCCTTAAATATTATTAACCAAAGAAAAAATAAACTTTTAGAATCAACTACAGATTCAATTTTAAACACCTCTAGACCTAACGTAATTTTAATTCTCTGGGAAAGTTTGCCTGCAAAAATAGTAGGCTCTTTAGGAGGTGAACCTAACGTAACTCCGAATTTAAATAAACTCTCTAAAGAAGGAATTCTATTCACTAATTTTTATGCAAATGGAGATCGAACAGACAAAGGAATTCCTGCTATTTTAAGTGGTTATTATCCACAGCCCGTAAAAAGAATTATGCGAATGCCTAATAAAACGAGGAGTTTGCCAATGTTACCCAAGAAGATGATAGATTTAGGTTATAAAACTTCCTTTTATTATGGGGGTGATTTAAATTTTGGTAATATGAATACTTATTTAAGAAACGCAGGGATTAGTGATTTTGTTGATGGAAATGCCTTTGATAAAAAAGATTGGAACTCAAAATGGGGCGCTTATGACGATGTTTTCATGAAACGTTTCGCCAAAGACTTATCAACTAAACAAATAACGCCTTTTTTTAAAATAGCTCTTACTTTAACGAGTCATGAACCTTATGAAATTAAAGGCGAATACAAATTCGGAAAAGATACGGAAGACAATAAGTTTAGAAGCGCACATTATTATACCGATCAAGTGATTGGTGATTTTATGACGTTTGCAAAAAAACAAGATTGGTATAAAAATACGTTAATCGTTATTATGTCTGATCACGGACACAGTTCTCCAAAACACGAAGGACCTTATTTTTCTCCTAAAAAATTCAGAATCCCAATGTTGTGGTTAGGAGGTGCAGTCAACAAAAAATATACTGAAATAGAGACCGTTGCTAGTCAAGTTGATTTTTCTTACACTTTGTTAGATTTATTAGAGGCTGACAACAAAGATTTTGTTTTTAGTAAAAATATTTTTAATACTTCCGAAAATCAATTCGCCCATTACACTTTTAACAAAGGTTTTGGAACGCTCACAAAAGAGGGTGTTTTTGTTTACGACTATGTAAGTCAAAAACCAATTTTAGAATCTGGAGAAAACACCAAAAAACTAGATTCTTTAGGAAAAGCGATTACGCAAAATTCTTTTGAAGATTTTTTAGAAAGAAAATAATATTTGTGTCTTTTATACTTTTAAAAAACTCTTTATTAAACCACTTTCTTGTGTTGTTCTAGGTACTTTAAAATCGAAGTATTTCTGTAAAGGAATATCAAATCCTCTGTAATTTAAGTACTTATTTAAAGCTAAATTTAACCCTTCACTGTACAAGTGATGTTCTGCTCCTGTTGGATCTTCATGATACAAATCATTCTCAGCAAAACCTTCAAATTTTGGTCCCGTAATTTTAATTTGAAATTCATCAGGATTTTTACCCACAGGACTATGACTTGTACAAGCAAACTGATGCCAAAAAGCAGATTGAATACAATTACTTTGAAACAACTGACGTACAACATCTAAAGAATCTATTGTTTCTTGCGCTGTTTCCGTTGGAAAACCAAACATTAAATAGGCATGTACCATAATATTTTCATCCGAAAAAGCTTTGGTAACCCTCGCTACTTGGGCGATATCTACTCCCTTTTTCATTTTAGCCAACAATCTATCAGAAGCAACTTCTAAACCACCCGTAACGGCAATACATCCTGATTTTGATAATAAAGAACATAGTTCTGGCGTAAACGTTTTTTCGAACCGAATATTCGTCCACCAAGTAATATAAACCTTTCTTTCAATTAAAGTATTCGCCAAAGCTCTCAGCATTTTAGGCGGTGCAGCTTCATCCACAAAGTGAAAACCAGTAATCCCTGTTTCTGATATTATTTTTTCAATTTTATTCACCAAATCTTCTGCTGTAGTATTTTGGTAGTTACCAATATAATCTAAGGTTACATCACAAAAAGAACATTGTTTCCAATAACATCCATGAGAAATGGTGAGTTTATTCCATTTACCATCAGACCACATTCTGTGCATCGGATTCATTACATCTAAGAAAGATAAATACTTCTCTGTTGGCAATCCTACATAACTAGGCGCTGGTAAATTTTTATGATGGAATATGGTGTTGGGTATTTTATTTGCATAAACAACTTTATTATCCCTAAAAATATAGGTTCTCTCTAATGCTTCCTGACCTATTTTACCGTCTAAAAACTGAGTGATTTTTAACAACGGACCTTCTCCATCATCTAAAGAAATAAAATCAACAAAATTAAAAATTCTTGAGTCAGATAAACGTCTTAATTCTGTATTGCAATAGCCACCTCCCATGGCTATCTTAACCGCTGGGTATTTTTGTTTTATAAACTGTGCACATCGTAAAGCAGAAAACAAATTTCCCGGAAAAGGAACTGTAAAACAAACTAAATCATATTGATCTTGTTGTAATTTTTCATTCAACAAATACAACATTTCATCTTCTATTAACGTTGTCTCATATTGCAAAAACTCATCTATACGATCAAAACTAGAAGCGGTTCTAGCGAGTTGTTCTGCATACCTTGTAAAGGAGAAAAACTCATCAACATTCGCATTTATAAAATCTCCCAATTCTTCTACAAACAAGGTTGCAATATGTTTAGCTTTGTCTAAAACTCCTAATATCCCAAACTCAATCGTTAAATCTTTATCTAATTTAATACGTCTGTGTCCATGAGGTAAATAATCTTTATGTACTATTTGATAAGCTGCCGTAACTTCTTGTACACGTAAATAATTCATCACAGAATCTACCTTATTTATGTAATCTTCCCTTTGTTTATAAACCAACGGAAAATCGTTGTTTCCAAGCATCTCTGCTTGTTTAAAAATAGCATCGATAAACTCTTTGGTAAATACTGCAGAAAACAGTTCTATACTTAAATCCATTTGCGTTGCTTTTACATCTTTAGATTCTAAAAAACCTTTGATGTATGCAGTTGCAGGATATGCTGTATTTAATTGTGTAAAAGGTGGTGTTAATAAAAGGGTATTGACAGACATAAATAATAAATAAAGTGCAAAGATACTATCTGAATTTCGAAAAGACCTTAAATTATTATAGCTTTTTAGATGCAGCTTTTTAAAACCAGAAAAACTAAAATATTTAGCATTATTATTTTGGATAATAATTTAAGTATACTTCCATCAGATATTTTAAAATTTAAGTATTCTGAGCTTGCAAATGATATTGAAAATACTGTAGCAGTAAAAAAAATTCGATATCAATAAATTTGGGCTTTTTGGGTTAGTTTTTATTGAAAGTGATTCTAGTAATAAAAAGGAATTAAATGATATTCTCATATCTAATTTAATAAAATATATTATTTTAATATAATTAAAAATCATCTGAACTTATAGAACTGTTTTCGATTAATTTAATATATCCTAATTAAGAAATAATTGCAACTCGCTTTTTAGCGTTTTGTAATCAAACGATTGTTCGTAAAATTTTCTATTCATTTTATTGTAGATAATTGTTGCAGGTATAGCGCCACTCCAACTTTTATCAATAGCTTTTATCCAAATATCGTTATTTTCAGTATCTAATAAAATAACCTCAGATTTTAATTTTCTTTTATTGATAAAGGGTATTAATTTCTTTTTAAGTTGTTTTGGAAAATCTAAACTCACCAATAAAACTTCTACATTTTTATCTGAATATTTTCTATTGATCTTTTCAAAATAGGGCAATTCTTTAACACAGGGTGCGCACCAAGTTGCCCAAAAATTGATAATATAAGTTTTACCATCATTCATTTCTAATAATGGTTTTAACTCACTATAAGTATATGTTTTTACGGATGATATTTGAAAAGTTTCTTCTTTAGTATTTTCTTTAACAACTTCTTTTTTACATGAAATAAATCCTAGAGAAATCAATAATAAAAAGAGTGATTTTTTAATCATTTTATAAAAATACCTATTTAAACTTTAAAAGAAGACAATAAATTGAATGTTGACAAAAAAACCTCACAAAACGAATTTATGAGGTTTTATATTCTTTTCACGACTAGTTAATCAAAAATATCATTCAATACTTTGGCCAAACGAATTCCACCTTTTTGTAATTGTGTTCTTACAGTTCCAAAATGATTATAAGAATATCTGTAGCGTAAATTCTCTCCTTTTTTCACTGAATTATAAACTTTATTTGTAACTAAATGTACTTCATTTACCCAATCAACAAGGGTTCCTCTTTCTATAACTTCTATTTGTTTTTTTGATAAATCATCCGCATTATCAGCCAATTCAATATAACTCATTTCCCAATCATCAATCATTTTGCTATCCCAAACACTATGTAGATTTGTTCCTCTTCCAAACCATTCAACTTGTATGCTATTTCCTCCTTTATCTTCTTTTCTACCTATATGCATTGGTTGATGTAAATCGCCCATAAAGTGGACTAACATTTTTAAATGAAAATTCTTTTCATCATCAGAACTATTTTTGTCATTTAAAATTTTAATACATGTGTTTATACCTGTAACTAAATCTCCTTTAGGATTTTTTTCTACCTCTTCATAGTTCTGATCTAAATCCATATTTATATAATGCCAAGAATAATACTTATTGTATTTCTTGTCTGATTTTATCTCATCGGCATAGGTAGAAACAAATGCTAAGCTTTGTCCTTTTAATATTTTATCTATACTTCTTTTAGCTTTTCTTGTAAGATGCTTTTCTGCTATTTCACCTGTTGCTCTATGTCCGTTTTTTCCCCAGAAAAATGCTTCATCAGAAGATGATTTTATAAAAAAAAGAAAAGGGATTAATAATAATAATTTAATTTTCATCTGAATACGTTAAATTTAATTTTTAGCTAAAGTATAAAAATAATTATTGAAAAATTTGTTAAAATTTAAAAAAATACTCATATCTTCGTGATATCAATTTAATATCAAAACAAATTCAATACACATGAAAACAGAAAAAATTATTAAACCCGCAAATGGTTATTTAATGTTATTAGTCGTTTTATTATTATTCTTCGGCGGAATTTTAATGGTCATAAAGTATGAAAATCCAGTTTACTTAATCGCCACTTTGTTTGGTTTTATTGGTTTCTTCGGATTTATTTTAATAAACCCAAATACATCAAAGGTTATTTTACTTTTTGGTAAATATATTGGTACTATTAAGGATAATGGTTTGTATTGGGCAAACCCTTTATACAAAAAAAAGGCAATTTCTCTAAGAGCGAGTAACTTTGATAGTGAGCGTTTAAAAGTTAATGACAAGCTTGGAAACCCAATTATGATTTCTACTATTTTAGTTTGGAGGGTAACAAATACATACAAAGCCGCTTTTGATGTTGATAATTTTGAAAACTTTGTACGTGTACAAACTGATGCTGCTGTTCGTAAATTAGCAAGTATGTATCCTTATGATAATTTTGCTGATGAAGGTACTGATGAAGATATTACATTGCGTTCTAGTGTTAATGAAGTTTCTGAAGCTTTAGAAAAAGAAATAGAAGAACGTTTAGCAATTGCAGGCATCGAGGTTTTAGAGGCAAGAATTGGGTATTTAGCTTACGCCCAAGAAATTGCAAGTGCGATGTTAAAAAGACAACAAGCAACGGCAATTGTAGCTGCTAGACACAAGATTGTGCAAGGTGCTGTCGAAATGGTAGAAATGGCTTTGAATGAATTAAATAAAAGACAAATTGTTGAGTTAGATGATGAACGAAAAGCAGCTATGGTAAGTAATTTACTAGTTATTTTATGTGGTGATAAAGAAGCTTCACCAATTGTAAATACGGGTACTTTAAGCCATTAAGATCTCGTCTTAATTTTCTAAAAGGGAAGTAACTCATAACCAAAAACAAATATATGAAAAACAAAAATGCTGTTTTAGGAATGATATTAGGTGCAGGAATTGGAATCATTTTTAATAGTACAGGTTTAGGGTTACCAATTGGAGCTGGTGTTGGGCTTGTTTTAGGATTAATGCTGAATCAACAACAAAAGAATAAATAATTAATGAAACAAATTACTTGCTTTAGCAATTGGAGTATCATTAGGATCTAGTTTAGGAGTTATTTACGGAGTCGTTTTTGATAATATCGCAATAGGTGTTTCAATCGGTTCTGGAGTTGGTACAGCAATTGGTGTTGCACTAGCGTTAATAAATTTTGGAAATAAAAATGAATGTAAAGAAAAAAAGAAATGAAAGAATATAAAGTAGTAGAACAACCAAAACTCGGTTTTAAAAATAGAAATCAGAAATATGAAGATTTTTTGAATCAGTATGCAAGAGAAGGCTGGACTGTACACACAATTTTTCAGACCAATGGAACCATTTTATTTGAAAGAAATAAGAATAGATAATGAAAGTATTTAAAGAAGAACAACGTTTTTCGCAGACTTGGTTAATCGTTCTTTTAGCGGTGAGTATTATGATACCAATTGCAATTATTGTGCAAGAATATCTAAAGGAAAACACAAAAATGACAACCAATGAATTTGTACTAAGCTTAGCTGGTATTTTAGTTACTGTTTTATTTATTTTCTTATTTAAACTAACAACTAGAATTGATGAAAAGGGAATTCACTATCAGTTTTTTCCATTTCATTTTTCTTTGAAAAAGATTACTTGGTCAGAAATAAATACAGCAGAAGTTAGAAGCTATGATCCTATTGGAGAATATGGCGGCTGGGGTATAAAAGGTGGTTCTCTTTGGAAAAAATCAAAAGGAAAAGCCATCAATGTTTCTGGTGATATCGGCATTCAAATAGTACTAAAAAATAATAAAAAATTATTAATAGGAACTCAAAAAGAAACAGAAGTAAAAAGAGTTCTCGCTACTTATCAAAATAAAATAAGCAACTAATGTCAAAGAAAGGTAGTTTTCAATTTAGTACACTAGACCACATCATTATATCTGTGGTGCTATTTCTATTAATTTACACTTGGTGTATCATTAGTATTGCGTATTCTAATTTACCAGAAATAATTGCTGTTCATTTTGATGGCGCAGGAAATCCTGATGGTTATGGTAGTAAAAATTCTATTTGGTTAGCTCCTTCCTTTTTCACAGTATTGTGTTTAGGCCTTATTATTTGTGCAAAATACCCTGAAGAATTAACTTTTAATAAGAAAAAAATATCAGAAGAAGAGAAAAAAAAGAACTCTAAGAAAGTATTATTTGGGAGTCTATTATGTAGTAGTGTTTTAATATTAATTACACATTCTATGATTAAAACTTCCATAAATAAAGATGATAATCCCATGTTTTGGATAATACCAAGCGTTTTTGGTTTAATTATTTTATTTCTTGCTAGTATATATTATTACAAATACAACTATTTAAAATGATTCTAAAAGCTGAAATCGCTTCTTTATTTGAAGACATAGAACAGACAAAAATCAATTCTATTTAAGAATTAAAAAAAAACTTATGGCTAAGAAAAAAGCTTTTGCATTACGCATGAATGAAGATATGATGAAGTCCATTGAAAAATGGGCTGCGGATGAATTTCGTTCTACAAATGGGCAAATTGAATGGATGTTAATGCAATCACTAAAAGAGGCTAAAAGAGAGCCTAAAGAAAAGGAAGATTAATTTTTTAACTTTTAGATGCTTTTTTTTCATCCTTCAGAAAACACTCGAAGCAACAGACTCAGCTTACTCTACTCACTAAAACGTTACTCAGCACAGAGAGTATTATACAAATTCACGATTTTTATTATTTCCCAATCTTTAATTTTATTTTTTCTAATTTCTTTAATTAATTTCGGACAATCATGAAAAAACTTTTTTAATCGCTTCTTAATTCCTACACATCCAGAACCATCTATACACCCCATATTATAAGCATAATCTTCATTATTCCTTTTAATAAAAACTTCTCTTTTAGAAATGTAATTCTCAGGTTCTAGATATTTAATATCATAATTACTATAAAAATGCACATGAAAAATAGCTATATCTCCTTTTGTATATACCTTACTACCAATCCCTTTTTGCGCTGTTTTTAAATTACTATCAATTTTAGTATCTAAAAAATAGAAATGAGAAATTTTATTTTGATGATGGACAAATACTTCTGCAATACTATCTGAACTATATTGTACTAACGTTTTTAAAGATTGCAATTCCATCCCTTTAGATGCTACCAAATCCTTAATTTCAGTAAGATCTTTAAACTTAATAGTGACCTTGGTTTGCGATAAAATAGGGGTGATAATTAATAAAAGCAAAAAACTTATTACTATAATTTTCATGCAAAATTTATTTTCAATAGTTAAAAATACTGAGGAATCAATTTTTTTAACTTTTCTAGTGTTTCAGCGACCGTTAAATCACTCATACCTCCAGCAGCATTTGCATGTCCACCACCATTAAAATGCTCTTTTGCTAAAACATTTACAGGATTTTCTGTACCTTTAGATCGGAAAGATATTTTCATAATTCCATCACGTTCTGTAAATACAATGGCAGCTTTCATTCCTATTATAGACAAAACCAAATTAGCTAAACTATCTGTATCTCCTTTTTTATATTGGTACTTCGCCAGTTCTTCTTTCGATAAAGAGATAATTCCCACATGAGTATCGTATAATATTTCTAATTTTTCACTCATTGCATAACCCTGCAAACGTAAACGAGTTTCTGTATTATTGTCACTTAACTTTTCGTGAATTAAATGATGCGTTACTCCTGCTGCTAAAATTTTAGCTAAAACTTCATGTGTACGTGGTTTAACAGAATTGAATCTAAAACTACCTGTGTCTGTTAAAATACCTAAGTATAACGGAGTACCAATTTTTTCATCTAGTAAATCTATATGTCCAGACTGCTCCATTAACTCTACAATTAATTGAGAAGTAGAAGATGCTGTTGTTTCAGAGACTGTTAGCGAAGGAAAATCTTCAGGATTTAAATGATGATCTATCATAACTTTCTTACACGTAGCTTCTTCTAACAAGGCTTGCATTTCTGGTCCTACCCGATTGGTCGCATTGTAATCTAAACAGAAAATTAAATCTGCTTTTTTCATTTGTGCTGTTACTTCTTCGGGAGTTTCTTCCATCAAAATAATTGATGAAGTATCTAACCAGTATAAAAAATCGGGCGCTTTGTCTGGGTGACAAACAACGGCTTTTTTACCTAATTTTTCTATAAAATGGAGTAAACCTAAAGAAGAACCAATAGAGTCTCCGTCTGCAGATTTATGCGCAGTAATAACGATATTAGAAGCAGCTTGAATTTCTGCTTCAATTTGTTTGTAAATATTCATGGATTGTATTTTACGCAATTGCAGATAAATTTGCAATTGTAGCTATTTTTAAAAGAATGCAAAGTTAGGTTTATTATTGAGTTAGTGAAAGGAACTAATTAAAGTTTAATGAGTGTGTTTTTTTGAAGATTTTGTTGGAATTATGTTGAATAAACTTCGCTAACATTAACGCTGATATGATGTAAGCTTAATAGTGCAAATCATAAGTAACCTAAATTATTGAAAATATTGAGAAACAAACTAAAATACAAAAATCAATTGCGTTAATCGATCCAATTCTTAAAATCCTTAACCCGCTCTCTACTAACAATAATCTCGGTTTCGCTATAAGAATGTAAAACCAATTTTAAACGAGAATTCGAATAGGCAACAATATCTTTTATCGCATTTATATGCACGATAAAAGTACGATTCACTCTAAAAAAATTTTCTGGATCTAATTGTTCCTGCCAATGCTCTAGAGAGTTGTCCAAAAGATAATTTCTATTTTCTTTGGTATGGATGTAAGTTGCTTTATGCTCACTATAAAAACACTCCACTTCGTCGATATGAATAATTTTTATGTGTTGCCCAACTTTAATCGTCAGTCTTTTTTTGAATTTACGATCAACAGGATTTATCAATAATTTACGAATATCATCGATATTTACCTGAATATCACTTTTCTTGGGCTGATTCTCTTTATATTTATCTACGGCTACTTTTAGCTCATCTTCATCCAAAGGTTTTAGCAAATAATCGATACTATTTAGTTTAAAAGCTTTTAGCGCATATTCGTCATAAGCAGTTGTAAAAATAATGGCAGATTTTACTTCTATTTCTTCAAAAATCTCAAATGATAATCCATCAGAAAGCTGAATGTCTAAAAAGATTAAATCAGGATGTTCATTATTTTGCAACCAATTTAAAGACTCTTCTACGGAGTGCAACATTTGTTGAACCTCTAAATCTAGTGCCTTTAACATTCTGTTTAGCCTCCTTGCTGCTGGCTTTTCATCTTCAATAATTAATAAGTTCATTCTTTTTCGTTATTGTTTGTTTTTGATAACAATTAAAACTTTAAAATTTTGTTATTTTAATCTTAAATACTACTCCTTCATAAATTTATCGATCTTCTTTTGTTCCCAATTTTTGCTTACTATATTAGAAAAACCAAACGTTTTTAAAGCATGAATGGCTAAGAAAAATCCCCAAATGAACCAAATAGGAATGTGTGTAAAACCATCGCTATCAAATTGATTACTTATCGTAAAGTCTCCAACCAATTTAAAAGAAAAATTCCAAATAAAAGCTAAAAACAAATTTACCAATACATAAGCAACTGCGTGTTTGTAGAACTTTTTAATTTCTTCAACTCTTTGTTTTGCTCTTATCAATTTTTTATTGTTTAAGTTTTTCATTGTCTTACAAATTTTTACGAGCTTGATCTTCTTTGTCCATTAACTCTTTAATTTTTCTCTCTTCCCAATCTGTTCCCAAACCTAAAGATTTAAATCCGAAAACACCCAACCAATGAAAAAATACGCCAATACCCCAGAAAACCCAGGTAGAATAAACTCCGAAGTTTGAAGTTATTTCATTAAAACTATCCCCACTTTGTGATAATCCAAATATTATTATACCGCTTAAAAACACATTTACTAAAACATACACCATTAAATGGATATAAAATCCTTTAATATCTTTAACCCTTTTTTTTGCCTTGATATATGCTTGTTCTTGCATGAAATCTGATTCCATCATATCTACTGATTTTCGTTCATAAACTCTTTTATTTTTCTTTCTTCCCAGTTTTTTCCCAATCCGAGTGCGTTGAACCCGAAAACTTTTACCCAGTGAAAGAAAAGCCCTAATCCCCAGCCTAAAGTAGAAAACCAAAACCAATGAAATTGAGGAGAAAATTTTAAGTTTATAAAAATAATGAAAGGAATTACGAAACAGTAAACAGTTAGATGACTGTAAAACCCTTTTATATCTTTTACTCTTTTTTGAGCTCTCTGATACCGCTCTTGATTATTAAATGCTGTTTCCATTATGATATTCTATTATATTGTTCTTTCATGTGTTTTTTAATCTGCTTCTCTTCCCAATCTTTCTTAAAAAATAGTCGTACCCCAAAAGTGTTTAAAGCTTGAAAAGCTATACCTATTCCCCAATAAAGCCAAATTTTATACTTGTGATAATCTAAAAAAGCTTCTTTAAGAGTTTCTCCATCATTGATGTCTCCAGCAATAAAAATGGAAGTTAAAAAGATATTTACAATAATATAACTCGCTAAGTGTTTATAAAATTTACTTATTTTTTCTACTCTTTTACGAGCCAAAACATATTTTTGTTCTTTAGTGAATTGGCTATCCATTACCTTGTTGTTTTATATTTGTTTTCATCATCCATCATCTCTTTTATCTTTCTGTCCTCCCAATTTTTGCCTAAGAAAATATTGTAATTGTTTACTTCTAGAAAGTGAAAAGTTAAGCCCATTCCCCATCCGAATATCGGAAACCAAAACCAGTGAAAACCGGGCGAAAATCTTAAATTGATGAAAATTAAAAACGGAATTACGATACAATAAGAAGCCAGATTTTGATAAAATTCTTTTAATTTTTCTACCTTTTCCACAGCTCTTACATATTTACTGTTTTCTAAATCGTCTGTATACATAGTATTATTCATTTTATATAAGAGAGGTAAACTCACCTTAAATGTTTTATTATTGTTTTCTATTTTAACTCCTTTATCTGTTATTAATCCATACCGATCAGCAATATTCTGCAAACCAACTTTGGTGCTTTTCCCCATTGCTTCTTTAGGATTTACGTTGTTTTCTATGATTAAATAATTATCTTCTTCATAGATATTTATAGTTAATGGTTTAGAAGATGAAACGACGTTGTGCTTTACTGCATTTTCTAGTAAAAGCTGTAAAGAAAGTGGTACAATTTTTAATTCATCATTACTAATTGAATCTGGAATGTTAAATTTCACAGCATCTTCAAAGCGCATACCTAATAACTGCATATAGGTTTTTGCAAAATTTAATTCTTCTGTAATCGGAACTAAATCTTTATTTCTTTGTTCTAAAACATATCGATATACTTTAGATAGTTTTGTGGTAAACTTTTCTGCCTGAAGTGGGTTTTCGCCAATTAAACTCGTTAATACGTTTAAACTGTTGAATAAAAAATGTGGATCTAATTGATTCTTTAAAGATTCAAACTTTGCTGTTTCCGTTTTGGCTACAATTTCTTGTTTTGTGCTTTCTTGTTTTACAGAACTTTTCCATTGAATCATAAATCCTCTAGCATGCAAAAAAGCAGATATTCCGAAAGAAAGAATCACATAAAAAAAATGACTCCAAATAAAATTTCCTTGAAAAAATCGATCAGGATTACTCCCTGAAATAACAACGAAATTTATATAGTTGATAAATAAAACAGCAGGCACTGTATAAAGTATAGTACTGATAATACCTGCCCAAATTCTTGTGTTCGTATGCTCGATCCAATCCCATTTTTTACTCAAATAATCGTTAATCATACCTTGAAAAAAACCCAATCCAAAAGAATACATGGCAGATATTAAAACAGCATATCCAATAGACTTTAAAGAAAAATCTTGATTAATTAGTATGAATATTAGTGCACAGATTAGCGTAATTTTTAAACAAAGTATTATTCCTTCTTTATAAGTTCTTTTAAATTCACTGCTATTAGAATTCATATTCAATATTATTTTTACTAAAATTTTATGTTTAAAGATACATCTTTATCAGAAACTACAAACTTTGCATCCTCAAATTTTGGAGGTCCGAAAGACATATTATTGTTAGAAGCTCCATAATCTTCTAAAGGCATTCCATTCGCTTCAAAATCCATTTTATCATTATTATTTTTATCATGATAACAGATAATTGCATATTCTCCAGAAACAACGTTTTCAAAAACAACAATACTCTTTCCGTCTATAATTTTAGATTCGGCACCTTGTATTGGTGTCATGTTAAAAGTAGTTTTATCGTATAAAGCAAAACCTACTTTGCCAGAATCGGATGTTACATTGACAACAGTTACCGTAATCGTTGTCGTATTTTGAGCGATTATAGAATTAGAAATGAATAACATGATTCCTATTAAAATTGATACTAAAAATTTCATAATGTTTGTTTTTATTGTTATTGATAGTCCAAAGATGCAACAGAACTAAATTTTTTAAAATTAAAGAATACTGAGTTGTGTTTTTTTTAGGATGAATTGTAATTATGACACAGGATTCAATCATAAACAGTAAAACACGAACCTATTTATCAATTTAGAATTATCAAAAAAGGATTATTTGACTCTTATTTTATGAATTTATAACTCAAAAACCAATTTTGTTTAAATTTGATAAAAATTATAAAAAAGCGAGGTACTTTTAATGATACTTTTTAAAAAATTTATACTTTAGCATTATGATTACTTCAAAAATAAATAAATTATATACTACAATAGCCCCCAGTTTGCGCTTAAGCAACAATCGTCGCTAATATTTTTATTAGTAACAAATTAGACTATTACAGTATTTAACCATTTATTTATTTATCGTGAATCTTTCTTACAAAACTTATTTACAATCTTTAGTTATTTTAAAAAATAACACTAAAAATGTACGCCGTAGTTTTCCGATTCGCCCTTTGGGGTAATCGCTATTTATGGAATTTAGGTGCGTCCGATTCTACATTCAAACATAAACAAACAAAAAATCTCATAACATAAAACACAATGCAATGGAAATTGTAATTGCAAACAAATCACATAGTGTTTACGCAGAAATTATCTGTAAAACGATCGAAGACGCTGCTCAAATTAGAGGAACAGGAATTGCAAAAAGAAAGCCAGAATACATTATTACTAAAATGAAAAATGGTAACGCTGTAATCGCTTTTGAAGGAAATAAATTTGCTGGTTTCTGCTATATAGAAGCTTGGAGTCATGGAAAATTTGTCGCAAATTCTGGGTTAATTGTTCATCCAGATTATAGAAATTTAGGACTAGCGAAACAAATTAAACAAGTAATTTTCAAACATTCTAGAACTAAATTTCCAGATTCTAAAGTGTTTAGTATTACAACGGGTTTAGCGGTTATGAAACTAAATAGCGACTTAGGTTACAAACCAGTTACTTTTTCTGAATTAACAAACGATCAATCTTTTTGGAATGGTTGCCAAACTTGTAAAAATTACGATGTTTTAACTAGAACAGCACAAAAGATGTGTTTGTGTACAGGTATGTTGTTTGACCCAAAAGTAAAAAGAGAAAAAGAAATAAAAGAAATAAAAGAAAACGCATTTAAAAGACTAAAAAACATAAAACAGAACTTGTTTTTAAAAAAAGAGAAAAATGGCAAAAAATAATATTGGAAAATTAGTAATTGCATATAGTGGCGGATTAGATACTTCTTATTGTGCCGTAAGCTTATCAAAAGAATATGATGTACATGCAGTAAGTGTAAATACGGGTGGTTTTACTGCTGATGAAATTACTACTATTGAAAAAAACGCTTATAAAATGGGCGTTTCTACCTATAAAAATATTGATGCAGTTGCTACATTTTATACAAAAGTAGTAAAATATTTAATTTTTGGAAATGTTTTAAAAAACAATACATATCCACTTTCAGTAAGTGCAGAAAGAATTATTCAAGCAATTGAAATTGTTGAATATGCAAAAAGTATTGGTGCAGCATATATTGCACATGGAAGTACTGGTGCTGGAAATGATCAAGTACGTTTTGATATGATTTTTCAAACGTTAGCACCACATATTAAAATAATTACGCCAATTAGAGACGGAAGTTTAACAAGACAGCAAGAAATTGATTATCTAAAAGAAAACGGAATAGATATGTCTTGGGAAAAATCAAAATATTCGGTAAATAAAGGTCTTTGGGGAACAAGCGTTGGTGGTGTTGAAACGTTAAATTCTGAGAAGCCTTTACCAAGCGCTGCATATCCATCTCAAATCCAAAAAGAAGGTGAAGAAAAAGTAATATTGACTTTTAAAAATGGTGAATTTGTTGCTTTTAATGGGGAAGAAAATACACCAGAAGTAAATATTGAAAAACTAAACGACATCGCTTCTGCATTCGCAATTGGTAGAGATATTCATGTTGGCGATACTATTGTTGGTATTAAAGGAAGAGTTGGTTTTGAAGCTGCTGCTGCTTTAATTACAATAAAAGCGCATCATTTATTAGAAAAGCACACGCTTACGAAATGGCAATTACAACACAAAGAATATTTGTCTAGTTTCTATGGAATGCATTTGCACGAAGGTCAATATTTAGATCCTGTAATGAGAGATACGGAAGCTTTTTTACAAAGCTCTCAAAAAATGGTTTCTGGTAATGTAGTGGCTACTTTAAAACCGTATCATTTTTCTTTAGATGGAATTGTTTCTAAACACGATTTAATGTCTGCTAAATTTGGGAGTTATGGTGAAGAAAATAAGGCTTGGACAGCAGATGATGCGAAAGGTTTCATTAAAATTTTAGGAAATCAAAATAAGATATATCAACAAGTAAATTCTTAAGTATGTTAGAAATCGGAATTATAGGTGGCGCAGGTTACACAGCTGGAGAATTAATAAGATTATTACTAAATCACCCGAAATCGAATATCAATTTTGTTTACAGTACCTCCAATGCAGGCAACAAATTACATAAAATTCATGAAGATTTAATTGGGTCTACAGAAATTAGCTTTACTAGTGAAATTAATGCAGAAGTTGATGTCTTATTTTTATGCTTAGGTCACGGAAACTCTACTGCTTTTTTAGAAAAAAATAGCTTTTCAAAAAATACAAGAATCATCGATTTAAGTAATGATTTTAGATTGCTTGATGATAAAAATTTCGATGGAAAAGAGTTTGTTTATGGTTTACCAGAACTACAAAGAGAAAAAATAAAGAAAGCAAAATATATTGCAAATCCTGGTTGTTTTGCAACTGCTTTACAATTGGCAATTTTACCTTTGGCAGCAAATGGATTGCTACATGATGATGTGCATATAAATGCAGTTACAGGTGCAACTGGAGCAGGAACTTCTTTATCTGAAACTACTCATTTTACTTGGAGAGATAATAATTTTACGCATTATAAAGCTTTTAATCACCAACATTTAGGCGAAATCAATCAAACAGTACATCAGTTACAAGCTGATTTTAATTCTGAAATTAACTTTATGCCAAATAGAGGTAATTTCTCTAGAGGAATTTTCGCAACAACATACACAAAATTTAAGGGTAGCATTGAAGACGCCAAGGAAATGTATCAAGAATATTATAAAAATGCAGTTTATACGTTTGTTTCAGAAAATGACATTCATATGAAACAAGTTGTGAACACAAATAAATGTTTATTACATCTAGTAAAACACGGAGATAAATTACTAATTACTAGCACGATAGATAACCTATTAAAAGGAGCTTCTGGTCAAGCAGTTCAGAATATGAATTTAATGTACGGATTCGAAGAAACTTTAGGATTGAATTTAAAAGCAAATTATTTTTAGTAATAACGAAGCTGCGTTAGCGACTGAAACCGTTCGAATAACTGTTGATATTCTTAACCTTGTTAGAGGAACGAAAAAAAGATATAGTGTAATGCGCGACCCTTGGGTAACGCCAAAAAAAAAAATATGAAAATAGCGATTATAGGAACTGGGAATTTAGGAAAATCTATTGCAAAAGGTTTAATTACAAACAACGCAATTACATCTTTATTTTTAACAAAAAGAAATTTAGACGGAATTGCAGAATTTGATGGATATAAAAATGTTTTTTTGACAACTGATAATTTACAAGCTGTAAAAAATTCTGACATTTTAATATTTGCCGTTCAACCAGCACATTTTGAAGGTGTTTTAAATAAAATTAAACCTCTTTTAACAGAAAAACATGTTTTAATTTCAACAATAACAGGGTTTTTAATTCCGAAAATTGAAGCAATAATTGGTGCAGACAATTTTATTATCAGAGCCATGCCAAATACTGCAATCGCGGTTGGTAAATCTATGACCTGTTTGTGTAGCAACGAACAAGGTGAAAAACGCATTAAAATCGCAGAAGCTATTTTTAATAGATTAGGGCATACTTTATCTATTCCTGAATCTCAAATGCAAGCTGCAACTGTCGTTTGTGCTAGTGGTGTTGCTTTTTGGATGCGTTTAATTAGAGCGACAACACAAGCTGCAATTCAGTTAGGTTTTGATGCAAAAGAAGCGCAAGAATTAGCCATGTATACCAGTGAAGGTGCCGCCAATTTATTGATTACAAATGGCAAGCACCCAGAGGAAGAAATAGACAGAGTTACGACGCCTCAAGGTTGCACAATTACCGGTTTAAACGAAATGGAACACAAAGGTTTAAGCTCTTCATTAATTCAAGGAATGGTTGCTTCTTTTAATAAGATTAGTAATATCAAAAAAGAACAAATATGAGTTTATTTAACGTGTATCCATTATTCAATATCACTCCTATAGAGGGAAAAGATGTGTATATTTTTGATAAAAACGGAACTAAATATTTAGATTTATATGGAGGTCATGCAGTAATTTCTATTGGCCATTCGCATCCTAAATATGTAAAAAACATTAGCGAGCAAGTAGCTAAATTAGGGTTTTATAGTAATTCTATTCAGAATCCTTTGCAAGAAAAATTATCCAACAAACTAGAAGAGATGTCAGGTTGTAAAGACTATGAATTATTTTTATGTAATTCTGGCGCAGAAGCAAATGAGAATGCTTTAAAACTGGCTTCTTTCCATACAAATAAAAGTAAAGTAGTTGCTTTTAAAAATGGTTTTCACGGAAGAACTTCTGCTGCAGTTGCAACAACGGATAACCCTAAAATTATTGCACCTATAAATGCACAACAAGAAGTAGAAATTTTAGAATTAGGGGATTTAAAAGCTTTAGAAAAATCTTTATCCAAAAATAATGTTTGTGCTGTAATTATAGAATTTATACAAGGAGTTGGTGGTTTAGATGAAAGTACTGCTGAATTTTATGAAGGAATTGACCAATTATGTAAAAAATACAACACGTGTTTTATTGCAGATGAAGTTCAGTCTGGTTTTGGTAGAACTGGTGATTTTTTCGCTTTTCAAAAATACAAGGTGACTCCAGATATTATTTCTATCGCAAAAGGAATGGGAAATGGTTTTCCTATTGGCGGAATTTTAATTCATCCTTCCATTAAAGCATCTTTTGGTTTATTAGGAACAACTTTTGGCGGAAATCATTTAGCTTGTGCAGCTTCATTAACTGTTTTAGAAGTAATTGAAAAAGAAAGATTGATGGAAAATGTGAAAGAAATTTCAAACTATTTTTCAGAAAAGGCAAAAACAATTAAGGCTTTAAAAGTAATTAAAGGTAGAGGATTAATGCTTGGATTGGAATTTGATTTCCCGATTGCTGAACTTCGTAAAAAATTAATTTATGACCATAAAATATTTACCGGAAGTGCAAAGAATTCTAATTTATTAAGAATTTTGCCTCCTTTAACTATCAAAAAAATACATATTGATGTCTTTTTTGATGCTTTGCAAAAAGAAGTATCTAATAATCAGTAACGATATTCTTTTTACAAAAACTTTATAAAAATTCGTGGCTAAAACAAATATGATGAAAAACTACACACACATAAATGACATTGACAATATTAATTCTTGGATTGAAGAAGCGAAAGAAATAAAAGCAAATCCTTTAAAAAATATTGAATTAGGGAAAAACAAAACTTTAGGATTGTTATTCTTTAATTCAAGTTTAAGAACGCGTTTAAGTACACAAAAAGCGGCTATTAATTTAGGTATGAATCCGATTGTGATGAATGTTTCTGACGATGCTTGGGGTATTGAATTTGAAGATGGTACAGTGATGAATGGTAAAACTGCAGAACATATTAAAGAAGCTGCAGCTGTAATTTCTCAATATTGTGATGTAATTGCTGTAAGAGCATTTCCTACTTTAACAGACAAAGAAAAAGACGAATCAGAACACGTTTTAAATTCGTTTATGAAATTTACATCTGTACCAATATTAAGTATGGAAAGTGCTACTGGGCATCCTTTACAAGGTTTAACAGATGCAATAACCATTTCTGAAAACTCCACAAAAAAGAAACCAAAAATAGTTTTAAGTTGGGCACCACATATAAAAGCTTTACCACACGCAGTTGCAAATAGTTTTGTACAAACAATGCAAAAAATGGATGTAGAGTTTGTAATTGCAAATCCTGAGGGATATAATTTGAATCCAGCAATAACAAAAGACACTCTAATTTACAACAATCAGGAAGCAGCTTTTAAAGACGCTGACTTTGTATATACTAAAAACTGGAGCTCTTATGAAGACTATGGAAAAGTTTTAAAAACGGATGTAGATTGGATGATTACCAAAGATAAAATTGGACTAGCAAAATTTATGCATTGTTTGCCGGTAAGAAGAAATGTTGTGGTTGAAGCTGCTGTTTTAGATTCAGAAAATTCGTTGGTAATTCAGCAAGCTAATAATAGAACTTTTGCTGCACAATTAGTTTTAAAAAGGATACTAGAAAATGTTTAAAGAAAAACTATCAATCATAAAAATTGGAGGAAACATTATTGAAGATAAAACAACTTTAAATGCTTTCCTGAAATTATTTTCGAATCTTGAAGGAAAGAAAATTCTAGTTCATGGTGGTGGAAAAATCGCCACTAATATTGCTTTAAAATTAGGTATTGAGTCCAAAATGATACATGGAAGACGTACCACTGACGCTGAAACTTTAGAGGTAATCACGATGGTTTATGGTGGTTTAGTCAACAAAAATATAGTAGCAAAACTGCAAGCATTAAACACTGATGCAATTGGTTTAACAGGTGCAGATATCAACAGTATAAAATCAGAAAAAAGACCTGTAAAAGAAATTGATTTCGGTTTTGTAGGTGATGTGAAAAAAGTAGCTTCTAATGCTATTGACAAATTAATTAAAGCTGATTTTACACCTATTTTTTGTGCAATTACGCATGATGGAAACGGACAATTATTAAACACAAATGCAGACACAATTACAAGTCAAGTTGCTGTAGGAATGAGCGAAATATATGAAACATCTATCTATTATTGTTTTGAATTAAATGGTGTTTTACAAGATTTCGAGAACAAAAAGTCTGTGATTAAAAATATCAATTCAGAAAGCTATCAAGAATTAATAGCTAACAAGGTTATTACAGACGGAATGATTCCTAAGTTAGACAATTGCTTTGATGCTTTAAATAATGGAGTATCAAAAGTATATATTGGAAATGCGTCTATCTTGACAAAAGAAAATGAGTTTTTCACAACTATTACAATCTAAAAATGAATATCGAAAAATTAACAGCAAACGCAATTTCTCTTTTAAAAAGTTTAATTGAAACGCAATCCTTTTCAACCGAAGAAGAAAATACAGCGAAACTTATTGAAGGATGGTTTATTGAAAATGAAATTCCCTTTAAAAGAACAAACAATAATATTTGGGCAACCAATAAATATTTTGATAAAAGCAAACCAACAATGTTACTGAATTCTCATCATGATACTGTTTATCCAAATTCTGCTTATACAAATAATCCTTTAAAAGCGTTTGTTGAAGATGGAAAATTATTTGGTTTAGGATCTAATGATGCTGGTGGATGTTTGGTTTCTTTAATGGCAACTTTCACCAACTTTTACGCACAAGAAGGCCTCACCTATAATTTAGTTATTGTCGCTTCTGCAGAAGAAGAAAATTCTGGACCTAATGGATTAAATAGTATGCTTTCAATCATTCCACATATCGATGTTGCCATTGTCGGTGAGCCAACTTTAATGAATTTAGCCGTTGCAGAAAAAGGCTTAATCGTTTTTGATGCAGTTGTAGCAGGGACTCCAAGTCATGCTGCACATCCAAATAATAACAATTCAATTTATAATACCATTAAAGTTTTACAATGGTTTAAAGATTTTAAATTCGAAAAATGTTCGGATGCTTTGGGTGACGTGAAAATGACTGTAACTCAGATTGCTGCAGGTTCCCAACACAATGTAATTCCTGCGCATGTAGATTTGGTGGTTGATGTTCGTGTAAATGATGCATATTCAAACCAGGAAATTGCAGACATTTTAAGAAAAAATTCACCTTGTACAAAAATAACACCAAGAAGTTTACGATTAAACTCCTCTGCTATTTCTACAAATCACGATTTGGTAAAAGCAGGAATTGCAATGGGAAGAGAAACGTATGGTTCTCCAACACTATCAGATCAATCTGTATTAACTTGTCAGTCTTTAAAATTAGGGCCTGGAGATAGTACTCGTTCGCATTCTGCTGATGAATTTATTTACATCAATGAAATTGAAGAAGGAATTAAAGTTTATGTTGAATTACTAAATAGAGTAATTATTTAAATCACTCTAATTATTACTTAGTGGGTAAGAATCTCAAAATAAGAAAACGTTAATAATAAAATCAATTCCTGTTTTCACAGGAATAATAAAATATAGAAATTATGAAATTGTGGGATAAAGGATTTTCAATAGATAAGCAAATAGAAAAATTTACAGTAGGTAATGACAGAGAGATTGATATGCATATTGCAAAATATGACGTTCAGGCTTCTCTAGCACATGCAATAATGCTTGCATCTATTGGAATAATAACAGCTGATGAATTACAAGATTTAAAAAGAGGTTTGCAAGAATTAGCTGAAGATATTGAAAGTGGAACCTTTATTATTGAAGCCTCTTTTGAAGATATTCATTCAAAAATTGAATGGGAATTGACCAACAAACTGGGTGAAGTTGGTAAGAAAATTCACACTGCTCGTTCTAGAAATGACCAAGTTTTAGTTGCACTACAACTTTATTACAAAGAGAATTTATCCCTTATAAATGATAAAGTAGAAACCTTATTTGATACACTTTTAAATCTAGCAGAGACTCACAAGGAAAGCTTATTACCGGGTTATACACATTTACAAGTAGCAATGCCTTCTTCATTTGGGTTGTGGTTTTCTGCCTATGCGGAATTGTTAATTGACGATGTTTATATGCTAAATGCCGTTGCAAAAATTGTAGACCAAAACCCTTTAGGCTCTGCTGCTGGTTATGGAAGCTCCTTCCCTATTGACAGAGAATTAACGACCAAAGAGCTCCATTTTACTACTTTAAAATACAATGTAGTTGCAGCACAATTAAGTAGAGGAAAAAATGAACGTTCAATTGCTTCTGCTCTGGGTGGTTTGTGTAATACAATGTCTCGTTTTGCAATGGATATTTGCTTATATATGAGTCAGAATTTTAATTTCATTTCTTTTCCTGACGAATTAACAACAGGAAGTAGCATTATGCCACACAAAAAAAATCCTGATGTTTTTGAATTGATTCGTGGAAAATGTAACAAAATACAAGCTTTACAAACAGAAATGTTACTAATTACAAATAATCTACCTACAGGCTATCACAGAGATTTTCAATTATTAAAAGAAAATATTATCAATGCTTTTGAAGATGTAAAAGATATTTTAGACATCTTTAATTATTCTATTCAACAAGTAATAGTAAAAGACATTGATTTAAGTGATGAAAAATACCAGTATTTATTTACTGTTGATAGTATCAACAATTTAGTTGTTGAAGGCATGCCTTTTAGAGAAGCATATCAACAAGTTGGCGGACAAGTACAAGCAGGAACTTACAAACCAGATTTGGGAAAGCTACATTCTCATATAGGAAGTATTCATAATTTATGTTTAGACAAGATTAGAGAGAAGTATCCAGAAAAATAATCTTCGAAAAATTCTTACTGATTTATAAATTAATTGAGGTTTATAACATCAAATTGATCTTGTCAAAATTGTATTATATTAGTAGAAGACAGCGTAAATAATTATTAAATAATTCTTTTATAAAGAGCTCTTAAGAAGTTTTTAGGAGGCATCTTTAACATTACTTGTAAATCTTGATAAAATGGTGTTTCCTCATCTAAAAATCTCAATATCTTTTGAACGGAAGTACGATTAAATAGTTGAGAAAAAAGAGAAGATCCTAAATGATTTTTTTCATGTAAAATATCCAATAACAGTAGATCGTAAAACCAAAATTTATTAATTTTATGGAATTTTGATAAAGGTTTATTTTGTTTTAAATGAACAATTAATTTAGCTGTTTTCTTAGTTGTATTTTTAAAAGTAAATCCTGTACTTGCTTTAGACCAACCTCCTGCTGTACCAATATGAATAATGTTTTTTGAGTTTTGTTTCCAGAATTTATAACAGCTCATTGGTATGGAACCTTGCTCTTTATCGACAATCTCATAATCAGTGATATTTTTACTTTCTAAGTATTTTTCAATTTCAGTTTTATAAATATCATAAGCTAATACTTCTTTTGAGAACAATGTATATTCAAACAACGCTTCATTTTTACTATATGGTAAAACATACATAAAACGGGTATTTCCTTTTTGAGCAACTGTAAAATCCATAATAGTTGCAGCAGTATCATTGAAAGAATCTTCTTTCGTTTTTATAAAGAAACCCACAAAATGCTGCTGTAAAACAGGATATTTCGTTTGCTTTTTATAAGCATCATTAAAAAGAATACTATTAATAAGTGTCTTCGTTCTAAAAACTGAATTGCTCGTAGTTACTTTTGCTTCTTCCCTAAGTTGTTGAATACTCTTAACATTTTCTGACTGAAAAATAATGTTAGTCTTTTGAGAAATATGACTCAAAATTTTCATGTAGAAATCTTTACTACGAATCATTTTATATTGATAGGGAAAGATATTTTCTTGTACTTTATAGATATCACTTTTAAATATAATCTCATTCCATGAGTTATGTAAAACATCGTCCCATTCATCCTCTTTAAGATCCCAATAACACCAAGTTCTATCGTTTGTGTTTTTCTTATTCTTATCTAAAATCAATATAGTTTTATCATCAAAAAAAGTATCTTTTGACATTCTGTAAGCCATCATTAAACCGGATGCACCTCCACCAACTATTATGTAGTCGTAATAATTCATTATGGTTATAATAAGGTAAAATTAGTCATAAATAAAAAATCAGATGATTATAATCTATTAATTTTATAACAGAAGCTAATTTACAAATAAAAATATAACCGCTTATTATCTTAAAAAAAAATGAAACTCTAGAATTTAGGTTTTTGAAAATATTTGAATGGAACAAACAACATTCCAAAACATTGACTGTCTTCTTTTCTCATATTTTTATGATGAATTTTATGCGCTTTTCTTAATCCTTTTAAATAACGATTATTGGTGTTCTTAAACCATTTAAATCGTTGATGAATTAATATATCGTGCACTAAAAAATAAGCAATTCCATAAAACAAGATTCCTAATCCTATAGAAAACAAATACGTATGTACTGTGTATGTTCCGAAATAAAATAAAGCAATACTTGGTACAGCAAAAACAATAAAAAATGCATCATTTTTTTCAAAACCGTTATATTTTGGTTGATGATGGTCTTCATGTAAAAACCAACCAAAACCATGCATTATATATTTGTGCGTACACCAAGTTACGCCTTCCATCAATAAGAAAACACCAAGAGTAATTAATGCTAGCATTATTTTATAATATTTAGTTTATATTTCACATAACTTCTAGCCAACAAGTTTATTTTCATTGGGTCTGAAATTCTAATTCTTGTATCCATAATTTTTTCTGAAGGAACCGATTTTAATTTTTTTAATAATCTTTTATAATATCTGTAAGCCATATATACTCCAAATTTTGCTTCAACAGGTAATTTAAGAATTCCGTTTTTGTAAGCATAATTGAAATCTTCTTCAATCTCATCAATTATTAAATGCTTTGAAGCTTCGTTTAATTTACCTAAATCGATATTCGGAAAATAAGAGCGATTTAAAACTTCATAATCGTCTTTTAAATCTCGTAAAAAATTTACTTTTTGAAAAGCAGAGCCCAAACGCATTGCAGCGAGTTTTAATTTTTCATATTGATTATCATCACCATTAACAAAAACTTTTAAACACATTAATCCTACAACATCTGCAGAACCATAAATGTATTCATCGTACTCTGCTTTGGTTTGATATTCAGTTTTGTACAAATCAGCTTTCATACTTTTTAAAAAAGCTTGTACCATTTCATCAGGTATCTTATACCTGTTCACCGTTTGTTGAAATGAATTTAAAATCGGATTTAAACTTATACCTAATTCTTTTGATAGATAATAATCTTTTTCAAAATGTTTCATTAATTTCTCTTTGTCGTGCTCATGAAACGTATCTACAATTTCATCTGCAAAACGAACAAATCCGTAAATATTATAAATATCTGTTCTAATTTTTGGGGATAACATTTTTACTGCCAAAGAAAACGAAGTGCTATATTTTTCAGTAACCAACTTGCTACAATCATTAGAAACGCTATCAAATAATTCTTTCATATTATTGTTGATTTTTAATGATTAATTCTGATGCTATTTTACCTGAAATTAAAGCAGGTGGAACTCCTGGTCCAGGAACAGTTAATTGCCCCGTAAAATAAAGATTATTTACTTTACCACTTTTAATTTTTGGCCTTAAAAAAGCTGTTTGTAAAAGCGTATTTGCCATTCCATAAGCATTTCCTTTATAAGAATTGTATTCTTTCTTAAAGTCTTCTACACAAAAAGATCTTTTAAAAATAACACTACTTTTTACTTCTTGATTTGTTAATTTCTCAAATCTATCTATTATTTTATGAAAATATTCTTCTCTTAATTCTGGTGTATCTTCAATTCCCGGTGCCAAAGGCATTAAGAAAAAGCCTGCTTCTTTGCCCTCTGGAGCAGATGTTACATCTGTCATAGAGGTGAAATTAGCATAAAACAAAGGGTCTGTTGGCCATTTGGGATTGTCATAAATTTCTTTTGCATGTAAATCAAAATCTGTATCAAAAAATAAAGTATGATGACTTGCATTTTCTATTTTCTTATCAAAACCAATATAAAATAACAACGATGAAGGCGCAAATGTCTTTTTATCCCAATATTTTTCTGAATGTTGTCTTAAACTTTCGTCTAACAATGTTTCTGTATGATGGTAATCTGCTCCACTTAAGACCAAAGTAGTGTTAATAGTTTCACCATTTACAAGTAAGCCAGAAACATTATTTTGTGGGTCTGTTAAAATTTTCTCTACGTTTGCATTTATCTCAAAATTAACTCCTAAGGAAGTCGCCAAAGAAACCATACCTTCGATGACTTTATACATTCCTCCTCTTGGATGCCAAGTACCTAACCCAAAATCTGCATAATTAATAAAATTATAAAAAGCCGGAGTATTGTCTGGTTTTGCACCTAAAAATAATACCGGAAATTCTAAAATTTTAATTAACTTAGGACTCTTAATATTTTTTCGAACTTGTTTTCTAACCGTAGAAAAGAACTGAGTAACTCTAGCTACAGTTTTGGTTGTAACTAATTCTAGTGGAGAAATACCTGGTTTATAAACTAAATCTAAAACAGCTATTTCATAATTTGCTTTTGCAGAATCTAAAAAAGTTTTTAAGTGTTTTGCACTTCCTTCTTCTTCTTCTTCAAACATTTTATAAATATCTTCTAAATTTTCAGAAATTTTTAGTGAAGAATTTTCGCCAAAATAAACCTCATAACCAGGACTAAGTTTGTCCAGCATATAATAATCTGATGGTTTTTTATCAAAATCTGCAAAAAAGCGTTCAAAAACATCTGGCATCCAATACCACGAAGGACCGATATCAAAAGTAAAACCATCCTTTTTAAATTGCCTTGCTCTTCCTCCTAGCGTATCGTTTTTTTCTAAAACTGTAACATTATATCCTTGTTTAGATAAATAACAAGAAGCTGATAAAGCGGAAAAACCCGAGCCGATGATATGAATATTTTTGTTCATGATTTACTTTGTCTAACAAATATATAGATTAATTAAACAACTGATTAAAAAAGAGTAGAAATTTATAAGACTTTTAACAAATCTGATACAGATTCATACAATTCAATATTAGAATTTAATTTAAGATGCTTGACTTTATGTACTTTCCTTCCTGTAGCAATAAATTGATTTTTAGTGATACTCATAACTTTATTAATTTCTTTGAAATAATCTTCAATCTTATCATCATAAGGCTGAATAGTTAAAGATGTTATAAAGCATATTTCCCTTTCACTCTCTAAAAAATAATTTAGGTTATTTAAAGGTAAACTTTGTCCAAGATAGATTGTTTGAAATCCTCTTAAAACTAATTCATAATTTAAATACAACAACCCTAATTCATGAATTTCATTTTCTGGTAAAAACAATACGTATGTTTTATTGGTATCATTAATACTATATTGCAACTTCTCTGTATTGGATTGGATTTTTTGAGAAATTAAATTAGAAATAAAATGCTCGTGAGCTGGTAATAAAGTTTCCGTCTGCCATAATAAACCAATATGATCTAAAAAAGGAATGAAAACATCTTTAAAGATATCTCTAAATGTTTTTTTATGTAATAATGTGTTGTATGAATTATTAAAAAGAACTTTGTCAAATTGAAACATCGATAACTTAAAAGCATTTATAGCTTCGTCATTAATTGCAGTATTAAATGCTAATTCTCTAGATTGAAGTATAATTTCTTCATCTGACATCTCTGCAATTTTAGAAATCTTAAAATCATTATTGTTTAATAAAACAATATTTAAAAGTTTCGTTAAGTCTGATGAAGTGTAAAACCTAATATTCGATTTAGTTCTTTTTGGTTCTAATAAATTATAACGCTTCTCCCATATTCTAATGGTGTGCGCTTTAATTCCTGAAATATTTTCAAGGTCTCTAATAGTAAAATCCTGCTTAATATTATTCAATTCTATTCTTTTAATATCCAACAAATTTAACAAAAATAATTAATAACAAATATTTTTCTAGAAAAATGTAACATTTAATATATTTACACTACTAATAATTAAACTAACTAATTAAAGAGTGCAAAAAGATTTAGAAACTAAATTTTTATCAGACTTTGAAAATAATCAAAATATAGCACATAAAATTTGTAGAATTTATACTACAAATCAAGATGCACACAATGATTTATTTCAAGAAATAACCATTCAGCTTTGGAAAAATTATCCAAAGTTCAGAGGGGACTCTAAATTTAGCACTTGGATGTATAGAGTTGCTTTAAATACGGCAATTTCCTTATATAGGAAATCTACTAGAACAGTAAAAACACAAGATTTTAGTGATTTTGCTTATAAAATTAAAGCTACAGATTATGACAATACAGAAGAATTACAACTAAAAGCTTTATACAGCGCTATACGTAAATTAAACGATATTGAAAAAGCACTTATTTTTTTATATTTAGAAGACAAGCCTTATAAAGAAATTTCTGAGACATTAGGAATATCATCCGTAAATGCAAGAGTGAAGATGAACAGAGCAAAAGAAAAGTTAAAAAAAACACTAAACCCATAACATCATGGATTTATTAGATAATTATAAAAAAGCGTGGAGCAATCAACCAGAAGAAACCAATAAACTTTCTGCTGAAGAGATTTACAAAATGGCGCACTCAAAATCGTCATCAATCGTAAAATGGATATTTATCATCAGTATTTTAGAATTTGTAGTTTTAAATTCTTTATACTTTGTTATTGATACTGATGAAACCTATACTGAATACAAAAAAATGGGTTTAGAAAACTTTATTTTCTATTCTCAAATTGTGGCGTATGCAATACTATTTTATTTTTTGGTCATGTTCTATTTAAATTATAGGAGAATTTCTGCAACTGATGCAACATATGAATTGATGAAAAAAATAATTAAAACTAGAAAAACAGTTAGAAATTATGTTTTATTCAACTTAAGTTATATGGCCTTAATGATGATTGTAGTTACCGTAACATCTATAAACACTAATTTAAATGCACTAAACAACAAACAAATTATTCTAATAATAATTACAACTCTAATTGTTACACTATTAATTCTCGGGGTTTTATGGTTATTCTATCAATTATTATATGGAATTTTACTTAAGAAATTAAATAGAAATTATAAAGAATTAGCTAAATTAGACAATCCAAATTAAGTTGCTTTTATGAAAAAAATATTTATTCTTTTATTTTTAAGTTTCTCTCTTACGAGTCTTTCTCAACAAAAATCTGATTTTTGGAATAACGTGCGATTTGGTGGTGGTTTTAGTATGAGTTTTGGTTCTCAGACAACTATAGGAGTTTCCCCTAGTGCTGTTTACGATTTTAGTAATGGCTTTTTTTTAGGTTCGGGAATCACCTATATCTACAGTGAAAGAGGAGCTTCTTCTACCAATGTTTATGGAATGAGTCTGATTTCTTTATACCAAATACCAGTGATAGGAATCCAACTTTCGGGAGAGTTTGAGCAATCTTTTGCAAAACAAACAGATAGTTTTGGTAGTGTAAACACTAATTTTCCAGCCTTGTATTTTGGTGCTGCTTATAATAAGGGACGTTTTACTTTTGGTCTTCGATATGACGTTTTATATGACGAAAACAAAAGCGTCTATGCGTCTCCGTTTTCACCAATTGTTCGTTTTTATTTTTAGAAACTCTTTAATTCTTTTAAAAGAATTTTATGCATTATATCGGTATAATCTAAATGCGTAACAATTCTAATTCTTCCTTCTCCCATTGGAGTTAGTAGAATGTTTTTATCTTTCATTTTTTTTATAAAAGTGTCAGCACCTATCTTTTCGTCAACATAAAAAATAACAATATTAGTTTCTATCGGTTCTAACTTTGTAACATAAGCAGCAGTCGCTAAAACTGCACCAATTTCTTTTGCTTTTTGATGATCTTCTGCCAATCTTTCTATGTGGTTATCAAGCGCATAGATTCCTGCAGATGCTAAAAAACCAACTTGTCTCATAGCCCCACCTAATAATTTTCGAATTCGTAATGCTTTTGTAATATGTTGTTTAGAACCTAGTAATATTGAACCAATTGGCGCTCCTAAACCTTTTGATAAACAAATAGAAATCGTATCAAATAGCTCACCATATTGTTTCGGAGTTTCATTTTTAGCAACTAATGCATTGAATAATCGTGCGCCATCTAAATGAAAAGCTAGGTTGTTTTCTTTAGATATTTTCTTCAACTTTTCTAACTCAGAAAAATCCCAACAAGCTCCACCTCCTTTATTTGTAGTATTTTCGACACAAACTAATCTTGAATAGGGAACATGAATATCGGCTCTACCAATAACTGCTTCTTGCAATTGCTCAGCTGTAAACATTCCTCTATTACCATCAATTAATTTACAGGTTACACCCGAATTAAATGCTGCACCTCCACCTTCGTAATTATAGACGTGCGCATATTTATCACAAATTAGTTTATCTCCAGGTTGCGTGTGTAATTTTATGGCAGTTTGATTTGCCATAGTACCTGATGGGAAAAATAAAGCATCTTCCATTCCGAACATTGCCGCCGCTTTTTCTTGCAAAGCATTTACTGTTGGATCCATTTTAAAAACATCATCACCAACTTTTGCATTCATCATTGCATCCAACATCCCTTTTGTTGGTCTTGTTACTGTATCTGATATTAAGTCTATAATCATATCTATTTTATTAAATGGTGTCACTTTAAGTTATTTTATGAAACTAAAGTGGCAGAAAAATTTGTTTTCAGCAATTTACTCTAAATAAAAACGACGAAATTAATATTTTATTAATTAATATTTATAATCAGTTCCTATAGGTGAACCGTCAGGTATTTGTGGTGCCATACTTTTCTTAAACGAAACCGGGTTTTTAACAAAACCTTCAATCAGTTTAATCATAGCGGAATCATATATTTTTTGAATTCCTAGCGCTTTTTTATTTTGTAAAAACAATTTAATTTCATCCAACTTAAACAACACAATTGCATTTACCTGTTGATACTGATTTTTGTAAGAAGCTAAATAAAATAATTGCTCTAAAACTGTCATATTGATTACGTTTTGTAATTCTTGATAATACGAATCTTTGTGTGTTTTTTTGATGGTTTTTGTAATCAATTCATCAATTAATTCGTCTAAACCTAATTGTCTTTTTTCTAAACTTTTATGCGCAATTAATCTTGAAGCTCTTTGTGGATTTAACAATAAATTTAAAGTCATTTCACTTGCCGTTTCTACAGCTCCAAAAGCATCAAATGCCACACCTAAGTCACTTTTAAAAGATTCTCTAGTTCTACCAAAACCGATTGCTCTTGGTGGAAAAAGAGCTAATTTTTCTTTTGGAATTGCAATTTCATCCACAGCTATTGTCTTTAAAACTGCTTGCAAAGCAATTCTTTCTGTCGTTCCAGAAACTCTTTCTACTACTTTTTGATTTCCACCTTTTACTGCATAACTATAATTTAAGCCACCAATTAGTTTTACAGTTGCTTCTGTTTGAAATCTATGGAAAAAATACAAAGGAACAAACACGTCTTCTAATACAGAATAAGGTTGATTTGTTTTAATATTATCCACAGAAAAATTTGCAATAGCCGTTTTTCTTACATCTAAAAGAGTGTACAACTCATCATAAATATTACCTCCATTATCCCATAAATGAGCCGTTGCGCTTGCACTTCCTTGTGGCCTTGCATCTGCATCTGATAAGTATTTTAATCCGCTAGAAAAAGCATTTTCTAAGATGGTATTTAATTCTTGTGATTCATTTTTATCTTCTGTAAAATCTTGATAAGAATACGCAACGGTTACTTTATCCCAAGCACCAATTTTAGTATCATATGCGTCCGAAAAATCAATTTCGCCTTCTTTTAAAGTAAATTTTGGATGTGGGTAATCCATCACTGAAGTCCTTCCGTTTGTACTTGCTATAAAATTATGAGCAAAACCTAGGGTATGCCCTATTTCATGAGCTGCCAATTGTCTAATTCTAGCCAAAGCCATTTGCAAAGCAAAATCATCATCAACTGTATTATTTTTATAGGGCGCTTGTAACGCTTGTGCGATTAAAAAATCTTGACGAATTCTTAAACTTCCTAAACTAACATGCCCTTTCATAATTTCGCCTGTTCTTGGGTCAGAAATACTTGCGCCATAACTCCAACCACGAGTAGATCTATGCACCCACTGCACCACATTATAACGCACATCTAACATATCTGCGCCTTCTGGCAACATTTTAAATTGAAAAGCATCTTTATAACCTGCTGCTTCAAAAGCTTGATTCCACCATCTTCCACCGTCTAATAAAGCACTTCTTACAGGTTCTGGCGTTCCTCTATCTAAATAATAAATAATAGGTTCTTTTGCTTCTGAAATTGTAGCATTGGGATTTTTCTTTTCCAATCGATGTCTTTCGATAAATCGTTTTTTGATGGATTCGTTTACGGGCGTCGAATAATCCATATAACTCATGTGCAAAGCACCAGAACGTGGATCAAATTTTCTTGGTTTGTAATTATTATCAGGTAAGTCTAGAAAAGAATGATGCTGATGTACAGTAATCAAACTTGCATCTGGCGTAACTGATCTAATGTTATAACCTTTTGGAGTTCCTTTAAAAGTCAACATCAAATCGAACTCCACATTTTTTGGAAATGCTTTTGTTCTCTCTAAATAAAAAACAGATTTGCTTTTATCTAAATTGTAACTTCCTTGCTTATTTCTTGCCAAAGTTTTGGCAACTCCATGAGCATCTCTCATAAAAAAATTGGTTGCATCGACTAAATACATCCCTTTTTTTTCTTCTTTGATTATAAATCCGTGCAAAACTGATTTTGCAAATGCTTCTTTTACAGAGTTTTTTTCTTCTTCATTATCTGTAATTGCTCTAAAATCCTGATTGGGTTGAATTAACAATAACTTGTTCCCTGCTTTTTTAAAATGAACGATTACTCCGCTTCCTAATTGCCCTCTATCTAAACCAATATCATTAGACCCAATTCCTTGAGAAAGTGAACGTACATAAAGAAATTCGTCTTCTAATTTATCAATTTGAAGAAACATTTTATCAGTATTCTCATCATAATAAAAAGTAAAATATCCTTCTTGTTTTGTAATTCCTTTTTGAAGGTTCTTTCCCGTTTTTTCTGTAAAAAATTGTGAAAACCCCTTAAAACTGAAAGCAATGAATAGTAAAAAAAGTAGTAATTTTTTCATGTTTGTAATATTTTCTATAAATCTATAAAATAACGACCACTTTTAAAACAAGTATTCTTAAAAATTCAATTATTTTTGTTCTACCTATGATTACACAAGACCAACTTAAAGATATCACTTCAAGAATTGAAAAGTTAAAATCTTATTTAGAGATTGATAAAAAGCTGATTGAAATTACGAATGAAGAAGAGAAAACGGTAAATCCAGATTTCTGGAATGATCCAAAAGCTGCTGAAGTATTCATGAAAGAATTACGTTTTAAGAAAAAATGGGTCGAAGATTACAACAAAACCATTACTTTAAATGAAGATGTAAATGTATTGTATGAGTTTTACAAAGAAGGTGAAGTTGAAGAAACAGAAGTCATCCAACAATTTGAAACTACGAGTTCTTTTTTAGAAGATTTAGAGTTTCGAAACATGCTTTCTGAAGAAGGCGATTCTTTGTCTGCAACAATACAAATTACAGCTGGTGCTGGTGGAACAGAAAGTTGCGATTGGGTAGAAATGCTTTCTAGAATGTACACAATGTGGGCAGAAAAACAAGGATTTAAGTTAAAAACACTTAATTATCAAGCGGGAGATGTCGTCGGAATAAAAACAATTACTATAGAAATTGAAGGCGATTATGCTTTTGGTTGGTTAAAAGGAGAAAATGGTGTGCATCGATTGGTACGTATTTCACCTTTTGACTCTAATGGTAAACGTCATACAACATTTGGATCTGTTTATGTTTTTCCTGTAGTAGATGATTCAATCGAAATAGAAGTAAATCCTGCTGATATTGAAATTGTAACGGCAAGGTCTAGTGGTGCTGGTGGGCAAAATGTAAATAAGGTTGAAACGAAAGTACAATTAACACACAAACCTACAGGTATTCAAATTCAATGTTCTAATTCTCGTTCTCAACACGATAATAGAGCAACTGCCATGAAAATGCTAAAGTCTCAATTATATGAAATTGAACTACAAAAACAGCAAGCGACAAGAGCTGATATTGAAGCTGGAAAATTAAAAAACGAATGGGGAAGTCAAATTCGTAATTATGTAATGCATCCTTATAAATTAGTTAAAGATGTTAGAACGGCGCATGAAACAGGAAACGTAGATGCAGTGATGGATGGGAATATCAATCCGTTTTTAAAATCTTATTTAATGTTAAATGGACAGAAAAGTATTTAATATAGAAGAAAAACTTTGAGTCATTAAAAATAAAAAATGATAAAAATATACCACAATCCACGTTGTTCTAAATCGAGGCAAGGTCTAGAAATATTAGAAAATTCAGGCAAAGAGTTTAAAATTATTAGATATTTAGACGCAGTAGCTTCACCAAAAGAATTAAAAGAAATCATCGATTTATTAAACATCACTCCTATTCAATTAGTTCGAAAAACAGAAAAAATCTGGAAAGAAAACTTTAAAGGAAAAGAATTGTCTGATGAAGAAATCATAAAAGCGATGATAGAAAATCCAAAGTTAATCGAACGTCCAATCATCATTAATAATAACAAAGCAGTTATTGGAAGACCCTCAGAAAATATTCTTACTATTATTTAATTCTATTTAGGGGCTTGTCGTAGCAAAAAATATTTAATCTTTTAATTTAAAAGAATTCGATACAATCTAAAATTCATAAAAAAACTCGTTCAATTTCTTGAACGAGTTTTTTTATATAAATATTTTAAAAGACTACTTTCCTTCAGCAGCTTTTTTAGCGTCTCTCTTTAATTTTAAGTTTTCCCAGATAGTTCCACCTATCCAATAAGGAACCACAAATGTTAATAAGAATATTAACAACCAAAAACCAGCTGTAAAAATAAACATGAATAAAACTAATCCTGAAAATTGTGAAAAATCTAACATTTGTATATTTTGAAATTATTACTGCAAAAATAATACTTATTTTCAAAAAATAGGGCTGAAAAAAATATTTTTTTTAGATCTCTAAAAATGACAATTATCAATTTTATGTCATCATAGTTTTTTGTAATTTTGTTTTATCTAAAAATTTACATCGTAATTATGAAATATAGAATCGAAAAAGACACCATGGGAAACGTAGAAGTTCCTGCAGATAAATATTGGGGAGCACAAACAGAACGTTCTCGCAACAACTTTAAAATTGGTGCTGCAGGTTCTATGCCTCTGGAAATTGTATATGGCTTTGCATACCTTAAAAAAGCAGCAGCCTATACAAATGCAGAATTAGGTGTATTAACAGTAGAAAAAAGAGATTTAATAGCACAAGTTTGTGATGAGATTTTAGCGGGTAAATTAGATGACCAATTTCCTTTGGTAATTTGGCAAACAGGCTCTGGTACCCAATCGAACATGAATGTGAACGAAGTAATAGCGAACAGAGCGCACGAAATTGCAGGAAAAATAATTGGTGAAGGCGATAAAACGATTCAACCAAATGATGATGTAAACAAATCGCAATCCTCTAATGATACCTTTCCAACAGGTATGCATATTGCAGCATATAAGAAGATTATAGAAACTACAATTCCTGGAATCGAACAATTAAGAGATACCTTAAAAGCAAAATCAGAAGCCTTTAAAGACGTTGTAAAAATCGGGCGTACACATTTAATGGATGCAACTCCACTTACATTAGGTCAAGAATTTTCAGGTTATGTAGCGCAATTAAACTTCGGTTTAAAGGCGTTAAATAATACGTTAGAACATTTATCTCAATTAGCTTTAGGAGGAACAGCAGTGGGTACAGGATTAAATACACCTGCTGGTTATGATATTTTAGTCGCAAAATATATTGCCGAATTTACTGAAATGCCTTTTATTACTGCAGAAAATAAATTTGAAGCTTTAGCAGCACATGATGCTTTGGTAGAAACACACGGAGCATTAAAACAAGTGGCAGTTTCTTTAAATAAAATTGCAAACGATATTAGAATGATGGCTTCTGGTCCAAGATCTGGAATCGGCGAAATTATGATTCCTGCAAACGAACCTGGTTCTTCTATTATGCCCGGTAAAGTAAATCCTACGCAAGCAGAAGCAATAACAATGGTTTGTGCGCAAGTTATGGGTAACGATGTTGCCGTTACCGTTGGTGGAACACAAGGACATTATGAATTAAACGTTTTTAAACCAATGATGGCTGCAAACGTTTTACAATCTGCGCAGTTAATTGGTGATGCTTGTGTTTCTTTTGATGTAAATTGTGTTGCTGGTATTGAACCAAATTATGCTAGAATTAAAGAATTACTAAATAACTCTTTAATGTTAGTAACTGCTTTAAACACTAAGATTGGTTATTACAAAGCGGCAGAAATTGCAAATACAGCGCACGAAAACGGAACGACTTTAAAAGTAGAAGCGGTACGTTTAGGGTATGTGACTCCAGAACAATATGATGAATGGGTAAAACCAGAAGAAATGACTGGTGGTTTAAAATAAAAATATTAATTTAACTACGCAAAAAACTGCATATTTTATGCAGTTTTTTTTAGCTAAAAAAAATCATGAAAAATGAAGATGAACAAACACGAAGAATTTATGAGTGAGGCTGTAAAAGCAGCTTTAAAAGGAATGAGTAATAATGAAGGCGGACCTTTTGGTTGTATTGTTGTAAAAGACGGTGTCGTTATTGGCCGGGGAAATAATAAAGTTACTTCTACAAACGACCCTACAGCGCATGCAGAAGTTACAGCAATTAGAGATGCTTGTAAAAACATTGGCTCTTTTCAGTTAGACGGTTGTATCGTATATACTTCTTGCGAACCTTGCCCGATGTGTTTAGGTGCTATTTACTGGGCAAGACCCGATAAAGTATATTATGGAAGTAATCAACAAGATGCTGCAAACATAGGTTTTGATGACGAATTCATCTATAAAGAAATTCCTTTACCTTACGAAGAAAGAAGTATTCCTTTTGAACAAATAGGAAGAGAAATTGCGCTAGAACCCTTTAATAAATGGGCAGAGAAACAAGATAAAACGGAATATTAAATACGATATTAAACCTCACAACATGTGAGGTTTTTTTTGTAAAAAAAAATAAAAAACTGCGTGATAACACAGTTGACTCTTGGCTTTAATTAGTCTAAATTAGTTGAACTTTGATATAAGTCATTTAAATGAACATTATATCAGTATATATTATAAAAATTCAACTAATGATTAACTAAAAAGGCATCAAATGGAAACAAGTGAAAAAAACGAAATATTAGACATTTATAATTGCTTGATAGATGATAATCATGAAGTATTAGATATTTATAATGGCTTGATAAATGATAATCATCAAATACTTCATGACGTAACAAATTCATATTTAAAATTAAGCCAAAGGTTTCCTTTAGAATTGGGCAAACTAATAGATGATTTAGAAAATAAAACAGCGGATGTTTATTATGTTGAAAAGGTTATGAAAGCCTATTTGTCAATAGTATTCGATGTTAATGAATTAGCAGAAAAAATGAATTTAGCAATAGAAAGTTCAAATCAGGTTATATCAGCAGTAAATCAGTAAAAATTAATTCAAATCAATCAATTTTACAGTTGATAAACATCTTAAATAAAAACTTTTTTCAACACCTTTAAAAATTATTTTCTCAATAAAAGGTTGGTTATGAAAGTTTTAAAAAACTTATAAATACTTATAAATCAATAGATTTCGTATTCTAAACACCAAGCAAATAGTAAACATCTACGTTAGCGGATACTACTCTTATTATTTATCAATAATAAAGCTTTCTTTTCTTTGATTAATTTTATTAACAAAAACTTAAAGCGAACTAGAACCTTTTAATAAATAGATAAAAAACAAGGTAAAAAGGGATATTAAATACGATTTAAACCTCACTTTTTTTGAGTTTTTTTTTTGTAAAACAACTAACTAAAAAGTTATTTCACATCATTATCAGGTTTCGTAACGTAATGAAATGACGGTGCATTCTCCGTAATTCGACCCGCACCTTTTTTATTAATTTTAAAGGTAACATCCTTTGTTGTAGTAAATAACAGGACAGAGGTAAAAGATATTCTAAGATGAGATTTTAAGAAAACAAAAGCCTCTTCTAAGGTGTGTTCGTTTTCTTCATCTTCAGTTTCTTTAGACTTATATCGCAATTTCACTAAAACCTTAAAACCCTTTTCAGAATAGACTGGTCTAACAAATATATTTTTTAAATTAGGTTGACCAATAGTCTTTGCCATGGTTAACTTGGCAAATTGACCTTCTTGAACACTTTCTTTTACTTGTTCCCAAAAAAGAACAAACACATCTTGGTATGGCATAAACTAAGGGTTAATGGTGAAGTCTTATAACGGTTCAAAAGTAACACTAATAATTCAATTCATAAATTGGAATCTACCTTAAACTCTTTAATAGTATTATCATTTATCAAATTTAATATCAATCATTTAAAACTAATTTATTTGTTTTTAATATAAATATCTTTCTTTTACAATGTTAAAATGATGAATTTGATGCCCGGAAAACAAATAGCCCAAAGCTCTTACAGACATTTTATTATTCGAAGCTACACCAATTCTTAACAAAGCTTCATCAGAAAAACTTTTATATAATTGAATTGAAGATTTTCTTAGAACTGCCATTTCATCTAATAAATCATAATAATCTCTATCACTTGCGTTGTCATTATCTACAAAAATATCTTGGTCAAAACCGGGTAAAGCAGTGCTATCATTTCTAGCGAAACACAAAGCTCTATAGCTAAAAATACGCTCCGTATCAATAATATGCTGAATCAATTCTTTCATTGTCCATTTGCCATCTGCATAGGAAAAATTGTGTTTATCTACTGGTAAATTTCTAAGCAAACTCTCAAAGTTTTCTTGAGAATCTTCTAAGTAATCAATGATTGATTTGCCTTCTTTAGAAACCAATTGAAGGTATTGTTCAAAATAAGGAGTGTATTCGTTTTTAGGAATCATTTCAATAGATTTATGTATGTTTGTCGTAGCGAATTTAATCATTTTTCATGACTCAATTATTCATCAACATTAAAGAATTAGTTCAAATTAGAGATGCCTCTATAAAAAAGGTTTCTGGTGCAGAAATGAGTATTCTACCATCTATTAAAAATGCATTTTTATTGATTGAAAATGACCTTATCACTAACTTTGGTTTGATGGATGAAGTGCCTAATTTATTCGTAGATAAAACCTTCGATTGTTCTGGACAAATAATATTACCAACCTGGTGTGATTCTCATACTCATATTGTGTTTTCAGGCAATAGAGAACAAGAATTTGTAGATAGAATTAATGGTTTATCTTATGAAGAAATCGCGAATAATGGTGGTGGAATTTTAAATTCCGCAAAGAAATTACAAGGAACTTCAGAAGAAGATTTGTACAATCAATCTGCAAAAAGATTAGAGGAAGTTATTGCTCTGGGAACTGGTGCAATTGAAATAAAATCAGGTTATGGATTAACGGTTGCTGCTGAATTAAAAATGTTGCGTGTCATTAAAAAGTTAAAAAAAAATTATGAGATTCCTATCAAAGCTACTTTTTTAGGTGCACATGCAATTCCAAAAGAATTTAAAAACAACAAAGACGGTTATATCAATTTAATTATTGATGAAATGTTGCCTAAAATAGCTAACGAAAATTTAGCTGATTTTATTGATGTCTTTTGCGAGGTAGGTTACTTCACTGTAGAAGACACAGATCGTATTTTATCTGCAGCAAAACAATATCATCTAATTCCAAAAACACATGTAAATCAGTTTAATAGTATTGGCGGAGTTGAAGTTTCTACAAAACACAATGCCTTATCTGTAGATCATTTAGAAGTTTTATCAGAAGAGGATTTAGCTATTTTAAAAGGTTCAGAAATAATGCCAGTAGCACTTCCCTCCTGTTCGTTTTTCTTAAGTATACCCTATACTCCCGCAAGAAAAATAATCGATACTGGTCTAGCAATAGCATTAGCAACTGACTACAATCCAGGATCTACACCGTCAGGAAACATGAATTTTGTTGTTTCTGCAGCTTGTATAAAAATGAAAATGACACCTGAAGAAGCTATCAATGCTGCAACAATTAATGGTGCGTATGCAATGGATATATCCAACAAAGTGGGTAGTATTACAAAAGGAAAATTTGCCAATTTTATGATTACTAAAAAAATACCATCTTATGGTTTTATACCCTATAGTTTTGGTGCTAATTTAATTGATTCAGTGTTTATTAAAGGTAAAAAAAAATAATGTTTTTTAAAACTATTTCATACCTCATATTTCTTTTAAAATCAACAAATCAACATGGAGTGCATTCTCCTTTTGTGTATCAATTTGTTACAAACGGATTGTATCAGAAAAGAAAAAAAGACACCATTTCGATAAAATACCCAGCATTAAAATCACTTAAAGGTCGAGAAAAGAAGGTACTCTCAAATATTATACAGTATTTTAATATTAACAAGATCTCTTTTGATTTTAAGGATTTTACTGAAAATTTAGATAAAGAATATCATGTATTCTTTTTAAAATTATCAGACGATTTAATCTTACCACCTTTAGACCATCTAACTTCGAAACATTTTGTTATTGTTTCTGACATTTACAAGAACAAAAAAACGAATGTAAAGTGGCAAGAAATCATCAAAAAAGAAGCTGCCACAGTAACTGTTAATTTATTTTATTTTGGAATTATTTTCTTTAGAAAAGAACAAGCCAAAGAACATTTTAATATTAGAGTTTAACACTTTCTAAAAGATAAACTTTGTAACTTTGATATTTTAAAATTTGGAACTACATAAAATGAAAATATACACAAAAACAGGAGACAACGGAACCACTGCTTTATTTGGTGGAACAAGAGTAAAAAAACATAATTTACGTATAGAAAGCTATGGTACTGTCGATGAATTAAATTCTTACATCGGTTTGATTAAAGACCAAGAAATAAGTAATTCTATTAAAGAATCTTTGCTTAAAATTCAAAATGATCTGTTTACTTTAGGAGCGATGTTAGCAACTCCTCCCGAAAAAGAAACGTTAAAAAACGGAAAAGAACGATTAAATATTCCAAAAGTAGATGATGATGCTATCCTATTTCTAGAAAATGAGATTGATAAGATGGATTTAGAGCTTCCTCAAATGACTCATTTTATACTCCCTGGAGGTCATCAAGCTGTGTCATTCTGTCATGTAGCAAGATGTGTTTGCAGACGAGCAGAGCGTTTATCTGTTGAGTTAAATGATAAAGAAGCTGTTAACGATGCCGTCTTAAAATACTTAAACAGACTTTCTGACTATCTTTTTGTATTGGCACGAATGTTGTCTAAAGATTTATCAGTAGAGGAAATCAAATGGATTCCTAAAAAAAATAGTTAAGTTCTTTTTTTATTGATTTTAAGGAAATTACAACTTTTTTTGTCAACTTAAAATACTGATTTACAGTATTAAACAAAAAAAAGTAATAACTTTAATGTATATTTCTTAAAAAAGACTTGCATAATTGAGTAAAAAAATTATTTTTGCACAAAATTAAACATTAAGAAATGTATTGGACATTAGAATTGGCATCTTATTTAGCAGATGCACCTTGGCCAGCGACCAAAGACGAGTTAATAGATTACGCTATTAGAACTGGATCTCCTTTAGAAGTAGTTGAAAACCTACAAGATATTGAAGACGAAGGCGATTCATATGACTCAATTATTGAAATTTGGCCAGATTATCCTACAGAAGATGATTATCTTTGGAATGAGGATGAATACTAAATAAAATAATCTAATATAAAAAGTCTCTTAAGAGGCTTTTTTTTTGTTTTTTTTTTAACGAAGAAAACAACTTTTTTTCAAGTTTATAAAAGCTTGATTTACAGTGAAATAATACAGCTAATTTTTTAGCTTACAAATACATACACAAAATGAGTATTTTAAATTCAGTAATAAAACTTTTTGTAGGTGATAAACAGCAAAAAGATTTAAAAATTTTACAACCAATTGTAGAAGATGTAAATAAGTTTGAAGCCGCAATAGCAGAACTTTCTCATGATGGATTAAGGGCAAAAACTCAAGAGTTTAAAGACAAAATTAAAGCTGCTACAAAAGAGTTTGATGATCAAATCGATGCACTAGAAGAAGAAGCAAAAAAAGCTAATACTGATAGACAAGAAGATATTTACGAAGAAATCGATTCTTTAAAAGATGAATCTTACAAAATTTCTGAAGAAGCTTTACGACAATTAATGCCAGAAGCTTTTGCTGTTATAAAAGAAACTGCAAAACGTTTTGTGGAAAACGAAAAAATTGAAGTGACTGCGACACCTTTTGATAGAGAATTATCTGGTGAAAGAGATAATATTTCTTTAGAAAACGACAAAGCTTTTTGGGCAAATTCTTGGGATGCTGCTGGTAAACCAGTTACTTGGGACATGGTACATTATGATGTTCAATTAATTGGTGGTTCTGTTTTGCATCAAGGTAAGATTGCAGAAATGATGACCGGTGAAGGAAAAACACTAGTATCAACATTGCCTGTTTATTTAAATGCGTTAACAGGAAATGGAGTTCATGTTGTAACGGTAAATGATTATTTAGCAAAACGTGATAAAGCATGGATGGGACCGATTTTTGAGTTTCATGGTCTTTCTACAGATTGTGTAGATTATTATCAACCAAATTCTAACGAAAGAAGAAAAGCTTACAATGCAGATATTACTTACGGAACAAATAACGAATTTGGTTTCGATTATTTACGTGATAATATGGCAAGCTCTAAAGATGATTTAGTTCAAAGAGCACCAAATTATGCTATCATTGATGAAGTAGATTCTGTTTTAATTGATGATGCTAGAACTCCTTTAATTATTTCAGGTCCAGTTCCACAAGGAGATAGGCATGAATTTAATGATTTAAAACCATTAGTTGCTGATATAGTTTCACTTCAGAAACAACATTTAGTAAGCGTTTTAGCAGAAGCTAAAAAATTAATTACAGAAGGAAACACTAAAGATGGTGGATTCTCATTATTAAGAGTTTACAGAGGCTTGCCAAAAAATAAAGCTTTAATTAAATTTTTATCACAAGAAGGTATCAAGCAAATCTTACAAAAAACAGAAAATTTTTACATGGCAGACAACAACAAGTTGATGCCCGAAGTTGATGAAGATTTATGGTTTGTTGTGGAAGAAAAAAATAATCAAATTGATTTAACTGATAAAGGAATTGCACATTTATCAGAAAAAACCCAAAATGATAACTTCTTTATTTTACCAGATATTGGTGTAAAAATTGGAGAAATTGATACAGCAGAGACTACTTCTGAAGAAAAAGTTTCTCAAAAAGAAGAATTATACAATGATTTCAGTATCAAAAGTGAGCGCATTCATACAATGAATCAACTTTTAAAAGCATACACTGTTTTTGAAAAAGATGTTGAATATGTTGTGATGGAAAATAAAGTAATGATTGTTGATGAACAAACAGGTCGTATCATGGATGGTCGTCGTTATTCAGATGGATTACATCAGGCAATTGAGGCAAAAGAAAATGTAAAAATTGAAGATGCTACTCAAACTTTTGCAACGGTTACTTTACAGAATTACTTTAGAATGTACAGAAAACTGTCTGGAATGACAGGAACTGCCGTTACAGAAGCTGGTGAATTATGGGAAATCTACAAATTAGATGTGGTAGAAATTCCTACGAACAAACCAATTCAAAGAGATGATCAAGAAGATTTAGTTTACAAAACTGCTCGTGAAAAATACAATGCAGTTATTGAAGACATTGAAAAATTAGTGGAAAAGAAACGACCAGTTTTAGTCGGTACAACTTCTGTTGAAATTTCAGAACTATTAGGAAGAATGTTACAAATGCGTAAAATTCCTCATAATATTTTAAATGCAAAATTACACAAACGTGAAGCAGATGTTGTTGAAGAAGCAGGTAAGCCTGGAGTTGTAACTATTGCAACAAATATGGCTGGACGTGGAACAGATATTAAACTTACAGAAGACGTAAAAGTATCTGGTGGTTTAGCAATTATTGGTACAGAAAGACATGATTCTAGACGTGTAGATAGGCAGTTGAGAGGACGTGCAGGAAGACAAGGAGATGTTGGGTCAACACAATTTTATGTCGCTTTAGATGATAATCTAATGCGTCTATTTGGTTCTGAGAGAATTGCCAAAATGATGGATAGAATGGGATTAAAAGAAGGTGAAGTAATTCAGCATTCTATGATTACCAAATCTATTGAAAGAGCACAGAAAAAAGTAGAAGAAAATAACTTTGGTATTAGGAAACGTTTGTTAGAGTATGACGATATCATGAATGCTCAACGTGAATTCGTTTACAAAAGAAGACGTAATGCTTTGGATGGAAAACGCTTACAAGTTGATATTGCAAACATGATTTATGATACCTGTGAATCGATCATCAACGCGAATAAAGGACTAAAAGATTTTCAAAATTTTGAGTTTGAATTGATTCGTTTTTCTTCGATGGCTTCTCCTTTTACTGAAGATGAATTTGTAAAATTATCTGAAAAAGAATTAGCAGATAAGTTATATGATATTGTTGCAGAACACTATAAAAGTAAAATTGAAAGGAATGCCGTTTTAGCGTTCCCTGTTATTAAAGATGTGTTTGAAAATGAAGGTGATAAATATGAAAGAATTGTAGTTCCTTTTACAGACGGAACTAAATCTTTACAAGTTGTTACCAACTTAAAAGAGGCTTATGAAAGTGAAGGTAAAAGCTTAATCACAGATTTTGAAAAGAACATTACTTTAGCAATTATTGATGAAAATTGGAAAGATCATTTACGTAAAATGGATGAGTTAAAACACTCTGTACAAAATGCGTCATATGAGCAAAAAGATCCTTTGTTAATCTACAAGTTTGAAGCTTTTGAATTGTTTAAGAAAACAGTAGACGAAATCAATAAAGAAGTATTGTCTTTCTTATTTAAAGGTGAATTACCAGCACAAGATAGAAGCCAAATTTCTGAAGCTAGAAGCCAAAAAAGAGAACGGTTAAATACTAGTAAAGCAGATGTTCAAAACACAACTGAACAAGCAATACAAAACTCTCGTCAACAACCATCTGAACCTATTGAAACAGTAGTTAGAGACCAACCTAAAATTGGTAGAAACGAAAAAGTTACCATTAAAAATGTAATGAGTGGTGAAGAAAAAGAAGTAAAATACAAACAAGCGATTCCTCTATTAGAAAAGGGAGAATGTGTTTTGGTGAATAAATAAATTGATGGTTTCTTTGAAATTCACCGTTTTAGAAAAACGAATTTTTAAATAAAAATGAGCCTTGTATTTCTATCTAGATAGTAACCAATAGTTCATATATAAAGTATCAATTCATTACTTATAAATTTTGTTTATACAGGAATGACAAAAAAGAAAAAACCGTTTAGAAATTATTTCTAAACGGTTTTTATATTTTAGCTTCTTGCCTTTGCAAGAAGAACATATCAATCGAAATTAGTTTCCATTTTCAGGTAATCTAAAAACTCTCTCTTTGTTTCTTTTTCTTTGAATTTTCCTCCAAATTCTGCGGTTACTGTAGAACTTTCGATATCTTTAATTCCTCTTGAATTAACACACAAATGTTTTGCATCAATCACACAGGCAACATCCTTTACACCTAAAGCTTCTTGCATCGCTTGTACTACTTGCATTGTTAAACGCTCTTGAACTTGAGGTCTTTTAGCAAAGTACTCAACAATTCTGTTCATTTTAGACAATCCAATTACTTTACCATCAGAAATATAAGCAACATGTGCTCTACCGATAATCGGTAATAAATGATGTTCGCAAGTGGAATACACGACAATGTTTTTCTCTACCAACATTTCACCATAATTATAATTATTGTCAAACGTAGAAGGCTTTGGCATATTTTTAGGGTTTAACCCCATAAATATCTCATTTACAAAAGCTTTCGCAACTCTTTTAGGAGTTCCTTGTAAACTGTCATCTGTTAAATCCATTCCTAAAGTGTTCAAAATATCTTTTACACTTTCTTGGATTCTTTCTATTTTTTCTTCATCAGAAATATCAAAAGCATCTGCTCTTAAAGGAGTTTTTGCTGATGTACCCACATGATTCTCACCTATTTCTTCTGCTCTTTCTTCATTCATTTTGCTGCTCAATTCAAACATTTCAATCTATTTAAAGTGCAAATTTAAGTGTTTACAACGTATTATTGTTGTTTTTATATCAATTAAAATTATACTTCTATAAATACTTTTATTACTCAATTTATACTTCGACAAGCTCAGTGTGACATTGCTACTTTCGTTTGGCTATTGTTATAAAAAAACGAATAAAGACTATTTTAATATTTCTACTAATTCTGTTAATGAGCAATTTACTTGTTCACCAGAATTCATGTTTTTTAGTGTAAAAAAATTGTTTTCTACTTTAGAAACAACAAATTCTATTTCTCTGCTAGAAACGTATTTCCATTGTCGTTTTTGTTGCTTATTACTTTCTCCTAAATCAGGATAAAATTCAGATTTTATTGCTTGTTCTCGCAAGTATTTTATTGCTTTCATTTTAACAACATCTGTAGTTGCATCAAAATTCAAGAAAATAACTTTCGGTTTTGGTAAATCGACCTTTTTAAACAACCCTAATTCTTCTAAAACCAAATAAATTCGATCCAATCCAAAAGAGATTCCAACTCCAGAGACATCTTTTAAGCCAAAGATTCCTGTTAAATCATCATAACGTCCACCGCCGCCAACAGAACCCATTTGCACCTCTTTTGGAGCTGCTACTTCAAATATAGCGCCTGTATAATAATTTAAACCTCTTGCTAAAGTTACATCTACTTCTAAAGCGGCAGTTTCTAGACCTAACTCATCTATCGAATTAATTACAAAAAGTAACTCTTTAACACCATTTCTTCCTTCTTCAGAAGTTGATAACATACGTTCTAAAGATGCTAGCTTTTCTAAATTAGATCCTGTAAAATCAAACAAAGGTTGTACTTTTTCAATGGCATCTTCAGTAATTCCTTTTGACAACATTTCTTTTACAACCCCTTCTTTACCAATTTTATCTAACTTGTCTAAAGCAACTGTAAAATCGATTAATTTATCTTGAGCACCAATAACTTCTGCAATTCCTGATAATATTTTTCTGTTGTTTATTTTGATTGTTGTTCCTACTAAACCTAATTTGGAGAAAACAGTGTCATATAACTGAATAAACTCTACTTCTTGCCATAAAGATTTACTTCCAACGACGTCTGCATCACATTGAAAAAACTCTCTAAAACGTCCTTTTTGTGGTCTATCTGCTCTCCAAACTGGCTGAACTTGATATCTTTTAAACGGAAATGTAATGTCATTTTGGTGTTGCACCACATAACGAGCAAAAGGAACTGTTAGATCGTAACGTAAAGCTTTTTCGGATATTTGAGTCGTTAATTTTAAGCTGTCTTTTTCTGATAATAGTTTTTCATTCGCTTTTGCTAAATAATCACCTGAATTTAAAATCTTAAAAATAAGTCGATCTCCTTCTTCGCCATATTTTCCCATTAAGGTGTTTGAATTTTCAAAACTTGGTGTTTCTATGGGTTGAAATCCAAAGGTTTCAAAAGCAGTTTTAATCGCATCCATAATGTACGTACGATTAGCTACTTCAGTTGGCGAAAAATCTCTTGTTCCTTTTGGGATGCTTGGTTTCATATAAATAATTATAAACGTTTACTTATTACTGAACTCTCTGTAAATCTTACGATAGCAGAAATCTGTAATTAGCGAATTAAATACTAAAATAAAATACCTAATCAGTGTACTAGCGCAAATATCGTGAAAAATTATACTTTTTTAGGAGTTGTAAGGTTTTTATTTCTAAGTCTTAAACTGTATAAAGAAGCGTTTAATTCAAAACCTAATAATAGAATTATTGAGTTTAACCAAACAAAAAGCATCAGAATAAGTAAAGTACCGATAGAACCATATAATTGATTGTATTGGGCAAATTTAACTACATAAATTCCGAATAAATAAAAGGTACATAAAGATAAAATAGTTGTTAAAATTGCACCTCCAGAAAAGAATCTAGTTTCTTTACCTTGCTTTGTTCCGTATCTAAAAAGTAAGGAAACAATGGTGAAAATCATCACAAGAAAAAGAAATCCTCTTCCGTAATAAAACAGGTTTAAATCATCTGTATTTAGCCAACCATTTTCATTAATTTTAGTCAACGCAACTTGATATAAAATAACTAAAATAATAGTGACTATTAAAAAAAGAGACGTTAACAAAGAAACACCTAAAGAGATAAAATACGCTCTAAAAATGTTACGCATTTCTTTTACATGGTAAGAATATTCAAATCCTCCAAAGATTGCATTGACTCCATTTGTCATTAAAAAGATCGACAACAAGAAACCAAAAGATAACAAACCACCGTATTGATTGTTAAGAATATCATTAAGCACCAAGTCTACTGCTTCAAAAGTTTGTGGTGGTAAAATATCTTTGATAAATGAAAACAAACCCTCTGGAAAACCATCTATTGGGATGTAAGGAATTAACGTTAAAATAAACAGCATAAAAGGAAAAACTGCCATAAAAAAACTAAATGCAATCCCTCCTGCCCTAGTTGTTAAAGCACCTTCGACAATACCAATAATATACATTTCTAGAACGTCGTACAAAGACATGCCCTGTAAACCTGGAATTTTTATTTTCTTGCCAAATTTTACCAATATATTTACAATTGGTATTCTTTCTAGTTTGTCCTCTATATCTTTACTCATAGGTTTTTTTATATTTCAGACATTTCCTTAAAGGGAAAAACTTACTCGATATTAATTTTATTTAAATTTAAAAATAACTCTTTAAAAATTAGCTCTTTAGTGTTTACCGAAATAGAATCTTTTAAAAAAAGAAAATCCGTACCATAAGCGATGCTAGATAAAAGACCGTATTTCTTATTAAAAAACAAAGTCCTATTATTAATTTCTTTTCTTTGATATATATTAAATTCTAAACTTTTAGAATTATATACTTTTTTTGTTGCTAAAAATGTATCAAAATCTGATATCAAAAAATTTCCTTCTACATTATATTTCAAGTCTAGACTGATTAGAGAATCTACCTCGCGCCTATATTCAAAATTAATAAGGCCTTCTTTTTTAATGATATTTAAAGTAATTTTTTTGATACTATCTTTATGCAATGAATACCCATATATAGGAATATTACTCTCTTTTCTCCCGCAAGAAACAAGAAATAAAATTAATAATAACCCATAAAAATTTACATATCTCATTCAATTATAATTTTATAATCAGAGAGAAGTCCATAAAGATTCTCTTTACTAAACTTTGCTCCTTTTAATCTGTTTTTCTCAGGATTGATATTAAAGTTAAAAGCAGTTTTAAAGTCTGATTTCTCTAAATTAGCATTCTCGAAAATAGCATTACTTAAATCACAATTATCTAACAATGAACCCACTAGAACGGTTTCCGTAAAATCCACTTCTTTTAAGCTACAATCTATAAACTGTGTATTTAAAACTTTTAATTGATAAAAAGACGAAAAATTTAACTGACATTCTTTAAAAGAAAACTGCAATAAAAAAGAATCACATTCATTAAATTTTACTCCAATCATTTTACAATTGATAAACTGCACCTCTTTAAAAGCAGTATCTTTTACAATAGTATTGCTAAAATTACAATCTATAAATTCACATTCTACAAACTGAATATTAGAGGCGTGAATTCCTTCAAAATTACAATTTATAAATGTACAGTTATCATATTCTCCCTTTTTGATTTTAGATTTCCTAAAATCAATTTTCAAATATTCTTCGCTATCAAAGTAATTGCTTTGCATATTTATTTTTTGAGAGTGGCGCAGTTTAACTTGAATACTTTAAGTCTCTGCAACTTTTTTACTTTATTATCAATTTTTTAAAAAGCCTTTAAACTTAAATCTAAATTATAAACAGAGTGTGTTAAAGCGCCAGAAGAAATAAAATCGACGCCACAATCAGCATATTCTCTAATAGTGTCTTCATTAATTCCGCCAGAAGATTCGGTTAAACAAGTCACACCAATTAAAGCAACCGCTTTTCTAGTGTCTTCGTAATTAAAGTTGTCAATTAAAATTCTATATACACCTTCATTAGAAAGAATTTCCTTAATCTCTTCTAAACTTCTTGCCTCAACAATTATCTTTATCTCTAAATTTTTATCTACTAAATATTTCTTCGTTTTTGTAATTGCTGCTGTAATTCCGCCAGCAAAATCGATATGATTGTCTTTAATCATCACCATATCATACAATGCAAAACGGTGGTTTTCCCCTCCTCCAATTTTTACAGCCCATTTTTCTAAAGCTCTAATTCCCGGTGTCGTTTTTCTGGTATCTAAAACTTTGGTTTTTGTACCCTTTAATAAATCCGCAAAAAAAGCTGTTTTAGAAGCAATTGCAGACATTCTTTGCATTGCATTCAACACCAATCTTTCTGCCATTAAAATGGATTGAGATTTCCCTGAAACATGAAAAACGATATCTCCATACTTCACTCTTTCTCCGTCATTAATAAAAGTTTCAATCTTTAACTCAGCATCAACATATTTAAAAACTTGTTTTGCAAATTCAACTCCAGCTATAATTCCGCCATCTTTGACTAACAACTTTGCTTTTCCTTCAGCATCTGAAGGGATACAAGAAAGCGAGGTGTGATCTCCATCTCCAATATCTTCTCGTATTGCATTTTTTATGATGATGTCTAATTCTTTTTCAAATTGTTCTTTTGATATCATATTTTTTTATTCTGATGTAAAAATAGCAATGATTTTCAACTTTTTGTCAGTTCGAGTCAATTTATACCTAAAAACGAATAAATTTGTATTTATTAATACGAATATAATCGAGAAAATAATTAGTTCTCGAATGCATTCGAATAGACCTAAAAATGAAAATTAAATTACTTGCAATTGGTAAAACCGATAATAAAAACTTAATTCAATTAATTAATGAATATGAAGGTAGATTAAAGCATTACATAAAGTTTGAATTAGAGATTATTCCTGATATTAAAAATGTAAAGAATTTAAGTGAAATTCAGCAAAAAGAAAAAGAAGGTGATTTGATTTTATCGAAACTACAAAACACAGATCAATTGGTGTTGTTAGACGACAAAGGAAAACATTTTACTTCTATTGAATTTAGCCAATATTTACAAAAGAAGATGAATGCAGGAATTAAACAATTAGTATTGGTCATTGGAGGACCTTATGGTTTTTCTGATGCAGTTTATAAAAAATCTATTGGAAAAATATCACTATCAAAAATGACATTCTCCCATCAAATGATTCGTTTATTTATTGTGGAACAACTCTACAGAGGATTCACTATCTTAAAAAATGAACCTTACCACCACGAATAGTCAGCTACTTTTTGGCTAATTTATAGAGTAAGAATACTTCTATAATAATTGTAGGTATTAATAAAAATAGACCAAAAGAAGCAAGAAATACGGTCGTTAAAGAAACGCCTACTATAATCTCTAATATTCCGTTTACTTGAGCTAATTGACCCAGTTTACTTTTAAGCTGTAAAATTCCGATTCCAAAAACCAACTGCAACCCACCAAATACAATACATTCAATAACGGTTCTAACAGCAATTATTTCATCTATAAAGTGCATACTAAAAACGTCAATACAATTACTGATAACAAATGCCGCCATTAAAAATAATGTTATGACTTTTAGCAATTGACTATTGTATCTATTTGCAATCGTATGAAATCCTGTAAAAAAGAATACAAACGAAATTGCCGAAATTGTTTTAACGACTATATACAATGAAGTGTTTAAAAGAGATGTATCACCCGTAAGCTGATAAAAATCTGCAGCAGTCTCTATAAATCCAATAAAAAAATAAACAATCCCAAAAATCCAGGCTAAATTTAATATTTTCTTCTCTTTGGCTGTAAAAATCACACTGTCTTTTTGTTCCTCTTTAAAATAATCTACCCCTAAAACTTCTAAAATAATTTTAACAGTATAACTTCTTGGGTTTACTTCACCAGCCTCAATTCGCTGAATTGTACGCACATTTATATTGCACTGTTCCACCAACTCTTCTTGGGTTAATCCTTTTTCTTTTCGTAATTCAAAAATGCGTTTACCTAATTCTGGCTGCTTCATCGTATGTATATTTTTATTTACCATACAATGTTAGTTTAGATTTTTATTTCGAGTAGACATATTTATTGATTTTAACCCGACATTTGCACGACAAATCAATGATAACAATAGTTTTAGCATTTTTATTTTTTTGTAATATACAGTATATTTTTCGTTTTTTTTATAATCTAGACAATGAAATCACATGTATAAAATGATTACATTTGTTCAAATATCAATTTATTTTTAATGAAACTTGTCTTTGCAACCAACAACTTAAACAAACTGAAAGAAGTACAAGAAATGTTACCAAATTCAATACAATTATTGAGTTTAAAAGACATTCATTGTTATGACGAAATTGATGAAACTGAAACAACTTTAGAAGGGAATGCACAGTTAAAAGCAGACTATATCACCAAAAAATTTGGTTTTAATTGTTTTGCTGATGATACCGGATTAGAAGTTGAAAGTTTAGATGGAAAACCCGGAGTATATTCTGCACGTTTTGCCGGTGAACCTTCTAATTCTGAAAATAATATGCAGAAATTAATCCTAGATTTAGAGGCAAAAACGAATAGAAAAGCACAATTTAGAACTGCTATTTCTTTAAATATAAATGATAATAAATTTCTTTTTGAAGGAATTTGCAAAGGTGAAATTTCAACAAGTAAACAAGGAGAAAAAGGTTTTGGATATGATCCTATTTTTAAACCTAAAGGTTTTAATCAGTCTTTTGCAGAGATGACTTCAAAAGAAAAAAACAAAATTTCACATAGAGGAATTGCAATTCAAAAATTAGTTGAATTTTTATCGAATTATAAATAAAAATAGACCTCACAAGTTTTAAAACACGTGAAGTCTTACACAAAAATGGAAAAAAAATCTTACACAAAACATTTTATCCTTTTATCAGCTTTATTGATAATACTGTTTTTTCTGAACATTAGTTTTGGGTCTGTTTCTATTCCGTTTAAAGATATATTTAATAGCATTTTTGGAGGTGATATAACCAAGGACAGCTGGGAAACTATTATCATCAATTTTAGAGTTCCAAAAGCAATTACAGCTGTTTTAGTCGGTTCAGGCTTGTCTATTTGTGGTTTATTAATGCAAACATTATTTAGAAATCCTTTAGCAGGACCTTTTGTTTTAGGTATTTCTTCTGGCGCAAGTTTAGGCGTTGCAATTTTAATTTTAGGCTCTTCCGTTTTTGGTGGCTTTTTTCTAACCAGTTCCGTTTCAAACTTGTCTTTACCAATTGCTGCAAGTTTAGGTGCTTTTTTAGTATTATCAGCAGTAATTATTGCCGCAAATAAAGTAAGAAACACCATGTCGATTTTAATTATTGGATTAATGTTTGGCTCTTTAACATCTGCAGTTATAAGTGTATTGGCTTATTTTAGTGAAGCGGCTCAAATTCAGCAATATCTATTCTGGAGTTTTGGAAGCTTAGGTAATTTATCTTGGAACGAAATCACCGTTTTTGCAATTATTTATTCCATTGGAATTTTAGGAACAATCGCTGTCATAAAACCTTTAAATAGCTTTTTATTGGGTGAAAATTATGCGAAAAGTTTAGGAATCAATATTAAAAAAAGCAGGAATATTATCTTGGGAATCACGAGTATTCTAACAGGAGTTATTACAGCTTTTTCTGGTCCAATTGCTTTTGTGGGCCTAGCTGTTCCGCACATTGCTAGAATGTTGTTTTCAAGCTCAAATCATAAAATATTATTACCCGCAGTTGCGATTATTGGTGCAATTGTTTTATTAATTTGCGATATGATTGCGCAATTACCAACAAGCGAATTTACGCTTCCAATAAATGCGATTACATCATTATTTGGTGCTCCTATTGTTATTTGGTTATTGATTCGAAAAAAGAAAATATTTGTATAAGTATAGTTCATAAATTATAGAGTAGTAAAGTTATAATAAATAAATATTTACAAGATTAAACAGAACATTAAAAATATCGTCCTTAAAACTGAAAACCTTTCCATAGGTTATCAATCTAAGAAAACACAAAATATTGTGGCTTCAAATATTGATTTGTCTATTGAAAAAGGAAAATTAGTGACTGTTTTAGGTAAAAACGGAATTGGAAAATCAACCTTATTAAGAACGGTTGCTAAAGTACAAGAACCTTTAAATGGTTCAATTTTTATCAATAATAAAAAGTTAGAATCCTATTCACATCAAGAATTAGCAACTTCTCTGAGTATGGTTTTAACAGAAAGACTTCCCGAAAGTCAATTAACCGTTTTTGAGTTAGTTGCACTTGGAAGACAACCTTATACAAATTGGATTGATAAACTATCTGACGCTGATTTAGAAAAAATAAATTGGGTAATTGATGAAACAGAAATTCATCACCTAAAAGATAAACGTTTTTACGAATTGAGCGATGGACAGCTACAAAGAGTTTTAATTGCAAGAGCTTTGGCACAAGACACAGAAATAATTATTTTAGACGAACCCACTGCACATTTAGATTTACATCATACCATCAAAATATTTTCTCTATTAAAAAATTTGACAGAAAAAACATCAAAGACTATTATCATGTCTTCTCATGAAGTAAATTTATCTATAAAATTTGCAGATGAAATTATCTTATTTACAGATGCTAAAATCAACACAGGGAGTCCATCAGAGTTAATAAACAACAATTCTTTCGACAATTTATTTCCTAAAGAAATTGTTAATTTTAACAGAAAATTACAACAGTTTATTATAAACAAAAAGTAATTTTGAGGAGACTGTAAATTTTGTTACTTTTGATTGGTCACCAAATCAATTTAAACACTTTTTTAATAGATGAAAAAAATACTTTATGTTGCTAGTGCACTGGCTTTTATGGCTTGTGGATCTAGTAAGGATGTTACAAAAACTGAAGATGCAAACGTAGATCAAGCTGCTAAATACGCTGCCTCAATTACTGCAAAAGACTTAGGAACTCACTTATATATTTATGCTTCAGATGAATTTGAAGGAAGAAACACAGGTGAACCTGGACAGAAAAAAGCAATTGCATATTTAAAGGATTTTTATGTAGAACAAGGAATTGCTTCTGCTTTAGGAGGTGATGATTATTTTCAGGAAGTACCTGCAGAATTTTTAAACAAACGTAGAAGACAAACTCCTATAAAAGATTCTGAGAACGTTGTTGCTTTTATTAAAGGAACAGAGAAACCAGATGAAATTGTAGTAATTTCTGCACATTTAGACCATGAAGGAATAAAAGATGGTGAAATTTATAATGGTGCAGATGATGATGGTTCTGGAACTGTTGCTATTTTAGAAATTGCTCAAGCTTTTCAAATGGCAGCTAAAGCAGGAAAAGGTCCAAAACGTTCTATTTTATTTTTACATGTTACAGGTGAAGAAAAAGGATTGTTAGGTTCTAAATACTATACCGAAAACCCTTTATTTCCTCTTGCAAATACTGTTTGTGATTTAAATATTGATATGGTTGGTAGAATTGATGACAGACATAAAGCAGATCCAAATTATGTGTATTTAATTGGTTCAGATAAATTAAGTACAGAATTGCATAATTTATCTGAAGAGATGAATAAAAAATACACCAACATTAATTTAGATTACAAATATAATGACGAAAATGATCCAAATCGTTTTTACTACAGGTCAGATCATTACAACTTTGCAAAACACAACATTCCAATTATTTTTTATTTTAACGGTACACACGCAGATTATCACAGACCAAGTGATACTCCAGATAAAATTAACTACGAATTATTAGAAAATAGAACACGTTTGGTTTTTTATACAGCTTGGGAAGTTGCTAATAGAGAAGCAAGAATTACGGCAGATAAAGCTGAAGTTAAAAAAGAGTCAACAGAAAAGTAATTTTTTACTTTCTTACACAAAATAAAGCCTCACTTCTTATGAGGCTTTATCTTTAAAGAAAAAATCCTAATTGACTTTTAAGTAAAAATACTAACTTCGCTCTTCACAATCATCTTGTTTAAGTACCGACTGATATTAGTTACTTAGGCTAAAGATGATTTAACATTAAAACCGAAGTAATATAATCTAATCGACATAAAATAGAGCAAAGAGAAAACTGAAAACCCATTAGAGAAGACACTAAAAATAAAACATAATGAAATTTAACAAACAAAAAAAACAGCTAGGTTTTTTGCTGGTACTTATAGCTTTGACCTTCTCTTTACAAAGTTGCAAACAAAAGGAAACAGAAAATAAAAAAGAAGGAGTAAGAGAATTTGAAGGGCAGGGAATCCAATATAAAGATGGCAATCCATTCGGTTTTCCAAATGAATTAGATGCTATAATAGCCGCACCGAAAAACTATAAAGTTTTATTAGAAAACTACAAAGTAAGAGTTTTAGAAGTGACTATTGCACCAAAAGAAATAGAAAATCTTCATCATCATAAACGGTCAAGTGTTTTATATATTACGGAAGCAGGTGATTTTATAGACCGTGACATAGATGGATATGTAATTTTTGATACTCGTCAGTTGCCTGAACCACAAGTTTTACCAATGACAATGTATAAGCATCCTGAAGCAGCTCATTCTATAGAGAATTTGAGCGAAACAAAAACAATACGAATGATTAGAGTAGAAACAAAAAAATAAAATGAATCCTTAAAATGGGTAAAACAATCACTGAAACCGTTCTATAAAGTTATGGCCAATGATAAAATTCTTTCTTAGAATACTCTAAAAAGCACTGATTAAAAATAAGTTTGGTAAATATATAGCTTACAACTAACTTAAAGTTATTATAATTTTCTATCGGTTTATATTTGCTAAATCAAATACTTAAAACAGGTAACAAAACAGGTACAAACCGTTAGCGAATCTTACTCATAATCTTTCATTTCTTCATCGTAAAAAGCACCCGCTTTATCCATTAAATCAGCTAATTCTGTAGCGATATCTTCTTCGTTTTCTCCGGTTAAATCCTCAAACCATTCAACAGCATCGTCTTTTAAATTAATCATAAAACGGGGAAATTCTGTATGTAATACAAATATATCTTCAGGGAATTTGCTGTTATCAGCTAGTAAAAATTTAGGTAAATCCATTTTATTTATTTTTTATATGTCATTCTAATTAAAGAATAACACAAGAATCTCATTTTATGAACAAGAATTCTCAATTGTTTTTCAAACTCATTTTAAGTTTGACGTTTATTCTAATATTAATTTTTCTTTCTCTTTTATCAATTTTAAAGTTAACCTATTAAATCTGATAAATAATAAAATTGATGCTGTTGTTAAACCTGCTAACAAACCTAACCAAATACCAAAACTACCATACATTTCTTCTTTTCCTAAAAAATAAGAAACAGGAAACCCAACCACCCAATAAGACACAAAGGTAAGAATAGTAGGTATTTTAACATCTTGCAAACCACGTAAAGCACCTAAAACCAATACCTGAATGCTATCAGAAATTTGAAAAAATGCGGCAGCAATTAGTAATTTTGAGGCTATAGATACTACTTCCATATTATCTACATAATTAGCTTTATCGTTTAAATCAACATAAATAGTTGGCAAAATTTTATGGAAAACAAAAAATAGAATCGCAAAAATTACTGCTAAAATAATTCCTAAAAAAAAGATCGAAAAGGCAATTCTTCGTAATTCTTTAAAGTTCTGTAATCCTTTTTGGTTGCCTACTCTAATCATAGAGGCTACACTTAACCCCATAGCAACCATAAATGTCATAGAAGATAAATTTAATGCTATTTGGTTTGCTGCTTGCGGGTTTTTGCCCAACAGACCACTCAACCAAATGGCAGCTGTAAAAATAGCTACTTCAAAAAACATTTGCATCGCACTTAAAGCACCTAGATTTACAATTCTTTTAATCACAGTAAGGTCTAAAACAAAGAATTTTATATTTTTTACAATTTGAGCTGATCGCTCTTTATAACGCAATAATGTCCATAAATAAATAACCATTATAAATCGAGAAGCTAAGGTACCGTAAGCCGCACCAACAATTCCTAATTCAGGAAAACCAAACTTTCCAAAAATCAATAAATAATTTAAAATTACATTTATAATATTTGCCAATAAAGTAGCGTACATTGGATATCTTGTCATAGACATTCCATCACTAAACTGTTTTATAGCTTCAAAAATAACCAAAGGAATTAACGAAAAAGCAACCAAATCTAAATATGGAATTGCCAGTTCTACAACTTCTTTTGGTTGTTTCATTAAATACATTAATGGTTTCAAAAAATAAATCCCTGAAAATAAAGCGATTCCTAAGGTAGTACATAAGAACAAACCGTGCTTATAGGTCGACTTTGCTTGCTGCAAATTATCTGAAGAATCAGCTTCTGCAATTAACGGTGTAATTGCTGTTGAAAAACCAATACCAATGGACATGGCAATAAACATAAAGCTGTTTCCTAAAGAAACTGCGGCTAATTCTGCAGTTCCAATTTGTCCAACCATAATATTATCAACAAAAGAAACAAAAGTATGTCCTAACATGCCTAGCATTACAGGTGCTGCAAGCTTCCAATTATATTTAAACTCTGATGTATATTGCGTAATATTCACTTCGTAAGTTCCATTTTAAGGTTTGCAAAGATACATATTAGAAGATGAAGCTTAACTTTAGAACTTATCAATTTTTCTTATCTTTTTATGATAAAATTAATTACTTTTGATAAACAAAAAAATAAAAATGGCAAATATAACATTAGGAGGAAATTCTATAAATACAATAGGAAATTTACCGAAAACTGGTGAAAAAGCTCCAGATTTCAGACTAACTACTTTAGATTTATCTCAGAAAAGTTTATCAGATTTTACAGGAAAAAAAATTATTTTAAACATTTTTCCAAGTATCGATACAGGTACTTGTGCAACTTCTGTTCGAGAATTTAATAAAAAGGCAGCCGATTTAGAAAACACAGTTGTACTTTGCATCTCTAAAGATTTACCTTTTGCACAAGCTCGTTTTTGTGGTGCTGAAGGAATAGAAAATGTTTTAATGCTTTCTGACTTTGCAACTGGTTCATTCGGTAAAGAGTATCAATTAGATATTGCAAATGGCCCACTAGCCCACTTGCACTCTAGAGCAGTGGTTATTATTGATGAAAATGCAAATGTAGTTTACACAGAACAAGTTTCTGAAATTGCTGACGAACCAAATTATGATGCTGCATTAAAAGCTATTTAAAATGAAAAATCCTAAAGATGGTTTTTTAAGAGGACGTGTAAGAAGCTTAAAATTTGCTTTAAAAGGCATGTGGATTTTAATGACTACAGAAGATAGTATTAAAGCCCAATTATTTTTTGCTTTAATCGCCACCTTTTTAGGGTTTTACTTTGATATTACTGCTACGGAATGGGCCATTCAAGTTATTGTAATTGGTTTGGTCTTGGTCGCTGAGGCTGCAAATACAGCCATAGAAGAAGTTGCTGATTTTATTCATCCAGAGTTTCATGAAAAAATTGGTTTGATCAAAGATATAGCTGCTGGCATACCAAGTTTTGCTGCTTTTACCTCTTTGATTATTGCAGGAATTATATACGTGCCAAAAATTTTATTATTGTTTTAAATAGATATTTACTAAATAAAGTACTTTAAAATTTAATGACCAAAAAGAAAATAAGCATCAAAAAAGCACCTTTACAAAAAGAAGAAAAAATTAGTATTTTTTCTTCTTTAAAAACAAGACAGGCAAAAACACTTTTCTCAATATTTTTAATGTTGTTTGCTGTTTTTGTATGCATTGCTTTTATTTCTTTTTTCTTTAATTGGCAAGAAGATCAAAGTACTCTTCATTACTTAACTGATACAGCGGTAAAAAGTAAAAACCTTTTAGGAAAGATTGGCGCTAATCTAAGTCACTTTTTCATCTATAAAGGTTTTGGATTGGCGGCTTTTATCATTTCTTTTCAAATTTTCATCACTGGGTTGTACATTCTTATTAAAAAGAAATTTTCAAAAATTATTGTTTCTTGGAATTGGGGTATAATTACTATGTTTTGGATTTCATTAGCTTTTGGATTTTTAGATAAAGAGTATGCGCTTTTATCTGGTGTTGTGGGTTTTGAAATAAATAATTATTTACAAACTTTTATTGGAAAAACAGGATTAACCATTGTTTTAATCTTCTCATTGATTGCCTATTTGGTCGTTCGTTACAAAGTTTCTTTAGATTCTTTCATAGAAAAAATAAAACAACAAAGATTAGATAGAGAAGCAGCGAGAGTTAAAAGTGAAGAAACAGATAGTTTAAACTCAGAAATTGAGAATACAGAAATGCATTCTGGAACAATTACTCAAGAGAAAAAAATTAAATCAGAGTTTGAATTATCAGTAGAAAATTTAAAACCGACGATCTCAAAACATTCTGAAGTTTCATCAAATAAAGAAGAAATTAGTTTAAAAATTGAAAAAGAAGCCGAACCTGAATTAAAGGTTGAAGAAACTGTAATAGATATTAATGACGTTGGAATTGACATTGCTATTGCCCGAGAAGAAGAACATTCTACTGAAAATTTATCAGATAAAATATTAAAAGATTTTGGTGAGTTTGACCCTACTCTAGAGTTGTCTAACTTTAAGTTTCCTACTTTTAATTTATTAAAACAGTACAACGAAACTATTTCGATAGATCCAGAAGAATTAGAAGCCAATAAAAACAAAATTGTAGAAACATTAAAAAACTATAAAATTGGTATTGCAGAAATAAAAGCGACTGTTGGTCCTACAATTACCTTGTATGAAATTGTACCCGAAGCTGGAATCAGAATTTCTAAAATCAAAAATTTAGAAGACGATATTGCTTTATCTTTATCTGCTTTAGGAATTAGAATTATTGCGCCAATCCCGGGAAAAGGTACTATTGGTATTGAAGTACCTAATAAAAAATCGACGATTGTATCTATGCATTCTGTAATTTCATCAAAGAAATTTCAAGAATCACAAATGGAGTTACCGATCGCTTTAGGAAAAACAATTTCTAACGAAACTTTTGTGGTTGATTTAGCAACAATGCCCCACTTATTAATGGCAGGTGCAACAGGTCAGGGAAAATCGGTAGGTTTAAATGCCGTTTTAACATCACTTTTATATAAGAAACATCCTGCAGAAGTAAAGTTTATTTTAGTAGATCCAAAGAAGGTAGAACTTACTTTATTTAATAAAATTGAGCGTCATTATTTAGCGAAATTACCAGATGTAGAAGAAGCTATCATTACAGATACAACCAAAGTTGTTCATACTTTAAATTCATTATGTATTGAAATGGATAACCGTTATGACTTGCTAAAAGGAGCAATGGTTAGAAATATAAAAGAATATAATGTTAAGTTTAAGAAACGTAAATTAAACCCTAATGATGGACATCGATTTTTACCTTACATCGTTTTAGTTATTGATGAATTTGCCGATTTAATTATGACTGCTGGTAAAGAAGTTGAAACGCCTATTGCACGTTTGGCGCAATTGGCTAGAGCTATTGGTATTCACTTAATCGTAGCAACACAAAGACCATCTGTAAACGTTATTACGGGTATTATTAAAGCAAATTTTCCTGCAAGAATTGCATTTAGAGTTACTTCTAAAATAGATTCTAGAACCATTTTAGATGCTAGTGGAGCAGATCAATTAATTGGACGTGGAGATTTATTATACACCGCAGGTAATGAAATTAAAAGAATACAATGTGCTTTTGTCGATACACCTGAAGTAGAAAAAATAACAGATTATATTGGTTCTCAAAAAGCATATCCTGAAGCTTATTTATTACCAGAATATATAGACGACGAAAGTGGCACAAGTATTGATATTAATATTTCAGATAGAGATAAACTATTTAAAGAGGCCGCAGAAATTATAGTAATCGCACAACAAGGTTCTGCTTCTTTGTTACAAAGAAAGTTAAAATTAGGGTATAACAGAGCCGGAAGATTAATAGACCAATTAGAAGCTGCAGGTATTGTAGGTGGTTTTGAAGGAAGCAAAGCAAGACAAGTTTTAGTATCAGATTTTATGGCATTAGAACAATTATTAGAAAACGAAAAGAATCAATAGAAATGAAAAAAATAACAATCTTATTTTTAAGTTTATGTATTACATCCATTACTTTTTCTCAGAACTCAGAAGAAGCAAAATCTTTATTAGATGAAGTTTCTACCAAAATGGGTGCTTACGAAAACATGTATTTGGATTTTAGTCAAACTTTAAGTAACGAAGATGCTGGGATTAAAGAAGGTGATGAACCACCAATAAGGGGTGAGATTAATTTACAAAAAGAAAAATACAGCTTAAATTATTTAGGAAACAAGTTTATTTATGATGGTGCTAAGTTGTATGTAATTAACAATGAGGAAAAAGAAATTTCAATTACTAAAAGTGATTTAGATAGTGATAATGGTTTTATTTACCCATCAAAATTATTAACTTTTTACAAAGAAGGGTATAATTTTGAAATGGGTACACTACAAAACATCAATGGACGAAAAATTCAGTTTGTAACCTTAAACCCTATTGATAGTGATTCTGATATTGTTAAAGTAGAATTAGGTATCGATGCAAAAACAACGCATATCTACAAGTTAATACAAACAGGAGCTAACGGTTCTAAAACAACATTTACAATCACCAAATTTAAGAGTAATCAGACATTATCAGAAAATTTTTTTAAGTTTGATCAACAAAAATATTTAAGTCAAAATTATACGATTGATTAATTCTTTCAATTAACAGAAAATTAGTAGCATCTTAATATTTAAGATGCTACTTTTGCTTTTTATGAAAATTTTAGATAAATACCTCTTAAAAAGTTTTTTTAAACCTTTTATAGCCACCTTTGTAATTGTACTTTTTGTACTAGTTATGCAGGCTTTATGGCAAGCATTTGAAAATATTGCTGGTAAAGGTATTAGCCTCATATTTATCTTAAAATTTCTTTACTACACAACTTTAATGATCATTCCGCAAGCATTGCCAATTGGTGTGTTATTATCATCTATTATGGCTTTGGGAGATTTAGGTGAAAACTACGAATTTGCTGCTGCTAAATCTGCAGGTATTTCTTTGCAACGTTTGGTAAGACCTATTGGAATTTTAGCGATTCTATTAAGCGGAGTTAACTTTTTATTTTTAAACAATGTGTATCCTTATGCTATTTATAAACAAATAAATTTAAAAAATAATATTAAGAAAAAAAAACCAGCTATGGCATTAGTCCCTGGAAGCTTTAATGCCGATTTACCTGGTTATCAAATAAAATTTGATGAAAAATACGGGGAAGAAGAAAACCTCTTAAAGAATGTTTTAATCTATGATTTAAGTGGCAACAAAGGAAATCAAAAAGTAATTACTGCAGATAGAGGGAAAATTGTTACTGAAGAAGGAAGCAGATATATGACCTTTATACTATATGATGGTAATTATTATGAAGAACATGTAAAAAATGCAAGAACAACTGCTAAAAGAAAAAAAATGGCAGCATCTAGTGCTTCTTTTAAAGAATATGAGTTTAATATTGATATTGGGAATAGTTTTGATGAAGGAAAACTAGATTCTTTAAGCAACAAAGGGTACCCTATGATGTATAGTTTAAAGGAAATAAAAGACACCATTCCTAAATTAAAAGAAACTTATTACGAAACGTTAGATTTAAGAGCAAAAAATATTTTTATAAGTACACAAGCAGAAAAATTATATCAATATCCAGATTCATTAAAAAAGAAAAATTTAGATAGTATTACACTTCTAAACTTTGATTTGAAAGAAAAAATGACAATTTTAAATTCTGCAATTGCAAAAACAAGCCGAGTAGTAAGTACTTTAAAAAATAATACGACATCCATTAAATGGAGAAGAAAAATGCTAAACTTTTATGATACTGAATATTACAACAGACTTGCATTTTCGCTATCTTGTGTAATCTTATTTTTTATAGGTGCTCCATTAGGTTCCATCATTAGAAAAGGAGGTTTTGGAATGCCAATGATATTAGCAATCGTAGTTTATGTTATCTACTTTTTCGCAAATACATTTGGGAAAAACCTTGCAGAAGAAAGCACAATATCAGCATTTTTAGGCTCATGGATTTCTGCAATCATAATGATTCCTGTTGCAATATTATTAACAAGAAGAGCTACTAAAGACAAAGGAATATTTAACTTAGATTCTTTCTTACAATCTATTACCAATTTTTTCAAAAAAATAGTACCAAAAAAAGGTAAAACAACATGACAACAAAAACTTCACCGAAAAACACGCAATTAAATACAATAGAAGCAGCAATTAACGATATCAGAAATGGTAAAATTATCATTGTTGTTGATGATGAAAATAGAGAGAATGAGGGTGATTTTTTAGCTGCTGCTGAAAAAGTAACTCCAGAAATGGTGAATTTTATGGCAACACATGGTCGTGGATTAATTTGCGCACCATTAACAGAAAAACGTTGCAAAGAGTTAGACTTAGGAATGATGGTTAATAACAACACAGACCCTATGGAAACTGGTTTTACTGTTTCTGTAGATTTACGTGGAAAAGGAGTTACAACTGGTATTTCTGCTTCAGACAGAGCATTAACGATTAATGCGTTAATTGATTCTGAAACAAAACCTTTTGATTTGGCAAGACCAGGTCATATTTTTCCTTTAAGAGCCAAAGAAGGTGGTGTTTTACGTAGAACTGGGCACACAGAAGCTGCAATCGATTTTGCACGTTTAGCAGGCTTAAAACCTGCAGGAGTTATTGTAGAAATCATGAATGAAGACGGATCTATGGCACGTTTGCCTGAACTTTTAGTCGTTGCAAAAAAGTTTGATATTAAAATTGTTTCTATTGAAGATTTGGTTGCTTACAGAATGGAACATGATTCCTTGATTGAAAAGAAAGAAGATTTTGAGCTAGAAACTCGTTTTGGGAAATTTAGATTAAGAGCATATCAACAAACCACAAACAATCAATTACACATCGCATTAACAAAAGGTTCTTGGACAAATGAAGAAGGGGTTTTAACAAGAATAAATTCCACCTTAATAAACAATGATATTTTGGGTACTTTGACGAATAATCTCGATAAGAAATTAGACCAAATGTTTCAGGTAATAAATGAAGAAGGTAAAGGCGCAATCTTATTTATCAACCAACAAAATCAATCAAAAAATTTATTAAACAGGTTGTCTATTTTAAAAGAAAATCAGAAAAGAGGAGAATTAAAAGCACCTGCAATTGCAATGGATCAGAGAGATTTTGGAATTGGTGCTCAAATTTTACACGATTTAAATATTAGCAAATTAAAACTAGTAACCAATACAAAACAAACCAAAAGAGTTGGTATGATTGGGTATGGTTTGGAAATAGTTGATTATGTAACGTATTAGTAGTTTTTAGCTTTTATCAAAAATGATAACGCTTTAACTATATAACTACTTCTACTCCACTTTCTAATTCTACAGGCTGTTTATTTTGTTTAAACAGTCTTGCGGTATGGATTCCTTCTAAAGAAATAACATCTCCTAAAACCTGAAGCCAACTTCCTTCTCGTAGACCTAAAACTGGGACTTCATTAAAAACATGAAACTCTTTTATTCTCGTTTCTCTAGTTTCTCCCATATGAGTAGACCCCTCTAAAGGATCTAAATAATGTGCATTTATGTTAAAAGGAATAATTCCTAAAGTTGTAAAACTTGATGGATAGACGATTGGCATATCATTAGTATTCTTCATATTAACACCACAAATATTACTTCCTGCACTGGTACCTAGATAAGGGGTTCCATTTTCTAAAACTTGTTTTAGAGTCAAAATCACATCGTTTTTATACAATTGATTTACAAGTTCAAAAGTATTTCCACCCCCTGTAAAAATAGCTTCTGCATTTTGTATGGCTTCCTTTGTATTGTTAAATTCATGAAGTCCTTTTACAGCAATATTTATTTTTGCAAATGCTTTTTCAGCAATTTTAGTATATTCATTATAAGAAATTCCACTTGGTCTAGCGTAAGGAATAAAAAGGATGGTTTTTACATTTGCAAAAGAAACAGCTAATGTTGGTAATAAATAATCTAAATACCCGCTACCATGAATGGTTGATGTACTTGCTATAATTAATTTTTTCATATTTCAAAAATAATTTTTTTATTTATTATTTTTTGATTAATTTTATAAAAAATTGAAAAAAATATGAAAATTAAAATTTTACTAATGATTACAGCGATCCTGCTTTTAACAGGATGCGAAAGTAATGATAGTCCAAACTCAGTATTACTTACATCTGCAGACTTAATTGGTAACTGGAACCTTGCCTCACAAACCATTGAAGATGGTACCTTAACAGTTATTAGTGACGGGCAAACTATAACGGCAACATATGCTAGTTATGCAGAAGATATTGATGTAATTTTTTCTTTTACGGAAAACCCAAATGAAGTAATGTTAGAGGGGCGTTATACACTTGTAAATACCATTTCTTTTTTAGGTCAAGATGAAATAGAAGAAGAAGAAGTTATTCTAAACGATCCAGAGATATCCAATTGGTCCTTAGACAACAATGTTCTTACCATAACAGAAGACGGAATTGATGCAAGATTTTCTGTTGAAGAGTTTTCTGCTACTTCGATAAAACTAAAATCAGAAATTGATGAAACAGAGACCTATAATGATGAATCTATCTCTACTAAAGCGACCTTAAATATCGTTTTAGAAAAATAAAATTTACAGTACTATTCTCTTAAAATCATCATAAAATTTATGGTGATTTTTTTGTTTAACAAAATTTTATAATTGTGTTAATATAGTTTTAAGAATACCTTCGCTTTTCTTTGTTGGTATGAAAAATAAATTAGTACTTATCTTTTTGTTTTTTGCTATTTTATCCTATGGTCAAGAAAAAAGAAAAGGAATTAACGGAAAAATATTATTTAATAAAACGGTAATATCTGATGTGCATATCTTAAATATAAACACAAATCAAGGAACCATTACAAATGATAAGGGTTCGTTTAAAATTTTAGTGATTATTGGTGATGTATTACAGTTTACCCATCTTAATTTTAAAGGCAAACAACTTATTATAACCAAAGAAAATTTCACTAAAAATAGTCTAGAACTCCAACTTAAAGAAAACACATATGCCCTAGATGAGTTTACTTTAGAAAAACCAAGAAGCATTTTTTATGTAGACCCACAAATGGTTCGTCCAACCATTGTAAATGCAAAAACATTAAATTTACCTTATGCAAATACAAGTGTTAAAAAAGACTATTCTGTTGTAAAATTTAGATCTGGCGCTAATGTTAGTCTTGATAATTTAATTTATTCTTTAAACGGAACTAACAAACGCCGAAAAGAACTAAATAAAATTACCCAAGAAGACAGTGTACTTTCTAGCATTAGAAAACATTTTACAGATGATTTTTTTATTACAGATTTACGAATAAAAAAAGAGGATATAAATCCGTTTTTAAATTATTGTGTAAAAAAAAATATTCTCTCTTATTTTAAAAAAAATGAAAACATCTTACTCACAAAAATTTTAATGAATCAAAGCAGAACATTTCCACAAAAAGTAAATTCAGATAGCATTATAGTCTCTAAAGAATAGTCCATAAAAAAAGGTTTAGAATTGTTTTATAAAAATTAGATTAAAAATGCTTAACTTGTATTTAAAAAATTACTTATGATTAGAAAAATACTACTTTTTTACATCTTTTTTGCCAGTATTTTTAACTCTATTTCGCAAGAAAAAAATAAAATCATTACTGGAAAAGTTTTAGATTCTATAAGTATTGTTAAGAACGCAAATATCATCAACCTAAATACAAAACAAGGAACTTTTTCTAGTGATAGTGGTTTGTTTCGGATTTTTGTTTCTGAAGGAGATACTTTAATCCTATCTTCTGTTCAACATCTTTCAAAAAAAATATTGATTACCAAAAATGTTATTGCTCGTAAAAATATTAAGATTATTTTAACATCGAATATTTATACTTTAGATGAGTTTGAACTTAAAAGACATGATTTAAGTGGACGGTTAGGAATCGATACTAAAGCAGTACCTACCAATAAAAAAGATTCTCTATTAAAAAATGTTATGGATTTTACGAATGTTAATTTTTCTAAAAAAGATCTCACGATTGATGAAAACATTCGAGCAAAACCTCCATTAAATAATACAGATCCAACAGCAAGATTTGCAGGTGTTGGTAGTGGTGCAGTTATACCTTTTAAAGGTTCGGAACGTTTGTGGGCTTTGCGAAAAAAATTAGCTCAGAAAAAAGCTTTTCCATATAAAATACTTTCAGAATTAGGTGAAAAATTCTTTTTTGATTCTTTAAAAATTCCGATTGATAAATACTTTCATTTTCTAGAATATTGCAATCCGCTAGGTATTGAGGAATTACACAAAGAAGGCAAACTCCTCGAAGTTATTAAAGTTTTGAGAAGAGAAAGCATCTCTTATCATAAAATCATAAAAAATGATTAATTTGGCGTCATAATTGATTTTTACCTTTTTATGAGATTAAACAAAACTTTTTTACTTTTATTCATTATTCCTTTATTATCCTTTTCCGCACATAAATATTATTTAAGCTTAACTCAGGTTACTTTTAAACCAGCGTCAAAATCGGTGCAAGTTATCATCAATGTTTTTATGGATGATATAGAAACTGCTTTAAATAAGGATTACCGTATTGATTTACAATTAACAACCAAAAAGGAGTTAATAGACAATGATGTTTATTTTAAGAAATATTTAAAAGAAAAACTACATTTTAAGGTAGATAATATTGCTAAAGAATTTACCTATTTAGGAAAAGAATATGATGCCGATTTAATTTATTTCTACCTAGAAATAGAAAACATCGATCAATTAAAAACACTAGAAATTACCAATAATATACTTACAAAACATTTTCCCCAACAACAAAATATGACCAAATGTAAACTTGGCGAAAAACACAAAAGCATCTTATTAACTAAAAAAGAAAATTCAGCTACATTTAATTATTAATCTCTATTCATCTTAAAACAGATACTTATGAAAAAAATTGGATTCCTACTTTTCTCACTTGTTTTTGTCGCAAACTCTTTTGCACAAAAAACAAAAGAAGGGCATACAAATCAAAATAAATTTAGACAATTAAAACAAGAGCTACCTACACCAAGTTTAGAGAGAACAGCTTCTGGTGCACCTGGAAAAAGCTATACACAACAAAAGGTAGATTATGTTATGGACATTGTTTTAGACGATGAAAAAAGCAGTATTACAGGTTCAGAAACAATTACATACCATAACAATTCTAGAGACGAATTGGGGTATTTGTGGCTACAATTAGATCAAAACATGAGAGCTGCAGATTCTAAAACACCCGATATTCAACCAACTAAAGTTCCATCAAAATTAAGCAAAAGTAGATTTAAGAGAGCCTATCCAGAAAGTGCTTTTGATGGTGGTTTTAAAATTATGAGCGTTACAAATAAAGATGGTAGTAAATTATCGCATACCATCAATCAAACCATGATGCGTATTAATTTACCAAAACCATTGGCTTCTGGAGACACCTTTATATTCAAAATTAAATGGTGGTATAATATCAATAATCATAGAACTCAAGGAGGTAGATCTGGTTATGAGCTTTTTGAAGAAAATGGAAATAAAAATTATGTAATTGCACAATTTTTTCCAAGATTATGTGTGTATGATAATGTAGAAGGGTGGCAAAATGACCAATTTTGGGGAAGAAGCGAATTTGCTTTAGAATTTGGAGATTACACCGTTAATATTACAACTCCAGATGATCATATGTTAGGCGCAACTGGAATTTTAAAAAACGAGAAAGAAGTACTTTCTAGAAAAGAAAGAAAAAGACTAGCAGTAGCAAGAATCACTTTTGACAATCCTGTTATAATTAGAACGCAAGATGAAGCAGAAGAAATTGAAAAAGGAAATTCTAAGAAAACAAAAACGTGGAAATTCTTTGCAAAGAATGTGCGTGATTATGCCTTTGCAACTTCAAGAAAATTTATTTGGGATGCGATGGCTGTAGACATTAATGGTAAAACAGTAATGGCTTATTCTTTATACTCTAAAGAAGCAAACCCATTATATGGTGACCATTCTACAAGGGCAGTTGCACAAACTTTAAAAACGTACTCTAAATATACTTTTGAGTATCCTTATCACAAAGCAATTTCTGTTGATGGACAAATGGGAATGGAATACCCACAAATTTGTTTTAATCCAGGGAGACCAAATGCAGATGGAACGTATTCTGACAGAACCAAAAATAGAATGATTCATGTAACGGTTCATGAAGTTGGACATAACTTTTTTCCAATGATTGTAAATTCTGATGAAAGACAATGGACTTGGATGGATGAAGGATTAAATTCTTATGTAGAGATGTTGGCAGAACTAGAGTACGACAAAGATTTCCCTATTGGTAGAGGTTTGCCAAAAAATATTGTTGGCTATATGAGCGGAGATCAATCTAAAATTGCACCAATTATGTCTAAAGGAGACAATGTATACGAATTTGGAAACAATGCTTATGGCAAGCCAGCAACTGCCTTATGGATTTTACGAGAGACCATTATGGGTAAAGAATTATTTGACCATGCGTTTAGAACGTATTCTCAAAGATGGATGTTTAAACACCCAACTCCTGCAGATTTCTTTAGAACAATGGAAGATGCCTCTGGTATCGATTTAGATTGGTTTTGGAGAGGATGGTTTTACACAACAGATTTTACGGACATTGGTGTTAAAGGTGTTAAAAAATTCTATTCTAAAGAAGTAGAAGATGATATAGAGTTTACTGAAGACACTTCTGAAGGATTAAACTTTACTGATAAGCACAGTACCTATCACTATGAAATTACCTACAACAAACCAGGTGGTTTAGTAATGCCTATTATTGTTGAGTTTACCTATAAAGATGGAACTACAGAAAGAAAAACATATCCTGCTCAAATATGGAGATATAATGATGCAGAAATCACCAAAGTATTTTCTTCCTCAAAAGAAATACAAAGCATTGTTTTAGATCCTGATTTAGAAACAGCAGATGTAGATACGTCAAACAATAGCTTCCCTAAACAACAAGCCAATAAGTTTGATATGTTTAAAAAGGAAATTAAAGGCTAAATCTTAAAAAACAATTAGCAAAAAGGCAATATGGTTCCATATTGCCTTTTTTTTATGATAAAAATTTGTTAAAACGTAAATATTCTTTAACGTATGTAAAGTGTTATTATTAATTTCGAAAATTATTTACAATTCAAACCAAAAATTAAAATCAAATGAAAAAAATCTTATTATTAGTATTTTCTTTATTCTTTGCGGTAGCTAACAATTTTGCACAAGAAAAGAAAGAAGCTAAAGAAACTCAACAAGGACATACAGATCAAAACAAGTTCAGACAAATGAAAGATGTTTTGGCGACTCCTAATGACCAACACACAGCTTCTGGTGCACCTGGCCATCAGTACTCTCAACAAAAGGTTGATTATGTAATGAACATTCGCTTAGAAGAAAGTACCAATAAAATATATGGTGATGAGAAAATTACTTACCACAACAATTCTAAAGACAATTTAGAATACTTATGGGTTCAATTAGATCAAAACATGAGAGCAGACGATTCTAAAACTCCTTTAACTACTTCTGGTGGAGCTTCTGCATTTATTACACCAAGCAAATTTCAAAGTACCTATATGAAAGAACCTAAAGGTTTTGGTTTTAACATTGAAAAAGTAGAAAGTAATGGTATTCCATTATCTCATTTCATCAACAACACCATGATGCGTATTAATTTACCAAAAGCACTGGCTCCAGGTAAATCTTTTAAATTTAGCATCAAATGGAACTATAAAGTAAATGACATCAATAAAGATGGTGGACGTTCTGGACTAGAAGCCTTTGCAGATGGAAATAACAACTATACAATTGCGCAGTTTTTTCCAAGATTAGCAGTATATAATAATGTAGAAGGATGGCAAAACATGCAATTCTGGGGTAGAAGTGAATTTGCTTTAGAATTCGGTGATTATGAAGTAAACTTAACAGTACCTGCAGATCATATTGTAGATGCAACTGGTGTTTTACAAAATGAAAAAGATGTTTTATCTAAGACACAGCGTAAACGTTGGGAAAAAGCTAGAAAATCTTTTGAAAATCCTGTAATGATTGTAACACAAGAAGAAGCTGAAACTGCGGAAAAAGGTCGTGCTACAAACACTAAGACTTGGAAATTTAAAGCGCAAAGAGTTAGAGATTTTGCTTTTGCAACTTCTAGAAAATATATATGGGACGCAATGGCTACCAATGTAAATGGTAAAACGATTATGGCGGTTTCTTTATATCCAAAAGAAGGAAATCCTTTATGGGAAGAGCACTCTACAAGAGCTGTAGCACATACACTTATTGAGTACTCTAAATTAACTTTTGATTATCCATATCCAAAAGCTATCTCTGTACATTCAGAAAGACAAGGAATGGAATACCCAATGATTTGTTTCAACTTTGGTCGCCCGAATGCTGATGGAACGTATTCTGACAGAACTAAAAAAGGAATGCTTGGTGTAATTATACATGAAGTTGGACATAACTTTTTTCCAATGATTGTGAATTCTGATGAAAGACAATGGACTTGGATGGATGAAGGTTTAAACTCTTTTGTAGAGATTTTAGCTGAACTAACATATGATGCAGAATTATTTGCTGCCAATCCTGCAAAAAATATTACACGATATATGGGTGGAGACCAAAGTAATATCTCTCCTATTATGTCTCAAGGAGATTACGTAAAACAATTTGGTCCTAATGCGTATTCAAAACCAGCTGCTGGTTTATATATGTTGCGTACAACTATTATGGGGCCAGAATTATTTGACCATGCATTTAGAACATATTCTAAAAGATGGATGTTTAAACACCCTACTCCTGCTGACTTCTTTAGATCTATGGAAGATGCTTCTGGTATGGATTTAGATTGGTTTTGGAGAGGATGGTTTTATACGACTGATGTGACTGATATGGGTATTAAACAAGTAAAACCTTTGTATTTAACAGATAAGCCAAATGAAAGAATTACAAATATAATTGCAACCAACCCTAGAGCAAAAGCATATTTTGAGAGTTTAGGAGATCTAGTATACTTTACAGATAAGAAAGTTGATGCTAAAATGGATGTAATGAACCAATATGTAAAAGACGCTTCTAAAACTCCTACTTATATTTACGAAGTTGAGTTTGAGAAACCAGGAGGTTTGGTAATGCCAATTATCGTTGAATTAACGTATGCTGATGATTCTAAAGAAAGACAAACTTTTCCTGCTCAAATTTGGATGAAGGATGACACGACTGTAAAAAGAGTTTTTGCTTCTATTAAAGAAATTAAGAATATTACGCTTGATCCAGATTTAGAAACTGCAGATGTAGATACGTCTAACAATAGCTGGCCAAAGAAAGAAACTGATAAATTTGACCAGTTTAAAAATAAAGTAAAAGGATAAACTACTTGTAGTAAAAATTTATTATTTAAAGAAACCTCACAAATTTGTGGGGTTTCTTTGTTTTAAAAAAGGATATTTTTTCTTAATGGACTTTATCAAATAAAAAAAGGGACTTCGATAACTACAGATATCAATTGCTTCTAAAATAAAATTAGACCTTTAAACCTAAATTAAAACAGTGTTGATATTGAGTAAAGTTTAACAAAACAATTATAAGTTGATAGAAATAAATTATATGCACAAAAGTTATTGCTTTTTTTTCGGGAACCTACTGTTCTTTCCCTAGCTCTACTGCCCTATTAAATGCAGCAAACGCCGCATCTTTTATTAATTCGTTTACATTATTATCTTCCATAGAATCTAGAGCAGCTCTTGTAGTACCTCCTTTAGAGGCTACTTTTTCCATCCACGAATTGGGTGATATATTAGACTGGTTAAAAAGCTCGATTGCACCTAAAAAAGTCTGACTCACTAAAACGGTAGAATCCTTTTTTGAAAACCCCATTTTTAATGCAGCTTCCATCATACTTTGCATAAAATAAAAAACATATGCAGGTCCACTACCTGAAATACCTGTGGAGGCATCTATTAATTTTTCACTAGAAACTTGAATTGATTTACCTGTAGTATCTAATAAACTTTCAATAGTTAACATTTCTATTCTAGAAACTTCTGGAGAAACCACAAAGGAGGTTAATCCTTTTCCTATTTGCGCTGGTAAATTTGGCATAGCTCTAACTATCTTTTCTAGACCTGTTAACTGCTGAATAGATTCGATTGTAACACCTGCCATTATCGAAACAATAATTTGCTGTGATTGAACAAGAGGCTTAATAGCGTCAAAAACACTAACTGCGTGATATGGTTTGACTGCAATAAAAATAATATCTGCTTTAGGAACACAATCTTCTAATTTTTCGAAAGTATCAAAATGTGCTATTTTATGAAGTTCTTTAAGCTTTACATCAGACTTGTCTAAAACCATGATATTCTTTTTCTTAAGAAGTTTAGATTTAGACATTCCTTGTGCATAGGTTAATCCCATGTTTCCTGCGCCAATTACAAGTACTTTCATGATTTTTATTTTTTAACTAATTTTATTATTGATTTAAAATGCGAGTAACTAATAACAGGTATTATATATCGCCTGTTACTCTAGCATAATATATTATGTATAGTTAAAGATTGATAAACCTAATAAACACTTTTTTAGATGTTACTTTGGTATAGCTATCTTGTAGTAAGAATACTTCTTTTATTCTTGGGTTGTTGTTCTTTTAAGACTTAAATATGTTTATAAAAACCTCCAGAAAACGTTCGCAAATCTGCAGAAAAAACATTCATTAAAACGGAACATATTTTTATATAAATAGCTCTCTTTTTTAATCTTATACTTTTACCCTTAAGAACTCCAGAATTCTCTCTTTTTATTTAATGCTGCCTCTTCTTTTTTAAGATCTTCTATTTGTTTTACTGATAAAACTTTTAAAAAGGATGGGTGCTGCTCTATTGCGTATTCAATCTTAGTTACAATCTCTGCAATATCTTCATTTTCATAATCAATTTCTAAGGGCTGTTTTATCACCATTGATTGTAAAACATTTTTTCTCTTAATCAGCAATCCTTTTTTATCAAAAGAACGTCTGAAACCATCGATAACAATAGGAACGACGATTGGTTTATAAGTTTTAATGATATGTGCAGTTCCTCTTCTAATTGGTTTAAACGGCGTTGTTGTTCCTTGCGGAAATGTAACAACCCAACCATCATCTATCGCTTTTCCAATATTTGAAATATCAGAATTTTTTACTTGTCTATTTACATTTTCACCTGCACTTCTCCAGGTTCTATCAATAGATATAGACCCTGCGTAGGCAAATATTTTTGGTAACAAACCAGATCTCATCGTTTCTCCTGCGGCAACAAAATAAAAATTTAATTTAGGTTGCCAGATATATCCAATGTTTTTAAGAGTATCATCTCTACCTTTTAAAGCGGCATTAAAAACATGAAACATCGCTGCAACATCTGCAAAATAGGTTTGATGGTTAGAAATAAATAGTACTCTTTTATCTGGTAAATCTCTTAATATTTGTGATCCTTCAATTTGGAGGCTATTAAAATTACGATATCTTCCATGAGACATCACTCCAAAAAAGCGAATAATCCACTTTTTTATAAATAAATAATGTCCAAATGGATTCCTTTTAAATAAAGGCATTTATACTGGTTTTTTAGTTAACAAACAAAACTACAAAAACAATTAAGAACAGACTATTTTAAGAGTTCTTTAATTTCTGAAAGCATCATTCCTGTTGCACCCCATATCACATGATTGTTGATTTTAAAGCAAGGGACTTCTGCTTTTTCCATGTAAGAAGTATCTAAAGTAACAGCGCTAATATTTGCATCATCCAATAAGTCACTCACTAATACTTCAATTTCTTTTTCAACTTCATGATTTAAAATAAGAGTTGGTTTTTCATTAACAAAACCTAAAAAAGGAGTTGCCAAAAAATTACTCGGTGGTATGTAAACAGTTGTTAATTCTCTTATAATTTTGACCGATAAAGGTTGTACACCCACTTCTTCTAGTGTTTCTCTTAAAGCTGTTTCTTGCAAGTTCTTATCCGATTTTTCGGTTTTTCCGCCAGGAAAACTTATTTGGGCTGAATGTGTACCGTTATAACTGGCTCTTTTGGTTAATAAGAAGCATGTTTCGTTTTTTATATTAGGATAAAACAAGACTAAAACCCCAGCTTTTCTGGGCTTACTAGCTGCTATTTTATCTTGATCGTATTTTAAACGAAGCTTTGGTGCCATTTTAAACTGCGCATTTAATCCTCCTAATTTCTGGTTCTTTAGAGTATTAATTTTTTTGGTAAAGTCTATAAAATTCATTTTTGAATCGCTACTTTTAACAAACTTATAATTTTCTGACACAAAACAATCTCTTTTGATCAAAATTTTGGATGCTATTTCACAAATAAAATTATGAATAAGAAATACAAAAAATTAGGCTTCAGTATCTTGTTAGATGTAATTGGTTTTTTTACAATGACTCCTTTAGATTTCGTTTGGGCACCAATTTCTGGTTACTTAATGACTAAAATGTACAAGGGTAAAAAAGGTAAAATTGCAGGTATTATTAGTTTTTTGGAAGAAATTATTCCTTTTGCAGATGTGATTCCAACATTTACAATTATGTGGTTGTATACCTATGTTTTCAGCAAAGATAGCTCTTAAAAAAAGGAGACTATTATTGTAGAAGTTTAGTTTTTGTCTTTAAATAAAAAACCGAATCCTAATCTACTTAAAAACTTTTTTTCGAAAGCCCAGAAGAATTTAAACTGCCCAAATAACCACCCCACAATTGGCAAGGTCAGTTGGTAAATAGGAAATATTAAGAGTATTCTTAAAGGCCAATACATAAAAGGAGAAATTATATCTGGAGTCAATCCTAAATAATTAGTAATTGGTTTTGCAACCCAAGCGGCAAAAGAACCATTAATTGCAAAAACTACAAAAATCGCCACAATTGCCCAATTACTATCTATATTCCAACGTTTTTTTAATGTTTCCATTTTATTATTCAGCATTATTTGTTTTTCTAAACATCAACCACAACCCTATTAAAACCAAAGGGATACTTAAAACTTGCCCTGTATTTAAAGAATTGAAAACCCAGTCTTCTCGGCCATCTACTTGTGCTTCTTTTAAAAACTCTATAAAGAATCGTAAAGACCATAAAACAGCCATAAACAAACCAAATAAGAAACCTACTTGTTGTTTTTTATCGGTTTTCCAATATAAATGCCACATTACAAAAAATAAAATTAGATAACTAAAGGCTTCATATAATTGGGTTGGATGCCTTGCTGCAGTTTCACCTGCTGATTTAAAAATAACACCAAAATTAGAACCGGTTTCTTTTCCATAGATTTCTGAATTTAAAAAGTTACCACTTCTAATAAAAAAACCTGCTAAAGCCACTACTATTGCTAATCGATCTAAAATAAATAACCATGGTTTTTGCAAGTGTTTTTTGGCATAAAAAAACATCGTAATGATAATTGATATTGCTGCTCCGTGACTTGCAAATCCTTGATAACCGGTAAATTTCCAGCCTTTTATAATACCAAATAAAGAATCGTTTACACTTTCTTTTATTGGTAAAAATATTTCTATTAAATGATTTTGGTAATAATCCCAACTGTAAAATAATACGTCTCCTAAACGCATACCAACAAGCATCGAAATAAAAGTGTACATGAAGAGCGTATCTAGCTTTTCGGCTGGAATTTTATCTTCTACATATATTTTTTTCATTAAATGTAGCCCCAATAAAAACGCGGCGACAAACATTAAACTATACCAACGAATTACAAAAAAACCTAGGTCAATACCTAATGATGGGTTCCACTCTACTGCTAAAAAACTCATATATTCTATATTTCTATTTGTAACTGCGAATATAATAAAG